>Ga0187769_10000301_pt1 | contig 27254 bp, 29 predicted proteins | sample 0116_SJ02_MP02_1_FD_133140 | JGI IMG/M metagenome (GOLD analysis project Ga0187769, IMG submission 133140) | Tropical peat soil microbial communities from peatlands in Department of Meta, Colombia - 0116_SJ02_MP02_10_MG | ecosystem: Environmental > Terrestrial > Soil > Wetlands > Peat | place... | reverse complement strand
GGCGACGCGGCGATGTAGGCGAACAAGCACCCAAAGTTCAGCACGGAGATCAGAGCGTAGCCACGATAAGTCCGATTGCCGAGTACCCGGCGGTAGTTGGCCAGAAGCTGGCGCGGCGCCAAACTTTGCGTCTTCTCGCGAGAGGCCGACTCGCCGAGTCCCAAGCCAACAGCAAAAACCAGAGCCACGCCAATCGTCCCCAGCGCGCCATAGATACTTCGCCATCCGCTTAGCGTCAGAATCGATACCCCCAATGTCGGTGCAATCATCGGAGCAACGCTAGTCAGCACGGACATGTAAGAAAGCCGCGCCCGCGCCATCTGCCCCTCAAAAAGATCGCGGATGATCGCCACAGCGAGCACCGTACCCACGCCCGCTCCCGCTCCTTCGAACAGCCTCCAGAGCATAAAGGAGGTTATCGACCGAGCCAGAGCGCAACCCCAGCCCGTTATGGCAAACAGCGCGCAGCCGGCAAGCAGAACCGGCCGTCGCCCGAATCGGTCCGACAGTGGCCCGAAAATCACGGGAGCCGTCGCGAAGCCCACCATGTAGAGACTGAGCGCATAAGCCACCGCCGCTGGCGGCGATTGCAGCGCGTGCGCGATGGGAGTCACCGCCGGCTGGCCCATATCGACAGAAAGCGGTGGCATGGCGGCGCACGCCCCTAGCAACACGATGAAACCAGCTGATTCGGGCCGTATCCTCATGCACACAACCTCAGTTCACAATTTCTACGCGTTCGCCGAGGAAAGCGCGCAGTCACATCACGCATCCTCTCGTCTTTCCGAGTGAACGTGCCCACATTGGGCGAAGCTTATCAGATCGCACAAGAATGGATCTTGGCTGGGTGATCGACTGTCCCTCTGTCAGACCGGCAGTTACCTAGACGAGCGCGCCAGCTTCTGGGGATACGCGGCTGGGATCCAGTTCCTTCTGAATCTTGTTCCACCAAACGTGGTAATTGGAAAGGCCTCGTCCGATCTCCTCATTTTGGCCGGACAACAGAGCGAAATAGCGTTCGTTAAACGCTCTTGTGCTTTGCTCTTTTTGCCAGTCTTCGACGGCCGCCTTGGCTTCTGGGTTCTGAGGATCGTATTTGCAGAATATTTCGGTCTTGCCTAGGTGGCCCTGTTCGACTCCCCAGCCAAAAAACGCTCCGCCGTCATCGACGATTAGACCCTTTGCAATCAAAGGCTCCTTGGCTTTGCCCGCTCCGATTGCCCACTTGATCGTCAAGTCTCGCTGGCCCATGACGGGAATCGAGGTGAAGGCGCCTCCGGGACGAAATGTCTCTCGAATGGAGGCAGAGATCCTGATGCACTGGCACAGCAGAATCCCTTCAATTCTGGGATCTTCAAGTGATGCCAAAGACTTTCCTCCAGCTTCGTTGACGATATACTGCAAGACGCGTTTCTTATACGCGAAATCTACCGGGGAGTTCCCGGCAATGATGACAAAGAAACCTGGCCCCTGCACTTCCGCGCTGAGCCTCTTGAAGGTCCTCGCCTCTTCTTCGTTGCTCGTGGTGATGTTCGCGGCCACCATGGCCACGTTAAAGCCCATGAGCTCGAACGCGATTTCGCTCTCTCCAATCTTGATCTCCGCCTGCCACATCTTCTCTACTGAGGGGAAGCTGAAGTATCGCGCCAGGAAGTTCGGCGGTATCTCGCGCAGTGAGTAGTCTGGTGAGATCCCTTGGATGGGGAATTTCGGCGGGCCTGGCCAGTGATAGATCTTCATCGCAGCTTTCGTAAACACGCCCGGCGTGACGCCCGGCGGTACTGCGCTTGTCAGGATGCTCCTCAGCGACGGACCTGGACCATCGCCGCAGAACCATTCATCTATCGACCCGAGCGAACCTGATCTCACGATGCATCCCGCAGGAGTTACCCATTCGATCGCCAAATGATTTCTGTCATCTCCGCTTGTGGTTTGATCCAGATGCCCGTGCCCACGAAGCATCGCCGAGCAATTCGAGCCGGCTCCCTTCAGATTCAGGTGCAAGCCCCGCTTCATCAGTTCAGCTTGCAACTGCGCCGAGATCACATACGGCTCGACCACGGCGTACATATTCTTCTCGTTGATCTCGATAATGCGGTTCATTCTTCGCAGATCGAGATAGAGCGTGCCCTTGGCGAACTTCCCCGTCCAGCCCGTGCAAACTGGCCGGAACGGCAATTCGAATTTGTTGCAGAGCTTGACGATCGCCTGAACCTCCGCAGTGTTCTTGGGAAGGATTACCGCGGCAAACTGTGTCGCATGATAGGAATGCATGATGACCGGGTCATCGCAGATATACTCCTGCCCGACGACATCTTCGAAAGCCGCATACACGTCCTTGCTAAGCGCCATAGCTCCCGCCTCCCCTACGAAACTGCGGTTTCGACTAGCTCGACGATGTCATAGACCTTCAGCTTGCTTCCCGTTTCGCTGACAGCTTGATTGAAGGTTTTCTCACAACGCGGACATGCGGTAACAATCGCCTCGGCACCCGTTGACTCGGCTTCCTCGATTCTTTCCCGGGCAGCCCATTGGGCAAACTCGGGATTTGACTCGTCCACGCCGCCGCCGGCTCCGCAGCACCATGAATACTCCCTAATCCTGGTCATTTCCGTGAGCTTCACACCCGGAATGGTCTTGAGAACATCGCGGGGCGGTTCGTAGATGCCATTCGTTCCCCGCCGGTATGTTTTTGGCGGATCGAAAACAAATCTGTCGCCGGGAATCTTCTTCCCTTCCCAGTGAATCCACGGTTCACCCAGCCTGCCGAGGCGGCAGGGGTCATGGTAGGTGATCGAGAGGTCGACTTTTTTCCGCAACTTCAGCCTGCCGTCCAAGACCAGCTTGTTGATGTATTCCGAGACGTGCAGAACTTCGAGATCCCCTTTGAGTTTGAACTTGTCGTAAAGGACCTTGAACGCCTGGTAGCCGTCGGCGCATCCGGTCACAACTGTTTTGATTCCAGCCTGCTGAATCATGGCCATGTTCTTCTTGGCCTGATTCAGAAAGTCTTCCTTGTAACCCATCTGGTACGCTCGACCACCCGAGCAGGTCTCCGCATCACCGGCGATGCCGAAGTTGACACCTGCCCTCTGTAGAATCTTCGCCGTGGCTCGGGCAACTTTCTGCAACTTCTTGTCATAGCTGATGAGGCAACCGACGTGATAGAGCACGTCCACCTTTTCTTTGGTGGCATCCTTCAGATTCATGCCGGAAGCCCAGTCGCCACGTTTCCCCGTGACAGGTTCGGTCGAGCCATCCATGCGGAGACCGGCGATTACTTTGTCCAAAGCAGGTTGCGTTTTGCCGTCCTCGACACACTTGATCCTAAACTCATTGATCGGCTCCATCACCTCCATGTCCATCGCGTAATTGCAGGAGACGCCGCACGCACCGCACATCTGGCAGTTGTAGACGATATGGAGGAGTCGATCCGTATAGTTGAAACCGCCCTTCAACATCGCCGCACCGATATTCAATCGGCCGCCGCCGGAGTAGCTGTGAAAGTTGAATTTCGAGATGCTGGGGCACACATTCGCGAACTGATATCCGCTCACCCTTTGCATGGGGATCCACTTGCACGCAGAGCACCGGCAGCACATGTCCATGTCGCCCTTGTATTGTTCCAGCCCCATGTCCGCCTCCTAGACCAACTGAATGACACGCCTGGTCAATGACTCCCGCTCGCGTCCCACATGCACACTTTGCCCGGATTCATCACATTGTTCGGATCAAATATCTTCTTGAACTTGTTGAGCACCGCGACACTCGCAGCGTCTCGATTCAGAATGACGCCCGCACTTTCACCGTAAGGCCTCGAAAAGAACGCGCCCTTGGCTATTAGGCATCTGACGGCCAACGTGGAGAGTTCGCGGACTCGATTGAATTCCCTGCTGTTCTCAGGATCGTAGAGAAGGTTGAATTCGCAGTGATAGCTGGTGCCCTGCACGATCGGCTGGATGTACACGCCCAGATCGGATGCGGAGTAGCCAGCTTTCTCCGCCAATTCATTCATGGCCTCGACCTGGCCTTCGAGCTTCTCGCGAAGGGTTAGGTAGAATATGTCCTGGCATGCCCGCTTCTGGCGAATTTTCCAGTAAGGTTCCTCGCATGGCCGCTGAACGGTCTTCAAGATTTCGTTGGCTGACACTCCACCGACGGCTCTGACGGCTTCGAGCCCCAACCGCTGAGTGACTTCTGTGATGTCCTTAACTTGGGAGCTGACTCTCTCCTCTGGGAAATACTCATAGCCGGCTACGACATAGAAAAGAGTCCACGCAGGCAGGGCGTCTTTCAGCTTCCACGAGTCATTGGGCCACGACTTCGCGAAGATAGCCGCTAGGTTCGTGCTGTTGAGGATGAAGCATTCGTTGACCACTCTTAGTCTGACCAACCAATAGGCCACCTCGAGCAGCGCGTCGAGCTTGGAGGAGCCAATCACGAACGGCTCTTCCAGGATGGGCAGCAGTTCACACCGCATCGAGGCCCAAGTAACGATGCCCATCGTTCCCTGCGCTCCCTGGATCAGCCTGTGCCAGGAAGCCGTGCCCGGACCGTATGGCGCCTTTTGCACTCCTCCGACCGCCCTCTGTTCCGCGACTGTGCCGGGCCCCGCGGCCTGCCCGGTTCTGAACTCATCGCCAGTTCCGAAAATGATTTCGCCGCATGCCCACGGATCGGAAATGTCCCACTGATACTTCGGCATGATCACCGGCTCTCGCTCCAGTAAGCTTCCGACCACGGATTTCGATCCCCGCGGCAGCAAGGGCATGTTTAACCTGAGTCCTGCTCTTCCCACTTGCGGTATGAGTTCGCCGAAGGTCACGCCCGGCTCGCACATCGCGACGCGCCTCGCGCGATCTATGAGCAGGATCTGTTTCATACCGCTCATATCGACAATGACCGCACCCCCGACGCTCGGAACCGTGTCGCCCCGGAAATGGGGCGCGCCTGAGCTGACGGGCACCAGCGGGGTTTTCGTCTCGTTGGCCACTCTGACTATCTTCTGCACGTCGCTCGCAATTCTTGGCCTCACGACCGACGCGGGACGGACGCGGTTGACGAAGCTGATGTCCCCCGAGTAATGATCCAGGTCGTTCTGATCGTGGCTGATTAGGTCGCGATCGATCGCGTTCGCTAGTGCGGTTTGCGCCATTAGTGGCATCCTCCTGCGCACGCTGGTTGGATGGGAAAGGACTCAAGCAGATTGTGGTTTGGCGTATTTGAGGTGTCTAATGCTTTTTTACTATCATCTGTGATGCGCGGGACGCATCAGGAGCAAGCAGCATGGAACTGCGGCAGCTGCAGTATTTCGTTACGGTAGCCGAGCTGCTGAATTTTCACAAAGCCGCAGAACGCTTGCACATCACGCAATCTTCTGTCACCCGCCAGGTCCAACAGCTGGAGCAGGAATTGGGAGCGTCGCTGCTCATCCGTAATCAAAAGGAAGTACGCCTGACTAATGACGGCCGTTTGGCTTTGTCCAAGGCCAGGGCAGTGCTGGCGGCCACGATCGACCTTGCGGCAACCGTGAACCGGACCGACAAACGAGCCTACACGTTGAAAGTTGGTGTTGGAGTGCCACTTGCCAAGAGCATTCGGTCGCTCGTCACCAGATTCGCCAAACAGTTTCCCAACGTCGACGTCCAGTATGAAGACGTGATTTTTTCGAATACGCAGAATAGGGCTTTGCGTAGAGGAGACATTGACGTAGGAATTTTTTGGCCTCCAATCGATCGATTCCATGTGAATTCCGAGCGCCTCTTCGACGAGCGCTTCCGGGTAATCTTGCCGGCGGCCAGCCCTTTGGCCAAGCGCAAGAAGTTGCGATTCGAAGACCTTTTGGATCAAGTGTTGCTCCTGCCCGACCAAACCAAGACCAATAACCGAATGGTGCTCCAGGGTGCGCGCAAGGCGGGCGTAACGTTAAAGACCGCCCCCACTACTGCGCTGCCCCATGAGGCTGGGGCCGCGCTGGTTGCTTCGGGCAAAGGAATCTACGTTTTGGCAGGCAATCCCCTTCGTTTTCCAAGTTTCGGAACCGGGATCGTAGCGATTCCGCTGAATGAGCCGATGTCTCTCGAGGTGTACCTAGCTTGGCGGAGGGGAGAAACGAATCCAGCGGTATGCCATTTCCTAGAGGAAGCGCGCCGAATCTTGACCCGCCCGCCAACGAGTGTGTGACGAAGTCCGAAGCGTGTTCGCCCCAAGGCACCTACGGGCTCGAAGATTCCGGTGCGACTCGTGCGCTCATCATGGAGTTGGGCTTCCGTTTCGGGGCGATGAGCGCATCGGCCTTCCGGACTGATCGCCGGAGCGTTCAGTTCGGGCAATCGAGAGCAGAGCTTCTACTGCTTGTCCCAAACCGTCGTTATGCTTATCGGTTGGCCCTCGCCATTCGTCCCTTTCGTCGTTTGGGTTAAGACTTTGCCGTCCTTGGACACCACGCTTCTTGTCGTGAAAATCGTTTTGCCTGCCTTCTTTGAAGTGGATTCGATCGTGTTCGCATCTACGCGCTTGGCGGCTACGGTATCTGACCCCAGTGGCTGTGTGCCGGAAATCGGTGAGTCCTTGCCGTCAAGATTCGTCGTGAAGCTGTACGCGATGGGACCGCCGTCCGCAGCAATCCCTTTGTAGCCAACCGTCTCGCCGCCGATTTCTGCTACGACCCTCCGCGTTTCGCTCTTGGGCGCTGGCACGCCAGTGAACTTTGACTTCGCCACATTTAATTTCCAGGTGCCGACAAACGGATTGTCCTGAAGTGGAATGTCCTGTGCCAGCAAAACGCCCGACGCGGCTAGAGATAGAGCCAGAACAAAAACAAACACGAAGATTCGCTTCATCGTCGCTCCTCCCTCCGGTTTTGGGGCCGCCTACTTCGATGTTCCCGAGGTGGCGAAAATAGCCTTGGGCTATCCGCAGTGTCAAGTTATGTGAGAAATATCTCTGTGAACACATCCTTACATCGAAACCATCCCACGCATCGGCATTCCTCACTCATCGCGGGAAAAGACGCCGGCCCCGACATCCCCATCCTGAAGCAAGCCAAGGCGCAGTGCGCGAAGCTGCAGTAGCGAGTCTCGACTTCGGGATGCCCGCGCTCATTCCGTCATTGACGGGTGTGGCGACTCCAAAAAATTTTTTAAAAAAGGCCCTGGTGGCCCAGGGGATGGCCCCGACATCACGTGTCACTCGGCCGGACAACTCGGCACATTTTTTGTGACGTACTTTGTGACACAACCCCGCCTGGGCACACCGGGAAAGTCCTGTCTTTCCGTGTCCGCTGGTGGCCGCGATGACGGTGCTACTTCCAGGCCTAACCCGAACGGGTTTGGACACTTGTGGCCGTTCCTGTCAATCGCAGTCATCATCGCAGGGAGAACTGTCACGGCAGAGGTCGCGAGTTCGAGTCTCGTCGTCCCCGCCATATTCTTCAGTGGGTTCGGAACCGGGAAGCCGAAAGTCTGCACACTTTCTGCACATCTCCGACGTAGTCCATCTTGCGTTATGAGCAGTTCGTTCCGCCGCACGCCCGCGCTACCGTGGCCGGGGCGTGGCCCGCGTAGTGGTTGTCGCACGGGTGACCGGCGTCACAGCGGCGACGGGCAGCGTGGTAGTAGCGTTTGTCGCAACATACGCTGTCGCGGCGCGGCGCGCCCTGTCTGCTCCTCAGTCGGCTGGGTGCGTTGCCGTCGCGTGGTTGCCCCCATGCCGGGTGGAGGGAAGGCGGGCGCTCTCTCGCTGAAGCGCCCGCCCAAGATTCACTTACCGCATCGATATCGTCGAGATTCCCTCAGCCTCAGAAAGTGTGTGCAGTTCTCTTTCTGGCATGACAAACCGCGTCTCTCCACATCTTAAGCAAACCGAGAGCTCAGGAAAAACCCAGACGTGCGGCTTATCGACCTTTTCCAGGCCTCGAAAGTGAATGGAAATCTCTGCTGGGAACTGCCGCCTGTTTGATTCGCACGAATCACATGCCATGGCATCCTCCCCTCAAAACGATTGCCCTCGTGGCTTTGATGGGGGGGTAATGTGAGGGCTAGGCCGCGCCATCATAGTATGGTCAAACCGCCTAATGCAATGGAGGCGAGGCACGACGGCCCGTCGCCGCCTCCCCTCGCCCATTACATCTGACAGTAGTTCGGGGTTCACCTACTGACGAAAATCCAAATAGAGAGATCCCGAGATTCGCAAATCCTCAGCCCGCGTCAGCGAGAAGTCGTCCGACTTTTGGCAGAAGGGAAATCCATGCGAGAAGTCGCTGAAGCCTTGTCAATTAAACCGCGAACCGTAGCCTTTCACAAATATCGCACGATGCGGGAATTCGGCCTCAAAACAAACGGCTGAATTCATGCCATTCGCCGTTAAGAAGCGCATCGTCAAGACCTGACGGAGTCCCATGTGGGAGTCCTCGTCTACCCACTCCGCTACGACGGCGATGGGAAGCCAATGGTGGTTCTCGATTCAGTTCGAGAAAGCAAGGGCTGGCTTCAGCAAATGGACACTCTTTGAGGCAGCAATCAGAAAATTGTGCGCGCCGTTACTGATGCGCCAGTTCCGGCGCGCCAGCAAGGACTGCCTCCCCACTTCTTCTGACAGCCTTGCGAGCTACAAATAACGCGCTCTTGGGGTTTGTGCAGTGACGGTAGTCACGGGCGCGTTCTAGTACTCCACGATGACATGGCCGCCCGGTGTATGTTCCCAAGGAATCAAGCTCCGAGCGGACACGAACGGAGTCATGTGGGGCATCTCCAGACAACTGTCCTCGGGGAATCTCGGTGTCTCTCGGCATGCTGGGGGGAAGTTGTGCAAGGAGCCTGGCCCTAAGCAGAATCGCCACCATCTAGTTCTTCGCGGCCGACGCGCGACCACGAGCCTATCTAGGAGATTTCGGGCTCGACTCGGCTGATGAAGTGAAGACCACGCTCGAAGAAGCAGGAGGCTAGTGAGGGGTAGAGTCCCAAGCGGCCTCTCGTTTCAACCTGCTTCAAACCTACCGTATCAAATGCCGACGCCCATTCTGCCTCCGACCAGTAATTGTATCGGAGGGCGACTCCGTGATGTGCGTTGCCCAGCCAGTCCATAAGACGCAGGACTGGTGAAGCCAAAAATCCTTGCCGCAGGTGATCCTTAATGACGACATTCTTGCCGACGCGAATCGCTTCCCGAAGCAGCAGAAGAGGGTCGTCAGCGTGATGAAGCACGTCGACGAACATGACGGTGTCAAAACTCGCATCAGGATGTGGGAAGTGAATGCCATCATACTTCCGAACAGGGATTCTTGTCCCAGGGCGGACGAGTACGTCGATACCTTCGATGGAAACACCAGGAGATTGTTGCATGATGAGCGAATCGATTGCGCCGTCCCCACAGCCTACGTCGAGGACCTTTGAATTCGGGCGAATCATGGCTGCCAAGTGGCTTGCCAGAATGCGAACTCTGCGTGTGTGCACGAGTTTTTTGTGCAGAGCACCGTACATGGCGGAACCGATCCAGGAATTTGTGAAGCCGCCCTGGTCGGCGCTCATCACTGTCTCGCCATGCCGAGTACGCTGACAAAAAAGCTCGACAGCACAATTTGGATGCCGAGAGTGAGTGAGACAAATCCAGGAATGACAATACGCAATGTCTTATCTGGATCGAGCGGGCCGAAATGATGGCTCCTCCAATAGTTCAAGCCGAAGATCCAGGTGCCCGCTCCTGCCAAGATCAGGACCGCCCCGAGGATCAATCCCATTTCGAGCGTAACGAGACGAAACATCTTGTTCAGGCGCTCATCTGGAGGTAAGAGACGCTCGGTGATCGCGAACACCTTGGTAAACACGGCGAAATTAACTGACTGAAAGCCGATGAGGATGGCCATCGTACCGAAAAGAAGCGTGTGATAGTCGAACGTCGTCGAGCCAATCGTGCGAGGGCCGGCGAGCAGCCACGCGCTCACTGCCCCTCCCGCCAGCAGAAGTACAATGCCGGGATAGAGAAAGAGCCAGCGAGGGCTGTAGAGCAAAAGGAAGCGAAGATAGCGCCAGCCGTCGCGCCAGGTTCGCAGATGGGACGGGCGGTTGCGGCCATCAGGTGAGAGGGTGGTGGGAATTTCAGCGATCTTCAGATCGAAGAGGGTAGCCTTGACGACCATCTCGGTCGAGAATTCCATTCCAGTTGTTTGAAGTTCGAGCCGATCGATCGCGTCTTTGCGAAAACCGCGCAATCCGCATTGAAAATCGCCGACGGGGCAGCCGAAAAACAGACGCCCGAGGCCGCTCAGCAGAGGGTTTCCGAGAAACTGATGCAGGAAAGGCATCGCACCAGGATGGATCCCTCCGTGGAACCGATTGCCCATGACGAGGTCATAACCGTCGTGGAGTTTGTTGAGGAAATCGCTGATTTGAGTGAAGTCGTAACTGTCGTCGGAATCGCCCATGATAACGAACTTGCCGCGGGCGGCTGCGATCCCTCCCCGCAGCGCGTTGCCATATCCGCGCTCCTGGATCGGAACGACGCGTGCGCCAAGCTGTTGAGCTAAAGACTGTGAGCCGTCGATGCTGCCGTTGTCAGCGATGATCACCTCCCCAGAAACCCCGAGCTGTCGCATGGCGATCTGAGCTTTTCGAATGCACGTGGCAAGTGTCCGGCTTTCGTTGAGGCAAGGCATTACGATCGACAGTTCAAGGTCTGTTTCGGGAGTCCGAGGTAACTCGACAGACCCTTGCGAAGAGGTCTTTTCGAGAGCGCCAATCTGCACGGGTGTCACATCACCCTCCGCCGGCGAAGGAAACAATACGCCTTGGGTGGGGTAATAAAGGAACTCACAAATTATCGTACTGTAGATTGATCTGAGACGTACTCGCAACGAGAACTAGTGTATCGGACTAAGCACGTATAATAGCAGCTCGGTGATCGTTGGCGCAGTCGATAGCGATGGCGGATTGACAGCAGCGAGTGCTGCGTTTCTAGGGGCGTGATGCGACAAGAACAGAACTCAGATATTCACCCTCTAGCTACTCGGGAAGACGGTACCGGGGGCATATCGGATCCCTGGGAAACAGCTTACATTCGATTCGAGACGCCCGAACAGGAAATCGAAAAGTTCGCAGAGAGACTCAAGAAACTCGGCGTCGATCGACTGCAACGTGACGCCAGAATCGTGGAACTATTCTGCGGCCGCGGAAACGGTCTGCATGCGCTAGCTCGTCTTGGATTTACCCATCTAGAGGGAGTTGATCTATCATCCCGATTGGTGGGGCTATATCGAGGGCCTGCCCAATGCTATGTAAGTGACTGCCGCAATCTTCCCTTCCCCGACCACAGTAAAGACGTCTTGATCGTCCAGGGAGGTTTGCACCATCTTCCGACATTGCCAGAAAGCCTGGAGGCCACGCTCACAGGAATGCATCGAGTGCTTCGCAAGGACGGTCGGTTGGTGGTAGTGGAGCCGTGGCTAACTCCATTTTTGAGAATGGTGCACGCGATTTCCTCGAGTCACCTCGCCCGGCGCTGCTCGCTAAAGATCGATGCCCTCGCGACGATGATCGACTATGAACGACGTACGTATGAACAATGGCTGAGCCATCCAGAATTGATTTTGAAACTTACTCATCTGCGATTCTCGGCGGTTCACGAGTCCTTTGAATGGGGCAAGTGGTATTTTGTCGGTAAACCTCTCTAGATCCCTTATCGCGCTGTTGTTCATTTGCCTCGGTCGGACATGCCTTCTGTCAGGTGGCGGATAGGAACACCTGCGGATGCTGTCTGGAACAGGTGTGTTTGCAATGTGGTCCAATTGAAAGGACCGTGGGTGTGTTCGTCGGGCCGATCTCGATCGACTCATTCGGGAGTCAGGATATGCGCTCTGTTTTCTTGTCCCTTGTTCGATGTGCTGCCGCTAGTTTCGCTCTGTGTATCGCTCCTTATTACTCCATTCGAACGTGGGCGTATGTCTTGGATCCAGACATCTGGTGGCGCATCCGTGTGGGCGATTGGATCGTCGCACACCACGCCGTACCGCGTTACGCCATATTCTCTCAGCATCTTGAGCGCCAGTGGATCGCTTACAGCTGGCTCCTCGATTTGATCGTTTCCAGAGTGGTCCATCATTTTGGCCTGATGGGGATTCCAGCTTTCCTCACATGCTTCCAAGTACTGATCTCACTGGTTTTTCTCCTCGCAATCCGGCATTTTGCACGAAGCTTTTGGTGGTCCTGGCTGATCGGCGTGCTTACCATGTGCGCCTGCTACCTTTGTACGCTGCGAATGCGTCCGATGCAGTTCAGCTTGTTATTTCTCATCATCGAATTGTGGCTGATCTTTGAAACAGAGCGGGACGGTAATGACAAGCGACTCTTCTGGACCGTGCCTCTTTTTGTCCTTTGGGCGAACATTCACATACAGTTTATCTACGGCCTCTTTGTCCTTGCTCTTTACGTCGGAGTGCGCATCGCTGCAGTCGTGGCGCGACAGTGGCTGCCTATCGATTCGCGCGAGACATCGCCTGGGAGGCTTCTGGCCATCTTGGCGGCGGCGATCGCGGGGTCGTGCATTGGCCCCAATTGGGTCTATCCGTACAAAGTGGTTCTCTATTACGTCACACACTCCCGACAATACCAGCTTATCTCAGAATTCCTGGCAATGGACTTCCGCCGGCCGGAGCACTACCTCGCGCTTGTTTTGCTAATGGCTGCGTGCTACGGCCTGCACCACTCACGACGTTTGGATCTGTTCCGTCCCGCGCTGCTTCTTGCCGCTGCCGTGGTGTCCTTCCGTTCCCAGCGCGACACCTGGTTTGTTTCAGTCGTCGCGAGCTTTGTGCTCGCCGAAGCTGTGGGCCAGGCATATTCGAAGAAGGTGGAAAGCCAAGGAGAAGTGCGAACCCGCCCGGCTCTCAACTATGCCTTGGCGTTGGCGTTAGCTTTGTGTTTGTCTTTCGGCCTGACAAGGTACGAACGGCTAAATGCCCAGCATCTGTTCGCCGTTATCGGTGAGGTCTTTCCTGTCGGAGGTACGCAGTTCGTGCGCGGCTCTCATCTACCTGGACCGATGTACAACAGCTTCACTTGGGGAGGATTTCTAATCTTCAACCTACGCGAGCAGCCCGTTTCGATCGACCCACGCGGCAATGCCTACGACGACGAGTTGATCGCTCGGTCAATGTCTACGCTCAACGCCATCGACTGGCAAGGCGATCCAGATCTTTCTCGCGCCAACCTCGTGCTTCTGGAGCAGTACGCTCCTCTGGCATCTGCTCTGAGAAGCGATCCGCGTTACAGGCTCGCCTACCAAGATAGCACCGCTGTTGTATTCGTTCGACAACAAGACCACGCACCCGGATTCTAGAGGACTCCACGAATTCCACGCTTTTCGAAACGCTCTTGGCACTTGATCCCGTTCGCTGCACTCGGGCAACGAAAATAGCGGCGAGTCCCACAAAATTGCACTTTTGTGTCGGTCACTCGGACAGTTTGGAGGTCAATACGTGACATTACCTGGGGGCGAGACGCATCGTCACGGAAGCGTAGAGACAGGCTTCCGTCGGTCTTTGTTGAAACACTCATCGCACGGCGAAGCTCCTCGTTATCGGCGCTCTCCAACCGAAAAAATAAATCACCCAAACTAGCCGATTACCTCGTCGAATATTTGAGGGGTGAAACAAATGCCCCCGCTTTCGCTCAAAGTAAACGGCCAAATTCACAATGTCGACGTCGATCCCGAAACACCTCTGTTGTACGTGCTCAGCGATGACCTGCTACTGCGCGGACAAATTTGCCTGCGGCCTCGCGCAATGCGGAGCATGCACCGTCATTATCCAGGGCCGCGCCGTACGCTCCTGCGTAATGGCTATTTCTTATTTTTCTTCCAGTCCATGCTGTGACATTTCGGGCAACGAGCGGTAGACTTCATGATGCGGGGCGTAAAATTGTGTCCGCAGCGTTTGCAGTGAGCGCTTTCATGTCGGAACGGTATACCAGAATGCCTAAGTAACTCAATCGTTGAAATGGCAGAGTTGGTCGCCCTCGGCGTATACGAACCTCTTTTCGAACGTCCAGGCCTTAAGGAGTACCCATGGTGGCCGAACCAAACAGCAGGTCGACGCCCGCTCGCGGAAAGCCGCGAAGAAGATCTCGGTGAGTTCGAAGAATTCACCAGGTATCCGGGCGCTTACTCGCATTCCGGAAGAGCGCGCTGATGCATGGGCACGCTGGCAGCCGGCAAAGAACCGCAAATGACGAACCTGGATTCATTCACGAACGCAGTCGTGAGGGTCGGCGACGGCCGTGGCTTCATCGTCAGTTATAGCGTGAGGCTCCCCAGCCCGCCCAGCAAACCGAGTTTTTCCTTGGAGCAACGCTTGGTCCTGACGGCAGCGCACTGCTTACCGTCCTTGCCGCCGATGCGACCGGCGGACAATTTTGAACGGACTTACAAAGAGCTTCTTGGGACACTGGGCGGCAAAACAAACGTGTGGGCCGAGTGCCTGTTCGTGGATCCTGTTAGCGATGTTGCCGTGCTGGGTACACCCGACGATCAAGAATTGGCGAAGGAGGCCAACGCCTACTTGGCGCTTGTCGACGACGCCCCAATCTTCCGCATCGGAGAGGCGACGAACGGCCCAGGCTGGGTGCTTTCGCTCGACGGCAAGTGGGTGCCATCGAGGCTGGAGATAATAGGCTGGGGTGCCAGCCCCCTAGAAATTGACCCGACCGAGCCGGGGCAGTCCGGATCACCGATTCTAAACGGCGCTGGCGAGGCGGTCGGACTCATTTCGTTCGGACACGAAACGATTGAATCTGGTGGAAAAGCGTTAACGAAAGAAAGAGCCGGAGACCAGCCCATCCTGACGCGCGCGCTTCCGGCATGGTTACTGGGGGGGCTATTATGAAAATTCGGTAAAATCTGGGACGTAAGTTGAGACATAACCCTCCCTGGGCACGCCTGGTAACCCCTGTCTTTTCGTGGCCGTATCGAATCGCACTTCCAAGCACAGGAAAGCGAAAAACCGCGGTGAGGCTGACTGTGGCGTGGCTAGAGCGGTCCGATCATGGCGCAGACCAGAACACATTGTTGTTTGTCATAAAGGCTAGGGTTGGACCCATTGTTGCCTCTGCCGCAAGAAGCACCCTTGGTTCCCCGCCTGCGTCTTGCATGACCAGACACTTGGCCGGATGAGAACAGCTCGAGCCGCAGATGCTCCTTTCCACTCGGGCCAAATAGATATGCGAACGACCCGTTTGGGGAAAGGTTGAGGCTTATTCTCGTGGTACCGTTCGCGTCGAAAAGCGCTACTCTGGGGCCATCTTGATATTCCCTGACTTCTGCGACCACGTGACCTTTTTCACCAAAGAGTTGTAGCCACGGGCCTTCGTGTCGCGGTGCGGTCGCAGCCGTCACTCCAAGTCCCGCACGCACGTTTTGATTCGCGTCGAAAAGGCCGAGGTACGGCCCTGCCCGTGTCGACTCCAAGGTCGCTCTTCGCTGCTCCTTCTCATCCACGACAACGAAGCGCCTCGCCACAATCGTCCGACTTGTGTCGGATTGCTCAGTCAAAGAGCTGCGAGATGAGCGATTTGCTTCTCGACCTCTTCCAATCGTTCAGAGAGGGCCTTTAGTTCGGGAGTCATGGATGGGCCTCCAGGGCGGGCATCATAGGCGGGATTCATTTTAATGCGAATTTCCGCTCCGCCTCACACGTCGAGTGTTTCACCGCGCGTCCCAAGGCCTAATGCCAGGCTGGCGTTTCCGAAAAATGAACTACTCTTCCCTTATACTGTCGCTTTTGGCCTGCGGCCCGCGAAACCTGATGAAAATCAGCCTGAGTTAGTATAGCCACGGCTTGGGGCGGCGAGGTCGACCGGAAAGAGGTGATCCATGAAGCTATGCGGGATGAGTCTGCTAATTGCGGTAGGTGTTGTGGCCGGGGGAGCCGGAGCGAGTGGACAATCGGATGCTAACGCAATCCAAACTCATGTTGCTCTCGCCAAAGCCGCAGCCGGGCAAGAACACATCGCGCTCTTCAACAGCTTGTGCTTGGAACCTTCATCGGCTGTTGCGCCTCAGCAACAGGTACCGGATCGCGCCCAGTGGCATACCGAGCCGGTCAAGGTCTTCGACAATCTCTACTTTGTAGGCCAGACCGAATATGCCGCCTGGGCCATTACGACCTCGGATGGAATTATCGTCCTTGATACGATCTGGTTCTACTCCGTTCAAGACGAAATCGTCGACGGTCTCACCAAGGTCGGATTCGATCCGAAATCAATCAAGTATGCCATCGTAAGTCACGGACATATCGATCACGCCGGCGGCGCGAAATATCTCCAGGACCATTTTGGGGCGCGCGTCATCCTGTCCGCCGCAGACTGGGATCTACTTGCTCATGATACCGGCGCATGGCCGAAACCGAAGCGCGACTTGGTAGCGACGGACGGACAAAAACTTACGCTGGGTGACACGACGCTGACGCTTTATCTGACGCCGGGTCATACTCTGGGGACGATTTCGACGCTCATTCCGGTGAAGGATGCCGGCAAGTCACACCTCGTCGTGGAATGGGGAGGAACGGGCTTCAACTGGACCAGATTCCCGGACGCGTATATCACCGCTGAGCGCCCGGCCCGCTTCTGGTTCGAGACCTATAGCGCCTCCGCCGAGCGCCTTCGTAGCGTTGTCGTTCAGACGGGCGCCGACGTGTTGATCTCAAACCATACGGCTCTTGATGGATCGCAATGGAAGCTTCCCGCCGTGGAGAAACGCAAACCCGGCGATCCCAACCCCTACGTCATCGGCAACGACAGCGTCCAAAGATACCTGACCGTCGCAGATGAATGCGCGAAGGCAGGCCTCGCGCGCATTGATGCTACTCAGCGCTAGGAGCGATCACATTGTTAGTACAACGCGAAACTGTGCGTTACCGCTCATCATGCGCGCATACGCCTCGGCCGCTTTTTCGAGCGGATAGGTTTCAATCATAGGGCGCACGCCGCTTAGTTCGGCGAAACGCAGTGTGTCCTCGGAATCGGCTGGCGTTCCCGACGCCCAGCCCTGAATCGACCGAACTCCCATAATGAGCTGTACCGGTGTGACTTCAATGGGATCAAATGCTGCACCCACGACCATCAGCTTGCCGTTCGGCCCGAGACCGTCGATGAGCGCGGACATCGCCTTCGAGCTCGGGGCCGTCGCCAGAATTACCTGTGCGCCTCCCAGTTTTTGCAACGCCTCTGCCGCGTTGGTCGATTTGCCATCGATGTAGACGTTTGCCCCGAGTTTCTTTGCGAGCGCCGCGTTTTCAGGTCCGCGCCCAACCGCCACCACCTTGTAACCAAACTTGCTCGCGAACTGAATTCCGAGATGACCCAGACCGCCGACACCCAGCACCGCCACAAGGTCGCCCGGCATGGCGCCGCTATGCCGCAGTGCGTTGTAGGTGGTAATTCCGGCGCAGAGCAGCGGCGCTGCTTCGGCCGCGTCGAGATTTTCCGGCATCGCTGCCAGCGCTTCCACGGGAGCCACCATGTATTGCTGGTATCCGCCGTCATAGCTGATGCCCGGAATTTTCAGGTTCTGACAATTGCGAAAATCCCCGCGACGGCACGAGGGGCAAGTGTTGTCCTGGCCGCCATGCCAGCCGACACCGACGCGCTGCCCTTTCTTCCATGCGATGACACCGGCACCCACTTCATCGATAATGCCCGCGACCTCATGTCCTGGCACGCGAGGGTACTGAATTCCGGGCCACGCGCCCTCCTTCGTGAACGTGTCGCTGTGGCAAACACCACAGGCTTGCACCTTGATGCGTACCTGTCCTGTATCCGGATGAGGAACCTCGCGCTCGACAATCTCGAAGTCAGCGCCCGCTTTGGGAATCTGCGCCACCTTCATCGGTGCTATTGCGACCCTTGTAGTTGCCATGTTGCCTCCCGGTGATTGTCCAGCCACACCCGAGTTGGATGTCAAGGAGGGACGGCGGGACGCAGAATAAAAGTCTCAAGCCGACCTGCCGAATTGGAAACCATCTGCCCTGCAGTGGTTGCGGACACGCAGGAGGTCGCTAGCCACCCTGCTTGCTCAGGGAACCACCCGTGCTAACTCGAATGCGCAGATGCACTTTTGGCCATTCCGGCGGGAGCTCGGCTAACGTGTGCGCCCAGCCGAGCTCGTCCGGGGACAAGCCTGCGGGGGGGCATGACATGTGAAGGTCCCCGGTTTTAGGATCGCTTTTTCTTGCTGTTTTTTTCGCGGCTGTCATTGAGGGCCAAGGCCTCGGTCGCATCAATCTTGTGTTCCTCCAACTCCTCGAGCAGTCCCTCATCGGTTAAATCAAAGGGATGCGAATGCTTCCAGTCGTGATGCGCAACGTCCCGCAACCTTTCGACGACCTCGGGCGAGTGCACCTCAATCGCGAGTTCCCTCCGACTATCGAAACTCCCGGGCGCCAGGTTGATGGATCCCACGATAGCCCGAGAGTGGTCCGCCAGAAGCATCTTTCCGTGCAGCTTCAGGTGCTTTAGCTTATGCACTGGGATACCCACGTCGTCCAGAATGCGGAGGCCGCCCACCCCTTCCGTCAGTTTCTCTTTCTTCAGCTTGTGCGGAGGACGCGCCATGACGTGCACTTTCACGCCGCGCTCTTTGGCGCGAACCAGCCGCTCAATGATGACCGAGTCCTGATACCGTTCATTCTGTGCGAACAAAGTATGCTTCGCATCATCGATGAAGCGAGCCACGCGGTCTCTCCCATTCGCGTTGCACCAGATCAACAATGCATCCTGATCCACCTTGAAGGGCTTTCGTTCCCAGTCCGCCTCAAAACATTTGATAACCTCCGCAACCTCGGGTGAGTGTGTGGTCACAACGGCATAATCGCGTGTCTCGGTTAAGTCCTTCGTGTCCCAGTTGAACGATTCGATGTAGGCGGCCGCGTCGTCCACGACCATCGACTTTTCGTGCGTCACGTCGAAGGCGGGGTTCGTGTCAATCGCTTCGATGCCCGCTGCTTTCAGTTTCTTCCGGGTCGCTGCATTTTCCGACTCGCCACTTCGGCGAGCCGGATTGAGCATGACCCGCACGTGCACGCCGCGTTTTTGGGCCTCGATGAGCGCAGCCAACAACTCCGTGTGGGAAAACAGAAACATCTTTACCCGGATCGACTTTTTCGCGCCATGGATCGCTGCAAGGACTGGCTGCACAGTGTCATCGGGCATTACCAGCAATGTATGGGACACGGGTCTTACCTCCCTAACCTCACCCGCCTTTTTTAGTTCGCCGAAGCAGCCCGAGGCGCTGCTTCGGCTGGGCTCTTGTCAAACTGGATATGGTAGAGCTCCGCGTAGACACCGCCTCGCGCCAGTAACTCTTCGTGAGTTCCCTCTTCTGCTAGGACTCCCTCCTTCAATACCAGGATTTTGTCGGAGTCACGAATCGTGCTTAACCGATGCGCAATGGTGATGACGGTGCGGCCCTTCATAAGCCGTTCCAGGGCCTCGATGACCAATTTTTCTGACTCCGTGTCAAGTGCCGCCGTCGGTTCGTCCAGAATTAGAATCGGATTCTTGCGGATGATGGCGCGCGCGATACCGATGCGCTGTCTTTGTCCACCCGAGAGCGTATCCCCGCGGTCGCCAACCATGGTGTCGTAACCCTGCGGCATCTTGGAAATAAACTCGTCGGCATTGGCAAGCTTGGCCGCTGCCAGAATCTCATCCCGGGTCGCGCCACCCTTTCCGTAAGCGATATTCTCCGCCACCGTTCCTCGAAACAGCACCGTCTCCTGAAGCACATAAGCGATTTGGTTTCTGAGACCCTGCAACTTGTAATCCTTCACGTCCACGCCATCGACCATCACTCTGCCGCCGCCGGGATCGTAAAACCTTGGGATCAGGCTCACGATGGTGGATTTTCCAGTGCCGGTCGGCCCCACCACGCCGACCATTTCACCGGCTTTGATTTTGAAACTGAGATCCTTTAATACGGGCGCATCCTTCTGGTAACCAAAAGCAACATGATCGAATTCGATGTCGCCCTTCAACACTCCGGGATCTTGCGCATCAGGCTTTTCCGGGATGACATCATCAGCTTCTAGAAGGCCGCGAACACGGTCGACGGCCACGGCAGTTTGCGCAATCGTGTTCGTCATCGTCGCCAGATCTTTCACGGGCTTAAAGAACTGCGACAAGTAGGAGAGAAAAACCGTCAACTCCCCGGCGGTCATGGCCCCTTTGAGGATGAGCGAAGAGCTTCGCCACAGAACAAAGCCGGTGCACAGTGCGACGATGACCGATACCGTTGGCGAGAGCAACGCCTTCACACGTCGCGCTTTGAGCGCGGCATCTACACTCGCTTTGCTCACCTCACTCAACTCTTCCTGTTCCAAATCCTGTCGCCCGAATGCCTTCACCACTTTCATCGATTCCAGACCCTGTTCGACCACCGCGACGATGTTGCTCTGCTGCTTGCGCACTTCCTTCTGGGCTTTTTTCACGGCCTTTTTGAAGCGTGAAATCATCAGCAGCGTAAAGGGCGTAGCGGAAACGGCAATGAGTGTGAAATCCCAATTCAGCCAAAACATGATCGCCAACATCCCCACGATGGTGAGCAGGTCCACAAGCATTCCCAGTGTAGAAGATGAGGCAAAGGCCTGGATCGTCTGCACGTCTGCGGTGAGCGTGCTGAGCAGAGTCCCCATGTCATGCGCGCCGTAGTAGCTGAGCGACAGTTGTTGTAGATGGTGATATGTTCGGAGACGGAGATCGTTTCCCACCCACTGCCCTACGCTGGTCGTGTAGTAACTGGACACGTAGGAAGCGATCGCCCCCAGCAAAGCAATCAGCACTACCGCAATCGCCGCGGCCAGTGCAATTTGCATTTTCGTATTGCTGCTCATGAATGGTTGTAGAAAATGACCAACCCAGGGTGGCAGCTTGTGCTCGCTCGCCACGTTGTCCAGAATGACTTTCAATGGCCAGGGCGCCGCCACGCTGGCAACCATTTGCAAAAGCATGGCGACCAGGACAATGAGCAGGCTGCGGCGGTACGGCTTCAGCAGGCTCCAAATCAGGGGAAACACAGGGACAGCTCCTCCTCTCTTGGGGTTTTAGCCAGCAACCTGGCTGCGTGACCAGTACTGAACTCAGCAGCGAATCCGATCCCCTCTCTTTTCGATCCGAACTGATACCTTACCCCTCTCAGGCGGCCTACTGTCAAAGTGTGCAGGTGTCGCTCAAGGGCCTGATCGGCGATGGCACGGATCGCGGGGGCACTTCGAGCCGTTTGCGAAGAAGAAAATCATCTCCGGAGGAAATTCTTTCTCTCTCGCCTGATCGCGCCCGCCCTCTTGGAGGCATCGGCTGGCAGTATCGGTCCGTGTTATGCCATAACTCGTTTCTCAACATGACTTTCGCTCTTCACTGAAAAAGCACACCGCAAGAAAAACAACCCAGTTGCAAGACCCTTCGGCCAGGTAGTTGCCTTCAGATGGAACGGTCTCTGCCGGCCCCAGCTCGGGCGGCACACGGGGGAACAATGGCTACCAACGCATGGGCACTTGCTGAAACACCACGAGGCCTTGAAGTGCGACTCTGGCAGGCTGTCATCGTGACAGCGATTCAGGAATGGATTTCAGGTCCTCTCCGCTCGAAACGCCAAGCCGAAGAATATCTCTTCCAGGATCAAAAGGATTTCCCGGTTGTCTGTCAGTCCGCCGGGCTAGATCCGGACCGTCTGCGCACCAAGCTCAATCGCTTGCGCCTTCTGAATCCGCTCTCTTGCCCAGATCAATCGCGCCGCACCTCTACTCCTCTTCCTCCTGCTGATCCACAGTAACCACGGAGTGCCGTACGGACTGGCACTTGTGCAAAAAAGATAGCGAAGCCCAGCCTTGCAAACGGCCGATCGGGACGGCTCCACGTGCCCGCCGCGAGAGGCTAGGGCCTTGAAAGGCCAACTTTGGGAATCAACGATTTCTCGCACGGAATACCTCTGGGGAGTTGCCCTTAGCCGTCCAACGCCGGACGACAAAGCAGCCACGAGGTCAGATATCCGGGATGGGCGGGTGACCTCCGCGTGAAAACCACATCGGCCCTCGCCAGGGCGACGTCGTTTCCTAACCGGATTCCGTCTCGGCGCCAAAACTGGACGAGCCCTCTGGCAATTGACTCGGCCCACGGACTCTGTGCATACCGCAGCTCCGCGCAGACTTCCCGTCGAGCGCCGCTACCTCGAAGTCGATGAATCAAATGGTCCGAGGCGCGGCAATCGTGTGAACCTTCGTAGGCCGCCTCGAAACCCTGTTCTCTGCCGTAAGCGCGAGAAACAACCCAATCCGAATCGGGGGTCATTCCTGCCACGCTGCCGCCCGGTCGAGCGAGACTGACCCGCAAGGCACCATGCCAGAGGCTCGCCGCATCTCCAGCTGTAACGAACGATACCGCTCCTTGCCTTTCCAGGGTCTTCGCGAAACTTCTGCAATCACCGTAACGCTCGTCGTACACGACGGCTGTAATCCCGAAAGGTCTCACACCGAGCGGGCGATCGACGGCGAACCATTCCGATGACGCTATGAACGCTGGCAGGGTCACGACTCCCCTTAAAAGCTCGCGCCGCTTCATGGCGTTCCACCCGTCGATCCTGGATTCCCACCCGCGCGCGCCGACGCCGGGCGTGTCAGATAGATCGCGATCAGCTCGAGCTCGGTGTCGGGTACCTCAATCCGGTTGTGCGGAGGCATGCTGCTGATCCCCACACGCGTGATCTTCTGAATATACGCAGCTGTCAGGTCGGCACGCTCGGCCAAAAGCGAGCGTTCCTTCCCGAGACGCCGAGCAAGCATGATCGTCCCTGTTCCCCCAGCAAGATGGCAAAATCCGCAGCGCTGCTCAAACAGCTTCTTCCCTTGTTGGATCTGCTGCGCCGAATCGTCTCCTGCGCGAGCCAGGGCTCGCCCCGCACAAAGCGATGTCATTGAGACGGAAAGCAGCGCCAGTTTGGCCCATAGATCCTGGCACCGAGGAGTGGATGTTCTTCTTCTCAAGCTCGGCCTGTCCGCAGAGCGCGTGGCCAAATGCCCTGTTTGCCTGGTGCGAGGATTCCGTTGGGATCCAACGCGTCTTTCACCGCCTCGTTGAGCCGCCTTAGGGCGTGATTGTTGAAATCGAATGTCAGCGCGACGTCGTCCATATATGACAGATGGGTCCGATACTCTGAATAGCCTTCTTTCGCGGCATCGGCAATCAATACCTTAAACAACGCCCGCACCTTGGACGTCATCTCCCTGTCGTCGCGGTCATAGACCATCATGTTGACATTCGTCGTATACCGCTCGAACAGCGTGAACGATCCGTAGTAATCGACGCCAATCTCCTCATATCTTTTCTTTGTACTGTGAAACTGCTTGAGTACGTGCTCGCTGGTTGCCGGAAGCACTGGCGAAAACCCAATATGTCCTCCGCGGCCGCCGCGCCAGTTGACGATCTGTAAGGCTTGTGTGCTGGGAACGCCGGCGCCGGAATCCACGATCGGATCGCCCCGATGCCACTTGACGACCTGAATCTCCTGTTGAGTGTGTCTTCGAAACGCCTCTTGGACGATCCGCGCGTGCACCTCATTCACTTCCTCGTAGCCGTACAGGCGCAGATTGATCGTCCACCAGCCGAGTCCATTCTTCTTCAGGATCTCGAGCAATACATCGTCTGGCAGGGCGCCGTCGCCCGTGTACCATTCGCTGCGCTGCGTTCGCGTCGCCACAAAGCGAAGCGAATTGCCGATGCTCGGGCTCTGCTCGATGACGCCCTTCATCCGCAGGGGCGCCAGCTCGTCAATGGCCCAGCCCACATCATCCGGATGGGGCAGCTGGATGTTCAAGCCGAGGGTCGCCTCCGGCTCGGGCATCAGCCACATCCCCATCTTGGTCACGATCCCGAAATTGGATTGCACAAAGAGCTGGTCCCATGATGGACCGTAGCCATATTTGAAAAGCTGCCAGGAAGCACTGTTCGCCATCGCGCCCGTACCGGTGCGAACCAGATCGCCGTTTGGCAACACAACCTCCAGCCCGCAAATATTGCGTGTATTTTCTCCGTACGGCGTGTAGCCGTAGCCCCGCTCCAGCGCGTTTCCCACCACACTGCCCCAGGCGTTGGCCGGTACCGACATCCACAGTTTGATGTTGTTTGCCTGCAAGTAATCGAACAGATCGAAAAACCCGACCCCGGGCTCGATCAGGCAATAGCCGAAACGCTCGTTGACCTCCAGGATCCTGTTCATGCGCCCGAGGTCCAAGACCACAGTGCCGGTGAGGCATGGGGCGGCCGCGCCATAGCCCAGATTTTTGCCGCGCGAGACGGGCCATAGCGGCACTTTGTATTCGTTGGCGATGCGAACGATCGCCTGTACCTCCTCAACCGATTGCGGCCCCACTGCCGCGCTCGGAACGTGCTCGTCCGCGTCGCCCGCTGCGTAGAAATCCATAAACGTTTCGCGGTCCTCATCGGTCGCGAGCACCCACTGCTTGCCGACGACAGAGGCAAACGCGTCCAGCGCTCTCTGGAAGTTCTTTTCTGTTACCCCGGGTGGCAGCAGCAAACGCATGTGCCGCGGTTCTCCCCAAAATCGCGTCCGCAAACTCGAGCGACAGCGTGCTAACACGCGCCATTTTCACTGTCAATTGGTTTATGGTATTTCCAGAGAGGCGCCGCCAGCCGGCGTGCTCTAGAAATGGGCCAGCACGCGCCGTTCGGCTTCGTGCATCGCTTCGTAGATCTCATCGAAGCTGTCGATGGCAAATAGGAGGGAGTGGATGCGGTCCACCTTCACCGGCGTAGCGAGCACTTCCTCAAGGGAAAAGTCGCGAACCTGGCAGCCACCCTCGATGACGTTGGTCGACTCCCCGTGCGAGCTGATGACGCCGCTACCATAGATCTTCACCTTCCCGTCTTCCCGAATCAGCCCAAATTCAACCGTGTACCAAAAAAGCCGCCCGAGCCGCTCCAGGGTTTCGGGGTCCTTGATCTTCGCGCAAACGTTTCCGTAGTGCTGGAGGAAATTCGCAAACACAGGATGCGTGTGCATGGGGACGTGGCCGAAGACATCGTGAAAAATGTCCGGTTCGGGGGTGTATTCGAGCGACTCCCGACTGCGAATCCAGGTCGTTGTCGGAAACATCCGCGCGTCGAGCATTTCAAAAAACGCGTCGCTTGGCAGAAAGCCACTCACCGGTGTCGTGCTCCATCCGGTGCGAGGCTTCAATCGCGCGGTGACCGCTCGAAGGTTCGGCAACTGGTCGTCCTTAAGCCCGAGAATCTCGTACCCTTCCAGATACGCGTGGCACGCGTACCGGTCGATCTGCGGGCGGCGCCGGCGCACCAACTCCGCCCACACGGCATGCTGTGCGGGCGTGTAGGCCTCGTAGTTTTGCTCGATCAGAAACCGGGTTGCGGCCGTGAGGGTCGCTGCCATCAGAGATTCAAATCTCCATATCGCTCTTCAACGGCTGCGTCCTGAGCACGGGCCTTTGGGCTTCTCGGCATAACCGAATTCGTCCACCGCCCGGGAATCGCCAACCCGCAATTCGGACAGCATCCGTTCTGGAGATGGTTTTCCAGCACATCATGCCACGACCGTCTGATCAGCATCCTCTTGCATGACGGGCAAAAAGTGTGCGCTCCGCCACTGTGGATGTTTCCTTCGTACACGTAGTGCAGTCCCACATCGAGCGCCGTGGCCCGCGCCGCGTGCAAGGTCTCCGGCGGCGTTCGCGGTTTGTCTTGCAGTTTGAAATCCGGATGAAATGCCGTGAAGTGCAACGGCACGTCCGGCCCGAGATGCTCCAGTACCCATTCTGCGAGCGCGCGGGTCTCGGAAGGGGCGTCGTTCAAGGTAGGAATTATCAGGTTCGTTATCTCGAACCACACATCTGTTTCCTTTTTTAGCCACACAAGCGTCTCAAGCACCGGCTTTAAATGCGTGAGGGTGATTCGCCCGTAGAAATTTTCGGTGAACGCTTTGAGGTCGATGTTGGCCGCATCGATGTGGTCGTAGATATCGTGAAACGCCTCGTAGGTGATGTAGCCGTTCGACACCATAACGGTTTTGATGCCGCGCTCTTTCGCCGCGTGGCAGATGTCGATGACGTACTCGCCCCAGATCGTCGGCTCGTTGTAGGTGAAGGCAATCGACGGACAACCGTTGCGAATGGCGAGGGCAACCACCTCCTGCGGCCCAAGATCCGCCGCCCGCACTTGATCGGCCCTTGATTTCGAAATATCCCAGTTCTGGCAGAAGAAGCAGCCCATGTTGCATCCGGCCGTGCCCATCGAGAAAACCCGGGTGCCCGGCAGGAAATGGTTGAGGGGCTTTTTCTCAATCGGATCGATTTGCATAGCGGCCGGATGACCGTAGCCGAGGCTGTAGAGTTTGCCTCCCTGATTCTCACGGATGAAGCAGAAACCAGCCTGGCCGTCGCCGATATGGCAGTGCCGCGGGCACAGATAGCAGTGGACTTTGCCGTTCGACTCAGCTTCCCACCACCGCGCTTCGTGGTAGGAGGCAATATCCGGGATACGTTGCTGGGTGCGCATGGACGCGCCGCTACCATCATTATACGCCTAGCTCGAACGGAACCACCTGTCGGCCTGCCTTCCCCGTTTCCTTCAGACCACGCCATTTCCGAGAGGGTCGACCCACCGAAGGCTTGATTAGGACCCTGTGCCAGGCGAGCTTCCCCCTGCTTGACACATTCGCCGCGGCTGTTAGCCTGAAAGGTGCACGCGACGACGCTCGAGTTCACCCTTCTGGTCGGCCTCGGATCGCTCCTCGCCGGGCTGCTTGGCTCGCTTACCGGACTTGGGGGTGGAGTCGTGATTGTTCCCTTCCTAACGCTGCTGTTCCACGTGGATATTCGATACGCGGTCGGCGCCTCGCTCGTGTCCGTCATTGCGACGTCTTCCGGTGCCGCTGCCGCCTATCTCCGCGAAGGCTATTCGAACATGCGAGTTGGCATGCTCCTTGAGGTAGCAACCACTATCGGCGCCCTCTCCGGCGCGTATCTCGTGACGCGCATCCCCACCGGAGCAATCGCCATCATTTTCGGCCTGGTCCTGCTGTATTCGGCATGGGCATCGATCAGCCCCGCAGCAGATGTCTCGGGTGGACAAAGACCGGACACTCTCGCGGGTCTTCTGAAGCTTGACGGCAGCTACCCGACTCTGGGGGGCCGCTCGGACTATTACGTTCGCAACGTGCCCGCCGGCTTCGGGCTGATGTACATCGCG
>Ga0187769_10000300_pt1 | contig 27272 bp, 24 predicted proteins | sample 0116_SJ02_MP02_1_FD_133140 | JGI IMG/M metagenome (GOLD analysis project Ga0187769, IMG submission 133140) | Tropical peat soil microbial communities from peatlands in Department of Meta, Colombia - 0116_SJ02_MP02_10_MG | ecosystem: Environmental > Terrestrial > Soil > Wetlands > Peat | place... | reverse complement strand
TAGACGTTGGCGAGATTGAACCAAGCGGCGTCCGCACGCTGCCCATCCGGATTTGTTCTGAGGGCAGCGGTCAATAGGCGGATCGCTTCGTCTGTATTTCCTTCCTCGGCGAGGGTGATCGCAAGATTGATGCTTGCATCCAGGAAGCCCGGGTCGAGCTGAATTGCTTGCCGGAAAGCCGCGATCGACTCCTCTGTTTGCCCGTTCGCCTGAAGCGCCTCACCCAGCGCGGTGTATAGAACCGGATTCTGCGGCTCAATCTCGATCTCCTTACGGTCGTACTTGATGGCGCGATCCCACTGCTTGAGATTGGCGTAGGTCTGTGCGTACAACGGCCAGAGCGAGTCGTCGCCCTTCCGCAATTCCTCGGCGCGCCGCAGATGGGCGGTGGCCCCCTGACTGTCGCCCAGAGCGGACAGCGTAACAGCAAGGTAGAGGTGTGGGGCTGAAGAAGTCGGCTGGAGGGCGAGCATGCGCTCGAAGGGCGCGATGGCGAGATCATACTGTCCCACTTCGTAATACGCGATCCCCAGACCTGACTGGACGGTCGCGGAGTCGGGAGACTGCAGCACTGTTTTTTGGTATAGCCGAAGCTCCGTGCGCCAGTCTGGAACGCGGCGCACGATGAGAACGCTGTAGAAAATCAAGACCAGGGCCAGCGCGGGATAGGCGAGGGTGAGAGTCATTCTTCGTGACGCCCGTTCTGTAACCTGGAGCCAAGCCCATCCAGCGAAAATGCAAAGACCCAGGGATGGAATGTAAAGATACCGCTCTGTGAAAACGTTCACGCCCACGAGGGAAATGCTCAGGGCGGGCGCAATGATTATGAAAAACCAGGCCAGGGCGAACGACAGAAGCGGCTGCGATTTTTGCATCCGGAACACCGCGAGGACCAGAACGCCGATCAATGCCACGCTGGCCATGAATTTCCAACCCAGCGTGTTCTGGGGAGTGAAATAATAGTAGTAGTTCATGTTTACGGGCCAGAGCAGCTTGAGAATGTATTGGCACAGCAGAACCGGTACGGTGAGGAAAATCTGCCAGCCCGTGAAGTGCGCCGATGCTGGCGCGAAGGTGCCGAGGACTCTGAAGCGGATGGCGATATAAACCCCCAGCGCGCAGAGATAGGGCAAGAAACGGCGGAACCCCAGGCAAATGGCGCGAACGGATTCGCGACGATATAAGAATTCATAAGCCAGCAACAACGCCGGAAAAACGAGCGTTGTTTCCTTGCAGAACAGGCCCAGAAAGAGGACCGCCGTTGCGATTCCGTGGTTCCGAGCAGGGTGGACTCCGCTGCGGGCCTGATGGTACAACCGCGTGCCGGTAAAAAGACACAGCGCGCAAAGCAGCTCAGGCAGCGCTGCGATCCAAACTACGGCCTCGACGTGAATCGGTTGAAACGCAAACAATAGCGTGGCCCACAGGGCGAGCTTTTCGTCCGCCAGCGCCCGAACCAGAAAATAGGCTGCAAAAACGGCTGCGACGTTGAGCAGCAGATTCACAAGATGGAACGGGAAGGGGCGCAAGCCGAATAGGTAGTATTCGCCCATGTAGAAGAGCATGTGAAGCGGCCGGTAGTAATTGTTGAGCGTGGGACGGACAAACGACCAGACATTAAGGGCGAACAATTTAGGAATGTAGCGATAGTTCTTGATAAGAGGGTTGCTCTGCAATTGAAGCGTGTCGTCGGTAACAAAGCCGTTTCGGAGCGCGTCCGCATACAATGCCAGGCTCACGGCAGCCAGAATCGCGAGATGCAGGGCTGTTTTGCCGTGCGCTTGCCGGCCCGGGAAACCAATGGCGTGCGCAGGAACCGGCCGTTCGGAAATCTTAGCGCTCCGGCGTTTACGCTTCCCAATCATTGCGCTGATATTTTAGCTTCGCCGCTAGGGCCCGAGCCACTCAAAGTACGGCAAAGGATCCCTTGGACCTGGCTAAGGGACTACCACGGCAGTTGCTGGACGGACGGGAAGTCAAGACGACATTGGGGCCGAAACGGCACAGCGGAGGAGTCGCATCTACGGCTCCCTATCATCAGATATCTTGTATTGCCACCGTCGAAAACTGTAGTAAACTTTGTGCCGGTTTGGTACGGGAATGGGCCTAAGTGGTTGTGCTGTCTCATAGAACGAAGGGAGAAGATACAGAATGCGTAAACTGTTTTTCGTCGTTGGGCTATTGCTTCTCGCATCAGGTGTTGCGCGCGCGGCCTGTGACAATTATCAGCCAGTCGAGGTGGGTTTTGGGTACGACTATGTCAGAGTCAACACTGGGATGACGGTCAAAGAGGGCAGCGGAGGTTCGGCCGCGCTCCCTGTCTTGAACCTAAACGGCTGGGGCGCGGAGGTTGTGTACAACCCTGCTTGCGTGTTGGGGATCGTCGCCGATTTCGGCGGGACCTATGGCACTACTTCGTTCAGCATACCGGATCCCAACCTCACCACGCATGTGTACAGTTACGTGTTCGGACCTCGCTTCAACCTGCGCAACGCAACCCCTTTCACACCGTTTGCCGAAGCCTTGTTCGGCGGTGCCCACGCGAGTCTTTCGGTCCCGAATTTCGGCAGCGAGACCCTGAACGGATTTGAGGGCAACTTTGGCGGCGGAGTGGATATCAATCTTGGAAGCCATTGGGTCATTCGCCCCAGGGCTGACTATGTACTGACGCATTTCAAGAGCAAATCCCAGAATAACGCGCTCGTTTCCGTAGGGATCGGGTACGAGTTCGGCAGGCATTAGCTCGGATGTTTCCACAGGGGGGCTGCCATCCGGGGGTGGCCCCTCGGTTTTTCCCCCGGACTTGAATTCCAACCCCCCCCCGGGCTGGCTGCGTTGCAGTATCTCCCTCCCCGATCTCCCTCTTGGCCCGTTCGAGTTGTGGCAGCCCTAGGCGGATATTCCCGGCAGGCCGTCGCGACTTCGCTGATTCTTGTCTCGCTGATAATTCTTGATGGCTTCGGGACCTATTTTACGAGCCCACGCAGAGAGCTGCTCGCGTTGCCCCTCGTATCGAAGGAGCGGAACACCGAACCCGCAGGAATCTGTGATGTCGGCAAGTTCGGCGACGATGATCGACCGGATGCCTGCCAGCTCCGGGAAGCGAGCTTGCAGCCGGGAGAATTCCTCGTGGTGCGGCTCGACAACCCGGCCGCGTCCGTGAAGGCGGAGAATCTTCGGCGGCCCCTCCAGGGCGCAGAACATCAGGACGATGCGGCCGTTTTCCTTCACGTGCGCCACTGTCTCGATTCCGCTGCCCGTCAGATCGAGGTACGCGACCGTCTTCGGCCCCAGCACCCGGAACGTGTCCAGCCCCTTCGGCGAGATGTTCACATGGCCCTGGGGATCGAGCGGCGCCGAGCCTACGAAAAATACCGGCTGCTTCTCGATGAACTGCCTCATTGCATCGTCAATCGCCGGATACGTCTTGCCCATGTCGGAGCCTCCTCCGCCAAATCCTAGCACGGCACCTGTGCGCGGAAGCTCGGCCCGTGTGGGGCATGGGCCCTCTTACGAGGCAGGCGCATGAACCGGTTGACCACAGGTAGGACAGAATTTCGCGCCGTCCGGAACCGGATGTCCGTTGACGCAGCGTAGCCCGCTCTGAGCTGCCGTACACAGGATTGCGTAGGCACCGAAGTAGAAAATCATCCAGATGCTGGAAAAGCTTTTCCAGTCTGCAACTGTAGTGTCCGACCCCAGCGGGGAATGCTCTCCTCTGAGGGAAGTCGCCCAAACGACAATCCAACTCGTGAATCCGTATGCAAAGACAGCATACAGCATGTACCGCAGGGAACGGGGTGCCCCCCGCAACATGACTCTCCAGAAATCCTTTCGCCTGGTCGAGCCTACCCTCAGCCTGGCACCAAGAATCGCTGGAGCCCAGGCGACAAAGATCCCTAAGTGAAGTGGAATGAAAAAGCCGGAAGGAAGGATGGCGCGACCCGTCCAAGCCGCTAGATTGATGGTCAGACTCAAAATGAAGCCAGCCCCCGAGAACATTGCGAGAAACCAGAGTTGCCCCCAGCGGCCTCGCGGTGGAAGGTAGCTAAAGTCAGAAGCGGACGCTTCGACGTTGCTGATCTGCGAGCGAATCCGCAGAAGGTTCTGAACAGCATCTTGAGCTAGGACTGACTTGGACGGTTTGCGTGGGTTGTAACGAACCTCCACAGGCTTACCTTGCAGGTCCCGGATAAACTCCTCGGCCTCTCCGAGAGTGTACTGCTCCTTCTTGTAGATGCCCGCGTGCGCCATCCCCTCTACCGAATAGGAGTAAGTAACGCTCGCAACTACCCCTGATGAAGGCCACCGCGCTGCATGCGCTGCGGTTGATTCCACACGCCCCTCTGTGCGCGTCCATCTGTCGGATCTCCTACGCCGGTACCAAGCCCATGCCGGCTTCAAGAGAGCCGCGAGCGAGAAGACGAACCACACGTAGACGATCCATGGCCACGTCCGTGGATTCGTCCAAGTAAAGGGAATGGCTGGATGCATCCTTGCCGCAATATACCCTAAGGGAAACAAAAGTTTACGCACCCCACCCCTTGCAAACCTCTTCGCAACGTGCCAGCGTGGATGTGATGAATGATACGTACACACTGGCCGCAAACAAAAGGGACGCCGCAGCGGCGACCAGGCTGCACTCGGTGCCATTCCGCTCCCGGTGCGTACAACTTTCTAATCGCAAACTATGGTTATTAGAAGGCGGCGCAAATGACTGAAAACAAAGAGTCGAGATCGTTTCTAATCGCCAATATTCTCGGAGTTCGCGAACGCCACACACTGTGCGGGGAGAAGCGGTTAAGGGAGCAAGTAACGCTCCCGAGCCGCCGCGGGAAGCGTTTCCCACCGGGGTTATCGGCGATACTGTTGCGGCGTGGTATATATTTGTGGTATATACTAAGAGCGTGGGAGGAACGTAGAACATGGCCAAAACGGGAACCGCAAGACTGTTTCGCAACGGGCGCAGCCAGGCCGTCCGCCTGCCCCGCGAATTCCGCTTCGAAGGCGACGAAGTGCGTATTCGCCGCGTCCCGCAGGGCGTGCTTCTCGAACCCATGATCCCCGACACGGCCGCTTGGTTCGCCGAACTCGATCGACTCAACGTCGAACCGTTCATGAGAGGCGGCCGCAAACAGCCCAAGACGCCGCGTCGGAGAATTTTCGAGTGAGATACCTCCTCGATACGAACGCCTGTGTCGGGCTGATTAATCAGAAGCCTGCTGAACTCCGGGTGCGCTTCGACCGCACGCTAGCGGGAGGCGGTGAGATGTTTGTTTCCGCCGTGGCGGCGTTCGAATTGTGGTACGGAGTCGCCAAGAGTGCCCGGCAGGAGGTTAACGCGCGACGTGTGGAGACTTTCTTTGCGGGTCCCGTTGCGGTGCTGCCTTTTGAGGAAGAAGATGCCAAGAGCGCCGGCCGCATCCGGGCGAATCTGGAATCTGCCGGAAAATCCATCGGAGCATATGATCTGCTCATTGCGGGACAGGCTATCCGGAACAAATTGACGCTGATCACCGCAAATGCGCGAGAGTTTGGCCGCGTAACTGGGCTCGTATGGGAAGATTGGTCGAAGTCGTGAACAGATCAAGGAGTCGGAATTGATCGCGCGCTATACGCGTTCGGAGATGGGCCGCGTCTGGAGCGAGGAGAACAAGTTCCAGAAATGGCTCGACGTCGAACTGGCCACGACGGAGACGCTGGCCGAAGCGGGCGTTGTGCCGCGTGCGGCCGCCTCCAAGCTCCGCGAAAAGGCGCGCATTGACGTCGCGCGCATCAACGAGATTGAAGCCAAGGTCCGCCACGACGTGATCGCGTTCACCATCGCCGTGCAGGAAACGGTCGGCGATCCCGAAGCGGCGCGCTGGCTGCACTACGGCCTCACGTCGAACGACGTGGTGGACACGGCGCAGGCGCTGCTCGTCCGCGACGCCTCGCGCCTGATCGAAAAGGGCATCGCGCGGTTCGGCGAAATCCTCGAAAAGCGTGCGTGGGAGTTCAAGGACACGCCCGAAATCGGGCGGACGCACGGCATCCACGCGGAGCCGATCACGTTCGGGCTGAAGGTCGCCAACTGGTACGCGGAAAATCGCCGCGACGCCGCGCGGTTCGAAATCGCCGCGCGCGAGATGGCCGTGGGAAAAATTTCCGGCGCGGTCGGGACGTGCACGCACCTCGGGCCCGAAGTCGAGCAGAAGATTTGCGAGCGGCTGGGGCTCGCGGTCGCGCCGATCAGCACGCAGGTGATTGGGCGAGACCGGCACGCGCAGTATCTTTCGGCGCTCGCGATCATTGCCGCTTCGCTTGAAAACGTGGCGCTCGAAATCCGGCACCTCCAGCGCACGGAAGTCCGCGAAGTCGAAGAACCGTTCGGAGGCGAGCAGCGCGGCAGCTCCGCGATGCCGCACAAGCGCAATCCCGTGTCCAGCGAGCAGATTTGCGGCCTTGCGCGCGTGGTGCGCGCGAATTCGCTGGCGGCCGCCGAAAATATCGCGCTCTGGCACGAGCGCGACATCTCGCACAGCTCAGTCGAGCGCGTGATCCTGCCCGATTCGACGATCCTGGTGGACTACATGCTGCACCGCACCAGCGAAATCGTCGCCAGCATGAAAGTGTTTCCGGAAAGAATGCGCCGCAACCTCGACGCCACGAAAGGACTGGTTTTTTCTGGGCAGCTTTTGCAGGACCTGGTCGAACACGGCGCGCCGCGCGAAGATTCCTACAAGTGGGTGCAGGCGCACGCCATGGCCGCCTGGGAATCGGAAACAAGCTTCAAGGATCGCGTGGCCGCCGACCCGAATATCCGCAAATTCCTCGATGAGAAGGCGCTGGCTCACACCTTCGATCTGCAACGCCAGTTGCGCGCCGTGGACGCGATATTCAAGCGCGTCTTCGGTGCAGGCAAAACTTCAGCAGCGCATTAGATCAAGAGCTAAACACAGAGAGCGCAGAGGAAGAAAGGAGGGGAAGAGGGATCCCTGCCTGCCCGGCAGGCAGGCTTCGTCGTCCGCCGCTGCGGACTCGCTCCCTTCGCCACAGTACTCAGGGCAGGCAGGACGACGACGCTAGTCGGATGGTCACTGGACGCGCTGGATGTACCGGCCTCTTGCCCTGAGGCCGCCTTGGCGGACGAAGGGTCGGAGGCCTATTGGACTCTCTGAATGTAACGCCCTTCAGAGGTATCGACTTTGACTTTGTCGCCGGTGCCGACGAATGGCGGAACGTTGATGACCAGGCCGGTCTCGAGCTTCGCGGGCTTCATCACGGCGCTGGCCGTCGCCTTCTGGATGCTCGGCTCGGTCTCGACTACGGTGAGGTCAACGGTATCCGGCAGCAGGACGCCGATCGGCTTGCTGTCGTAATACTCGATCTTCACCGGCATGTTGGGGATGAGATAGTCCTTGGCGTCACCGACGATGTCGTCCTGCAGCGCGATCTGCTCGAAATTCTCGTTGTTCATGAAGTGGTGGCCTTCGCCGTCGCTGTAGAGGTACTCGAATTCGAGTTCGTCCACCGTGACCTTCTCGATCGAATCCTCGGCGCGGAAGCGGTAGTCGATCATCGAGCCGTTGCGGAGGTTGCGCATTTTCGTCTGCATGGCGGCGCGCTTGTTCCCCGGCGTGCGGTGATCCACGCTGTAGACGGCGTAGAGATCGCCCTCGTGCTTGATGATCATTCCTGCTCGCAGCAGTGTTGCCTTCATGAATGCTCCTGAATTCGTTTCTGGAATGTCCCTGCTGGAGGGACGCTAGCCGGGAGGGTACGACACCCGCCAAGGCCCCGCTCAGCGCGTGTGACGGGCTGAGCTTGAAAGATAATTATAGCGGCCCGCGCGCGATGCGGTCAAACGCGCGCAGAGACCGGTACTGTCAGCGAGGATGCGATCCGGGGGCCTGCTATCTGCGCCGCAATAGCTTCGCGTTCTCGGCTTCGAGACGGGCCAACTCGATTTCGGCGCCCACCAGGTAGCCGATCACCGAGATCAACTGAACGTCGCGGCGGCTATGAAAGTGCGGCTGGCGATGCTGCACGTTGATAACGCCGACGACCTTCTCGCGGCACATGATGGGCACGGAAAGGAAGGCTTCGTAGCGATCCTCCGGAAGGTCGCTGACGGACTTGAAGCGCGGATCCTGAAACGCCTTGCGGGCGATGGTCACGGGCTGCTTGTGCTCGGCCACCCAGCCGGTGATCCCCTCACCCACGCGGATGGTCAGGCGCCCCAGGGCGCTCGCGTGAGGGTTCTTCGAGGCGCGCAGCGTTAATTCGCTGCCTTCCAGAATGTAGATGAAGCAGGAGTCGCACCGCACGAAGCTCGAAACGAACTTCACGACACGCCCGAGAACTTCGGGCAGCGGGGCGTCGGAAAGCCTCCTGCCGAGGCCATAGAGAAAATCAATGTCGAGGTAGCCTTCTGTGCTCGGAATTTCTTTCACCGTGCAAAGTCTATCGAGCGCGGGACGCCACCGGCCAATTCAAAATGCCGCTACGTAGAATCACTTTTGAGAATCGGAAATCTAGAATCATTTTCCGCTTTGATCCGTCCGCGCGTGGCTTTTCAGGGCAGAATTTGTATGATGTTGGCCCATGATTTCCCGATCTCAAGCCGAGCACACGGGCGAGCGGCAATGAAATCCGCTCGCGCGCCGCGCGCCGCTGCGTCCGACGCGGACCCCACGCAATACACGCCGTGCTACGCGTACCGCCCCGCGAAGGGGCGGACGCGATCGCTCTACTGCGAAGGCGTTGCGCTGCCGCAAATCGCCAAAGACGCCGGGACGCCGGCGTACGTCTACAGCCGCGCGAGCATCGAAGCCGCGTATCGCCGGTTCGATCGCGCGCTAGGAACGCTGCCGCACACGCTGTGCTACGCGATGAAGGCGAATGAAAACCTGTCCGTCTTGCGGATTCTCGCGCGGCTTGGAAGCGCGTTCGACATCGTTTCCGGCGGTGAACTCGACCGGCTTCGCCGGATCGGCGTTTCCGGGAAGCGCATCGTTTTTTCAGGCGTCGGGAAAACACGCGAGGAGATTCGCGAGGCGCTGCGATATTCGGGCGGAATTTTGCTTTTCAACGTGGAATCGGCGGCGGAGCTGGATGTCTTTCTGAGCGAAGCTGCCAGGCACATTGCCGGCGGCGGCGAACGCCCGGCGTCGGCGATTCGGGTCAACCCCGACGTGATGGCGGGCGGCCATCCGCACATTTCGACCGGGCATCATCATCACAAGTTCGGAGTGGACTGGCCGGAGGCGCGGCGGCTCTACCTTGCGCACGCGAACTCGCGCTGGATCGTCTGGCGGGGGATCACGGCGCACATCGGTTCGCAGATTCTGAGCGTGGCGCCCTATCGCCGCGCTCTCACGCGGCTGGCGTCCTACGTCCGCGATCTTGCCCGCAACGGAGTAAGCCTCGGCATGATCGACATCGGCGGCGGGCTTGGGATTCGCTACGAGAACGAAGCGCCGCTCGTCCCCGATGCCTATGCGCGGGCGCTTGCGGGGATCGTTCGCCCGCTTCGCTGCCGCCTGCTGATCGAGCCGGGCCGCGCCATCGTCGGGCCTGCGGGCGTGCTGCTCACGCGCGTTCTTTACGTGAAGGAGAACCGAGGGAAGAAGTTCGTGGTCGTGGATGCGGCGATGAACGATCTGATCCGTCCGGTCCTCTATGGAGCGGCGCATCCGATTACGCCGGCCGTTCTTGGCGATGCTTCGCCGAAGAGCGAGCGCGTGGACGTGGTCGGTCCCGTATGCGAATCGGGGGATTTCCTTGCACGCGACCGGCTGCTTGCGCCCGTGCAAGCGGGCGACCTGCTGGTCGTGTGGGCGGCGGGCGCCTACGGGTTCGCACAGTCCTCGAACTACAACGCCCGGCGGCGGGCGGCCGAGGTAGTCGTCGAAGGACGCCGCTTCCGCATCGCGCGTCGCCGCGAGAGCTACAACGACCTCGTGCGCGGCGAGCCTCTCTGACGGAAGGCTTTTCTGGCCATGAATGACGCAGCCTCACTTTTCCCCGCGTTCTTGAAGCTTTCCGGCCGGCGCTGCCTTGTCGTTGGCGCGGGCCCCGTGGCGGAAGAGAAGATTGAGGGGCTTCTCCGCGCGCGCGCGAAGGTGAACGTGGTCGCGCCGCAGGCGACTCCGAAGATCCGCGCGTGGGCGCGTGCAAGGAAGATTCGCCTGACGGCGCGGGGGTTTCAGGCCGCGGACCTCAAAGGCGTCTTCGTCGTGGTCGCAGCGACATCATCCCCTGCGCTGCACCGAGCGATATTCCGCCAAGCCCGGCGTCGCGGCGTTCTATGCAACATCGTGGACGATCCCGCACACTGCGATTTCTACTACGGCTCGGTCGTTCGGCGGGGCGCCCTGCAGATCGCGATCTCAACAGGCGGGCAGAGCCCCGCGCTTGCGCAGCGGCTCAGAAAGCGGATGGAGCGGGAATTCGGCCTTGAATACGCGCGATGGCTCGAAGAGCTGGGCAAGGCGAGGAAAAGGCTTCTTGAGAAAGCGATGCCTCCGGAACGCCGCCGCAAATTGCTGCACCAGCTTGCGAGTCAGGTCTCTTTCGAGGAATTCCTGAAACGCAGGCGCATAAGGAAAACCTAAGGAATATTTCTGCCGTGTGACTTCATTCGGAAGATGGATGATTCCCATCCATAACTCGACGAACCAAATTATCCTCGCCGCTGCTAGACTTTTTGCATTCGCCGAAGCGGCCGGGTGACGGCATTCCCCCCACCCAAACCTTCCGTGGCCCGGCCGCTCGCCGACTTCCTCAATACTCCCGAATCCAGCTAAACAGCAGCACTTCGCCGCTTTCGCGCGACCATCGCCGGGCCGCGCTCGGCAGCTTCGTTCACGAGAAACCCCATCTTGGGATGGGCGGGTTCGAAGTCCACAGAGAAACCCTGTTCGCGCAACTCTTCGGAAGTGACCGGGCCGATCGAGCCGACCACGATGCGCGCGAACGCGCGGCGAAGCTCCTGCTCGCGATTCATTTCCCGCGCGATTTGCAGCAAGTGGAGAACCTGCACCGATGTGGTGAACAGCACGACATCGATCTCACCGCGCACGATGGCTTCGACCGCCGCCCGCAGTGGCGCCGTGTCCTCCGGCAGGGCCCACTGATACACCGGCACGCGCGTCACTTGCGCGCCTCGTTCGGCAAGCCCGGCAAGAAGCTCGGGATTCGATTCACCGTACTCCTGCACGGCGATCCGTTTTCCTGCGAGACTCCCGGCCTTTTCATCGAGAGTGCGGAGAAGTTCGCGCCACGTGTTCGGCTCGGGGACTGCGATCGTCACCGGCACGTCCAGTCCCTTAAGCGCGGCTACGGGCTTCGGCCCGCGCGCGACGACAGTCACGCGGCGAAGAGCAGCAGTGAACTGGTCGAGAGGGTGCGCGGCACCGACGACATGCGCAAGGGCGCGCGCGCCCACGCCGGTCAGGAAAATGACCATGTCGAAGCCGCCCGCCGCAAGCGTCCGGGCAAAAGCGAGCGCTTCGGTGTTCGATTCCAGGGGAACTTCCCGCATGGAGGGAGCGACGACGGCATCGCCGCCGTAGTTCGCGATCAGTTTGGCCATTTCCGCCGCGCGGCGGCTTTCGAATGACAGCACGCGCAGCCCGGCCAGTCCGCTCGACTTGGGCCGTTCTTCCATATCAGTGACGGAAGTGACGAACGCCGGTGAAAACCATGGCCATGCCGAGCTTGTTTGCGGCGGCGATCACATCCTCGTCGCGCACGGACCCGCCGGGCTGGATCACAGCTGTCGCGCCGGCTTTTCCCGCTTCTTCCACGCCGTCGGGAAACGGGAAGAACGCATCAGACGCTACCACGCTGCCGACAAGTGAGAGTCCTGCAGCCGCCGCTTTGATCACGGCGATCTTCACGGAGTCCACGCGGCTCATTTGACCCGCACCCACGCCAACGGTTTGTCCTTCGCGGGCAAACACGATGGCGTTCGACTTCACGTGCTTCGCCACTTTCCAGCCGAACAGCAGGCCGCGCATTTCCGCTTCCGCCGGCTTGCGCGTTGTGGCGACTTTCAGGTCGGCCTCGTTCAATTCGTGCCGGTCGGGGGTCTGGAGGAGCGCGCCGCCGAGTATGGGCTTGATCTCCCATTCGCGTGGCGCGGCCTCGCACGGCATTTCGAGCAACCGAAGGTTCTTCTTCGACGCGAATTTCTCGAGCGCCGCCGGTTCGTAGCCCGGGGCGACGATACATTCGACGAACAGCTTCGCCATTTCTTCGGCCGTCGCAGCGTCCATCGCGCGATTCAATGCGATCACGCCGCCGTAGGCGGAAACCGGATCGCAGGCGAGCGCCTTAACGTATGCCTCACGCAGCGAATCCTGCTCGGCGGCGCCGCACGGATTGTTGTGCTTGATGATCGCGACGGCCGGACGCTGAAACTCCGCGGCGAGCGCCCAGGCCGCGTCGAGGTCCACGAGGTTGTTGTAGGAAAGCTCTTTTCCTTGCAGCTGCTTTGCCCCGGCAAGCCCCGCGGCGGAGCGCCCAGCGGGGACGTAGAGCGCCGCGGCCTGATGCGGGTTTTCGCCATAGCGCATCCCCTGGCGGCGCTCGAGCGCGATGTTGATTCGCTCCGGCAGCTTTTCAGGCGCGTGAATCGTGACTGCGCTATCGGATATTGCAATGCGCTCAAGCTCCGTCGCGATTTCGCCGTCGTAGCGAGCAGTGCGAGCATACGCTTTTCGCGCAAGGGCGAGCCGCGTGGCGAGGCTCAACTCGTGCTGCTCGCGGAGTTCCCTGGCAATGGGCTCGTAGTCGGCGGGCTCGGTAATCACTCCGACGCTCTGGAAATTCTTTGCCGCCGAACGCACCATCGCCGGGCCGCCGATATCAATGTTCTCGATGAGTTCCTCTGCTGTGACACCCGGCTTCGCGGCGGTAGCAGAAAACGGATACAGGTTCACGACGACGAGATCGATAGGGCCGATGCCGTGCTCGGAGACCTGCCTGCGGTCCTCAGCCTTCCCGCGCTGAAAGAGAATCCCTCCGTGCACTTTCGGATGAAGGGTCTTCACGCGGCCGCCGAGCATTTCCGGCGATCCGGTCAGCTCGGCCACGTCGCGTACAGTGATTCCGGAATCGCGCAAGAGCTTCGCTGTGCCGCCCGTGGATACGATTTCGATTCCCAGAGAAGCGAGCGCGCGTGCAAACTCGACTACACCCGTTTTGTCGTACACGCTGACGAGCGCGCGCTCGATGGCCACGCGAATGCCTCCATGCCGCCGAACAAGCCGGCGGAAAGCAATTCAGTGTATGCGTTTGCGGAACTTTTCGGAAGGGGCGCGCGAAGGAAGGGAAAATTATCCTGAGACGCGAGCCTTCAATTTCACGCGGCCGTTTTCGATGTTGACCGAGTACTCCACCTGCCGCCCGCCCTTCTTCTTGAGGTCTTTCGTCTTATTGCGAACGAAGCGCTCGAAATCCTTCAGGCTGGGAGCGCCCGATCTTTCCCCCGTTTCGGTGCGGGCCTCGATCAATTTTTCGTACAGCGTGTAAACCTTTTCCTTTTCGTGCTCCGGATCGGAGAAAGACATCGCAAAGGAAGTTGCAACGTGTTGCACTGCCGCCGCGCGCCCGGCGGCTTCGGCTGCGCGGATATCCAGCGGGACATGCGGAAGCGGCTCTGCAGGCGGCCTGGGGTTTTCAAGGGCCGCTTTGCGGGCGCGTTCCGCCTCGATCGCCCTCGCCGCCGCGCCGAAATGGTGCTGCGTGGCTCCGCTCTCCTTTTGCATCAGCTTCTTGCGCCACATGTCCTGATATTTTGCGTAAGTCTGGATAAGGTTGTTCAGCTTGAAGCGCTGCGCGAAGGACAGCTCGCCCATTTTCTCGTTGTTGCGGCGCACCATCGTATCCACGCGCCATTGCGTGTCCGAGGGAGGGCGCGGGCGCCCGCCGCCAAAGTACTGCTCGTACTCGATCTTCAGCGTGCGGATGTCGCGCTCGATCTGGTTTAATTCATCGTCAATGGCGGCCATAGGCAAAGAAAGGGGCGAAATCTCAGCGTACGGGCGGGTGCCGGACGAGTCAATCGAAGCGCGGACGGGCTTGTCGGAAAGGGTAAGCCCAAAGGTTGCGCGCCTTTGCGGCAGCGTGTTCAAATAGGCCGCCGGTGCGAGCCGGAATGGAAACAGCCGCGAAAATGCAGAGGGACAAAGACAAAGGCGCGCTCCTGCGCGAAATCCCGTCCGTTGACGAGCTTCTCGGGCGGCCGCGCCTCGTGTCGCTGGCGGGAACGGCTGGACGGCCTGCCGTGACGCAGGCGGCGCGGGATGTGCTGGCGGACCTGCGCGCACGATTGAAAGCAGGCGGCAAGGAAGCCGCCACGCGCGAGGCCATCGAAGCGCGCGTCGTGGCGGAGGTCGAATCGCTGCTTGCGCCGTCCCTCCGGCGCGTGATCAACGCTACGGGCGTGATCCTGCACACGAATCTTGGCCGCGCGCCGCTTTCCGCCGCTGCCGCTGCTGCGATTGCCGAAACGGCTGCGCGCTATTCCAATCTCGAATACGACATCGCCAGCGGCGGGCGCGGCAAGCGCGACGTCCACACAGCGCGCCTGCTGGCTGAACTTGCGGGCGCGGAATCGGCCATTGTTGTCAACAATAACGCCGCAGCGGTCTTTCTCGTTCTGAACACGCTCGCGAAGGGCGGCGAAGTGATCGTCTCGCGCGGCGAGCTGATCGAAATCGGCGACGGCTTCCGCATTCCCGAGATCATGTCCGAAAGCGGCGCGGTGCTGCGCGAGGTGGGCACGACGAATCGCACGCGCATCCGTGACTACGAGCGCGCGATCAACAAGAACACGCGGCTTCTCCTGCGCGTTCATCCGTCGAATTTCCGGATCACCGGATTTACGGAGCGGCCATCGCTCGAAGAGCTGGTCGCGCTCGGGCGGCGCGCGCGGATTCCGGTATTCGAGGATCTCGGCTCGGGCTGTCTGGCCGATCTCGAATCGAGCGGCGTGGCGGAGCCGGTCGTGCGCCAAAGCTCGCGCGCAGGCGCCGCGATTGTTTCGTTCAGCGGCGATAAGCTGCTCGGCGGGCCGCAGGCGGGAATCATCGCGGGGCAGAAGAAGCTGGTCGAGCGCGTCCGGCGCAATCCGCTCTTTCGCGCGCTCCGCGTGGACAAGCTTACGATCGCGGCGCTGGAAGCAACGCTCAAGGCCTATCACCGGGGCGCGCTGGACGAAATTCCCACGCTGCGAATGATTCGCCAGCCGGCCGCTGAAATCGCGCGGCGCGCGGAAGTTTTCGCACAACGACTTCGGGCAGAGGTCCCGGCGGACGTCGAAATCAAACTGAGCGCGGGCTATTCGGTGATCGGCGGGGGCTCGACGCCGGACCAGAAACTGCCCACGCACTTGATTTCGATTTCCGGAGAGCACCTTTCCGCAGATGCGCTCGAAGAACGACTACGCCGGCCCGCCGAGGCTGGCAAATCCGCTCAAAAGATTGCTGTCATCGCACGGATCGCAGGGGATCGTCTAGTTCTTGATCTCCGCAGTGTGTTCCCGGACGAAGAGCCCGGCCTGATCTCCGTCCTCACTGCTGCCCTTGGAGGTGCTGTTTGAAATTCGCGAAGATCCTGTTTTGGGTTGCTGGAATCTGGGGCGTGATAATGTTCGCACCCCTCTATTTCATCTTCAACCTGATCGGACGTCAGGAACCGCCGCCGATCACTCATCCCGGTTTCTACTACGGTTTCGCCGCCATGGCGCTTGCATGGCAGTTCGGATTTTTCGCAATTGCCATTGAACCGGCGCGTTTCCGTCCGATGATGATCCCCGGCGCTCTAGGGAAACTCGGCTGGGGAATCGCGGTAGTCGTTTTGTTCATGCAGCATCGCATCAGCCCCGGCGACATGGCCCTGGGCGCCGTCGATTTGCTTCTTGCGTTCCTGTTTCTCATCGCGTTCGCCAAGACTTCCGCTCTGCGCACGCCGTAGCCCGTTTAGGCCGCGCCACCTTGACTTTGCGAAAACCGCCTGCCTAGACTCGAAAGTTCGACTCATCTCCATGGCGAAGACAGAGGGCCGCATCATCACGGTCGGAGTGACGGGCGCGAGCGGCGCGGTCTACGCGCAGACGCTTTTGCGCCTGCTCGATGCCGATGCGCGCGTGGCTCACGTATACCTTGTGGCGAGCGACGCCGGCCTGCGGCTGATTTCCTCCGAGCTTGGGATTGTCGCGGCGGACGGCAGGAAGCTGCCGTCGCTTCTAACCGGCACTGCCGCGAAGAAGATCGAGTACCTCCCTAACAAGGACATCGGTGCGAGCATCGCTTCCGGCAGCGCCATTGTGGACGCGATGGTTGTCGTGCCCTGCTCGGCGGGGGCGCTTGGCGCCATTGCCGCCGGCACGGCCAGCGATCTTCTGACGCGTGCCGCCGACGTCTGCCTGAAGGAGCGCCGGCCGCTCGTCCTGTGCCTGCGCGAGACGCCCCTCAACCGCATCCACCTTGAGAACATGCTGCGCGTTCACGACGCAGGCGCCACGGTGATGCCCGCGATGCCTGCGTTCTACTACGAGCCGAAGACGATTGCGGACACGGTCGAACAGTTTTGCTGCCGCGTGCTCGCGCAGCTCGGGCTGCCTCAGGAGAAGCAGTATCGGTGGAAAGGGGCGAGGGGCGACGAATGAGGGGCGAGAAAAGCCGCATCCGCTTGGTGCTCGAAATGATCAAGTTCGAGCACTCCGTGTTCGCGCTGCCCTTCGCGCTGGTGGGCGCGCTACTGGCCGCGCGCGAGGGCGGCGGGTTGCCAAGCTGGCGGCAGATTCTCTGGATCGTCGTGGCGATGGTCGGCGCGCGGTCTGCGGCGATGACCATGAACCGCATCGCGGACATTGAATACGACCGCCGGAACCCGCGCACTGCAAATCGCGCCCTTCCGACAGGCCAGCTTTCAATTGGTTTCGCGTGGCTGTTCACGATTCTCGCCTCGGCGGTGCTGGTAATCGCTGCGTGGCAGCTGAACCGGCTCGCGCTCGAGCTTTCGCCTGTGGCGCTCGCCATCCTGTTCGTCTATTCCTACACAAAGCGCTTCACATCGTGGTCGCACTTCGTGCTCGGGTTTTGCCTTGGGATTTCGCCGGCAGCGGCGTGGATCGCGATTCGCGGATCGCTCGACTGGCGCATGCTGATCTTGTGCGCTGCCGTGACGCTCTGGGTCGGCGGATTCGACGTGCTCTACGCCTGCCAGGACGTGGACTTTGACAAAAGCGCGGGGCTGCATTCCATCCCGAAGCGGTTCGGGATCGCCCGGGCGCTCGGAATTGCCCGCGCAATGCACCTAGCGATGGTCGCGCTGCTGATTTGGCTCGCCACCACATTCCATCTCGCCTGGCCCGCATGGGTCGGAATTGCCGTCGTCGCACTGCTGCTAGGCTACGAGCATTCGCTTGTGAAACCAAACGACTTGAGCAAAATGAATGCTGCGTTTTTCACGGTGAATGGCTATATTAGTTTGTTGTTCCTGCTTTTTTGGGGCGTTGCGACCCTCGTCGCCCGCCCCTAAAGATAGGTGTCATTCCGAGTCCGCCGCAGCGGACGAGGAATCTCTCTTCGGCAAAGGAATGAGCGGCAACCTTCGCATCACCGACGCGCGGCTTGAGCCGATCGCGCAGAAAGTCCTGGCGGGCGAGCGCCTGACGGCCGACGACGGCCTGACGCTTTTCCAGTCGCACGACCTGCTTTCCGTCGGCTGGCTTGCGAACCATGTGCGCGAGCAACGCCACGGCAACATCTGCTACTTCAACATCAATCGGCACATCAATCCGACAAACGTCTGCGTGGCGCACTGCAAGCTGTGTGCGTTCGGCCGCTCTCCGGATGCGCCGGGCGCGTACACGTTCGCGCTCGATGAAGTTTTCGCGCGCGCCGCGGAGGGCGTTGCTGAAGGGGCAACGGAATTTCACATCGTGGGGGGGCTGCACCCTGATCTCCCGTTCGACTATTACCTAGACCTGATCCGGGGCCTCAAGCAACGATTCCCGCATGTGCATCTGAAGGCGTTCACGGCGGTTGAGGTGCACTTCTACGCGCGCATTTCGAAACTTTCGATCCGCGACACGCTCGTCAAAATGAAAGATGCCGGTGTGGACTCGCTGCCCGGCGGCGGGGCCGAGATTTTCCATCCGCGCGTGCGGCGGATCATCTGCGACCACAAGGTTTCGGGGACCATGTGGCTTTCGATTGCTCGCACCGCACACGAGCTGGGCATGCGCTCGAACGCGACGATGCTCTACGGGCATGTTGAGACGCTCGAGGAACGTGTGGATCACCTGATGCGCCTGCGCGAAACGCAGGACAAAACACACGGCTTTGTCGCGTTTATCCCGCTCGAATTTCACCCTGCGAACACGGGCCTCGCCCATCTGCCGAAACCGACCGGCATGGACGCGCTCAAGACCATCGCTGTCTCGCGCCTGATGCTCGACAACTTCGACCACATCAAAGCCTACTGGATCATGCTCACGCCGCGGATCGCGCAGATCGCGCTGGGATTCGGCGCGAACGACATCGACGGCACGGTGGTCGAAGAGAAGATTTACCACGACGCCGGCGCGACCACGCCCGAACACCTCACGCGCGCCGAACTCGAACGGCTGATTCGCGCCGCAGGGCGCGTCCCCGTCGAACGCGACACGCTCTACAATCGCGTTGACCGCTCGAAGATGCCGCCCCCCGCACCCCCAGCTCGCCGCACCGACGGTTTCATCCCCGCGTCTTCGCTCACCGCATAGTCCCGAGTCTCAGCAGCGGAAAGCCCTTACGCGTGGGGATGAGCCTTGTCGTAAACTTCCATCAACTGCCGGATGCTTGCCTGCGTGTAGCGCTGCGTGGTGGAAAGAGAAACGTGCCCCAGAAGCTCCTGAATCGCGCGCAAGTCTGCACCGTCGGCGAGCAGGTGCGTGGCGAAGGCGTGACGCAGCGAGTGCGGGTGCAGGTCCCAGTTGACGTTTGCAAGCCGCGCGTATTTTCTCACCAGCTGATGCACGGCGCGGTCGGTCAGCCGCCCTCCGAGGTGATTCAGGAAGACGGCTTCGGGCGCGGGCTTCACTTTGGGATGCGCGAGGATTTCCGCGCGCACCGGCCAGTAGGCCTCGAGTGCGGCCTGCGCCTTCGCCCCGTACGGGACGACGCGCTCCTTGCGCCCCTTGCCGAGCACGCGCAGCATCTGGCCGCGGCGGTCGAGGCTGCCGAGGTCGAGTCCCACAAGTTCGCTTACGCGCAGGCCCGAAGCGTAGAGCAGTTCGAGAATCGCGCGGTCGCGTTTTAGGATCAGCTTGTCCCGCGCCTCCGATTCCTTCGTGGGCTGGCGCTTGCGGCGTCCCTTTAGGATCGCGGCGCTGGCTTCCAGGTTGTCGAGAAAGCTGTTCATATCTTCCGCGGTCATGACATGCGGAACGCGCTTCGGCAGCTTCGGCGTGTGCACGAGCCGAGCCGGATTCTGCCGCGTGTATTTCTCGCGCACGCAGAACCTGAAGAAAGTGCGCAGAGCCGCAAGCCGGCGCGCGATGGACGCTTTTTCGAGCCGCCGGTCGTACATCGCAGCGACGTATTCGCGGATCACGCGATGGTCGATTTCGCCGAGCGGCAGGGTCTTCTCGCCGGGCGGCGTGAGGAAGTCCGCGAACTGCTGGACGTCGCGGCGGTACTCGCGGATGGTCTCCGGCGAAGCGTTGCGCTCAAAGCGCAGGTATTGGATGAACCGCTCGATCGCCTGTTTCATCGTCCCGTTCCCTCAAACCGCGACGCGCCTGGATTATAGGACGAGCGCCGAAGCAGCGAGACCGATCTTTGCGTCCGCTTTGTCGTCTGCGGCACGATAGAATTGAAGTTCACCAGGGGGAGTAGATGCGGCGTATCCGGCCGGTTGACGTTCTGTTCGTGGTGTTTGGCTTGCAGCTTGGCGCTCCTATCACGCACGCCCAACCCAAACCTGCGAAGTCGCTGACGGTGGAGCGCATCTACAGCTCGCCGAGCCTGAGCGGACACTTGACGCAGGGGATCGAATGGAGTCCGGACGGCAAGCGCATCTCCTATCTCGAGGGCAGCGGCTCATCGGAAGAAATGTGGACGATGGACGCGGCGACGGGCGCGCGCAAGATGCTGGTGAAGGCGAGCGTGCTCGAGAACGCCCTGCAACCGGAAAAATCGAGGGCTATCGAGTCCACGGGCCTCGGCCGGCTCCAGGCGCAGAATTACCTGTGGTCGCCATCCGGCAGCGCGCTGCTCTTCATCGGCAGCAACAGCCTCGTGCTCCTCGATCTTCAGACGATGACACCGAGCACCATTGTGAAGAGCGACGATGACATAGAGGACCCCAAGTTCTCTCCCGACGGAAAATGGGTGAGCTACGTCCGAGGATTCAATCTTTGGGTTGCAAACGCCGCGACCGGCGCGGCCCACGCCGTGACCACCGGCGGCAGTGAGGAGATTCTCAAGGGCAAGCTCGACTGGGTCTATCCCGAGGAGCTAGATTCGACGACCGCCTATTGGTGGTCGCCTGATTCGTCCGAAATCGCCTACTACGAAATGGACGAGCGGCCGGTGTCACGTTTCCCGATCACGGATATGAGTTCGCCGACCGGAGCGACAGAGTACACGCGCTTCCCACAGGCGGGCGAGCCGAATCCCATTGTGCGCGTGGGCGTCGTTTCCGTGGGCGGCGGCGAAACGAAGTGGATGGACACGGGCGTGAACACCGACGTGTATCTGGCGCGCGTTGTTTGGCTCCACGACAGCAAGCGCGTGGCGCTCGAACGGATGAACCGCGCGCAGAATCGCCTCGATCTCCTGTTTTGCGACGCCGCGACCGGCGCATCGCAGATCGTCCTTACCGAGACCGACAAGTATTGGATCAACATGAGCGACGATCTCTACTTCTTTGCCGACAACAAGCGCTTCCTGTGGTCAAGTGAGCGCACGGGCTTCCGCCACTATTACCTCTACGATCTCACCGGGCAGCAGCTCGGGCAGCTGACCTCCGGCGATTGGGGAATCGTGGGCAATGGAGGCATCGGGCCGGGCACGACGAGCCATCCGGCCGTGGATGAAGCAAACGGCTTCATCTACTTCCTCTCAAACAAGGACGATTTGCGCGCCATTCAGCTCTACCGCGTTTCGCTGCAGGACAAGAGCATTGTTCGGGTCACGCGCGAGGCCGGCACGCATGATGTGCTGGTCTCGCCTGCCGCAACTTCGTTTGTGGATACGATCTCGGATGCAATGACTCCGCCGCGCCAGGAGCTTGACCGCATGGACGGCTGGCGCGTCGCCTCGATCAACGAGAACAAAGTGCCGGAGCTCGCCGACTATCACTTGTCGCCGGTCGAATTTCTGGATGTTCCCGCGGACGACGGCACGAAGCTCAGCGCGGAAATCATCAAACCGCCGGATTTCGATGCCAAGCGCAAGTATCCCGTGCTGATCTATGTTTACTGCGGCCCGCAGGAGCAGGAGGTCACCGACAAATGGGGCGGGCTCGACGGCCTCTGGCTGCAAATGATGGCCGAAAAAGGCTACATCGTCTTTATGCTTGACAACCGGGGGTCATTCGGCCGCGGCCATGCCTTCGAGACGCCGATCTACCATCAGTTCGGCAAGATCGAACTGGAGGATCAGCTTGCGGGCGTGAAATTTCTGAAGTCGCTGCCGTACGTGGATCATTCGCGCATCGGCATCTGGGGATGGAGTTACGGCGGCTACATGACGCTCGAAGCTCTCTTCAACGCGCCGGATATCTTCAAGGCCGGCATTTCTGTCTCACCGGTCAGCGACTGGCGCCTGTACGACACGATCTACACCGAGCGCTACATGGGCCGTCCGCAAGACAATCCCGACGGCTACAAGAATTCTTCGCCGGTGAATCAGGCCGCGAACCTAAAGGCGAAATTGATGCTCGTTCACGCCACGGGAGACGACAACGTCCATTTCGTGAATTCGGCCGAGGTGATCAATGCGCTGATCGACTCGGGCCGCTATCCCGCGCAACTGATGATCTTCCCCGGCCGCGGACACTCGATCCTCGATTGGCAATCGCGCGTGCAGCTCTTCGAGCGCATGACCGAATTTCTGTTGAATAATCTCTAGAGCAATTCGCGGCGTACAACCTGCCGGGGCCGATCCTCCTCCAAATACAATAGAGTTTGGCCGGCAAATGTGGGTAAGCACAGCAAGAATCCAATGCTAACGAAACGAATCATGTTCGCGGCATGCTTGATTGCGGCGCTCGCCTTCGCGCCATTCGACGGCGCCGCAGCGCGCGGAGCCGCAGCAGATGGCGACGCCTCGGATGCGCCGGGCGCGGTCGCTCCGTCTTCGCCCGCGCTCCTTGATGCAGGCTTCCGTGAACTCTATCAACTGAATTTCGACCGGGCGCGCGAGCAGTTTCTCTCCTATCAAAAGGCGCAGCCGAACGATCCCCTTGGCAAAGCGGCGGAGGCGGCAAGCTATCTCTTCGAGCAGTTCAACGCCAAGGGCGTGTTTACCTCGGCTTTCTTCCTGAGTGACGAAAAGCTGCTCGGCGGTGTGGACGGCAAGCCCTCGGAAAACCGCAACGACGCATTTCTCAACGCGAACCGCCAAGCCCGCGAATTGGCGCGGCGCTGGCTGCAGTCAAATCCGCACGATGCGCATGGACTCCTCGCGCTCACGCTGGCCGACGGTATGGAAGCGGACTACACGGCGCTGATCGAGAAAAGGCAGGTCGCGAGCCTCACCCTGATTCGAAATGCGGAGAACGAAGCCAGAAATCTGCTGGCCGAAGATCCGTCCTCACAGGATGCTTACGTCGCGCTGGGAGCGGGGAACTATGTCCTCGGCTGCCTGCCGGCGTACAAGCGCGCCTTTCTCTGGTTCGGCGGAGTTCACGGAGATCGCGCGCGCGGAATCGAGCAGCTTCAGCTCGCCGCCGATCACGGACACTACCTGCAGCCCTACGCGAAGATTCTTCTCGCGCTGGCGCTCGAGCGGGAGCGTCAGATGGATCGTGCGCGAGCCCTGTTCGCGGAACTCGCGCGGGAATTTCCGGCGAACCCGGTTTACGCCCACGAGCTTGCGCTGCTCGATCAGCAATCCGCGCGCAAGCCGTGAGCCCTTCTCTCGCGCGTCACCACTTCACACGGACACGGTAATCGAGCGTCGCCGACCCGTCCTTCTCCACAGGAATCGTGAAGCCGATCGTGCTGGCATCGAGCTTCGTCCAATTGTAGTTTGAATTCACCACTTCCCAATCGCCGCCGACCGGCTCTCGGACTTCCACGTTCACGGGTCCGTCCTTGTGGTTCCGCAGCGAGATCTGATACTCCATTTCGAACAGATTGCTCGCGAGCTTCTTGTAATCCGTCTGTTTGCGCTCGCACACGACGTCGAACGCGTTGCCCACGTAGATGCGCAGCGTTTCGTCCTTCGGCGTGTGTGTGATCGTATCCTCGCCCGCGAACTGCGTGCCGCCTTTCGAATCTGCCTGGTAGACGCGGACGGTTCCGGCGGGCAGCGGCATCCCCAGCCCGGACTTCTCATCGTTCTTGAAGCGGTAGAAGACCTTCACCGTCTGCGGGATGGGATTCCCGATTCCTTGAGGGCTGCGATAGTAGTAGGCCTGGCCTTCGACTGCCAGGTACTTCTCGACGGGGATGTTCGTTCCCGTGAGCAGGCTGATCTGCTTCGATTCGTTGTTCTGGATCGAAGTGCGGCGCTGCAGAGTGTAGAGGTGATACTCGGAGAATCCTTCCTGTTCAAATTGCGGAGGCGGGGCGGCGACGGCCTCTTTTGCTGCTGCCACTCCGCTGATGACGCCGCGAACGACACCTGCACGGTGCAGTTCACCGGCCACCAGCTGGAGCCTGGCGTTGTTGTAGGCTGCGCCGCTGTTGTTGACGAGCGTGACCCAGCCGTCGAGGTCGGCGCTCTTTTCATCGCGGCCGACGGTCAGCACGTAGTCCGCGTTCCAGTTCATGTTGCTTGTGAGATAGGAAGCCTCCACGCGCTGCGCGTTTGCGCCGCGATTGTCGAGCGTCCAGACCAGCGTTGGCCGGCTGTAGAGATTCTCAGGCAGGTCGGGGAAGCGATACGAGTCGGCGCTCATTCCGGTTACGATTTGGTCGCCGATCTTCCACACCGGGCCGTTGTTGTCCGCAAGAAGCAGCGCCTTTGTTTCAACCCAGCGAGTCGAGCCCGCGTCCGTCTCCCGCTGGAGAAGCGTCACTTCGCGACCCACATACTTTTGCAGCAGCTTTTGCGGATCGAGCAGGTCGTATTCGTAGTTCTGCTCGACAACGTTCAGCTTGGCCGGGTCGGTGAGCGAACGGAAATGCACGGTCGCTGGATTGATCGAAGCCGCGACATCCTCGAAGTGAAGCGGAAACGTGCCGGGCTGCAACCGGATTTCGCGGACGTCGCGCACAAGCGCAAGGTTCGAGTTGTAAACCGTGACGGAAATCTCCGTCTGATCCTTTTGCGTGGTTGTCGAGAATGCGCCGGCTGATGCCTTTTCCTGGCCCGCTCCGCCCGCCTGGGCCGTTCGCACTATTCCTGCGAGAGGCAGGAGTAGAGAGATCGCCGCGAATCCCGCCGCAGTGACAATTCTTGCGCTCCGTGTGGACATGAAATGTCTCCTTCGCCTGAATGTTACTCCGTCGGTTAGAACGAGGAAGGACGAATTCCTTGCGGCTAGGTTTACGGCGGCTAGTGGACCTTGGTCCAGGTTTTGCCGGTGTCGGTTGTCGTGAATCTCTGGCCGTCGGCGGCCGTGACCACGGCGGTGGAGGCGTCCGTCGCCTCGATGGACACGAAATCAGCGGTCACAGGCGGCGAAACAGTCTTCCAGTCCCTCGCGTTTCTGGTCAGGAGAATCACTCCGCCGTCGCCGACAAGCCAGCAGACCCTGACCGTGGGCGCCGAGCCGGCCGTGAAATGCGCGTTTGCGTTGACGAGTTGCCCCTGCCACGTTGCGCCGCCGTTCACGGATCGCTCGACGAATCCGGCTTCTGCAAGCCGCCAAATCGTTTTCGGATCGGGTGTGTGAATGAGCGTTCCGACGCCCGAACCTTCTATGGCCTGCACTGTGTAGGTTACACCGGCCGAGCTGCTGTAGAGAGCTGTCTTCGCCGGTTGGGCCGTCTCCGTGACCTTGTTAGCCTTGGCTTCGGTCTGTGCGACACCTGAGATGGCGCCGGCGACGACCACTTTGCCTTTCGTTTCGACCTGTTGCGTTGACGGAGCGACTAAGTCTGCAACGGGCGTAGGAGGCGCTGCTGGTGGAGTAGAGGGCTGAACTTCAACAGTCTGTTGCAGAGGGGGGGCGGCAGCGGCAGAAGGTGTGCCAGAAGCACCAGCCTGCGTCGAACCACCGCGAGCGCCCGCGACGGCACCGCCCGCCGGTTCCTCCTGCAACTTGCGTAGCGCATCGATTGCCGCCGTGCTGCGGTCGCTCCGCTCGAGATTCGAAGAAATCTCCTCGCGGCTTCGAAGTTCACTCTCCTGCTCTGCCAGCTCGCGCGACTTTTCGGCTTCGGAGACCTTGGGCTTCGCGGCCATAAGGCTCTCAGGCGGGATTGCGCTCGGAGCGGAGGCGGCTGTGACAGGCGCAGACTGCGCGGTCTGGTTCATGGCCACAACTTGGCGCTCTGATTCGCTCGAAGCCACGCGCATGCGCTCCGCGCGCTGGAAGAACCAGATCCCGGCGGCAATCACCAGCACCGCGAGCGCCGGCGCCAGAATGCGCCAATTCCAGAACCCGGCCCAGCCCGCGGCCTGCCCTTCCTTCTCTTTATCCGTGATGAGCGATTCGCTTGCGCGCGCGAGCACTGCCAGTTGCTCGCGGCACCGCGCGCAATTCGAAAGATGCAACTCGCAGCGTGCGGCTTCGTCCTTATCGAGCGAGCGTTCGAAGTAGGCTGCGAGAGACCCCGGCTCGAGGCAGTGGTCTCCCTCCGCCGCATCGTGCGCAAGAGTGCGCCGGATCAAGCCGGCCATCGGATCTTTTGGATCGCGCGGAGCCACGAAGCTATTCTCCTCCCTCTCTTGGAACGGGCAAAACTTCAAATCTTGCGAATTTGCCGGTCATTCGCTCACCGGAAGAGCGCCGGGCTGCCGCGTCTGCTTGCCTTCCTTGTCAGACGGGCGCAGAGCGAGTTCAAAGGGCCATTCGCCGCGCGCGTGCTCGAAGCAGAGGCGCACTTGTTCATCGTCCATTTTCTTTTCGTCGCGAAGGGTCGCCTCGACACGTTTGCGAACGCCGCGCCGCGTTCTCTCGAGGTGACGCGACACCGTGGATTCATGCTCGCCGAGCAATTTGCCGATTTCAGCTAGCGTGCGGCCGTCCGCGTAGTAATAGGCGAGCCGCAGCCGGTCGCGCGCAGCAAGCGCATCGAGAGCCGCTGCGACGGCGGCCTGCAAAATCGCCATTCGTTCGTCCTTTTTCGGGTCGGGGGCCTCGTTCTTTCGCAAGCCGAGCTCCGCGATCTCCGCCCGCTCCTGGCCCGATTCATCCTCCAGCGGTTCCGAGCGGCGCGTACGGCGTATTTCGTCCACATGCCGCTGCGCGAGTACGGCGCGAAGCCACGTGCCAAGCTTGCTCCGGCCATGAAAATAGCCGAAGAGCGACTTCCTGTGCCCATCCGACTCACGCAGGCCATAGAGGTCGGCGTAGAGTGAATCGGCCAGATCATTTGCGCTGGAGTCGCCTGTGATGGCCCGCGCGGCGCGGTAAAGCTCTCCGCGATACTCCGCAACAAAGAACTCCCAGGCCGCTTCGCTTCCAGCGCTGCATGCGCAGGCGAGCGCGAGCTCCCTGTGGTTCAGCTTCTCGAGATATGTTTCTATGACTGCCGCGGCTGAGGGATGGCCGGAAAATTTCCCGGCGACGCTGCGTTCAAGCGCGGCTTGAAACGCGTCGCGCGTGAGATTCCATTCCGCAGGCGCAGCAGCTTTCTGCCAGCATCGCTCGACCGCAGCCGCAAGAGACGCACCGAATCGAAACGCCGACGGCGCGGAAGCTGCGCTTTTCTGCTCCGCCTTGTGAACGGCGAGCGGCTGGGCGGGCTGAGGTACCATGTTCTGGATGATAGCGGAATCGGGCGTGGGGTTGTATTTGCCGGAGGGCGGTTTCCGATATACTACCGGGCAGCGGTCCCGCACACTGTATTGCCGCGGAGAGGTGGCCGAGAGGCTTAAGGCGGCGGTTTGCTAAACCGTTGTACTGGCTAAAACCGGTACCGGGGGTTCGAATCCCCCCCTCTCCGCCAT
>Ga0187769_10000299_pt1 | contig 27275 bp, 28 predicted proteins | sample 0116_SJ02_MP02_1_FD_133140 | JGI IMG/M metagenome (GOLD analysis project Ga0187769, IMG submission 133140) | Tropical peat soil microbial communities from peatlands in Department of Meta, Colombia - 0116_SJ02_MP02_10_MG | ecosystem: Environmental > Terrestrial > Soil > Wetlands > Peat | place... | reverse complement strand
TGGGGTCCACCCTGACTTTCTCCAGGGGCACCCCGAACTGGTCCGCCACGATTTGCGAAAGCGCCGTGGCGGTCCCCTGGCCGAAGTTGCCTGTGCCCACGACAAGGTCGATTGTAGTGTCCTCGTTGAACTTCACAATTGCCGAGGAGGAGGCGTTGGGAGGCTGCGAAGGGCCCTTGACGCAGAGCGCGAACCCCCTCGCCCTCACCTTCCAGGGCTCTGATGCCGGGGGCACCTTCCCTTCCCAATCGATGGTCTCGGTCACCGTCTGCAGAACCTTCCTCGGATCGCCCGCGTCCTCCCTGACCCTTTCGCCCGTGGCAGTGTGGGATTCCCCCGGCCTTAGCAGGTTAATCCTCCTGAGCTTTGCCGAGTCAATCCCCAGCTTCTTCGCCGCCCTTTCGAAAACCTGTTCCAGCACCCAGTTGCTCTCAGAGTAGCCGAAGCCCCTCATCGCAGTGGTTGGAACCTTGTTCGTGTACACAGCGAGGGACTCGCAGTAAACATTCGGAATCTCATAGACCCCTTCCGCCGAGTATCCCATGGCCCTAGAAACGTTCACCGTGTAGTCTGCGTAGGCTCCAGCATCCAGAACGAACCTCACCTTGTAGGCTAGGCACTTGCCGTCCTTGGTGAACCCCGCCTTTACGTTGGCCACCACTCCCTCCCTAGACGCGCCAGAGGCGAAGTTCTCCTTCCTCGAGAGCACGAGCTTCACGGGCCTGTACCCTACCGCTTTTGATGCCAGGGCGATGAGTGCCTCCCAGCCTAGTCCTGCCTTGCCCCCGAACCCGCCACCTACGAACGGAACCTTCACCGTGACCCTGTTGTACGGAACATTCAGGGCCTCAGATACTATCTGCCTGACCACAAAAGGGGACTGACAGCTCGTCCAGATTTCATAGGTGCCGTCCCTGAATGCTTGGGCGACGGTGCACTGAGTTTCCATGTAGGCGTGGCTCACGTGGGATACCTTCAACTCCTCCTCGACGAACTCTTCAGACTCCTCGAACCCCTTCTCCGTGTCTCCGTGGACAAGCCTGAATCTGTTCGCGATGTTGGTGCCAGGCACCGGATAGAAGACGGGCGCGTGCTTGTAATCCTCCATGTGCTCATGCAGTATGGGAGCATCAGGGCTCAGCGCCTGCACCGGGTCGAACACCGCCGGCAGGGCCTCGTACTCCACGTCCACGAGCTCGGATGCCCTCTCGGCCGCCTCCAACGTCTCCGCAACGACGATAGCAACCGGGTGACCCGCCCACCTGACTTTCTCGATTGCGAGCAGGTCTCTGTCACCTGCGTACATCCCGACCCTGAATGGCATGTCTCTGCCGGTGAGGATGACAACGACCCCGGGCACCTCCTTTGCCCTGTCGAGGCTGATGCTGACTATTTTCGCATGCGGGACAATGCTTGTGACAAGCTTCGCTTGTAGCGTCCCGGGGAGGTCCCAATCGAAAGTGTAGAGAGCTGTGCCCGTGACCTTTCGAACGGTATCCTCTGGGGGAACAGCCTTTCCTACGGAGGTCTCGCCTGTCAAGGCTCAACGGAACCCCTCAAAAATATAAAAGGATTTTCCCGTCTCATGTGGCGAACATTCTAATCTTCAACCTTTTCCTGTCTATGGTCCTGGGGTGGAACGATTTACCGTTCGAACCACCATTTCGAGGATTTCGATATGGCGGGGACCTTGCTCCCGCTTAGAACGAATCGACTTGCACGAAATTTAGGGGTGCGTAGGCGAGCAGATGGTCTTCTCAATCGGTTAAATCACAGTCATTGGCGCCGGAGGCCCGTGGCGAAGAAGACAATACACCACGTCGACTTCGAGACCCTGATAGGAGTCAACAAGGCGGTGGTCGCCCTGACAGATGAGAAACACGAATACTCCTCTGCCGACGGCCGCAAACTCCGGAGCCTTGTCAGGGAGGTTGAACAGAGGGCGGATAACCAGGAGTTCGAGGAAGCCGTCGCGGTGAAGGCGGCACTACTCGTTTACGACATTGCCCGGGGGCAGTACTTTCACGCGGGGAACAAGAGGACTGCGCTGGTTGCCGGCCTTGCGTTCCTAGCCAAGAATGGGCACGCCCTTGACATCGAGGGCGAGGAGTTTGTCTCCACCGTAGATAAGGCCGGCATAGCCGCTGCGGACCTCGACGACCTCTACGCCGTGATGAAGGGGGTGATATCGAAGGGGAAGTCGGAGCGCAGGGGTTGGGATGCCGTGGTAAAGGGAGCCGTCAGAAAGCATCAGGACTTCCTGACTAAGCTCGCCTCCTAGGCCACACGATTCTCAGCGCTAAGAAAAGTCTCATCCTTTTATCTCCATTAGGAATTGGCCGAATAATCGACCTAAATTGCGCGTCCCTAGGACGGAGGTCGAGTCGCTGCATGAAGAGTTAGTGAAAGAGGACGCGACAGGGTCTACCCGTCCCCCGGACTGGCGTAGGAGCCTCCGGGAAGCGATAGCCGACAACAGGTACCTAGTCCACCTTGTCGGGGTGGGGAACGAGCTCAAGACAGACGACGCTGCTGGTCTGGAGATCGCGTCTTCCCTTAGGGCAAGGCTCGGGGCGTCTCCGGAGCCAGGGGTGAGAATCCACGCAGGTACCCCAATGCCGGAAAGACTTCTCTCGAAGCTGGCCTCAGAAGAAGGTCGCATATTTGTCTTTGATGCCGTCGAGGTTTCGGCAGAGCCGGGAGCAGTCGTCTTTCGCTCCATGGCTGACACAAAGTATGGTTTCTTCGGGACGCACAACATACCTCTGAAGCTCGTCCCTGGGCTTAAAGAACGCCTGGGAGATTGCTTCCTTGTCGGCGTCCAGCCGACGTCGCTCGAGGTAGGCCTTGGCCTGAGCGAGCCGGTGCGGGAGTCCGTGAAAGAGATTGTGGCTGTCGTGGCCGAGGGGGTGGCTGAGCGATTATGACAGACTTCACCGATGTCATCTTGGGGCCTCTGATAATTATCGTCGCGGACCTCGCGGTTTACCTGCTAGTGGGAGGTCTTGGGAAGCGCAGCCGCGGTCAAGGGGTCAAGTACGAGCCCTTCTCCGGTGGGGAGAAGTCGGTGGCGCCGAGGGGGCTGTATCAGTCGAGCCTTTTCGTCTTCGCCGCCCTCTTCCTCGTCGTGGAGGCCTTCGCGCTCATTCTTGCAAGTTCGTTCGAGGCGTCTGGCTCTTTCTATCCTCTGCTCTTCCTAGTAGGAGGAGGTAGCGTCGGGACGATTGCAGTCTACTGGTTCACAACCTCAGGAGGCGGGACCTTTTAGCACCGCGCTGACCAAATGGGCCAGGAAGAGGTCCATCTGGGTCTTCCACGTTAACGCGGCGTCCTGCAACGGGTGCGACATCGAAATCCTCGACGCCCTCACTCCACGCTTCGACGCCGAAAGGCTCGGCGTCGTTCTCGTTCCGAGCCCGAGGCACGCCGACGTCATGCTTGTGACAGGGGTAGCGAACCCGATGATGCGCGAGAGGCTAAGGACGATCTACGAGCAAATGCCCGAGCCGAGGCATGTGGTGGCAATCGGGGCCTGTGCACTCGGTGGAGGAGTGATGAAGGACTGCTACAGCGCCGGGAGCGGAATAGAGGGAATAGTCCCGGTTGACCTGTACATACCGGGGTGCCCCCCAAGACCAGAGGCGATAATCTATGGCATACTGAAGCTTGTGACAGGGATTCCCGACCCCGTCCCCGAAGGTGAGGCAATTGTCAAGTGAAGAGCTAGCTCCGCTCGCCTCTAGGCTTGGTGGGACCATAAACGCCGGCCCCAAGACGACGGTCCTTTCTGTCCCCCCCGACAGGGTGGTCGAAGCCTGCACGGGGGTGTCTTCCCTTCCCGGCTGGTATCATCTGAGCACGATAACGGGGATGGACCTCGGTCAGGACATCGCCATCCTCTATCACTTCTGGCAGGGAAAGAGGTTCGTCCAAGTCAGGACCCAGATTCCAAAGTCAGCTCCCAGGCTAGCATCTATCTCAGGGGCCCTGACCGCTGGAACCCTCTACGAGGCCGAGATCCAAGATCTCCTAGGTGTCGCCTTCGAAGGGAACCCGTTCCTTGGGAAGAAGCTGCTCCTCCCAGACGTCTACCCGCCGGACGCTCCGCCCCCCCTACGGAAGGAGGCGGACCCGCACAGGATCAAGAAGATGATGGAACTTGAGTGACCAGAACACAAGCGAAAATCAGTCGCAGGCGGGCGCGGGGCTCATGCAGTACTCCCCGGAAGGGATGATGCCATTCGGTCCTGTGCACCCGTCACTGAAAGAGCCCGAGTACTTCAAGCTCTTCCTCGAGGGGGAGAAAATAGTCGCCGTCGAGCCAAGAGTCGGCTACGTTCACAGGGGGATAGAGCGGGCGGCGCAGGAAAGAACCTGGGTCAAGAACATCTACCTATTCGAAAGGATCTGCGGAATCTGCAGCTTCCATCACAGCCTGTCGTACACCGAAGGGGTCGAGGCGCTCGCTCCATTTGAGATTCCAAAGCGCGCAAAATACCTCAGGGAGCTCGTCGCCGAACTCGAAAGGATTCACTCCCATCTCCTCTGGCTAGGCCTGTTGGGGCACTGGGCGGGCTTCGATACCCTGTTCATGTGGATCTGGAAGGACCGGGACCACATTCTCGACCTAGAGGAAGCCATCTCTGGAAACAGAGTCAACAAGTCCTACACTACCCTGGGGGGCGTCAGGAACGACCTCCCCGACGGTCTCGCCGACAAGATCCGCCCGGAAATGGACTACATAGAGAAGAGGGCCGAATACTACAAAGGTCTCGTGCAGAGCGAGGAGACAATCGTCGTCAGGACCAAGGGACGGGGACGCATCAACCAGGAGATAGCAAGGAAGCTCTGCCCCGTTGGGCCCCTCTTGCGCTGCACGGGAATTGCAAGAGACATCAGGGCGGAGGACCCCTACGCCTCGTATGGCGAGATCCCCCCTGTTGTCCAGACTTCGAACGCTGGTGACATTGCTTCGCTTTTGACCCTCCGTCTCAACGAGATCACAGATTCCTGCAGGATGGTGAAGGAGACGTTGGAGAAAATGCCCTCTGGACCGTACAGGGTTAACTTCCCACGGAGCGTCCCGGCAGGAGAAGCATCCTTCCATGTCGAGGCGCCGAGGGGGGAGCTCTTCTACTTCGTCAAGTCTGCCGGAGGCTCCGGTCCGGAGCGGGTGAAGGTCCGCACCTCAACACTGGCCAACATCCTTACGGCGACCGAGATGCTCAAGGGACATGTACTGGCTGACGTACCGGTGGTCCTCACAGGCATGGATCCATGCTTCGGCTGTATGGACAGGATTTCAGTCGTCGACGTTGACAAGTCGAAGGAGTGGACTGTTGGAGGGGAGGCGCTCCGCAGGTACGGCATCGAGTATTACAGGAGGAAGTGAGATTGGACCTACTCCAGGTCGTAGAGTTGCTGGTCTTCCCCGGCCTCACGTTCTTTGTATGGCTGGCTTTCTTCTTCGAGTGGCTCGAACGCAAGACTGCAGCCCGGATGCAGGGGAGGAGGGGGCCTGTCGTCACAGGGCCCTTCGGTATACTTCAACCGGTCGCTGACTTTTTCAAGCTGGCCTCCAAGGAGGAGATCATCCCCGCGGAATCGGACGCATTCGTGTTCCGATGGGGGCCTGCGCTGTACTTCGCCGCACCGGCTATAGGGATAGCGTTCATTCCCGTCCTGGGGTACCAGGCCATCATCAACAATCCCCTCGACCTTCTATTCATGCTCTTTGTCCTCACGTTCTCGACTTTGATGGCGACTCTACTGGGGTACGCGTCGGCAGGGAGGTACTCGACCATAGCCGTCGGGAGGCTGGTGATTCAGTACACCAGCTACGAGGTCCCACTGCTGATAGCCATGGTGACACCGGCGGTCCTTGCAGGGAGCCTGTCCATCGGAGGCATAGTCTCAGCACAGAGCTCCGGGTGGTACATCTTTCCCGCCTTCGTGGCGTTCGCAGTCTTTATCGTGGCTGCACTGGCGGAGCTGGAGAAGCCCCCCTTTGACATCCCGGAAGCTAGCACCGAGATAGTCGGAGGCTGGATGACGGAGTACTCAGGAAATGCGCTAGCCTACATCAAGCTTACGAAGAACCTGACCTACGTGTTCCTGTCTGCCCTCGCAGCAAGCCTGTTCCTTGGAGGAGCCGGTGGACCGGTCCTGTTCTCTGACGCTAACCTCCAGGCCGTGGTCTACTTCTGCTACTTTCTCGTGAAGCTTTTCGCCGTCGGGTTCCTGATTTTCGTCATCAAGACGGGACTGGCAAGGGTCCGAATAGACCAGGCGGCCAGGCTCTTCTGGACAGTTCTCACGCCTCTGAGTCTCCTCCAGTTGGCTTTGGTGGTGCTGCTAAGATGACAGACGAGCCAAGGAGAAAGGTCGCCGGCGCAATGGGGGAGATGTTCAGAACAATCCTGGAACACCCCGTAACCGCCCAGTACCCCTTCGGCAAGACCTCTCTGCCGCAGAGGTTCAGGGGGAAGCTCGACGTTGATCCCGTGAAATGCACGGGGTGCAGCATTTGCGAAATCGTCTGTCCAGCCGGGGTCATCACGATGGTTCCCGTCGCGAAGAAGACCATAGGCTCGAGGCAGGTGGACATCAAGAGGCCGACCTTCGACCTCTACACATGCATCTCGTGCGGACAGTGCGTCGACGACTGCAAGTTCGGTGCCCTGAGTCTGACCCACGACTTCGAACTGGCCGTTTTCAAGAAGAAATCGCTCGTGATGGACAAGGCGCTCAAGGTTGGAAAGTGAGCTGGTCGCGCTCCTGATCTCGGGGGCGCTCTTCGTAACTGTGGCTGCGTCCCTGATTAGCTCCAGGGTCTCCTACTCCCTCATATCTCTATTCTATGCATCCATCGTGCTCGGGGTAGGTTTCACCGTCTACGGGGATGGACTGCTGGGGCTCCTTACTATGATTACATTTGCGGGGGCCATATCTGTCCTGCTCCTCTCCGTTGTTCTGATTACGGGGGAGTCAAAGATTGGGCTTGGAGCGCGTGAGCTGGCGCTGGGGGCGATTCCTCTGGCCGCTGCCATCGGCGGAATCTCGCTGGTGATTGTGTTTTCTGGGCAGGCGGGGGGTATTGCCACCTCTGATTCCTCCCAGGCCGTTCTCAGCTTCCTCTGGACCCTCCGTCCCTGGGACTTGCTGATTCTGATTGTCGTATTTGCCGCCGCCATGGTCGCCATCGTCAGCCTGTTGGGGAAGGAGGATTAGCTTGGCCCTCGATCAGACCATCCTCATTGCCACCGGCACCGCTCTGCTGTTCACCGGAATTGCGTCCATCGCAGTCTCGAAGAACCTCCTGAAGAGCATCATGTCCTTCCAGGTCGCCGTCTTTGGCGCCAACCTTACCCTTTTCGCGTCAGGCATGGCCTACGGCCCCAGGCTTCTCTCCGATGCTTTCGTCGTGCTCTCGGTGCTCGTGGGGGCCGCCGTGGAGGCCGTGGGGCTAGCCATCGTCGTCATGGTCTACCGCAAGTACGGGACCCTCAACCCTGACGAGATCAGGAGGCTCCGCAGATGATATACTGGGCCTGGCTCTCCTGGGTCATCCCCCTGCTGGGAGTCCCGCTGGTTCCTCTGGTGTCGAAAATCGATGGCAGGCTAAGGGGCTGGCTCGCTGTAGCCGTGTCTGGCCTTGGCATGGTGGCGGCGTTCTACGGGGCATTGACCTTCGGAACCTCCGCCACGGAGGGGTACACCCTCTGGCTCCCTCAGCTGAGCGTTGCATTGCAGGTGAAAGCGGACCAGCTCTCTGCCCTGGTCGGGGCCTTCGTTTCCTTCGTGTCTTTCTTGGTGGTTGTCTACTCGCTCGGCTACATGAAGGAAGAGCCTGGTCAGAGCCGCTACTACTCTCTCGTCCTCCTGTTCGTCGGCTCGATGATGGGGCTCGTCATGGCGGGGAACCTCATCCAGTTCTACTTCTTCTGGGAGCTGGTCGGCGTCTGCTCGGCGCTCCTAATCGCCTTCTGGACGGACAGGCCCGCCGCCAGAAAGGCAGGTTGGAAGGCGTTCGTGGTTACGCGCCTCGGTGACGCCTCACTCCTCATAGCAGTGATCTTCATTGCTGTGACATTCGGATCGACAAGCTTCGACACGATACTGGGGCCGAACGGAATTGCGACGCTCGCGACCGGGACGATCTTCGCCCTTGGCCTTCTGATGTTCATTGGTTCGATGGGCAAGTCTGCCCAGGTCCCGCTTCACGCCTGGCTCCCTGACGCCATGGAAGGCCCCAACACCGTCTCTGCCCTCATCCACGCCGCCACCATGGTCAACGCAGGGGTCTATCTGATGCTCCGCATGTATCCTGTGATCACACTTCCGCAGCTTTCCGGTTCACTCACCGACGTCATCCTCGCCATCGGCCTCCTCAGCGCCCTGGTGGGGGGGGTCTGCGCGTTCGCCGCAGACGATCTCAAGCGGGTACTGGCCTATTCGACCATCAGCCAGCTCGGCCTGATGTTTGCGGCCATAGGGCTGGGGAACCTTGACGCCGCGGCCTACCAGATGATCAGCCAAGGGCTCTTCAAAGCCCTCGCATTCCTCGCAGCGGGCTCCGTCATAACGGCACTAGGCACAAGGAGCATCAACGAGATGGGAGGACTCGCCCGGGTCATGAAGTACACCTACGCAGGCTTTCTGATTGCTATGCTCGGCATGAGTGGACTCCCGCCGCTGGTGGGATTCTGGAGCAAGGACGCGATCCTGTCTTCGGCTTTCAGCGCTGGGGTACTGCAATCTGTCCTTGTCCTAGGTGTCTTCGCGTTCACGGCCCTCTACAGCTTCAGGGCGCTTCTCCGTGTCTTCCATGGGAAGCCTGGTTGGACGAAGACGCCAAAGGAGTCTCCTCCGACGATGGTTGTCCCGATACTAATCCTCGCTTTGTCTGTGCTTGCCGCCTGGGCGATCCTGCAGGCGCAACCCCTTCTCTCGTCCGTCTCCTGGGTGCCTGGCGCGGCCACCCTCGGCGCGTCACTTACCGTCCTAGGCCTGTGCGCTGCGCTTGCCTACTTTGCGTTTCTCCCGGCCTACCAGAGGGTCCTGGGAGTCATCCAATCTAACAGGGGGCTCTTAGGCCTGAGGGGCTTTCTGCACGAAGGTCTCGGCTTTGACAGGTTCTACCAATGGGTGTACAGCGGAGTAATGCGCCCGCTCTCCAAGGCGGTTTCCTACATCCAAACGGGTCTCATGAGAGCCAACATGGCCCTTCTGCTCTTCGCCGCAGCCGTGCTTTTCGTACTTTTCGCCATGGGAGTGCTCTGACAATGTGGCCCACGACGGTGATGGAAATCCTATTCGCTGGCGGGATGCTGTCGCTGCTTGTCGATGTTGGGGGCAAGGTCTCAGAGTGGCTCAAACGCTATGGGGCCGCAACTGTCAGCGCCTTCACAATCGCATTTTCGCTCTTGATCCTCGCCTCCGGCTGGGCGGGGTCCCTGGGTTCCGTCGTGAAACTCCAACCTACGTCGAATCCCTTGTCCAGCCTCTATGTGGCTGACAAGTTCACGACTTTCACAGCCTTCACCGTCCTTGTCGTTGGGCTCGCCGTGCTCCTCTACTCCGTGAGGTACTTCGACTCCGGGAGGAACGGGCCGTTCTACGCCCTCTACACTATCCTGATGTGCAGCCTGGTGGGGGTCATCTCCGCCGGCGACCTGCTGACCCTCTTCCTGTTCTGGGAGGGGATGGCCGTGTCGGCTTACGGGCTGGTGACCTTCGGGCATTCTCAGCTGAACATGGAGGCGGGCATCAAGTACTTCCTAATGGCGGGCATTGGGAGCCTGCTCGCCCTGTATGGAATAGGAGCCATCTACTTCTCAGCAGGCTCAATCCAGCTATCTGCGATCGGGACGGCCCTGGGAAACAGCTTCGGACAGCTCGGCCTCATAGTCTTAGTCCTAGGCCTCGGCGTTGAGGCCGCCGTAGTCCCGCTACACACCTGGCTCCCTGACGTCTACTGCGGGGCCTCCCTTCCGACGGCCTCGGTCATTTCCGGAGCGGTGACGGGGGTTGGCATATTCGCGCTTCTCAAGGTCCTCGAGCCCCTCGTACCTGGGAACGGCTACGCGCCGGTCACTTCGGTTCTTAGCGGACCTTCCAACCTGCAACTGGTGCTGATCGGGTTTGCCCTGGCGACCATGCTTCTGGGAAATCTCTCAGCCCTGACCCAGGGGAACCTCAGACGGATATTGTCCTTCAGCTCCATCGCCCAGACGGGATACATGCTCGCTGCGCTTTCTACGCTCAGCCTCGCCGGAATCGTCGCTGTTGTTTTCACCATCTGGAATCACGGGCTCCTGAAGTCCAATTTCTTCATGGTCCTGGGAAAGAAGCACGCGTCAATGGAAGACTCTCAGCTCGACAAGCTCAAGGGGGTGGGGAGGGGGAACAGGGTTCTGGGGTTCCTCTACGCCTCGTCGTCTATGGCCATGATGGGGGCGCCCCCCTTCGGCATGTTCTGGAGCGAAATCCTGGTGGTCCAGTCCCTTCTTATGGCAGGCCAGTCGACTGGCTCAATCTTCTACTTCATGGCCGCGGCGGTGGTGCTGAACATCGTCGTCTCCATCGGATACTACTACAAGATCATCAACACCGTGGTATTCGGGGAGGAACAGGGCGAAAAGGACACTCGTCCGCTGGCAGACATGTTCCCTCCGGCTGCGCTGCTCGCCATCAGCGTCCTGACGGGTATCGCCCCCTTCCTGATACTGGGGAACGTGTTGTAGAATGACTCTCAATTGCGAGATTCAGCGCTCGCCTTATTATGCCGCTCTGGGCGGAAGGAACGCCGGGAGAGCATGACACACACCAGACTCCTCAAGGAAATCAATTCCATTGAGGAAGCAAGGAAGGTGGAAGAAACCGTGAAGACAGGGTACACGGAGACTGCGATAGAGAACCTGGGGTACTGGGCGGCGGCCGAGGAGGATCTTGCGGAAAGCTACGGACAGATGGCACAAGACTCCAAGAACCAGGCCAGAAGAGACGCTTTCATACGGCTCCAGGAAGACTCGAAGCGGAACATGGTCGAGATCTCGGGGCTGGTCGAGTACCTGAAGGGGCTCGACGACGCTCGCGCCAAGAGAATCGAGCTGCTAAGAGGCCTGCACTCTTAGCTACTTCCTGCCTTCCTCGGATTTCATCAGCCTGTTGACCAGCCTTATGTCTCCGTCGGTATACCTTGCGATGTTCTTCGCCTGTCGTGGTGTCATGACGTCGCAGGCGTAGTTCCAGTGGACGGACACCACGTCCCCTGGCTTGACAGTCCCAAATGGTTTAACCTCGGGGTTGTACCGAACCCTCTTCACGGCGGGACGGGCAAGCGAGAGTCTGCCGTCGTCCATATTCACGCGCCTGACCTCCACTTGGAGTTCTTCCTTCCCGACCTTTCTCACGGCCCCCCAGGATATCCTGCAGTTGTCTATGACTTCTGCTATCTTGCGTCTGGCTTCGTTCGTGACATTGGGGCCGTCGGGGACTACCGTGGTCGCGTATGTGCTCATGACATAGAATGTGTGGTGCGGGGGGGCAGTCCCATCCAACCTCCTGAACACTTCTCGTACTTTCTCCGGGTCCCTCCCCCTTATCTCGTGGTGTGAGAAAGAGTAGAAATCGGAAACCGGCACCCGATCAAGGAGCCGGTTCCCTATCCAGTACGCTTCGGGGACCGAATAGTCAAAGACCTGTCTGCCTGCGCTCTTCGCGATCAACTTCAGGAAGGGGTAGGCGGCTTCGAACTTTTGTAGCGTCTGGACTAGCTTTTCGTCAGACTTATTCCCCTCGAGGCCCCGTTGAATCATTCCCCTCTCGTCGGGTCCGCAGTACCCGAGACTGTTGGGCATGAATGCGTGTTTTGCGTGGAACAGCACGCCGTCGGCTTTCATTAGCGGGCCGTCCCCAGCGCCTTCGCCACCTCGTTCCATGCTTGCTTGCGTCTCTTGGCCTCGGCGGGGCTCAGCACGCCAAGAGCTAGATTCCCAAATACCTCTACGAAAGCCCCTTTCTTTGCATTCACAACGGAAACGTCGACGTCATCGAGTGCACGGCCGTCGAAGAACTCTACCCTCGCTTTCCCTTGTGAGGCCGAGACCACCCTCCCAGCCCTTGTGACGCACATCGACCTGATTCGCTCCTTTGCACTATAAATTATTGCGGCCTAATTTAGAATCTTCGGCTCCTCTGGATTCTCGGAGGAGAAGGGCTGCCAGAGCCATCGCTAGCGCCGGGACAATGGCACCGAACGCGAATGCCGATCTTACCCCGAACGAAAGCAGGGCTCCGGGGAGCAGTACCCCTATTACCGCCGCCACCGACTGGAAGGTTGTGGTCAGACCTAGGACAGTGCCCGTCCTGCCCCCCGAGGAGTCTGAAGCAAGCGCCTGCATGACGGGGAATATTGCGGAGCTGAAGAATCCGGCCGCTATTGCGCTAACTATGGCGAAACCGAGGTCAGAAGTGGTGAAGAAGATCCCGTAGAGGCCGACGACAACGATGGACAGGGAGATAAGCAGCCGGTCACGTCTGAACGTGTCTGATAGCCTTCCGAACACGGCCTTGCCCACCATTCCAGCCAAGAGGACCGCTGCCGCTGTCAACCCCGACTGGGCGACGGACGTTTCGAACACGGATCGATAGTAGTAGGGGAGGTATGCTACTTGCCATACCGAAGCCCAGGTGGCGAGAAAGGCGAACGCCATGATGGCTGAGACCCTCTTGTTTCTTAGAAGACCGAGTGCGTCCCTTCCTATGGAGAGCGTTCCCGTCTTCGTTGCAGCCTCTGAGAACGTTTTCTTTGAGGCGAAGACTCCGGCGAGGACCGGGATGCCCATCAGAGGAGCCACGAAGAACGCTGTCCTCCAGTCTGAGGTGACTGTGAAGGTTATCGAGCCTATCGAGTTCCCCGCGGCCCCTCCTAGGTCGAATCCGGCGTAGAAGACGCCTAGCGCGAGTCCCTTGTTCCGACCGAAATAGTTGGCAACTGCGGACATAGCGGCTGGCCAGAAGATTCCCTCCCCGAAGCCGCTCAACAGCCTGTAGACGAACGCCTCTTGAAAGTCGGATGCGGTTCCAACCAACCACGTGAAAGCTGTGAAGACACCGAGCCCGACCAGGATCACTCTTCTGTGACCGTACCTGTCCGAAAGGTACCCTGAAACTAGGACGAAAGCAAAGACCCCGATGAACTGGGCAGCCGCCAGCCAGGCGGTCTCCGCTATCCCGAAGGACACCGTCTTGCTGAATCCTAGGGACGCGGACAGAGGCTGGAGCATGGCCGAAAGGACCGTCCTGTCCGCTGTGAATGCAAAGTACCCCAGGAACATGATAGCGAGGAACCATGCGGCGGCTTTCCCCGCGGAGGGTGCCGTCCCCTTTGACTTCTCCGTCAACTCCTTGGCTGTCATCCACGGCTCCTTCTCCTGGAGATTGGATAAATCTGAGCTTAGGCTGCCTTCAACTCGAAGGCGCTTTCCCCGGGTCCGGCTCCGGGAACTTCACCTGGAAGCCCTCTCTGGCTCCCGCTTCCCTCCAGTAGCCGTTTATTGACTCCTGTATGCTCGCTATCGCTCCCGTATTCTCTTCCGGCTCGAAGAGGTGGCTGAACCTCTCCTGCGTCTTCAGGTACTCCCTGACTGGTGTCAAGACCCGTGGAACGACGGTATGCCTGACCACGCCATCCACGGATTCCTTCAGTGGCCAGACGCCAGTTGCCACGGCCAGCTTCTCCAGTTCCACAGACTCCCTTGAGTCGAACCCCCACCCGGTGGGGCAGGCTGCCAGCGCGATGTAGAGCTTGGGCCCCTTGATTCCCGTCCCCTTCTCGACCTTCCGCAGGAAGTCAAGCCCATGCGAGTTGGCGAGTGTGGCAACGTAGGGAGCCTTCATGGACCTCCAGACTTCGAAGAGATCCTTTTTCTTTGCAACGTTCCCAACAGGGTAGGTTGTCGTCGCCGGAGTTGTCTTTGTCGCCGACCCGTAGGGGGTGGAGGAGGACACCTGGAACCCGGTATTGCCGTATGCTTCATTGTCGTAACACAAGTAGTAGAAGTCAAGGCGCCTGTCGATAGCTCCGGCGGTAGACTGGAGCCCGATGTCGTAGGCTGCTCCGTCCCCTGTAACGACAACCACCTTCATGTCCTCCGCCGCAGGTATCTTCCCCTTTGCAATCAGAACGTCCAGTGCGTCCCTTACGCCCTGCGCACCGGCCGGGGCGCTCGCAAAGGCGGTGTAGAGCCAGTTCGACTTCAGAGGGCTGAGGGGGTACGACATCGTGACCGTCATGCACCCCGCGGCGTTCACCCAGGCCACATTCGGGCCGAGCACCTTGTGGAAGATTCGGACCGCCAGTACCCCTCCGCACCCAGCGCAGAGTGTGTTCCCGGGGCTGATGTAGTCCACGGTCGGCATGTCCTTCAAGGTTCTGAAGCGCGAGGTCGTCGACATCAGCTCTTCCCCTCTGCTACCGAGATCATCTTCTTCGCGCGGCTCAGCTCGTCCCCCCTCATCAGAAACATGGGGACAGGGGTCTTCCCTTCCCTATCGATGGTGATCATCTCCTCGAAAACAGCCTCCATTTCCTTGGCCGTCGTCTGTTTTCCTCCAAGTGCCCCCACGACCGGGAGTATGGCGTTGGGTCTCCCCCTGACGTGATAAAGCGCTCCAGCTATCTCGGGGTAAAAGATCCCGCCTGAACCAGGGGCGAGGTTCTGATCGAAGACAGCCACCACCTTTCTTCCTCGGAGGAGAGCAGCGATTTCTTCTGCAGGGAAGGGCCTCACCATTATGAGCTTGAGGAGCCCCGCCTTCACCCCCCGCTCTCTCATTCGCTTGACCGCCTGCCTCCCCAGGGCGGTGAAAGAATTCGAGATGACAATCACGTAGTCCGCGTCGTCGAGCATGTACCCCTCCACGGGGCCGTAGCTCCTCCCAAAGAGCCCCTCGAACTCCCTTGCCGCTTCCTGGAAGACCTCTTTGGCCTTTAACGCCGCTCCGTGCTGGTTGTACCTAAAGTAGCTGTACAGGAAGCCCTCGAAGACCGAGGACCCCCTCGATACGGGCTTGCTGGCCCTGATGGGAGTCACAGGCTCGTAGGGGGGGAGGAAGCCATCGACCTTCTTCTGCTCCGGCAGGATGACGGGTTCGCGAGTGAACGAAAGGTAGAACCCGTCCAGATTCACGATCGCCGGGAGCATCACCCGCTTGTCCTCAGCCACCCGGTAGGCGAGGAGGACCAAGTCCGTGACCTCTTGGCAGGTCTCGGAATGGAACTGGAGGAAACCGCTGTCCCTCGCCGCGAGGACATCATTGTGATCTGGCTCGAGGACGATGGGCGCAGCTACTCCCCGTGACACGTTGACCAATAGCATCGGGGCCCTCCAGCCAGACACGTTGTAGAGCATCTCGATGGTATAGAGCATACCTTGGCTTGACGTTGCTGTGAACACCCTTGCTCCAGCGAGCGAAGCCGCGCCCGCCGCAGTCAACATCGAGTGCTCCGACTCGAGTTGGACGAACCTCGAATCCATCTTTCCCTCCCTCACCCAGTCGGCAATGGTCTCGATTATCTCCGTCTGGGGGGTGATGGGGTAGGCGGGTATGTAGTCGACCCTCGCCAGCATCGCCCCCGCGGCAGCGGCAACGTTACCGGTGAGAAGCTTCCCTTTCACTGGGCGCCCCCCTCCCTCGACTGTGAGACCGCCCTGAGCGGGCATTCGGTCATGCATATCATGCACCCCTTGCAGTTGTCGTAGTCAATCGTCACCCTTCCGTCCTCGCCGACCGACATAGCAGACTCGGGGCAGTAGGCGTAGCAAATCATGCAGTTGGTGCACTTCGAGTAATCGATTGTTGGCCTGAACGTCCTCCAGTTCCCCGTGTGCCTAAGGTAAGAGTTCCCTGTGTTGGTCACCTTCTCGATGCCATCCTCCGAGACCACGACTGCGAGGGGAACAAGACTCTCGGTCGTCGGGAGCTCCTCTGTCTTCAACTTCAGTGGTGCGAGCTCTTGGTAAATTGTAGTGGCGAACTCGATGTTCTTTGCCACCATCTCTGCGGAGAGCCCAATGTCCCCCAGCTCTTCGGAAACAGCCCTGAGCAGTGCCTGCTTATTGATACCGGCTATTCTGGCGACAGCAGCCGCGATTCCCGAGCTCAGGATGGGCTTCCCGAGTATCTTGAGCGCCTGGCCGGTGAGATCCACAGTGGCGACGGTCACGTCGTTCCTCCCCGGGAGCACCGAGCCGGAGGGCTTTGTCGTGTTGACAACCGCGACCCCTCCCTTCCGAAGCCCTGCGAACGGGTTTGCCATGGGGTCTGAGATTAGTGAATCGTCCATTATGGCTGAGATGTCTGGAGAGAAGACAAACCCCTTCTCTGTGATCTTCTCGTCCGAGAATCTCGTGAACGCGGTGACCGGCGCGCCCCTCCTCTCGGCGCCGTAGATGGGAAAGTCCTGAGCGAAGTAGCCGTCGTTGAACCCTGCGTCCCCTAGAATCCTGCTCGCCGTCTTGGCACCCTGCCCCCCGCGGCCATGAAAGCGCACCCGAATTATCATGACCTAACAAGTTAGGGAGCCCCCTCTGAGCAAGTTAAAGTGAGACCACGATTCTCAATGATGAAAACAACCGCCGCCGGCCGGATTTTTGCGGTCTCGGCAGGAATTTAGGGAAGGGATACTGGAAGCGCGCTATGCAGTGGCTGCGGATGCTTTCCCAAGCGTCGCCTGGGCGGCCGCGAGGCGTGCCACGGGCACCCGGTAGGCAGAGCAACTGACATAGTCGAGTCCCGCCTCGTTGAAGAAAGCGATGCTCTTCGGGTCTCCTCCATGCTCTCCGCATATCCCAATCTCGAGGCCTGGCTTCACCCTGCGGCCGTCCTCCACCGCGATTTTCACAAGGCGCCCGACCCCCACGGTGTCCACCGAGTCGAAGGGGCTCTGGGCGAGCAAGCCCATCTCGATGTACTTCGGGATGAACTTCGCTTCGACGTCGTCCCGGCTGAATCCAAAGGTTGTCTGAGTCAGGTCGTTGGTCCCAAACGAAAAGAAGTCGGAATGCTGGACAATTTCAGACGCCGTGAGCGCAGCTCTCGGCGTCTCGATCATCGTGCCGACCTTGTACTCGACCCGGTCCCCCAGCTCCTTGAACAGCTCCTCGGCCGCCCTGTCCACCACCCCCCTCAGGTATTTCAGCTCCCCTGCTAGCGCCACCAGTGGTATCATTATCTTGACCTCGGCCCTCTCCTTCCCTCCCTGGTCCAGCTCGATGGCCGCCTGGAGGATGGCCTTCGCCTGCATTTCGTAAATCTCCGGGTATGTCACTGCCAGCCTGCACCCCCTGTGACCAATCATAGGGTTATGCTCGACCAGTTGCCTGACTCGAGCAAGCATCGCCTCAAGGCCCTGCAGCTCCTCGGGGGTTGCGCCATTCGCCCGTCTGGTTTGTACTTCCAATACCAGATCTTCGGGGGGTGGCAGGAACTCGTGCAGGGGTAGGTCGAGCAGGCGGACCACGACGGGCTTTCCCCCCATCGCCGAGAAAATCTCTCTGAAGTCAGAAAGCTGGAACGGGAAGAGCCTGTAGAGGTGTTTTCTCCTCGATTCGACATCCGTGCTCATGATCATGTCCCTGACGATGGGGAGCCTGTTGGGTGCGTTGAACATCCTCTCGGTCCGGCAAAGCCCTATCCCCTCGGCCCCGAACTCCCTTGCTTTCTGCGCAGCTTCGGGAGTGTCCGCATTTGCCCATACGCCAAGCCTCCTCATTCCATCAGCCATCTTCAGGATTTGGAGGAGGTCCTGTGATGGTTCGGGATCCACCATCCTGACCTCCCCTTTGTAGACGTTCCCGGTGGTTCCGTCGATAGTTACGGTGTCTCCCTTCATCACCTTCTCACCCGATTTCGTCACAAAACAGCTCCCATCTACTGCAATCTCTATGTCGCCGCAACCCACCACCGCTGGCTTCCCCATCCCACGCGCAACTACCGCCGCATGGGAGGTCATCCCTCCTCTCATGGTGAGAACCCCCTGTGACGGAATCATCCCCTTGATGTCTTCAGGGGTTGTCTCCACCCTCACGAGGATCACCTGTTTGTTCATCCCCACCCTGGCTGCCTCTTCGGTCTCGAATACTACCTCCCCGGAGGCCGCGCCTGGCGATGCGTCCAGGCCCTTGGCAATTGGCCTGTCTGCTGATGTGGGGTCGAGCCTTCGGTGAAGGAGAGACTCGAGCATGTCTGGCTCGATTCTAGAAACAGCCTCCTGTGAGGTGATTAACCCTTCAGCTGCCATGTCGACAGCTATTCTCATCGCCGCCTGGGCGGTCCTCTTCCCGTTCCTCGTCTGCAGGGTGTAGAGCTTACCGTCCTCAACGGTGAACTCGAAGTCCTGCATGTCCCTAAAATGACCCTCCAGCTTCTTGGCGACGTCCTTGAGCTGCCCTAGGATTATCGGGTCCATTTTGCCCAGCCCCATGGGGGTGCGCACTCCTGCCACTACATCTTCCCCCTGCGAGTCCGGGAGGTACTCCCCGAACAGGACATTCTCCCCCGTCGAGGGGTTGCGGGTGAAACCTACTCCGGATCCTGAGGTCTCACCGAAGTTTCCGAACACCATGGTCTGAACGTTGACTGCTGTTCCCAGCTCCTCGCTGATATGGTAGAACCTCCTGTACTCCTTGGCCCTGGCGTTGTTCCACGATCGCAGGACTGCCTCTATGGCCATCTGGAGCTGAACGAACGGGTCCTGAGGGAATTCCTTCCCCGTCTGCTTTGTGATGATGCGCTTGAACTCCTCTGTCACTCTCTTGAGCTCTTCGACTGGGATGTCGATGTCCATCTTCACCCCTGCTTCCTCCCTTTTTTCCTCCAAGATCTTCTCGAAGGCTCCTGCATCGGCTCCCAATGCCACCTTGCCGAACATCTGTATGAGTCGTCTGTATGAGTCGTAGGCGAACCTCTCGTTCTTGGTCTTGGCAGCCAGCCCTTTGGTCGTCCGGTCGTTCAGGCCAAGGTTGAGGATTGTGTCCATCATCCCCGGCATGGAGAAAGGAGCCCCAGACCTGACCGAGAACAGAAGGGGCCTGTCTTCTCCGCCGAATTTCTTTCCTGACTCCTTCTCTACCTCGGCTATTTTCTCTCTGACCTGCTCGAAGAGGCCAGGCGGAATTCTCCCCCCTTCTTTGTAGTACTGCTTGCACACCTCTGTTGTGATCACGAACCCCATGGGCACGGGGAGTCCAAGGGATGTCATTTCGACGAGACCGTAGCCTTTGCCGCCGAGGAGGAACTTGTCCCCCCCCTGCGCGTCTTGGAAGAGCATTACTCTATCCATCAGAGAGTCTCCGTTTCGAGCCGTATTTTCCATGGATATATTTGTAAGGGCTGGATGGTTCTACTCTCTCAGCGGCGTGGTTCGAAAAGATGTGCTGATCCACTCTAGAGCGTCTTGGGAACCCTGGCCAGGGCCTGCTCGTCAAGCCTGTAGACGTACCAGTCGGACATCCTCCGCGCGCCCAGCCTCTCATAGAACCGCAGGGCCTTCGCGTTCCATGTCAGGACCGCCCACTCCATGCGCCCGCACCCCTCCGCCACCGCGATTTCTACGCACTTCCTGAAAAGGGAGAAGCCTACGCCCCGTTTCCTATACTCCTCAAGGACGAACAAGTCTTCTAGGTAGAGGGTAGGCTTGGCGACGAAGGAAGAATAGGTGTAGAAGTAGAGAGCGTACCCTACCAGCCTCCTGCCGTCCGAGGCGACCAGCAGATTGACCCTCTTCCTCCTGAATATGTCGTCGACGAGCCTCATCCTCCCCTGCTTCGAAGGGGGGTCAAGATGCTCGAACTCCGCTAGGGCTAGGACCAGGCCGAGGAACTGTTCGGCATCAGCCCTCCTTCCTTTCCTTACGCGAATCAGCACACTCCCCCTTGTTTCCTGTGGGCGGATAAATTGATTGGGGGATCGCCGAATACAAGGGAAGGGCCTAGAGCTCAGTGCTGCTCCAGGTCCCTCTTCATCTGTTCAAACTGGTCCTTAGTGATTTCCCCGCGGGCGTACCTCTGGCGCAAAATCTCGTTGGCGTCACCGTAGCCGTACCAGTACCACCTCCTCCTCCACCCCCACCCCATCGGCCAGAAGATTAGCCGACTGACGATGAACAGGATCATGAACAAGAAGAAAATGCCGAAGGGGAAGAAGAACCACCACCCGATGAACGGATAGCCATAGTATGTTCCTGCGGGCACGCTGGGATAGCCGTGCATTGCAAGCATTGTGAAGAAAGCGATCACCGCCACCAGGACCAACGCGATGACGGCCCAGGCAAACGGGTTGCCCCTGTGAGGATGCTGCTCGCCATATGTTGTCTGCGTTGTTTTCGCCTCCAAGAGAGACCTTGTCCCAGGGGGATTTAAGAATATCGGAAAACCGATTCCTCCACACGAACGGCGCCAAGCGTAAGTATCGATAATCCGATTGCCATGCCGATGTGGCCATTCAGATTTGCAATGCACCGGAAACGCGGGCTACGCATGATGGTCGTGTCGTTGCTCTCCTCTTCTCCTAAGAATGGTGTGGAAATCATGGACGGAATAGAGGCAGTGACGAGAGGGTGGTGGCGTCCCTCGCCAGGTTCGGTCTACCCTCTCTTAGAGAGGATGGAGGGAGAGGGCACGATTCGCAGGCGTAGTGATGGAAGATACGAATTGACACCAAAGGCCAATGCAGAACTGGAAGTATCATTTGGCACGTTCAGCCGCACTCCAAGGACAGGTTCGGACGCGGTCGAGGAGATTCAGAGTCTCATCTCTTTTGTCGAGGATTTGGCAAAGACGAAGCCGGGCGAGCTACAAGCACAGAGAGAACAGTTGCGGGATCTTGCGAGACGCCTAGACGAGTTGGCGAGTTAAAGGCAGGTGACACAAGCGAAAGCGGGATTCCAAGGGCCCGCAGAGGCCGAGCATCCACGGCCAGAGAGCATCGGCACTAAGGTTGACGAAACTCAGGGGTTCGTTTCATACACAGATGTTCTCAAGATTTTCGACCGCAATCAGCTGGAACCATACAAGAATAGGGTGCCTAAATTGGCAAGGCGGTTTTCGAAGCTATCTGGCGAGGAAGGAACCCAAGAATACACGAATTCCTAACCACTCAGGGAAAAGGGGTAAAGCCCGTTCCCATGGGTTCCCAGCCGAATGGGCATACGGGAGTGGATCATACCCCAGGACAAGGCGTTCTATGACCTTCTGGACAAAGAGTCGTCCTTCATACTCGAAGGTGCCGTTATGCTGGAAGAAGCGGTCAAGAAATTCGACAATATGGAGGAAAAGAGGAAGGAATTCAAGGACCTCGAACACAACTGCGACGGCGTCGTCCACGACATATATGACAAGGTGAACAGGAGCTTCATCACCCCCATCGATCAGGAAGATCTCACGAAGCTAGCATCGGGTTACGACGACGTCCTCGATTTGATGAACGCAGCCATGAACAGGCTGGTCCTCTTCGAAATTAAGGGCCCCACTCCTACGATGATCGAGTTCACGGGAATCATCAAGGCATCTGTGGCGCAGCTGCATGCGGCGCTCACTTCACTCAGAAAGCTTGACAGGAATATAATAGACGACGCCTGCATAGAGGTGGACCGCCTTGAGAACGAAGCAGACGTCCTGTTCAACGAATCGGTTGCCGCCCTGTTCAAGAGCGGTGATGTGGGCGAGATTCTGAGGCTAAAGGAAATCTACGAGGATTTGGAGACAACCACCGACAGATGCGAGGCCGTTTCGTTCATCATCAGGGACATACTAATCAAGCACTCCTAGGGTGGTCCCTGTGGACCTCTTCGAAATCTACATCCTGGCGATAATTGCTGTAGCCTATGGCTTCGATTTCATCAATGGGTTCCACGACGCTGCGAACTCCGTCGCGACAGTCATTTCCACGAAAGTTCTCCCCCCCGTGGCAGCAGTCGCGATGGCTGCATTCTTCAATTTCGTCGCTTTCGCCATTTTCGGCGTGGCCGTGGCTACCACAATAGGAAAGGGCATAGTCAGCTCTTCCGTGATCACGCCCGAGCTTGTGCTCGCCGCGTTAGTGGGGGGTATCACGTGGGACCTTGTGACCTGGTACCTGGGCCTCCCTTCCAGTTCTTCGCATGCGTTGATAGGCGGCCTTGTGGGGGCGGCCGTAACCAAGGCGGGGGTCGGATCCCTCATATGGTCAGGGCTAGACAAGACGCTAGTGTTTATGGTGCTCTCCCCAATCATCGGCTTTGCCCTCGCCTTCGTTCTGATGACTGCCTTAATCAGAGCGTTCTTCTCCGTGTCTATCCACGTAATCAACAGCTACTTCCGCAGGCTCCAGCTGGTCTCTTCCGCCCTCGTGAGCCTCAGCCATGGGACCAACGACGCCCAGAAGACCATGGGCGTAGTCACCGCACTTCTCTTCTCAGTGGGATGGATTCCTTCGTTCAACGTCCCGGACTTGGTGGCTGTGCTGGCCGCCACATCCATCGCATCGGGCACCTTCTTCGGCGGGTGGAGAATTGTGAAAACGCTGGGGTTCAGGATGACTAAGCTCGACCCCGTCCACGGCGTGTCGATAGAAACTGCGTCCGCAATCACCATCATTGCCTCTTCCCTCTTCGGAATACCTGTCAGCACCACTCACGTCGTGAGCGGGTCGGTAATGGGATCCGGCGCGACCATGGGCTCGGGATCCGTCAGGTGGGGGGTAGCCAGGAGAATCATATGGGCTTGGATAATCACGATTCCTGCATCTGCGCTTGTTTCGGCAGCAGCATACGCGCTGATGGCTGCGATCTGAATTCCTACGCCGTCCGAATCTGTACTTGTACGGATTCGATGAATGGTCTGGTTCTTCAGTCAGCTCTTGCCCTTTCCTTCGACTTCGCTCTCGACTTCCTCTAGCTTCTCCTCTCCCGCCTTCAGAACTCTGCCCAGGAAAGGACCGAACAGGAAGACCAGCGCCGTTATCACGGTACCCACTGAAACGAAGGCGAGCACTGACGAGAAGGCTTTCCCAAGGGCGCTCGCGGGGAGGAGGTTCCCGGGAGGCCCCTGGCCAGTGGCAATGAAGCTCGTGAAGTAGAACGAGTCAAGGTAGCTCCACCCTTCGATAGCGTGCATCGCAAGGGTTCCGATTGTCACCACCGCCGCTATCAGAGAGAAGGAATAGATAGCCCGGACCCAGAATGACCTCGGAATTCCGGATCTCTTCTTTCCTCTTGGTTTGGGGCTCTGCGTGGCACATCACCTGCTTGGGAACGTTTTAAACAACACAGGGGTGTCCGCGGGTCCACAGCGGGCGGGATTCATTTGGAAAACGAATTGCAGAACGGGCTGAAGCAGGCCATGAGAGTCTATCCCCAGGGAGTCACCGTGGCGACTACAACAGGTCCGAGCGGGCCCACAGGGCTCACAGTGAGCTCCTTCACGAGCGTATCATTGGAACCGCCGCTCGTCCTGATTTCCATTGCAAAAGGTTCCGCCATTCATGACCTGTTCCGCGAGGCGAAAGCATACACCATCAATTTCTTGGCGGACGACCAGAAGTCAGTCTCAGACAGGTTCGCCGGGAGGACCAAGGTCAAGGACAGGTTCGAGGGGCTGAAGTTCTCCAATGGCGTCACTGGTTCCCCGATCATCGATGGGGTCCGCGTGGCAATAGAATGCAGGGCTTGGCAGGTGTACGAGGGAGGAGATCACTCCATCCTCATCGGAGAGGTGGTGTCAGCCAAGACCTACAACTCGAAGCGCCCGCTCGTCTACTATTCGCAGCAGTACACGACAACCGAGCAGACGGAGTACCCCGCTCCGCCCTCGGACATGGTCTGGTAGAAGTCAGCGAACCGAGAGAAGATAATCTGGCCTGTCCCTGATCTTCGGCGAGACGATTTTCGCGAAATCGCCGTTCCTCTGCGACCTTACCATCATTGCCTCGTTGAACCAGCTTTCTGGCGTCGGCGCCCCCCAGAACGTCTGCCTCCGCGGGTCGTTGAGCTTCCAGCGGATGGGGACCCAGTCCGGATCCGCACTGATGTAGTCCCCGGTGTAGAGTTCGATCCTGTTCCCGTCCGGGTCCCTGAGATAGAGGAAGAAAGCGTTGGAGACCCCGTGCCTTCCTGGTCCCCGCTCCATGCTTTTGAGATACCCGCTGGCGGCCAACAGATCGGCGGCGTCCATTATGGAAGCGCGGTCCGAAACCGTGAACCCAGCGTGATGGACCCGCGGGCCCTTGCCCGTGGTTAGCGCTATATCGTGGCAGGTGTGCTTCCTCCTCAGCCATGCTGCCCAGAGCTCCGGCTCCTTTCCTTCTGTCTCGGTAGTCTCCGTGCACCCAAATCCAAGGCCCCCAACGTACCAATCATATGCCGAGGCCACGTCTGGGAGCATTATGTTGAAGTGGTCTAGCCTCATCACCTTCGCCCCCCTGTAGCTCTGATACTTCTGCAGCAACCACTCCACCGGGGCCATCTTCGCGTAGAACTCCACGGGGAACCCGAACCCGTCCTCAACCATCAACGCTCGCCCCTGCCCCCTTTCTTCGCCGGGCTCAACCGACCGGCTGTACCACCCCCTCGCCTTCACCAGCTTCTCGACCGCCCTGAGCCCTGATTCGTCGGCAACGCGGAATGCGAGGTGCCCGACTCCAGGTCTGTCGGATTTCGTGAGCGTTAGGCAGTGGTGGTGCCTGTCCTCCAGCCCGCGGAGGTAGATGTGCTTCCTATCCGACTCCGTCACCACGAATCCGAGGGTGTCCACGTAGAACTTCTTCGCCTTGGAGAGGTCTGTGACCAGGAACTCGATGTGTCCCGCCTTCACTATGTCGAAGCCTCGCTCCACCCTCTTCACCTCGAGTCCTCCCGGTGGAGCAGCTCTCTTACCCGATCCTTGTACGGTTCCTTGTTGTACCAGGCGTAGTAGGCGCTTGCCATTCGGACCGGGTCCCCAAAGAAGAATCTCTCGTAAAGGTCCTGTCTCCCTCCGAAAGAGCTGCCGGCGATGTCCCATGCCAGCTTGAACAGCCGAATCCTCTCCTCCGCGTCTGCAGTCTTCGCCTGATAGTACCTGTCCACATCCTGCCTTGCCGGAGAATCGAGGACCTCCTGAGGTGGGATTGCCATGAGCCCGCTGGCCCCGATTTGTTTCAGAACGGCCGACAGCGCCGGCGACACCTTCGGCCAGAGATTCCTCGCGGAATTGATAGGGAGGTAATCAGGGGTCATTAGCCCCCATCTGTTCATTCTTGCGTTTGCTTCGCTTGCGGCCAAGAACGCCTTCATAGTCTCCGCAGTAAGAAGGATTTCCGAGATTTTCTCCTGGACCTGGGGGAACTGATCTACACCTATGGTCTCAGCCACGAGCGTCACCAGTCCGGACACGAACTCCACCTTCGCAGCCTCTCGGATTGTCGCCTGGTGCGCCATGAAAACAATCGCATCCGTAGCTTCGCTCACTTTGTTGGCTTTGTCCGGGTCCTCCAGAATGAACACGCGCTCCCAGGGAACCAACACGTCGTCGAACACGACGACCGCATCCTGCTCATCGAACCTAGAAGCCAGCGGATGGTCGTAAACGGAGTCGGAGGCGAACGACTCCCTGCAGATGAACTTCAGCCCCCTGGCGCTCACAGGCAGTGCAAAGGCAATGGAATAGGGAGTGTCGTCCTGGCCCGATCGGATTACAGTGGACGGGAAAACCAGTATTTCATCAGCGATGGGGAGCGTCGCAAGCATCCTCGCCCCCCGGATGACGACTCCCTCGGAGTTCTTCTCGACGACCCTCGCCGCCGTGAACGGATCCGCCTGCTTCGAAGGGCCAACGCTTCTGTTCGCTTGTGGGTTGATCAGGGTGTGGGTCATGAGCAGGTCGTTCTCCCTTACATGCTCGTAGTAGCGGACGATGTTAGAACCGAAGTCCCTGCCATCCTTCCCAAAGAATTCCTTTGCCGCCGCCATCGCCATGACAGAGCTGTTGAGGTAGTCGGCTGTCCTTCCCATGATTCCCCCTGAGTAATCCGCCCAAGTCTTCATCATCGCAGTCCTCCTGGCAAGGTCGTCTTTCGTGCGAGGCTGGAGGAAGCTGATGCCAACCCTGTCCCCGTTCGAAGGGGACTCGTAGGTCATCGAATCAATCAACTCGGGTTTCATCTGCATATCATACAGCGCGGCAATGGATTTCGTAACTCCCTTGAACGCAGGATGTTCCGAGACTGACCCAGTGATCATCTGATCCCCGTACCATACCTCTCGGCGGGTCGAGTCTACCCTCTGGAGGAATTGCTTTCCGTCGACCGCTCCCATCTAAGGAACATTCCGCTCCCGCGGATTCTCTAATTGAATCTTTGCACGGCTGTTCTCCGGCCTGAGAGGACAAGGCCTCCTTCCCGTGCTGACATTGGCGCCCCGGCTAGGGCTCCGGGACGACTGGGTTGACAAGGACCCCCACCCCTTCGATTTCCAGTTCCAGGGTCCCTCTTATAGAAGGGAGGACGAACTCGGTCGGATCCAGTCTGCCGAGAGCCTCTGTTGTCCACCCGACGCTGCCGCAGGAGACGACGTCTCCTGGCTCCAGGGAAAGAAACCGAGAGACGTAAGACGCAACGTCTGCCGCGTCAAAGATATACTCGGACGTGGAACCGTCCTGAACGAGCCTTCCATCGAACTTCGTCGTCATCCTCAGGTCCGACCACTCCCTGTTCTCGTCGGGCGTGCACACCCAGGGTCCCATCGGGCAGAAGGTGTCGTGGTTCTTCGACCGGAAGAGCGGCCCCCTCAAGGTGGTCCTTCTGATTTCCCCGGTGCCCCTGTCCCGCCTATAGGCTTCGTAGGCGTCCTCCCGGGAGGCGGCTGGCACTGTGACGTCATTGAGTACAGTGTACCCGAATATGGAAGCCTCTGCCTGCGCCCTCGCAGCCTTCGAGACCCTCTTCCCGATAATGGCGGCAAGTTCAACCTCTGGCCGAATCCCGCTCTTCGGCGCCAGGATTTCGGCGCCCGGCCCGACGACTGCGCTGGGGGCCTTCATGTCGAGCCTCGGCCTATCTAGGGTGATGTCCTCGCCCCCAAGCATTCCTCTCGTGTTCACTATCGTGGCCAGAATCTTGCCCGGTCGGGGAAGTGGAGCGTAGAGAGTGACTCCAGGCAGCGGGTAGACTTCCCCCTCCCGCTCCACCCCTTCCACGCCTGCTTCGAGCAGGCTTTGCAGGGGGCGCCTTCCGGTAAGCTCAAACACCATCGACCC
>Ga0187769_10000298_pt1 | contig 27283 bp, 23 predicted proteins | sample 0116_SJ02_MP02_1_FD_133140 | JGI IMG/M metagenome (GOLD analysis project Ga0187769, IMG submission 133140) | Tropical peat soil microbial communities from peatlands in Department of Meta, Colombia - 0116_SJ02_MP02_10_MG | ecosystem: Environmental > Terrestrial > Soil > Wetlands > Peat | place... | reverse complement strand
GCGACGGCTGCACCACCCGTGAAAAAGATGTGGTCCCATCGCTGTTCAAGGAGCGAGGTGGTTTCGGCAGCTCCGCCGAGAACGACCGAAAACGCGTTCCGATCCAGATACCGGGGGACGAGCCGGGCGAGGGCCTCGGCGGTGGCAGCGGCCACTTCCGAGGGCTTGATGACGGCCGCATTGCCTGCAGAGATCGCCGCGACCAGCGGTGACAAAGTGAGCATCACCGGATAGTTCCACGTGCCGATGATCAGACCGACGCCCAGAGGATCGAACCTGACGTGCGTGTGCGCCGGTGCCAGCACGAGAGGAGTGCTCACCGGCAATGGCTTCATCCAGCGCCGCAGGTGAGCTAGCACATGGGCGATCTCGCTGGTCGTGTATTTGACGTCCACCCAGTCCGCCTCGATCCGGTTGCGGCGGAGGTCCGTCCAAAGCGCCGCGTAGAACTCCTCGGCATGGTTCCTCATCATCGACCGCAACGCCCGCAGCTGACCTTTTCGCCACTCCGCCGAGCGCGTGGCGCCGGATCGGAAATACGTGCGGTGACCTTCAACCAGGGCGCCGAAGTTGGACCCACTGGCCCCTCCTTCAACAGTTCTCTCGGTTTCCCCGGCGGAGATTTCTGGCGCACCCGTTTGGTTGTTGCCAAGCTTGCGCTTCTGCATTGGCGTGTCCTCCGATCGATTGAGTCCGTTATCAGGCTACCGGCGCTGCTGGTCTGGAGCTCGCAAGGTGCCCGATCCATGCCGAACCACGTACTACCATAACTCCGGGGACGCGATAGCAAGCGACCAAAGTCGGCCGTGCGGCGGAGGGGTTCTCTGAACGCCGCAGTCACGCGTTCAAGCAGAACACCGCAGTCCGTGATCGGATTTGGTCGCAGGCTTCAGAACGGCGAGCCGAAGACCATCCCTGGCCGTCCTTTCCCTGATGCGAACTGCTCTTCGGATTATTGTATGATAAGTATCATATCAAAAGGATTGGTCCGTTGTGAGGCATATTGAGCTCGGCACAAACAAAAACGGCAGCCCCCCGGTGACCTGACGCGCACCTCGGAGAGCAGTGATGCGCTACAAGACCCGGCACAAGGAACGTACGCGCCGCAAGGTACTGAAGGAAGCTGCGGCGGCCGTTCGCCAGCATGGACCAGGTGGCGTCAGCGTATCGGATCTCATGGCCAGGGCCGGCCTGACACACGGCGGTTTCTACGCCCACTTCGAATCGAAGGACGAGCTGGTTGCCGAGTCAATCACGACGATGTTCGATGATCGTTACGACTTCTTCCGCCGCTCCTTTGTCGACGGCCGGGATCCGGCCGAGGGGCTCGAGGCATTTGTTGAACGCTACCTGAGCGCGGCGCATCGGGGCGCGGTCGAGGCCGGCTGTCCCCTGCCGAGCCTCTCTGGGGATGTTGCGCGGTTGCCCCTTGCTGCGCGCAGGCACTTCACCGCAGGAACCGAACGACTCATGCGGACAATCGCTGCTTTGCTGCGCGAGGCAGGTCGAGACGATCCAGAGAAGCTGGCAGCGTCGATGCTTGCTGAGATGGTAGGAGCCGTTGCCCTGTCGCGCGCCGTCGCTGACCTGGAACTGTCGGATCGGATCCTCACAGCCACTCGGGACGCGATCAAACGTCGCATCGGACTGGAAACCACCTGAGATTGCCGAGCTGAAGGACGACCGTGCGCAGGAATCCGTGCTCTCCAGATCCGCCTTGGCACAGGCGCTGCGAGCGGCGCGTGTGCTTTCATTTTCGCTACTGCGATCTCAAAGGCTTGGAGCTAAACTGCTGCCTGTGATTATGGGACGAAGAGCGAACTACCTGCGGCGCTGCATCACTCGGCCGCACGCCGTGTCGCTCGTCCTCGCCATGCTGTGTCTGCGGGCCCTGCTGCCGGCAGGGTACATGCTGGCCCTTGGCGATGACCGGCTCGCGGTCGTGCTGTGCGATGCGGGGACTACCGCCAGCAGCCATCACCATGCCGGTCGCGACCACGGTGGCCACGATCACACCCGTCCCGATCCGACCTGCCCTTATGCACAGAGCGCAGGTCCTGCCCCGTTGCCCGCGTTGTCGGCGCTCGACGCGGCGCCACAGGCCGCGGTTGCGCCCACGCTCACACGCGTTTCGCAGACGCGCGCACCGTTCGGGCCGGATCGTCAGCCCGCTCCACGCGGGCCTCCGCCCTCCGCCTGATCGATTCTGCAGCACCCCTCCGGCGACTGCCGGTGTCGGGTGGTGCGCGATTGCGTCGCGGCATCTGCGCCGCGACGCCGCGCGCTGTTCGCGATCTGCGCGGAGATACGCACACATGACAACTGCAAAATGGCTGGATCCTCGACGGACTCCTGCGGCGGCCGGCGCTCGGGCTTTGCCGGGGCGCTCGAGACGCCGCCACTCGCAATTTACCTGGACGGTCTGGGCCCTCGGTCTGCTCGGCTGCATCGCACCCGCTGCGGGCTTCGCCTGCGCCTGCGGTTGCGGTGTCTTCGACGTCGGCACCGCGACCATGATTCCCTCAGGGACGGGCGGTCTCGTGTATGTCGAGGATGACTATATGAACCAGGACACCAACTGGGTTGGATCCCATTCGGCCTCTGCTGCTCTCAACACCGACAAGGAGATCCAGACTAACTTCGGCAGCGCGGGTCTCGACTACCAGTTCAACAAGGACTGGGGTATGGATATCAGGGTCCCGTACTGGGATCGGCTGTTCCGCACGGACATCGGTACCCCTGGGCAGCCCGACGTCACCACCTATCGACACAGCGCACTCGGCGATATCCGTATCTCGGCGCGCTACACCGGGTTTGCCGCCGACATGTCGACCGGCGTGTCGGTCGGCTTGAAGCTCGCCACCGGGGACTGGACCTACCCCAATTTCGACCGCGACACCGAGATCGGCACGGGGACGACGGATCTGCTCTTGGGCGCCTACCATTTAGGCGCCATCGGCGACTCTTACCATCTCAAATGGTTCACCGAGGCCCTGTACGACTACGCCCTTAACTCGCGCGAGGGCTACCGGCCCGGTAACGAGCTGGACGCGGCCGTGGGACTCATGTACGCGGCTATCCGGCTCGGTGGCAGCGGCTCACTGACGCCACTGCTGCAGTTGATTGGCTCGGACCGCCTGCGTGATAGTGGCGTGAACGCCGACCCTGCCAATAGCGGCTACCAGCGTCTGCTCATCTCGCCCGGTGCGGAAGTCACTCTAGGGCGATGGCAGATCTATGCGGATGCCGAATGGCGCCTCTACCATTACGCTAATGCGGCCTCATCGCTCGAGCAGCAAGGTACCCAGGGTCAGCTGGTGGCACCGGTGCTGCTCAAGCTGGTAGTGAGCTACGGGTGGTGAACCGGGATTTGACGTTACCCGAAAGGCTGAACACATGAGAACACCAGCACACTGGCTTTTCTGCCTCGGTCTCAGCATGGCTGCCCTCGCCGCCCCGCTTCCTTATGACGAGGCGGCCGATCCACACGCGGATCTGCGACATGCGCTGCAGGAGGCCCAGCGTGAGCACAAGAACGTGCTGATCATCTTCGGAGCGAACTGGTGTGAGGACTGCCGCGACCTCGACAGCGCCATGCACGGCTCGAGCGCGCAGCTCGTTCAGTCGCGGTTCGTCGTGGTGAAGATCGACGTGGGCAACTTCAACCGGAACTTGGATCTGGTCAGACGCTACGGCGACCCGATCCGCGGCGGCATTCCGGCCGCGGCGGTCGTCTCCTCCAGCGACCAGTTGCTGTACGCCACGAAGCGCGGCGAACTGGCCAATGTACGGCGAATGGGCGCGGATGGAGTCTATGAGTTCCTTTCCAGGGTCGCACCCGGGTCGTAATGAGGAGGCGGTATGCACTTTCTGCTCTTCTATGAATTCGTACCGGACTACCTGCAACGCCGAGCGCCCCACAGAGCCGAGCATCTCCGTCTCGCCTGGGAGGCGCAAAAGCGAGGCGAGCTTGTCCTTGCTGGCGCCCTGGCAGAGCCTGCCGACGGCGCGGTTTTACTGTTCGAGGGAGACGATGACCAGAGGGCGCGAGCCTTTGTCCAGGCCGACCCGTACGTGAAGGCGGGCCTGGTCACCCGGTGGTCGGTGCGCCGATGGACGACGGTCGTGGGCCAAGCCGCCGCAACGCCGGTGCGAACCGTCGCCTGAGATGAGACGTCCCCGTTATCGCGTTGCTACACTCAGTCGCGAAGTATCTGCGGGAGGTAACCATGCCACGCCGCCTCGGGCCTGCTCATGCCTTGGTCGCAGCAAGGGCAGCCGCGGCGCTGCTGAGCCCGTTGCTGCTCCTTGCGGCCAGCACGACGACGCTAGCCGCCACTCCCAGCAAGGAGACCAGCGCTTGGTGGGGTCACATCAGGTTTCTTGCCTCCGACGAGCTTCAGGGTCGCCTTACAGGTACCCCCGGCTACCAACAAGCCGCCGCCTATGTGGCGGACAGTTTTCGCCGGTTCGGCCTCGCGCCGGCCGGGGAGAATGGCTATTTCCAGTCAGTTGGATACGTGGTACAGAGGGTGCTGCCGAATGGTTCCGCCGTGTCCCTGGTACGGGCAAACACGACCCAGGCCCTCAGTGTGGGCGATGACCTGGTGCTTGCAGCCAGCACCGAGCAACGCCCGAACGTAGCCGGGCCGTTGATCTTCGCCGGCTACGGCATCCACCTGCCGGAAGCCGGTTATGATGACTTCGAGGATCTGCCGGTGCGGGGCGCCGTGGTCGTCGTCCTGATCGGCGGTCCGGAGACTCTCAGCGGCGCGCAGCGCGCGCACGCCTACGCCGAGGCCTTGCCCCACTATCTCGAAACAGCAGGGGCTATCGGTGTGATCAGCCTATTCAACCCCAAAGACCGGGAAGTTCCGTGGGCCCGAGTCAAGGCCGCCTCGCTGCAGCCCGGCATGCTTCTCGAGGAGACGGAGCTGCGACGCTACCAGCACCCGATTTTTTCAGCCGTGTTCAACGAAGCGGTCGCCGACAAACTGTTGCAGGACTCCGGGCATGCGTTCAGCGAATTGACGGCGCTCGCCGACATGCACAAGCCGCTTGCGCGCTTTCCGCTGAAGATGAGTCTTCGCGCACAGGTGGCGACTGAGCTCTCGAACACGAGAGCCGACAACGTCGTCGCCGAGCTGCCTGGCGGAGATCCCCGGCTCACGTCCCAGGCTGTTGTTCTGTCGGCACACCTTGATCATCTGGGCACGGGCACGCCAGATCACGGCGATGGGATTTTCCACGGGGCGATGGACAATGCGTCCGGAGTGGCGTCCCTGCTGGAAGTGGCCCGCGCCATTCAGAAAGCGGGCCGCCCTCCGCGGCGATCGATCCTGTTCGTTGCCGTATCCGCAGAGGAGAAGGGACTGTTGGGATCGCGGTACTTCGCCGCTCACCCTACCAGGCATGCCGGAACGATGGTCGCGGACATCAACATGGACATGTTCCTGCCACTGTATCCGCTGAAGCGACTCGTGGCCTACGGTGCCGAGGAAAGCTCGCTCGGTGAAGACGCGCGGGTTGTCTGCGCGCAGCTCGGCATAGAGCTTGCGCCGGATCCGCTGCCTGATCATTTGATCTTCGTTCGCTCGGATCAATACAGCTTCATCCGCAAGGGTATCCCTTCCTTGATGCCTGCGATGAGCCCACGCCCGGGAACCGCCGAGACCGAGATGTACCAGTCCTGGTTTTCAAACCGCTACCATGCTCAGGCCGATGACTTGAGCCAACCCGTGGATCTGGCAGGCGCCGAGGCTTTCAATGCGTTTCTGGTAAGGCTCATCACGCGAGCGGCGGATGCACCGAGCCGGCCGAGCTGGCACAAAGACAGTTTCTTCGCTCGCTTTGTCGAAACGCCCCTGCCCTAGCCAGGAAGGACCGTGTGCCAGTGACAAGCAGTTTCTGCCGGCGGCGCGCCGCGGCGGGAGCACTCGGCGCACTCCTGCTTCTGCTCGGGGTGCCGTGGCCGACATCCGCCGACGATGCGAAGCCTTTAACCGCAATTCTCCTCGTAGCTCGAGCCGAGCTACCCGATCCCAATTTCGCCGACTCGGTGGTGCTCGTGATGAACAACCTGGGTCCCGCCCCGGTCGGCGTCATCATCAACAGGCCCACGCAGGTTCCCGTCTCGCGTCTGTTTCCGGATCTCAAGCGTCTCAGGCAGCAGCAGGACAAGGTGTACTTCGGAGGACCCGTTGAATTGGGCTCGGTGTGGTTCCTATTTCGTGCCGCCACGCGGCCCGAGCATGCGATCCAGGTCTGCGACGGCGTCTACTTCGGCGCGAGTCGGGAATTGCTGCTGCAGCTGCTCGGCCGCGCCAAGCCCATGGACGGCCTGCGGATTTTCATCGGCTATTCGGGCTGGGCACTGGGTCAACTCGAGGCCGAGATCGCGCATGGCGATTGGACCCTCGCGCGCGCGGAGTCGAATGCAATTTTCAACGGCAAGTCCGAGCACCCCTGGCCCGCGCCACAGGCCCCCAAGGGAGGAACTTGACCATATCTTCCCGCCCAACGTATTCCGCGTGCGTCCAATTCCCGGGAGGTGGGTAATATCCGCCCCGAGACGTGGTGCCAGACACGAAACCCGGCTTAGCATTCGGATCATGCTCGCGTCGCATTACGCGGACATCCGCCTTGTTCATATCGCCTGCGTTGCTCTGTCGGGCACGCTATTCACATTCCGCGGGTTACTGAGAATCGCCGACTCGGCCACAGCCAATCATCGGCTGCTGCGCGTCATGTCGTATCTCATTGATACCGCACTGCTCGTCGCAGCCATACTGCTGACACTGATCCTGCGGCAATATCCGTTCGTCGAATCGTGGCTGACTGCAAAAGTACTTCTGTTGGCGCTATACATCGGGCTGGGCATTATCACTTTGAAGCGCGCGCACACCCGCGGCGCTCGTACCGCCGCGCTGATTGCCTCGCTCGTCACTTTCGTGGCCATTATCGGCGTGGCAATCGCGCATCGCCCTGCCGGATGGCTGTCACTGATCCAGCGCTGATCAACGACATTCCACGCCGGCCTCCTCAGCAGCACCCCTTGAAGCGCCCTTTCTCACAGGCGTAGCGCGCGTGTTGCCGTTCGCGGAAAAACTCCGTATAGCTCATGAGCGGCTCGTCGGGGTGATGGGCCTTGCGATGAGCCACATAGGTGTCGTAGTCGGGAATGCCGACCATGAGCCGCGCGGTTCGCACCGCCCAGCCCCACGCGATGGCGATCCTGGTCACGGGCTCACCGCCGCGCCGGTGACGTCCCCGATCTCGATGGCGGTGCTCTGCGGCGTGCGGCGCGCCTTGCGGATGTCGAACAGCGCACAGACGACGACCGTCAGGACGATGCCGACGGCCAAGGCGGCGAGCGTCGCGTCCAGATAGTCGTTGAACACGACCCGGCTCATCTCCGCCAGCGACTTGGCCGGGGCAAGGATCTGTTGATCCGCCAACGCCTGACTGAACTTCTGTGCGTGAGTGATGAAGCCGACCTTGGGATTCTGACTGAAGACCTTCTCGAGTCCAGCGGTCACGGTGCAGACGACCAGCCAGACGGTCGGCACGCCCGTCACCCACGCATAGTGCTCGCGCTTCATCTTGAACAGCACCACGGTGCACATCGTGAGCGCGATCGCCGCGAGCATCTGGTTGGTGGCCCCGAACAACGGCCACATGGTCCAGATCCCGCCATACGGGTCGATGACCCCGGCATAGAGGAGGTACCCCCACAGTGCACAGGCGAGCCCCGAGCCGATGACATTGTTACCCCAGGACTTGGTCTCCTTAAAGACGGGGATGGCGTTGCCGACCAGATCCTGAATCATGAAGCGGCAGACCCGTGTGCCGGCATCGACGGTCGTCAGGATGAATAACGCCTCGAACAGGATGGCGAAGTGGTACCACACCCCCATCAGTGCCCGCCCGCCGAGGAAGGTCGAAAAGATCGTCGCCATGCCGACGGCCAGCGTCGGCGCACCGCCAGTGCGCGAGAGGATGCTGGTCTCGCCCACATCGTGCGCCATCTGCGTGAGCATGTCGGGAGTGACCGTGAAGCCCCAGGACGACACGACCTCGGCGGCATGCGCTGCGGTGGTTCCGATGAGCCCCGCGCCGCTGTTCATCGCAAAGTAGACGCCCGGATGAATGATCGCAGCGCCGATCACGGCCATGATCGCCACGAAGGACTCGGTCAGCATGCCGCCGTAGCCGATGAAGGCGATCTGCCTCTCGTTCTCGATCATCTTGGGCGTGGTGCCGGACGCGATCAGCGAGTGCCAGCCCGAAACCGCACCGCAGGCGATGGTTATGAAGAGGAACGGGAACGGGCTACCGGCCCATACGGGACCCGTGCCGTCGATGAACTTGGTGACGGCCGGCATCTGCAGCGTCGGGCGCGCGATCACCACACCGATCGCGAGCAGCACCAGAGCCCCGATCTTGAGAAACGTCGACAGGTAATCCCGCGGCGCGAGCAGCAGCCAGACCGGCAGTACCGAGGCAATGAAGCCGTAGCCAATGATGGCCAGCGCCAGCGTCGGGCCGGGAACATTGAAATACTGCGCCAGCGCGGGATTCTCGGAGACGGTCTTGCCGTAGATGAGCGCCGCCAGCAGCAATACGGCGCCGATGAGCGACATCTCGGCGATGCGCGCCGGGCGTATGAAGCGGCTGTACGCGCCCATGAAGAGCGCAATCGGTATCGTACAGAGCACCGTGAACGTTCCCCAGGGACTGCCCTTCAGGGCGTTGACCACGACCAGCGCCAACACCGCGAGGATGATCACGCAGATGAGCAACACGCCGATGCCGGCGATGGTGCCGGCGACCGGGCCCATCTCCGAACGAATCATGTCGCCGAGCGACCGCCCATCCCGCCGTGTGGACAGAAACAGCACGGTCATGTCCTGAACGGCTCCGGCGAACACCACCCCCGCCAGGATCCACAGCGTCCCGGGGAGGTAACCCATCTGCGCCGCAAGCACCGGCCCGACCAGCGGGCCAGCGCCGGCGATAGCGGCAAAATGATGGCCGTAGAGCACATAGCGATTGGTCGGGACGTAATCGAGGCCGTCGTTGCGACGAACGGCAGGCGTCAGTCGCGCCCCATTCACCCCGAGCACCCGGTTGGCGATGAACAGGCCGTAGAAGCGGTAGGCGACGAAGTAGATGCAGAGCGCCGCAATCAGTAACCAGGCTGCATTGACCGGCTCGCCACGGTTCAACGCCACGATCCCGAATGAGATCGCTCCTATGACGACCATGGCAGCCCAGATCAGCTTGTTCCGGAGGGACATGTCGTTACTCCTTTGGCCCCGGCGAGCGCACCCCTGCGGATTTGTATTGTGAGTTGCCAGCGGTGCCGAGGCGCTGCCTCGCAAATTACAGCCAAGGAATAAGCCAAACAACCCTATGCCGCACCCGGACGGCGGACATCGTGGGAAGTCCCCAGTCGGGCGCTGCGATGCGCACGCCGTCTTGGATGGACGGGATCGAGATTCCGATGCTTAATCCGGCACTTATGCGCTCACACCTCATGGCACGGTTTCAGGCTCCCGGTGCTGCAACGTCAGGGTTTGAGTAGAGCTGGGAGGACGCGGCGTTTATCCTAAGAGTCAAGCCAAGCGAGCTCGCAAGCCCAACGATGCCGTATTCCCACAACATCGATCTGCCGCCTTCGGTGCGCGACCATCTCCCGGTGCATGCGCAGGACATCTACCGCGAGGCCTTTAACCACGCCTTTGCCGCTCACGTCGGTGATCCGAGGCAGGAGGAGGCCGCGCATCGCATCGCCTGGGCCGCGGTCAAGCGCCGCTACGTTAAGGAAGGCGGCGTATGGATCGCGCGCGCCTGAGCACGGCGCCCCCGTTGACGCTCCGATGCCGGTAATCAGCGCCGGCTTACTCGTTTACCGCCGGCGCGCTTCGCGCACTGAAGTCTTCCTCGTCCACCCGGGAGGACCGTATTGGGCCCACAAGGACGACGGCGCCTGGTCGGTGCCGAAAGGCCTCGTTAATCCGAACGAGGACCAGCTCGACTGCGCGCGGCGGGAGTTCAAGGAAGAGACCGGATTCGACGCGCCGCGACGCGTCCAGGAGTACGACCTGGGCACGTTCCGGCAACCCAGCGGCAAGCACCTGCATGTCTGGGCCGCCGAGGGAGATTGCGACCCCGCAGATCTCACCAGCAATCTGTTCGAGATGGAGTGGCCGCCGAAGTCCGGCCGCACTGGACACTTCCCCGAGGTTGATCGCGGCGGCTGGTTTGATCGGGAACAGGCCTTGCTCAAGGTGACCGCCGGACAACGCCCCGTTGTCGAGAAGTTCTACGCCGAGCTCGGCTAGGAACCGCCTAGCCTCGGCAATCCGCAGCGCTGGCGAACTCCGCCCCGTGCGCTCTCATCTCCGCGAGCGCACGCTCTCCGTCTCCCGCCGCAACATCCACCGCGCGGATCGCATCCGTGAGAACGACCGCTGTCAGGCCCGCCTTCAGTGCGTCCAAAACGGTCGCCCGTACGCAGTAATCAGTCGCGAGGCCGCCGATGAACACGCGTTGGCAGCCCAGGTCGCGCAGCTGCTGCGCCAGTTCCGTGCCCTGGAAGCCTGAGTACGCGTCCGGCTCCAGATCGGTCGCCTTGGAAATCACCCGCACGGCCGGCGGGAGACCGAGACCTGACGGGAACTGCGCGCCGATCGTGCCGGCGATGCAGTGCTGCGGCCACGGACCGCCCTGCTCCCGGAACGAGCAATGTTGGCGTGGATGCCAGTCGCGGGTGGCGAACATGGGCAAACCCTGCCTCGCAAATTCCTGGATGCAGCGGTTCAAGGGAGCGATCACCTCGTCGCCCGCCGGAACTCCCAGCGCTCCGCCAGGCAGAAAGTCGTTCTGCACGTCCACGACGATCAAGGCGTCGCCTCGCTGCAGCGCATGCGCTTTCATGCCCCGTCCGGTGTCCACTGGCCGTTCAAGCTTGGATCCCGCGCAATACCAGAGTGCATGTTCGCGCCCTAGCCCTTGATGCACACCAGTGGCTCAAGCCGCGCGACCTTGCGCGCCAGCTGCACCGCATCCGCTGCCGCCACAACCGCTGCAACATCCTTGTAAGCCTCAGGTGCTTCCTCGGCGACACCGCGCATCGAGGGACTTCGGATCAGGATGCCGCGCGCCGCCAGCGCATCCACCACCTGACGTCCTTTCCACTTGCGGAGCGCGTCGTGACGACTCATTGCGCGACCGGCGCCGTGGCAGGCCGAGCTGAAGGCGAGAGCTTCCGATTCCCGAGTCCCCGCCATGATGTATGAGCCGGTGCCCATGGATCCGCCGACCAGTACGGGTTGCCCGGCGTCACGCAACCCAGCCGGTATATCCGGGTGGCCGGGACCGAATGCACGTGTCGCCCCCTTGCGATGCACGTACAGCTGTTTCACGCCGGCGTCGACGCGGTGCTGCTCGAGCTTACAGGTATTGTGCGAGACGTCATAGAGAAGCGTAAGCCTCGCCTGCGGCAGAACGCTCGCGAACACCTGCCGCACGATGTGCGTGAGAATCTGGCGATTGGCGAGTGCACAGTTAATGGCCGCCCGCATGGCTCCGAGGTACTCCTGACCCAGAGCCGAATCAATCGGCGCGCAGGCGAGCTCCCGGTCCGGAAGGGTAATCGAGAATTGCCGGGCCGCGACCACCATGCGCTTGAGGAACTCGGTGCCGATCTGGTGGCCCAGACCACGCGACCCACAGTGAATCATCACCACGATATCCCCAAGCTTCAGTCCGAAGGCCCGGGCAACTGCGTCGGCAAACACCTCCGTCACTTCCTGCACTTCGAGGTAATGGTTGCCGCTGCCGAGTGTGCCCATTTCGTCACGTTGGCGGTGCCTGGCCTTCTCCGACACCTGTTCGGGCCTGGCACCCTGCATCTGCCCGCACTCTTCGATGCGCTCGAGGTCCTCTGGCATGCCCCAGCCGCGCTCCACTGCCCAGCGCGCACCACCCGTCAGCATGCCCTCCATCTCCCGGGCATCGAGGTGGATCAGTCCCGTGCTGCCAACGCCTGCGGGGACGCGACAGTAAAGCGCCTCGGCAAGTGCGTGTTGAACGGACGTGATGTCGGAACGGGTGAGGCCGGTGTGTAGACAACGTACGCCGCACGATATGTCGAAGCCCACACCGCCCGCCGAAACCACACCGCCCTGGTCCGGATCAAACGCAGCGACGCCGCCGATGGGGAATCCGTATCCCCAGTGCGCGTCCGGCATGGCGTATGAGGCGTTCACGATACCCGGCAACTTCGTGACGTTGGCCACCTGCGTGTAGACCTTCATGTCCATGTCGCGTATCAGTGCTTCACTCGCGTAAATCGCCGCAGGCACGCGCATATCGCCCTGAGCGGGAATCTCCCACTCGTATTCCGAACGACGCCGCAACAGCGCGATGTCCATGGCTCAAACGTCCACCACCGTTTGTGCTACCCACTCACCGTTCTCGTACGCCACACGCAGGGCTGTATAGGTCGCTCCCTTGACCTCCACCCCCGGATGATGACGCCTCGGTTCAACACGCTCGCCCCAAGCCTGCGCGCGCAGACGCTCGCCATCGATGGTCACGTTGAATCGCCTGAAAAGCATCGCCCGCACAGACATCTCGTAAATCACGCTGTTGAGCCACTCGGTGAACAGCAGCTCGCGGTCCGGCGCCTCGCACTCGATTGCCACGACTTCTCGCGGCTCAATCGACTCGATCTCAGCAACGGCCGCGGTCAGCGCCAGCGCCGCCTGCTCGAAAGCCTGCGCTGGCGTTGCGCCGAATCCGCGCACTCCAATGTCAGCTGCGTGCGCAAAGTGCTCCCAGCGCGCCGTCATTCCCGAGGGCTCCTGTCGAATGATACGCTCGCCCGCCAGATTGCGGGCGCAGCGCAGCCGATTCAAGTTGACCCGACGGCGGTCGTTCGCGATGCTGTGTCGGGGGTGCGCTCCGGCACCACCGCTACTGCCTCCGATGCGAACTTCTCTCGTTCCGCCACCGCTCTGGATGCTGCTGTTCGCCGCAGCGATGTGGGCATTGAATCACTATGCCCCTGTTCTCATGGTCATTTCCGAGCCGTGGCGCCGGCTGGGATGGGGTGTGATGGCGATCGCACCGCTGGCACCGATTGCGGCGTTCATTCAGTTCCGGCAGGCGCACACGACGGTCAACCCGCACAAACCCGAGGCGGCGACCGAGCTCGTCACCTCCGGCGTGTACGCTTGGACACGCAATCCGATGTACCTGGGGCTGGCAATCCTGCTTCTGGGGTGGGCCATCAGGCTAGGCACCCTGAGCCCATTTGCAGGACCGTTGCTGTTCATGCCGCTGATGCAGCATGCCCAGATCGTTCCGGAGGAAGATGCACTGCGGTCGAAGTTCGGCAGGGATTATCATGAATACTGTTATCGCGTGAACCGTTGGCTCGGGCGAAAGCCGCACGCCTAGACCCTGAACACTCAGCACACGGAACCCCGGCAGCTGCGACCCGTCAATGCGCAGCGCAGCGCGGCTCATCGTGATCGATCCGATGCGGCCTCGCGGGCGCCCGCTACACCAACCGGGCGCTGGCGCGCGTCGCGACGCTGCTACAGCCGCCGGCGTGATGGCTGCGGCGAATCAACTGCCGAGCGCTTGTCGGCTCTCCGGGGCCGTTTCATCGCCGGCCTCCGGTCGCGCCGTCGGCCCGGCGCTGCGTTCGAGCAGCGCTTGATCGAACAACGCCTCCGCCGGGTAGCCGGTGTGCGCCTGGATCCAGCGGAATGCCGACTCGAGCGACGATGCGCTCCAGAGTTTGCGGCCGTCCGCATCCGTCACGTCCCAGGGCGCGAAGGTCATACTGTCGCGGCGATAGCGAACGATCCGAGCGATGCTCGCAATGTTCACGCGCCACACGTCCGGTTGAATCTCTTCAACGCTGCAGTCCATAGCGCTCTTCCCCAAGAGACTTCCCTGCAATATCGCTCTGACCACTCAACAATCGTTCTAGTTCTACGAGGATAGGATAGCCGTGTCAGCGGGCAATACGGCCTGATTGAACATATGCCGCAGCGTGACTAAACATATTTTCGAGCGGGCCGCGCCACACTCGGCGCGCGTCGACCGGACTCGCGCGGGCGGGCCGGGATAGGCCGTGGAATCCGGCGTGCAGCTCCGCTCACTCGATCGAACTTTCAACCCGCCAACGCGCGGCTGTGACCGACGGCTCCAGGCTGAGCCGGCCGACAATCTGCTCCATTGGCTGGCGGTTGATCCGCTGCACGAGTGGCCTGAGGAGCAGATTGACGGCGATGACCATCGTGGCAGCGAGCGCGGCATACGGAGACGACCTGGGCCGCAACCCGGGTGAGAGACGCTTCGGGAGAAAAAAGGCTCTCGAACACGACGAACGATGCTGCACCGTGTGCAACCAGCGTATTCGTCCGTAAGCCAGCGAGGCGCTGGCGCCACTGCCGCTCGAAGCCGATGACGGCCACCGAGTGCGGCCGCCGTACCCAGGTTCAGGGCCGCCTGTGCAATCCCAACGGTCATAAAAGCTCCCGCGAGCCCTCGGGGGCACCCTCCTGCAGAGCGCTCACGGCCAGCTGCAAGGTCGGAAAATAGCGAATGCCGGTCGGCCGGGTCGCGGCAAGCCCGGTCTTCCGTCGCCAATTCAGAATCTCGGTCTGGCGCCCCGCAATTGCGATCCCGACGTTACGCGCCGTCAGCTCCCGCTCGAGCTCGCGCAGCGTCTGCCGGCCCGTAGCGTCGTGGCTGGTCACCGGTATCGCGTCGAGCACGAGCCAGCGCAAGCCCGGCGCGGCATTGGCCGCGGCTTTCAGCGCAGCCTGCTTAAAGTACGGCGCGTTGAAGAATACGATCGGCGAGTTGAAGCGGAACAGGCACAAGCCTTGCGGCGTGCGCGCTTCCGGATGGCGCTCGATGCTGTGGAATCCCGGCAGACCCGTGACTTCCCCGAGCACTTCACAGTGCGGGCGGGCGACGATGCGCACGAAGCGCAGCAGCGCCAGCACCACGGCGATCAGGATGGCATGAATCGAGCCGACAGCCACTACGCCGAGCGTGGCAATCACCGAGATCGCAAATTCATTCTTGTCCTCGTACCACAGCTCGCGCACCGCCCTTATGTCGACGAGCGAATACGCCGCCATCATCAGGACGGCGCCCAGCGCCGGTTGAGGAACGTAGCGCAGCGGGCCGGTGAGAAAGATCAGGACCAAAGCCATCGTGGCCGCCGCGAACAAGCCGGCGACCTGCGTACGTCCACCCGCGGCATCATTCATCGCCGTGCGCGAGTCGGCACCACTCACCGCGAAGCCCTGCGACACCGCTGCGGCGATGTTAGCGGCGCCGAGTGCCGCCAGATCGCGGTCGGCGTCGATGTCGTAGCCGTTCTTGGCTGCGAAGCTGCGCGCAGTCAGCACCAGACTGGTAAAGGAAATCAGCGCGATGCTGGCGGCACTGGCGAACAGCGGCTCCAGCGTGTCGAGCGGGATCTCCGGAACGGCGAGCTTGGGCAACCCGGCCGGCACTGCGCCCACGATCCTGACACCATGCGCCTCGAGGCCGAGTGCAGCGACGGCGAGCGCGGCGAGGGCTATGGTCAGCAACGCGGCCGGCACCCGCGGCAGCAGCCTGGGGGATATAAGGAGAATGGCGAATGAGCCGGCCCCGATGGCAAACGTCGGCAGGTGAGTCTGATCGACTTTGTGCGCGACTTCGAACAATCGCGGCAGGATGCCTCCCGCCACGACCTTGAAGCCGAGCAGCTTGCCGATCTGTCCGAGCGCGATCGACAGCGCAATGCCGTTCATGAAACCGGTCAGGATCGGACGCGACAGGAAATCCGTGAGCACCCCAAGCTTGAGAAAACTCGCGCCGACCGAGAGCACCCCTGCCATGAGAGTAAGCGTCACTGTCAGCGGCAGGTAGAGGTTGGGATCGTTTGCCGCCAGCGGTGCGACCGCCGCCGCCACCAGCGCACAGGTCGCCGCATCGGGGCCGACGATGAGCTGGCGCGACGAGCCGAACAGAGCATAAGCGACCAGTGGCAATATGCTCGAATAAAGGCCGACCACCGGATTGAAGCCGGCGAGCTCGGCATATGCCAACCCGACGGGCAGCGCGACCATCGCCACCGAGAGGCCTGCCGCCATGTCATGTGGCAGATCCTGCCTGCGGTAACGGGCAAGCATCAGAATTCCCGGCGCAACGCGTGCCGCTCGCTCAAGCAGCATGCGGGCGGCGGCTTCGGTTCCGGTCATGTCGTTCTCTCAACAGGCGGTCAGCCGCCGCTGCGGCGCAAAGGTGTCGGCGCAAACGGGCGAACGCCGGCGCGCCAGGCGCTGTCCTCCCGGCCAGCACAGGGTCAGGGCTTCGCGGTGAGAATGTCGTCCAGCACTGCGGGCGCGGACGGCACGCGCTCGAGGTGGGGGTACCTGAGACCCCCCGTGTATTCAAGAGTAGCGACAACGTAACGATCCGCATCTTTCAGGATCAGCACGATCGGTTCGGATGAGCTGCGGCTGGCGGTGATCGTGCGTTTCAACAGATCGCCGCTGTAGGCAGCGCCGTTGACCGCCAGAATCTGCATCCCCTCCGTGAGTCCGGCCCGGTAGGCAGGACCATCCCAGGTCACCGCGGTCAGCGTACCGTCTTTGTCGTCGATGTCCACACCAAGCGAATATCGGAGCAGGACGACCTTGCGTTGAGTCTCGCGTGCCTTCCAAAAGTCGCTGGGTTTGTCCGTGTAGACCAGCTGGTAGCCACCGCGCCCGAGCCCCTCGAGTGGCGCTGCCCGCGTGACCGCGTCGAGCCGCTCCCGCAGATATGTCGACCAATCGTAGGGCTCGACGGCATTCAGGGCCGCGACCACGTCGGCGAAGGTGTACGTGAGGGGCGCGATGCGCTGGTCCGCGACGCCGAAGAATCGCCTGGCGAAGTCGTCCAGCGACCGCTGTCCGTGGGATCGCTCGCGAATGAGCGTATCCGCTTCCAGCCAGATCAGCGCACCTTCGTCGTAATAGTCCTCAAAGCGCTGCCAGGTGTCCCAGGACATGGGCCGCCGCGGATTGATGATCTCGTCGTTGGTGGTATCCTGCAGCGGCCGCCAGCGGCGCCCCGGCAAGGTCGCGTAGTACGCAGCGTCATCAGCCAGGAAATCGAGCGCCTGCGCCCTGGTCCACAGCCCGGCGCGTGCAGTCAGCACGATTCCCCAGTACTGGGTCTGGCCCTCATAAACCCATAGCAGGGTATTGCGCATGGGAACTTCGTAGCTCGGGGTCCACAGGTCCGCCGGGCGGCGGAACTTGCCGTTCCACGAATGTGTGAACTCGTGCGCCAGCAAGTCGCGGTTGAAAGGAGTTCCCTCCCAGTCCACGAAGTAGTTGGCCTCGGTCACATCCTCGCTGGACTCGTGGTGCTCGAGGCCGCTGAAGGGAATCTGGTCGGTCAATGCGAGCAGGAAGTCGTAATGGCCGTAGTGGCGCGAACCGAAGAGCGTGTAGGCCTGCTTCACGAGCGCGCGGTGGTTTGCGACCACCTCCGGGCTTGCCTGCAGCAGGTCCGCCCGGTCCGCGAATACATCGAGGTGCACGCCGGTGGCCGCGTCGAGCTCTATCTGACTGAAATGGCGTCCAGCGAAGACCGGGCTGTCGACCAGCGTCTCGAGCGAGACGCGAGCGAATGTCGAGCGGCTACCCTCTTGAGCGACCGTTTTGAGCGGTGTCGCGAGCCCCCAGCCGGAGGGCAGCGTCAAACTGGCGGTCACCGGCACCTGGCGTGCATAAAAGCCCGCCGGGTACAGCAAAACGTCATTCCACTCGAGCATCAGCAGCTCGTGGTTTACCTGCGGCACGCCGACTTTCGCACTCGTCGGCGAAAGGTAGTCGAACGCGATTTCGACTGCCTGGCTAGCGGCAGGCAGGCGCAGCCGGAACGCGTACACGTTGACCGTATCCCGCGTCCACGGAATCGGCTTGCCGGCTGCGGTAATGGTGAGGCCGGCCAGCCGATCGATCGGGCCTTCCGGCGCGTGCGTGCCTGGCAGCCATTTCGGATACCACAGGACTGCGTCGGCAGGAAGTCCGGTAATGCGCTCGCGAACGTGGAGGACTCGTCGCGTAACGTCACCGGCATCCACTGCGACGTCGATTTCACCCGGATAGGGTCGATCCACGGGAGTTGCCAACTCCTGACGTTGGGCTGCGATCGACGATCCCGCCGACCATGCGATGAGCATGACGAACGCAGGCACAGCAACGATCGACGAAGGTGTGGTCTTCATGTACCCCTCGTTGTTTGTTTTCGCCGTTTGAGGGTCAGCAGTAGGTCGCGGCCTACACGCGACCGATGTTATCAAAGGCCATGAGACGCAACAGTGGTGGCACGCCATCCCCCGGCGCCCGTGGACAGGCAACACGCCGCACAGCCGCCAACATGAGCGATCGGAACATATACCTTTCCGGCTTCCCGGCGGCCTCGGGCCTGGTGCTGAGCTGAGTGCGTCACAACTGGTGCTCCAACGATGCATAAGCCGCCGCCCGTTCACCACTCTGCTCCTCTGCGCATGCCTAGGCTCGAGCCTGGCTGTTGGCGGTCCTGATCCGCAGTTTCCTCGATTCGGTGCGTCCGCTCGCCCGATCGAGGGACAAGGATCCGCCGCGACTGTGGACGCGCTGTCGGTGAGTTGCGTCTGAGCCTGGGGCACGAGGGGATGGCGCTCGTCGAGTCACTCGCCGGCAGCGCCAGGCCGCAGGGTCGGTGTCGAAGTAAACGAGCGCGCGGCCGACTCCAAACGGCTAGGTAGGACTACTGATTGTGGTCACCCCGAGGCATTGCATAGCGTTTCCACTCTGAAGGGCCAGTTCGAGCACCGCGAATTCCGTCCGTGCCGCGGGGAATGTCCATGAAGGCCAGTCGCCTCTTTGCTTTGGTGTTGCTGCTGCTCGCCGCCTGCAAGGGATCCACGGGATCACCGGGTCTCGATACAGGCTCGGTCTCCGGCACCGTCAAGGATTCGACCGGCGCTGCCATCGCAGCGGTGTCGGTGACCACGACGCCCGCGAGCACCACGGCCACGACGGACACGTCGGGCAATTTCACACTCAGCTCGATTCCGATCGGGTCATACACGCTCACCTTCACCAAGACCGGTTTCCAGACCGCGAATCTCACAGCGGTCGGCGTGGCCGCAGGCGCGACCAACCAGGTGACGGTTACGATGTCCGCCACGCTCGTCCCGACCGGGACGGTGTCCGGCACAGTGCTCGGACGCAAAGGCACTGCACAACCATCGAGCCCGGTCGCCGGTGCGTCGGTGTGCATAGAGCCATTGACGGCCATGCTGTGTACGAAGTCGCAGCCGGACGGCAGCTTCGTGCTGGCCGGCATCAATCCGGGGCCCGTGTTCCTCGCGGTGACCGCGAGCGGGTTTGCGCCGGGTGAGCTCAAGGAAGCGGCAGAGGTTAGTGCCGGCAATACCGTCAGCGGGATCTCGATCACGCTGTCCGGCATGCCGACGAGCAGCGCCACCTACATCGGCTCGGGCACGTGCGTCATTTGCCACTCGCTGCTCGAGGCCGGCCTCGTGACGGCGTGGCAGCAATCTGCACACGGCAGCACGATCGACCACACCTTGAACAGCGTCGACCAGACAGGGTGGCCGGCTGCCCCGGCCAGCTGTGCGGCGCCCGACGCCGTGGTGGATTCGGGCCTGGCGGCGATCGAGCCGTCTAGCCTGCAGTCGCAGGAGGTATGGCTCGTCAGTCGCGCGGCCAACTGTCCGAAGGCGCAGTTCGCGATGCGTTTCTTGCCGAGTGGCACCGAAATCCCCGTCCAAGGCACGCAAGGCGGCGTCGCTACCGACGCCGGTCAGTGTGGCAACGGCGGCCTTCTGCCGGTCGCAAGTCCGTGTGCTGCGAACTACCTGGGTGCAACTGCAGGGCACGGCTCCGGGCAGACCGCAGCGCACGGCTACTGGCAGCAGGAGTACCTGGTCAACATCGGCCCGGCGAGCAAGCCCGGGTGGGTGACCTGGGACACGACGGGCACACCCGAGGACATGATGGTGCTGCCGCTGGCCTGGAATCAGCGCACCAAGGTCTGGATAGCCGCGCCGGACTACTGGACCCCGGCTTTCGACCCGACCGGGACCACCCCCCGGCTCGGCACATTTTCCAGGGACTGCACGGGCTGTCACGACACCGGTGTGTCGCTCACCGCGGACGCCAACGGCTATGTCACGCAGTACGCGCATTTCGGGGCCGCCGCTCCGTACCAGATCCCGCAGAACATCGCCTGCGAGCGCTGCCATGGACCGGGATCGGACCACTTCGCGAACGCGGGCAATGCACAGTTCATCATTAATCCCGCATACATCAGCGCGCAGGCGCAGGACGAGATGTGCGGCCAGTGCCATTCGAACGCGGTCGCCTCGGTCCAACCCGCTGGCGTGTTCGATTTCAGCTGGAGCAGCGCAGGGACGCCGGGCGGCGGCAACTTCGTTCCGGCGGTGCAGTCGCTCGCGAACTTCGCACAGCTGCCGGCCTACGGTGCTGCCCCGAACTATTGGCTGCCGAGCGGGGCGCTTACGGGCGGGGTGTTCACGGCGCTCGATCACATGTCCTACATCGACGTCCAGGTCAGCGCGCACAATACCAACCCCTACGAGAAGGTCACCTGCACGGATTGTCACGAGGGCCATAGCGTGACGGGCGGTCCCTACCAGTTCCAGCGCGCCAATCCGCAGACCGGCGACCAGTGGCTGTTCCAGACGAACGATGCCGTGCTGCGCAACGACGTGCTGTGCCTGGCCTGCCACGCGACTCACGGTGACTTCGCCTCGGTCGCGCTCGAGGACACCGTGAACTATCACGTGTCACAGGGCGGAGCTGCCCAGAAGAATGGCGCGGCATGGAATCCGACGCCCGACGTGCAGTCGGCATCGACGAGCACAGTCGCCACGGCCGTTTATCAGCATATGCTAGCGCAGGCAGGAATGCCGGCTTACTTCGATCCGAACGGCCTGACGAACGGTCAGCCAGTCGGCCGCTGCTCCTCCTGTCACCTCGCCAAGACGGCCTGGACGGCGACGTTCTTCTCGGACACCGCAAATGGCATGATGGCCAACGTGATCGGCGACGTCAGCTCGCATGTCTTCAAGGTGGCTACGGCTCAGGATTCCATCCTGGCAGGTGCTGCGAGCGCGATGACCTGGGACGCGGTCATGCCGAACGCCTGCGGCTCGTGTCACGCCCAGTATCGCTTCTACAAATAGGTGATCGGCCTGGCGCTCGTAGGGCCGCCGGTGGCCCGGCTGCGGCGATTTTCCCGAGTGTGTCGAGATCAGGGTCGATACGCATTGCCTGGCGAATCACGCCGTGGCGCAATGCAGCCACGCCAGGCCGCAGACCTCCGGTTGCTACAGCACGGGCAAGGCGGGGCGACTAGAATTCCCGGCGATCTCGGACGAAAGTGATCATGGCAGCGCCCGCTCCTTTGCATCCGGTCGAATCGGTGTCGCAGCGCACAGACGAGCTTCTGCGACTCGTGCGATCGCTGTATGCCGAATTACATCGTGCCTCGGCTGACGTTGGGAGCATCACTTTAGAGAGCGCACTGGACCGCGACCTCGGGTTCGACAGCCTGACCCGTGTCGAGCTCGTGCTGCGGCTCGAGCAGCGGTTCGGGGTGCAGTTGCCCGAGGCCCTGCTGGCCTCCGCCGAGACGGTCGCTGACCTGCTGCGTGCAGTGACGGCGGCCTCGGCGGCGAAGCCGCTGCATGCCCTGAGATCGGAAGGCGCGCCGGCCATTCCTCCCCGTCCCGCCCTGGGTGTGCCGAGTCGCGCGCTGACACTCGATCAAGTGTTGGAGTGGCGCGTGCAGACAAATCCCGCTGCCGCCCACGCGGTCGTACTCGGTGACGGTCCGCCGGAGGTGCTCAGTTACGCCCAGCTCCAGGATGGTGCGCGCAGTGTCGCCAGCGGCCTGCTGCGCGAGGGTGTGCAGCCGGGTTGCACCGTGGCGCTGATGCTGCCGACGAGCAGTGGCTATCTGCGCGCCTTCCTCGGGGTGCTGCTCGCCGGTGCCGTTCCCGTCCCCATCTATCCCCCCACACGGCCTTCGCAGCTCGAGGAGCACGTTCATCGCCACGCCGGCATCCTGAGGAATGCCGGGGCTGACGCCCTGGTGACGTTTCAGGAAGCCCGGACCGTCGCGCGGCTGCTGAGCACGCAGGCACCGACCCTGCGGAAGGTGCTGTCGATCGCCGAGCTCTCGCAAAGCGAGCGCCTCGAGGTCGTTCCCCGCGCGCCGTCGGCGGATGCGATTGCCATGCTGCAGTACACATCCGGCAGCACCGGCGCCCCCAAGGGCGTCGTCCTGAGCCATGCCAATCTGCTGGCGAACATTCGGGCCATGGGCAAAATGGTCAGGGCTTCCGAGTCCGACGTCTTCGTAAGCTGGTTGCCGCTCTATCACGACATGGGTCTGATCGGCGCATGGCTCGGCTCGTTGTACTTCGGGTGTTTGTTCGTGGTCATGCCGCCCACATCCTTTCTGACGCGACCGGCCCGCTGGCTGCGGGCGATTCATGACTATCGAGCCACACTGTCCGCCTCCCCTAACTTCGGCTACGAGTTGTGTACGCGGCGGCTCAGCGATGAGGAGCTGCAGGGGCTCGATCTGTCCTCGTGGCGAGTGGCCTTCAACGGCGCCGAGCCCGTGCTCCTGGATACCCTGGAACGATTCAGCCGCCGTCTCGCGCCGTACGGTTTTCAGTCACGCGCCATGACGCCCGTATACGGTCTGGCCGAAGCCGCGGTGGGGCTCACCTTTCCGCCATTCGAGCGTGGACCGATTGCAGACAGCATCGATCGCAAGGAGATGATGCGTAGCGGCCGCGCCGTGCCCGTGGGCGCTGATCATGCCGACACGCTGCGTTTCGTCTCCTGCGGCCGCCCGCTGCCGGGCTATCAAGTGCGCATCGTCGATGCAGCCGGCTCGGAAGCGCCCGAACGCGTGGAAGGTACGGTGGAGTTCAGCGGCCCGTCCGCAACGGTGGGCTACTATCACAACAGCAGTGCGACCCGCCTGCTGCTCCACGGTGATTGGCTCGATACCGGCGATCGTGGATACATGGCCGGCGGCGAGCTGTATGTCACCGCCCGGAGCAAGGACATCATCATCCGCCGCGGCCGACACATCTATCCCGATGACATCGAACAGGCGGTCGGAGAGCTGGAAGGCATCCGTAAGGGTTGCGTAGCGGCATTCGGAACCCGGGAGCCCGTGTCGGCGACGGAAAAGCTCATCGTCCTCGCAGAGACGCGCGAGACGCAGCCGACGCTGCGCGCCCAACTCAAGGCGCGCATCAACCAGCGGGTTGTCGAGTGCATCGGGGAGCCTCCGGAGGAGATTCTGCTCGCCCCTCCTCACACGGTGCTCAAGACCTCGAGCGGGAAGCTGCGGCGCGCCGCCACTCGCGCCGCCTACGAGGAGGGCTCGCTCGGTCGCTCCCAGACGCGGCCGGCGCTGCAGGTGCTGCACCTGGCACTGCAGGCCGCCCGCCCGGCACTTGGCCGGTTACGCCAGGCAGCGGCACACATCGTGTATGGCTGCTACGCGTGGCTGATCGTAGCGGCATTTTCGATGGTCGCGGGCGCGGCGCCGCTGTTGCTCGGCGATCAGCAGCGGCTCTGGCGCTTGAATCACCGTGCAGCCAAAGGGCTCATCCGTGCTTTGGGTATCCCCTTCTCCGTGACCTTCGAGAGCGACGCCGACCTTTCAGTACCCCACATCGTCGTAGCGAACCACTGCAGCTACGTTGACGCCATCTTTTTGGCCGCGGCGCTCCCTGACCGGCATCACTTCGTGGCCAAGGCCGAGTTACGGCGTGTGCCCCTGTTGCACGCCTGGCTGCACAAGATCGGCACGATATTCATCGAGCGCTTTGAACCGGTGCAAAGCGTCGCGGAGGTGGAACGCCTGCAGGGGGAGCTTGCGCACGGGAATTCAATCGTGATGTTCCCCGAGGGCACGTTCACGCGCATCACCGGCCTGCGTCCCTTCCACCTCGGGGCATTCCAGGTCGCGGTTGCAGCGGCCTGTCCGATCATCCCTGTCACCCTTCGAGGAACCCGCTCGGTGCTGCGAGACGGCCAGCGGTTGCTGCGGCGGATGCCGGTGAGCGCGATCGTCGGTGGATCCCTGAGTGCGTTGCCGGCTGCCGCAGGCAGCTTCGCAACAGCCGTAGAACTACGAGATCGAGCGCGTCAGCACATCCTCGCCCATTGCGCCGAGCCGGACCTGCTGTAGCAGCTTGTCTCAGTTACCGGGTGGGGTGCGTCCGGCACGCGACCACCGCCGTGCGACTGAAAGCGACACTCCATCACGGAAGGGACGTCGACGCGAGCGACAGGCGCGCCGGTGCCAGGTAGAAGTCGTGCTGCAGCAGACAGAGGCGCACGAATTTGCGCGCGCTGTACCCGCTGTGACGCAGCACCGCACGGTGCGTCAGCCATACCACACTCGCTGCGCCTGCATGGAAGACACGGTGAGCCAACTGCAGCAGGGCGCGGGCCGGAGCAGAGCGGGCGGCGCGCAGAGCGATCAGCAAGTGCGACTCGAACCCGATGTGAGCGAGCTCATCGGCCACCAGGGTGCGGCAGAGCACCTGCAGGCGCCGGCAACCGGTGGCCGATTCGAGAGCACGGTAGTAGACGTTGCCGATCAGCTCGGCGCTGATGAGCACGTTCAGATACAGCTCGAGACCCGCGACTCGCCGTACGCGACGGAACACCCGATCGGTCCAGTCGCTGCTCTTGAGCGGAATCGCGTGATCCTCCATGAAGCACCGAAGCAACGCCGCGTGGCGTTGCTCCTCGCCGATGAACAATTCCATGATCCGCGCCAGCGCCGGGATTCGGTGTGCCCGCGCAAAGCGCTGTGCAGCCCGCAGGAGCGTGGCTCCCTCGGACTGCTCGCCGAGCTGAAAGGTCGCGATCGAGCTCGCGATGAGCCGCTGCTCCGCCGGCCTCAGGACATCGGCGAGGCCGTCCGGAATGCAGCGCGGATGCTGCGCGTGGTATTCGAAGTGATTCAGCCAGATCCTGAGATCATCGGGAAACATGCGGTCCACCCTCCTGCTTTTTGCTGCACGAAGCAGTGTGAAAGCCCATTCGGGTAGCCCGATGGCGGGATTGGGGCGAATTCTGGCGGCCGTGCGGCTACGCGGCGGACAGCGCGGTGCCGAGGCGGCGCCGGCGGGCCAACCACACGTAACAGGGGATGCACGCACTCACGAACGCCCCGGCGATGATGCCGGATCGCGGGTCCTCAATTACGGCCGCAATCAGAAAGGCCACCGAGCCAACCAGCACGATTGCCGTCGAGAACGGGTGACCGAAGGCCTTGAACGGTCGGGGTGTCGTGGGCTCGCGAACCCGCAGGACGAACACCGCGAGGAAGGCCGATGAGTAGGTGATCAGGAACAACACCGCGTACATCGCCACGATCTGCTCGAAGCTCCCACTGAAGATCACCAGGGCAGCCGCTCCTGCCGTGAGCGCGAGCGCGGTGCGCGGTGTTCCGCCTTCACTCACGATCGCCGCTCTGCGGGTGAATAGGCCGTCGCGCCCGATGGCAAAGATAATCCGCGGCGTCGACAGAGTCATCGTATTGAGCAGGCTCAGCATGAAGCACAGCGAGATCACGGTGACGAACACGACCCCGCCGCTCGGAAACACGACCCGCGCCGCCTCCGCTGCCGGCAATGCCGAGGCCGCGAGCGCGGCCACCGGTAACACCCGCACCAAGGCGAGGTTGACCAGCAGATAGAGCACGGCCAACAGCAAAGCGCCACCAATGATGGCGCGGGGGAGCGTGCGCACCGGCGCGGTGTTCTCCTCCGCCATGTAGATGGGCGCGTACCAGCCGTCGAACGCCGTCAGGATCGCGCGCAGTGCCGGCACGACCGCAAACACCATCGAGAGCGACAGCCACGGGAGCGCGGCGGCAGTGTTCGCGGGCGCTGTGGCGGACGCACCGACGTCAGGGGCCATCAGGAAACAGCTCCCGACCAGCACCAGCAACATCACCGCAATCGTGACACTGATGATCGATGTGAGTGTGCTTCCTAGCCGAAGCCCCGACCAGTGCACGGCGGTGAAAATGCCGACAATTACCAGGGCGGCGACGTGCGGATTCACGTTCGCCACGGTGGGCCACAGCAGGGTGAGAAAGGTCACTGTCGTCACCGACGCATAGGCGATGGCGGAGACGTTCACCAGCCAGTCACACCAGCCGACGACGAAACCCGCTCCCTCGCCAAAGGCACGCCGGGCATAGACCCGAAATCCGCCGGTTTCGGGAATCATCGCCGCCAGCTCGGCGACCGCGACGGCGCCGAGCAGCGCGTAGACGCCTCCGATCACCCAGAACACGATGATCAGGTCGCGGTCCCCGAGCTTAGCCGCCACCAGACCGGGCAGGCGCAGGATCCCGACGCCGACGGATGCACCGAAGGCGAGCGCGAGCCCGAAGCCCAGGCCGAGGATGCGACGCAGCGGCCGCATTGTCGGAGGCGTCATGGCTATTGCGGTTCGAGACTGAATTCGGATATCTGACCGTCCGGAGTCAAGGAGACTCTCACGAACAGTGTTCCGCCCGCAAAAGCGCCGAGGTAGGTGTATTGCCAGTCATCGCCCAGCTGGCGGCGCTCAACCAGCTCCAGCCGGGCCGACCCAACAAACCGAGCCATCAGCTCCTGGTAGCCTTGGAACTCCTCCGGGAAAAGATCTCGCCTGACCCTGGGCAGGTCCGCTTCATAAAGCGTGCCATTACTCAAGTCGCGCAGCAGCTTACCAACCCGCTCGGTAACCTGCGGATTCTGATCCGGGATCGGCGTTGCGGGCGCGAATTGCGGGAGCCGCGGATCGAGGATCCTGGTAATCCCGTCTGCGAAACGCTCGGTAATTGCATCGGACACGTTGGCGAGCACAACGACCGTCAGATCATCTCCGAGGTAACGGGATATCAGGGTTTCGAAGCCCTGCGAAGCTCCGGCGTGCTGATACCAAGGCTCACCGAGGGCGCGATCCACGTCCCAGCCAAACCCATAGGGGTAGGTGTTTCCGCTCTTGAGCGTCACCGGCGTGTAGATGGTCGACCAGCTCGTGGGCCTGAAGAGTGCTTTGGCGCGCAATCCGCGGTCCCACGCAATGTAATCGTTCAGGGACAGATAGAGCGAGCCGTCGGCGGTGGT
>Ga0187769_10000297_pt1 | contig 27283 bp, 27 predicted proteins | sample 0116_SJ02_MP02_1_FD_133140 | JGI IMG/M metagenome (GOLD analysis project Ga0187769, IMG submission 133140) | Tropical peat soil microbial communities from peatlands in Department of Meta, Colombia - 0116_SJ02_MP02_10_MG | ecosystem: Environmental > Terrestrial > Soil > Wetlands > Peat | place... | reverse complement strand
TGCCCGATGACGGGCTGAGGGAGATACGGTTCCTCCAAGTACTTCGCCTCTTCCTCAGTAATCTTCACCTCGACCGCCCCCACCAGCTCATCCAAGTGCTCCACCTTCGTCGTACCGATTATGGGAGCCGTGACCCCTTTCAGCAGAAGCCATGCGAGGGCGACTTGGACAGGCGTGACCCCCTTCCGCTGTGCCACCTCAATCAGCCTCGCGACTATCTGGTCATTCTGGGGCTTTCCCGCGTACCTGCTGTGACTGACCGTGCCAGGCACGACCCTCTTGCTGTCCTTCTCAGTCGTGACGATTCTCCCGTTTTCGAAATACCTTCCGGAGAGGAAGCCGGCGGCCGTCGGGCTCCAGGGGATTATGGCTACCCCCTCGGCCCTGCAGAGGGGCAACATCTCCCTCTCCTCCTCACGGTAGAGCAGATTGTACAGATTCTGCATGCTTACGAACCTAGCATACCCCCTCATGTCGCTCATGTCGAGCGCCTTCGCGAACTGCCAGGCCCACATGCTGGACGCGCCTATGTACCTGACCTTCTCGTTCCTGACCAGGTCAGTCAGGGCAGACAGGGTCTCGTCAATGGGCGTATCGTAGTCCCACCTGTGTATCTGGTAGAGGTCGACGTGGTCGGTCTTGAGCCTTCGAAGCGACTCTTCCACCTGCCACATTATGTGCGCCCTAGACAGCCCCTGCTGGTTCGGCTTTGGGCCCATCTCCCCCCGGACCTTCGTGGCTATCACAGCCTCATTTCGGAGGCCGCCGAGGAACTCGCCGAGTATCTCCTCCGACCTTCCGTTCGAGTACACATTCGCGGTGTCGAAGAAATTTAACCCCAAATCCCAGGCTCGCTTGAGAACCTGCTTCGCCCCCTCCCCATCGACCATCCACTCTCTCTCGTTCCCGAAGGTCATTGTCCCGAGGCAGATTCGCGAGACCTTCAGCCCAGTCTGTCCAAACCTGACGTATTCCATTGACCAAAGCAGGCAGCCTCGCTTTATCAGTGTTCTTGAAATGCCAGCGAGACGAACACGACGCCCCATCACAATTCGTTAATAGCTGATGATACCCTTCGGTTTTGTGAAACTCTCGAGGACATGCGTCCCGTTGCTCACCTTCACAGTTTCCGTGGTGTGCGTTCTTCTCCTCTTCGGACCCCTCCCCTCCCACGCTGCGCCGAAGTCTACAGCGGTGCATGTAGTTCCCATGATGGTCTGCTCCTGTTCCCCGCAACCAGCCACCATCGGGCACGGGGAGGCGCGCTTCCGGGGGCGCGGTCCACCAATATTCCAGAACTACGATGAGCAGCTCGGCATCACCTTCACCCAGAGCTTCACTTCAATCGAATACAATGTCACTGCGCTGGCGCAGACTGACCCGTCTCTAGGGACAGGCCCCGCGTATCTGGTCAATGGCCTCTCCAACGCGGGGTACTGGTACCAGGTCGGCGTTTCGTGGAACTGGGCTCCAGGCGACACCCCTGGGTCGGGTTTCGACATGAGCTACGAAGTCTTTGACAATCTGGGGAATTCGATCTTTCCAACCAACGGCCAGGGAGGGGTCGAGGCATTCTCCGGTCCCGTAAAGGCCGGAGACATCATCCTTCTAGACCTCTACTTCTCGAGCGCCACGAGCAGTGTGGTGATGCTGGCTGACGACACTGACACAGGAGCCTCCGCGTCGGAGACCTACCCGAGCATGGGTGCGACCTACTTCGCCGGACTCCCCGGCTTCGTCGCGAACTCAAACGGCTACTTCACTGGACTGATGACGGAGTGGTATCACGGGCTGCCCTACTTCGCAAACGAGAATTCGGTCGTCTACTTCAACCCACGCTCTGGCCTGACCTCGGCCTGGATGTGGATGGATGAGTTCGATGCGAGCAACAACGCCAGCGTGTTTGCCAGCAACACGACCTCTCCGGTCTCTTTCGCCAACCCCGCCGCGCTTCAGGAGTTCTCCTTCAATGGCACGACGGAGTTTGCCGACGGGTTCGAGTTCGTGACCGGAGCTCTTTCCAACGCCACCGAATTCTTCTCGGGCATCCCGCTCGTCCTCTCATTCGGGGTCCAGGGGAGTGGAACAGGCTACTCTCCTCCCGTCCTGAACTACGTATCAAACGGAAGCCTCCGCTCAGTGTCGCTGACGCGTTCGCCCGTCTTGTACTTGGCCGACAATGGGACGGACTGGAGTGTCTCACCGACGCTCGGAGGCTCCAACTCGATGCAGAGGTGGGAGACAAGTCAGGCTACGACAGGCGTCGCCATCTCCCCCATGAGCACCGCGCTGAGCTACTTTGCTCAGGATTACGTCAGCTTCGGGTTCAACGTGACCGGAGGTGGGTCCGGTTTTTCTCCGCCGTTGGTCACATACTACTCGTTCGGACAGGCACATTCGACGCCCCCGGGGGTGGAGGTCTGGGCCGACGCCGGTAGCAAGTACCAGTACCAGAATCCACTCCCAGGATCAGCCGGGGACGAGAGGTGGTTCATGGAATCAGCCGGCGTCATTGACCACCCGAGCCAAATCAGCGTCACGTACTACAATCAGTTCCTGGTCACCTTCGAGGTTAGTTTCAAGAACGCCGGAATCCTACCGGCTCTCTCGCTACTGTCCACTTCGGCGGGGAAGACATACTCTGCCGGCTTGGTGGAAGGCGCCAACAAGGAGTGGCTTGACTCCGGCGCGACGTATTCTGTTCCACAGTCGTTCATGCTGGAGACCGGTCAGCGATTCATTACGAACGGGACCCACTCGGGGGATGTCGCCCAGAGCGGCACAGTGGACCTCGTCTATGAGCACCAGTTCTACGAGCAGATTGTTGGGAACCTCCAAGCCGGGGGAGAGGTTTCTCCCGAGACTGGATGGTACGACTCTGGTACAGTCCTACAACTCGATGCCGTCCCATCCCAGGGATGGCAGTTCGAAGGCTGGCAGGGCTCCGGTTCCGATTCGGTGTCTGGCTCGCAGCCTCTCCTAAGTCTAACGGTTGGTCCGGGGGTGCCTTCTGAAGAAACTGCGGCCTTCTACCCGGGAGTCACGATTTATGTCAGCGGCCCATCGTCGGTCTCATACAGCGACGGTTCCGAGTCGGGGACCGTTTCGGCCGGGGCTACAGAGGTGGTGTACGTGCCGCCAGCGTCCGCTCTCAGTCTAACTGGATCTGGCATACCGTTCTGGACGAGTTTCTCGGGGTGGCGGGGGGCGACCAACTCGACCTCTTCGAGCATCACAATCTCGGTCAACGGCCCGGCGGTTATCGACGCGAGCTCGGGCTACGATTTTCTGGGAATCGGAGGATCCCTTCTGGTGATTGCAGTGATAGTTGGGATGGCAACCGCCCTGTGGAGAAGAAGGCACTCTCTAGGACGCTCGGGCACAATCGCATCGGGGCCTCAATATTCCGTGCATCCAGACCATGGCGGCGGCTCTATGCAGAGGGAAGCGCGATTAATTCGTGACTGGGCTTGGTCGGGAGGCGCATTGGTGGGTCGTCGCTGAAGAGACGGATTAGGGAGAAGGCGGAAGAACCGAGCACGGGGGCTTCGACATGATCCTTGAGGATAACCCGGCTCAAGCTCCTGATACTCATCGTCATGTCCCTGTTCGGGCTAGCCGCGGCGCTCGAGGTCTTCGCCACCTACTACTATCTGGGCCAGACACCACCGGGCTGTACCCCAGGGGGCTTCTTCGACTGTGACAAGGTCCTCGGGAGCAAATACAGCCAGGTCTTCGGGATTCCACTCGAACTCTTCGCAGTCGCATACTTCGTAGTCAACCTGGCGCTGGTGTACCTGATCGCGTTCGGAGGCGAAGGGGCGTTCCGCCGGGCAATCCGCGTGTTATTCGGCTGGCGGTTCCTGGGGCTCCTGCTCGTGCCGTATCTCGTCATCATCGAGCTCTTCATCCTCCATGCGGTCTGCATCTACTGCACCATGATGCACGTCGCAATCATCGCTGACTTCATCATAATCACCTACCTCCTGTTCTACAAGGGCGGAATCGGGACTCTGGAGGATGAACCGAATGTGATCGATTATCCCGGCACGGCAGGGCAGCGGTGAAAGTGCAATCAGCGCCGGCATCCTCGTCCGGCGTAGCCGCGTAAGCTGCAAGAAACCGGTGCCCCCACCCCAGAGAGATAGGCGTGGCGACTTCTGTTTCGGGCGCCTACCGAGACCGAACAACGGCGGCCAGGGTGCCCACACGCTTCTTCCGCTTGTTGAAGGGAATCAGCATCGGCGTTTCCTCCGAGTACTTCTTCCACTGCTCTCCGAAGAGAGCGTACAATTCCCTCTCTTCGAAGGGAATCAGGACGAGGCCGAACCAGAGCAACAGGACTGCCGTCGTTACGAAGACGAACGAGTACCCCGTCAGGAAAGCCCAGCCAAGCACCATCACCACTACTCCGAAATAAAGCGGATTTCTCACATACTTTTGGGGGCCGCCGACCAGCAAAGGCTCGGTGCGCCCCGCCCTCTCGGCGACGGGGATACCCTTGAACAATTTCGCGAAGGTAACGTACGTGGACACCATCACGTCTGTGGGCTTCCTGTATCTGAACACCCACCCCATCGTTGACAGCCCCGCTAGGACGATCGCACCTCCAACGAGCCTGACTTCGATTGGCATACTAGGATAGGAGGGCAAGCCAAGGAGGGCCGAAACAAGATACGAAAGTGCGAACAAGCCCACGACGAGTGCTGCGATGACGAGGAATATTATGGGGGCCCTTCCGACCCTTGCTTCAGCCATCTTCCATGCGTCCTTTGGTCCGGCGTGGCCTTGATAACCTTGGCATGTTGATCTGGCTGACAAACGAAGGACGCACAGCGTGGTCGTCCCTCCCTAGGCGGTCGCCTTATCTAACCAGCTCATAGGGAGGAGACCTGAATGAAGTACGTCAGACTCGGTCCCACCGGCACCAAGGTCTCACAGTTCGCGCTTGGAACCTGGCACCTCCCCGGCTCCGGTGAATACGACTCGTCGGGCATCGAGAAGGTCGACAGGGAGGAGATGGCGAAGATCATCAAAAAAGCGCTTGACGCGGGGATAAATTTCATCGACACCGCCAACGTCTATCACGGAAGGATGCAGCAGTCGGACCCGGCCCACGCTGGCAACTCGGAACGACTGCTTGGGAGGGTCCTCAAGGGCTATGACAGGGATTCTCTGGTGCTGGCGACGAAGGTCCGCGGTGCTCTGGCGAGTTGGCCAAACGGTGAAGGACTCTCGCGGAAGCACATACTGTGGCAGGCCCGGGAGTCGCTGGCCAGGCTTCAGACCGACTACATCGACCTTTACCAGATCCACTGGCCCGACCCGGACACGCACAAGCTGGAAACGCTTGGTGCCCTCAATCACCTGATTGACCAGGGCTCCATCAGATACATCGGGTCGAGTAACCACTCTGCGGCTGAGGTCGAGGAGTTCATGCAGCTCGCGAAGGATCATCGGATGGATGGGTTCGTGACGCTCCAGGAACTCTACAACCTGATCGAAAGAAACGTGGAGAAGGACAGGCTTCCGCTGGCGAAGAAGTATGGGTTCGGCGTGCTTGCGTACTCCCCCATCGCCCAGGGGGTCCTCTCGGAAAAGTACCTCGAAGGCATCCAAAAGGGGACCAGGGCCAGCTACGCTTCTGACATAGCGAAGTGTTACCTCAACACGCAGACCCTCGATGTCATTCACGAGCTGAGCGAGATAGCGAAACGGAAGGGGATCAGCCTTCCCCAGCTCGCCCTCGCCTGGCTGCTTCACAAGCAGGAAGAACTTGGCATCACAATTATCCCGCTGCTAGGCATCACGCGCCTGAGGCATCTTGTCGACGGGCTGGGAGCATTGGACGTCCATCTCTCGCCGGCAGAAGCCAAGCAAATGGAAGACATCTCTCTGAAGGCCAACGTCCTTCCATGGTGATCAGCACGGCCCTGGATGAAGGCCTAGAGTGGTTTACGCTGCTCTGGGCATCGAACCCGCGGGATTTTTCCGATTAGCACACAAAATCAGGTGGGTGCGGAAGTGGGATTTGCGGGGCATGCAGGCCTCGCTCTCGAGCACTTCCGCTTGTGAATTTAGGGAGTGTGTGTTCAGAGGGCTGCTAGTCCAGTCGCTGAGGCGGGCAGGCCGCCCACGGTGGCATACTGAGCGATGCTTCCGTCGTCATAGACTCGGAAGCTGGTGATAGAGTTGCCGTTCAAGACGTAGAGGAACTGGTTGTGGAAATTGTCGCTTCCCCCGAAGGCTAGGTCGAGGGTCGGCGTAAGGGCCTTCGACGCAACCGAGCTGAAGAGAGTTATCGTCCCTGTTTCAGACACTTCGTATCCCGAGATTGTCCCTCCATGGGCATTGGTTGTGTACACGAAGTCTCCGTCTGGAGAGGCCGCGACCCAGCAGGGGGCCAGTCCGAAGTCAGGAATGGAGCCACTAAGGGTTCTCAGGCTTCCATCGTCCGAAACGCTGTAGGATGATAGTGTTCCCGCGGCAGCTTCGCTCAGGACAAGGTAGCCCTGCTGTGTGAATGCGAAGCCGTAGGGCCCAGCAGAGTTGGATGGGACAGTAGTTGGCGGGTTCGCGGAGCCTCCGCTTCCGACCACGTAGGTGTCGATGACGCCGGCTGCCTTCTCGGTGACCACCAGCACGTTACCATCGTTGCTGAATCCTATCTGTTCGGGGGAGGTGTTGGGGGCGCCGCTCAGAGGTTGAACCGATCCGGGAATGAAGGTCAACAGGCCGCTGGGAGATAGCGAGAACCCTGCGATGTTCCCGGGGGTGGTCCTCGTTCCGTTGTTGAGTACGTACACCAGGCCATCGTGCTCTGTGATGCTTATGGGTGCTTGTCCCTGGGAAGCCGCTGTGCTGGCAAATGTGAGGCTTCCATCGTTGTTCACCTGGAAGACGGTTATCTGGTCGCTACCCGCGTCGACAACGAGCAACCACCTACCATCCTGAGTCAACGTTACCGCGCCTTGGCTTGTAAGCTTCGCTCCGGTGCCGCTGCCATGGGAAGAGAATGCTCCGACCAGGGTCAGAGAGGAGCCAGGACCGGCCTGGAACTCTAGCACGGAGTTGGCTGCCTTGTTGTCAATGGTGTAGATTATTCCTGGCCTTGGGGGTTGAACCGCTGTGCTGAGAAGAACGGGACTTGCCAAGAGAAGTAGCAAAGCGATGCTGAGAATAGCTATGATTGTTTTCTTCATCGTATCTTACGAAACTTTGGCGAAGCCTATTTTTTCATTGTTCGAGGTTATGTCTGAATTTGTTGTAATTCTCTTGATAATCTTGGCAGGTCAGAGGTTCAACTCCTTCGCCACCAACTCGAAAACGTCGAAGTGGGCTTCAAGCCAAGGGCTGAGGAAGTAGGTCTGTCCGTAATGTTCCCCCACTACCGAGACCAGAGAGTTCCTTTTCAACACGCCCACGTGATGCTGCACAAGGGTGTACTGAAACCCCAGGTCGTTGGCGAGTTGATTCAGGTTCCTCGGCCGTTCTCTTATTGCACGGATTATCTTGGCCCTGTTCTCGGCCCCACGCGTTCCCCCCAACAGGTACCACAGGAGCCGCCGGAGTTCGGGGTCATCAGCCATCCCAGGCGGGCATCTTTCGCGTCGAGTTAAGAGATTTCCAAGAAGAGTTAAACGCCGAAGGGTGGGGTTTCGACCCAGCCTGTCATGGAAGTGCTAATGGATGTCGCCATCGGGATTGCCGGGATCAATTCGGTTATTCTTCTGGGCCTGGTGTATCTCTACGCCAAGATAGCGATAAAGTTCCGGGCCGCATACTCCTTCGGGCTCTGTTTCTTTGCCGTCATGCTGCTCCTTCAGAACCTCCTGACGGCATTCGCCTATGGAACGATGTCTCCTCTCTTTGGCACCGACGCTCTTCCGTATCTGTCGGTCATAGGGGGCGCGGAGCTCGCTGGGCTGCTGGGGCTGCTCAGGATGACATTCTAAGGGGTGCGCACAACATGATGATGGGAAGAGCCCCTGAATTCCAGAACATAAGCGGCTGGATAAACTCGGAACCCCTCACTCTGAACGGCCTGAGAGGCAAAATCGTGTTCCTGGACTTTTGGACCTACGGCTGCTACAATTGCCAAAACACTCTCCCAGAGATGAAGAGGCTACATGCCAGGCATGCCGCAGAGGGTCTCGTCATGATAGGCGTACACACCCCCGAGTTCCCCTACGAAAGGAAGCGCGAAAACGTGGAGAAAGCTGTGGCGTCCGCAGGGTTGAACTACCCGATCGCCCTCGATAGCAACAACACGACATGGAAGCTGTACGGGAATCACTACTGGCCTCGCCAGACGATCGTCGATGAAAAGGGCGAAATCGCCTACGAGCATGTAGGGGAGGGGAGCTACGATGAGATAGAGGCGAAGGTGGTCGAGTTGTTGAGAGCAGCGAAATCCAGCGTGGAAATGATCGGCCCTGAACACACCGGCCCCAGAACAGCAACACAATTGGGGTGACTCGTTGACTTGGCTAACTTAGAAAGGTCAAAGGAGGAGGTGTTCCTCAACTCCGCCTTCTTCGTTCTGGGCTTCACCCTGATCTTCTCCATCATGGGGGTTCTCCTGCAGACGGTTTTGTCTAGGGCCTCCCTCGAGGCTGTGAACACCGTCAGATTGGTCGGCGGATCGGTCATCGTCGCCTTCGGCTTGCTTATGATTGCGTCCACCAGGTACGCGATTCCCTTCTTCAGCGTCGAGCACAAGATACGCGTCACGAGATTCAGCAACAACTACGTGACGTCCTCCGCTTTTGGCATCGCATTCGCGCTGGGGTGGACGCCCTGCGTCGGAGCAATTCTGGGCTCTGTGTACACGCTCGCTGCGGTTTCTCCAGGGCTTGGTTTCCTTTACCTGATGGCGTTCTCCCTCGGGCTCGGCATCCCCTTCCTCATCGCAGGAGCCTTCATCTCAAGGGTGTCCGGGTTTATGCGACGGTCGGGCCGGTTCCTGCGCTACTTCGGCGTCGTGAGTGGTCTGTTCCTTATCGGCGTGGGTCTGCTCGTGGTCACTAACTACATCGGCTTGCTACAGATCTTTCTCAACGGCGTTGGCCCCCTGGGCTCCCTGGCGAACCCACTCGGCCAGTCGCAACTGAGTTTCCTGATCGCCCTTGCCGCGGGGTGCCTTACTTTCATCTCGCCCTGTATACTCCCTCTCGTACCCGCGTTCCTAGCATTTGTCTCAGGCACCTCTGTGGAGGCGGTCAGACGTTGAAGAGAAACCCCTACGTGATAGTGTTCGGCATCGTCGCCATCGTCGTCGTGGCCGCTGCTGTCTCCACCCTCTTCACTTCGCAGGGACCCAGCCAGGCCATTGGCAACCCCTCGACTCTGCCTAACTACGGGGCCGCCCCGGATTTCCAGGGGATTGCTGCATGGATCAACTCACCAGCGTTGCACATCTCGCAGCTCCGCGGGAGGGTCGTCCTCGTAGACTTCTGGACCTACTCCTGCATCAACTGCATCCGGACCATCCCATACCTGAACGCCTGGTACAACGAGTACGGGGACAACGGCCTAGTGATCGTCGGGGTCCACACCCCGGAGTTCACCTTCGAGAAGAATTACACCAACGTCCTTACGGCAGTCACCAACTTCGGAATCAAGTACCCTGTGGCCCTCGACAGCAACTACGGGACCTGGAACGCCTACGGGAACCAGTACTGGCCAGCGGACTACGTAATCGACGCCAACGGCACCATCCGCTACGAGCAGCTCGGCGAAGGGAACTACAACACGACCGAATCCGTGATTCGCGAGCTCCTGCAGAGCGCGCACTACAGCGTGCCTCCAGGGACGGCCTACAACACCGTTAGCGGCACCAGCGTCGATTTCTCGCAGATCGGGACTCCTGAGCTCTATGTCGGCTATGCGACCGCAAGGCAGGCCATCGGGAATTCACAGGGCTTCTCGCCGGGTCAGGTCGTCGACTACACGATCCAGGGGACGCTCCAGCCGAACTATGTGTACTTCACGGGAGACTGGTACAACGCCAACGACAGCATGATAGCCGCTGGAAAGGATGCCAAGGTCTACCTCCTGTACGATGCCAAAGTCGTCAACATCGTTGCGCAGGGGAATGACACCCTGATCATGGTAAGCCTCGATGGCAACACTCCGTCCGGGGCCTTTCTCGGGAAGGACCTCTCGCTCACGGGGGGCTCGGCCTCTGCGTACGTCGGAATGGCCAGGCTGTACAATATCATCAACGGGCCTTCCTACGGCGAGCACGAAGTTGTGATTACGGCGAGTCCTGGTTTCAGGCTGTACACATTCACTTTCGGATAGAGCCAGAGACAACGGCGGCCTTCAGCTCCCTCGGCTTATGGTGGGCCCACAACAATTAGGACTGCTGAAGTCGTAAAGGAACTCTGCCTAATTCGCGGCAGGAAGGACGGTCGCGAGACTTGGACGGGCACCGATCCCCCAACAAAAGAAGTATTCCCGGCTAGGACAGAGCGGACCTTTCACACGCCGGTTTGTGTCATTCCGGTTCAGAGTGTTTAACCGTGGTCGGGGCAAGGGGGGACAGAAGGATGTCGGGCGTCATTACAGCAGAAGGGCTCACCAAGGTGTATGGCGGGAAGGTGACCGCCGTCGACCACATATCGTTTCAGGTCCAAGAAGGAGAAATCTTCGGGTTCCTCGGACCGAATGGGGCCGGGAAGACAACCACCATCAAGATGTTCAACACACTGGCTTCGATAACGGAAGGGCGCGCCACCGTGGCAGGCCACGACGTAGCCAAGGAGCCGGGCGCGGTCCGCAAGAGCATAGGCGTTGTCCCACAGGAGCTCACCGCAGACGACGAGCTCAGCGGAACCGAAAACATGCTGCTGATGGCCAACCTGCACCAGGTGTGGAGGTCGACGGCGAACTCGAGAATCGGCTCCCTGCTCGCCCTTGTGGACTTGCAAGAGGCGGCCGGCCGGAAGGTGAAGACCTACTCAGGGGGCATGCGGAGACGCCTGCAGCTCGTAATGGGGCTCCTGCACGAGCCCAGGGTTCTCTTCCTCGACGAACCAACTCTGGGCCTTGACGTGCAGACCAGGACAAATATGTGGCAGTACATCAAGCAGCTGAACAAGGAGAAGGGGCTCACGGTCTTCATGACCACACACTACCTAGACGAAGCGGATTCCCTCTGCGACCGGATCGCGATCATCGATCATGGAACGATCAGGATTTCGGGGTCACCGGCGGAGCTGAAGGAGGCCCACGGTGGGGACATGATCACGCTCACGCTTTCCAACGACAAAGAAGACCTAACGGCGTTTCTTTCCAGCATCGAGGGAGTAAAGGGAGTGACGCGTGAAGGCAGGGTATACAGGATCAAGCTCCCGAGAACGGAGAAGGCCCTCCCCTCGATCGTTACGGGACTGGTCCAGAAGGAAGCAGAGATTGAAGAAATTTCTTTCTCAAAGCCCACGCTGGACCAGGTCTTCTTGGACGTGGTGGGCAAGTCGATGAGGGACGAAGAAGCCCCCCAGAGCGATTCGACCTGGGAGAACATAAAGATGGAGAGGGCGAGATAGTTCTTGTTCCGCGAGACTTTCGCCCTCACCCTGAGGGCGCTGCGCAAGTGGGTCCGCAACCCGGCCTCCATCATGCCGGGGCTCTTCACGTCGCTCTTCTATCTGATCCTCTTCGGCAACTCTTTCAACCCTGCCAACCTGTTCTCATCGGGCGGCGGTCAGGCCACATCCGTCCTCCAGTCGGCCTTCGGAGGCGCCCCGACGTACATCACTTACCTTGCCTCGGGGGTCATCTGTATCATACTCGTCTTCAACATGGCGTTCGGGGGCATCGACCTGGTGCTCGACAGGCAACTGGGCTACCTCAACTCGCTCCTGGTCGCCCCCATCCCCAGAGCCGCCATCTTCCTTTCTGGAGTCGCACAGAACCTCGTGAAGGTCCTCTTGCTGGGCGTGCTCACCTTCATTGTGGCGCTAGTCATCCCGAACGGCCTCCAGCTCCCGAGTTCTTTCGGCGCCCTGGCCTTCATCGGCGTTTTCGGCGCTTTCATCTTCCTCGGCCTCGGCCTGTCCTTCATCTTCACCGCCCTGGCCCTCTCCGTTAGGAGCATCGACTCGCTGGTCGCCATAGTCAACTTCCTGACACTTCCGATAATGTTCATGAGCAACGCTTTCTTCCCTCCCTCGTCTTTCCCCGACTGGCTCAAGACAATCGCCAACCTGAACCCCGTGACCAAGGCAAACGAGGCGGCGAGGTTGCTCCTGATCAACGGGTCGCTCACCTCTGCCCAGGTATCAACATACGAGATGGACATGGCCTACCTCGTAGGCTTCGCAGCACTGCTCGGCTTCCTTGGCTACTTCGCCGCGAGAAGGGCGCTCAGACCAGAGTGAAGGCGGCATCGCCAGTTTCGTCGCACCCGTTCGTCCAGCAGAAAAGGAAAAGTCACCGGAGTCTGTACCGTCCCTCGGGTTGAGCGAAGACCAGTTCCGCGAATGGGTCAGCCGCAGGTCTGGCCTCCCCCTCGCCGTGAAGGGGCACGCCTTCGTGCTCAAAGGGGACAACGTAATCATGGTGGACGGAGGGAAGTTCCTGTACGAAGACGCCCTTGAGCTGGTCAAGCTCCTAAACTCAAAGAGCCCCTACGATCAGATCAACGCAAGTCTCATGATCGCCGAGAGGAACGGGGCCCTGAGGGTCGTCGTCCTGGCACTCATAGGGGTGATTATCGTGGTCGCCATCCTGCTGGCTCTGCACTAGGCGAACGGCTACGGTTTGATTGTCACGTAGTAGAGTTCGGTGACACCGGACGCAGGAACACTGATGACACCGAAATTCACGTTCCCAGAGGAATCGGTCCAGGCATAGACCGTCTTCCCGACGCTCCCTGGTCCGTACTTTGTCAGCAGCGCAGTCACCTGGTCCACCGTCTTGTTGGCGCCGACAGCGCCGAGCGACGCAGTCCCCACATTGACCCACACAGTGGGGTTGACTGAAGTGGCGTTCACGAGGGTGTAACCTTTGGAGGAGATCAGGGAGTCTATCTGATTGATTACTGCCTCCATGGTTGACGTCGTAACGGTCGTGGAGTTTGCTATGCCCAGATTCTCGAACGCCGCGGTTGCATCGTTCCCAACTCCCACGGTTCCGGTCGACGGGTTCACGGCTGTCATGAACGGAAGCTGGGTCACCACCCCGGATGATCCAGGGTTTGTGTAGATGGCCACAAAGTAGGTGAGCTCTCCGCCAACGGAATACAGGAGGTAAGAGCCGAATCTGTAATTGGGGAGGAGAGTCAGTTGCGTCCTGATCTGCTGGTTGGTAGTGAGCGCATTTTCGGCTGCGGTGGGACCTATGATTAGAGAAGACGTGGATGGGTTCTGGTAGAGGTAGATCTGGCCGAGCCTGTTCCCTCCATAGGCGACGTACAGTGCTCCGAGGTTCTTGCTAACCACCCCCTGGTACTGCACGAGCTGCAAGCCTACGAAGTAGGTGCTGTTCCCCACGGCAAACGGGATGTACTGCACCGTGCTGTTTCCCGCCCGCTCGTAGAATTGGGTCCCCGCCCTGAACACGAAGGGGTCGCTGACGTGGTAGACGAAGTCGTAGTCGAGCTGGCCGGGGACGCTGGGGGAGCCCAGCAGCTGCTCCGGGTACCGAATCTGTGGGACGAGCCAAGCCGGAGGAGCTTTCCAGCTCGAATAATAGTTCTGATAGAACTGGGTGATGAAGTCTGAGGAGTTGGTACCTAGGAGGTTCGACACGGTGTATCCCTGCATCGACCCATCCTCGATGTTCACGAGGACGACCCCGAAGAACCTGAGGTAGGGGCTCGCTGAGAACCCCGACTGAAGCGGGTAGTCAATGTAGACCTGGACCGCATAGTAGAGGTTCTTGCCGTCAGATACTATGTACGCGGACGGATCCATGGTGAGCCCCGAGATGAGGACGTCGCCCACCCTCGAGAAGATGTTTCTGTTCCAGAGCATGTTGATCGACTGCCCCGAGAAGGCGAATCCGAGCTGCCCCTCTGCGAATGTGAACCACATCGCCTTCTGCAATCCACCAAGAACATAATCAGGCGTCCCAGCGTAGGAGATGTTCTGTATCTCATCATAGCTGGGGACGTTCACATATACGCTCCCTGTGAAGCCTGCACCTTCGCCGTAGTATATGAGGGGCTCGGAGGATATGCCAAAGGCGCTCGTCGCGGGGACGACGGTCCCGTTGTGAGTGTTGATGACGAGGACCTTCGCCGCGTGAGTGTAGATGAGGTGCTCGCTTATCCAATCGGTGGACGGGAATGACGGAGTCGTCGGGGAGACCCAGTACTCAGTCCCGTTATAGAAGACGATCTCTGAGCTTGCCAGCTGCATCCAGTTGTAGGCGCCAATCTCCTTTGTGTTGATGACCGACGCGGCCTGCTGATCCCACTGCCTGACCAGGTTCAGAGTGGTGGTCGGATTGCTGGTCGGGAGGTTTGAGATGTTCTCGACATGGATGCCGTTGAGCCCCGCTGCCCATCTGGTGACTGTGATCTGTTTGTCAGTCTGCGGGTACCATTGGTAGGGGAGATAGTTGTTGTTCCAGTTGAAGTAGTAGAATGCGCCCACGCCCACCTGAACTATGAGGATGACGGCGAGCACAACGGCGACCCCCTTGAAGAGGCCGAGCCTCGGGGTCTCCCCCCGCCTTCTGTAGAGGTAGAACACCCCCACCACGCTGAGCAGGAGGGCGCTCCAGACTATGCCGTAGACGTATGGGGTTGCTATGTTCATCAACCAATATGGCGCCCCTAGGATCACTTCGAGGAGTATCAGCGCGATCAGGGTGAGGAAGTTCCTGGCTGGGACGTCCCCCCGCCTGATGGCGATGTTAGCGAACATGCGGAGGACCACCCTTATGGCGACCACGAGGAGGACCGCCGACAGTACGTAGGATATGACGGCGTACTGGACGCTCAGAGCGGGCATCAGGCTGACGAAGCCCGACCCTGTGGCCGAGGTCAGCGGAAGAGCGACGACGCTCGGGAGGGACCCCCAACTCCCCAGGCCCATCGACATCATCATGATGGGATTCATGATAGGGCCGAGGAAGAGAAAGCCACCATATGTCACGAAGAGAAGGAATGCCACCGCCCACTTGACCGCTTGCCAGAGCCCCCAGAGCCAGACGTTCATCTTCTCGCTGGGTCTACTCTCTTCCGCCTCGTAGGGCCTCGTTAGCCGGTAGGCCACGGTCCCAAGCCTCCAAAGGTCGCTCCCCCCTGGGCGCGGATACACCAGTAGGAGGGCGAAAAGAGCGGCGGCAACGAAGGCGTAGTCGTGGTAGAAAGTTATCCCGAACCAGTCGAGGCCTGCTTTCAGAGAGTACACATGCTCCGCGATTGCCCACTGGAGGAGGACCCAGGCCACGGCCAGGACAACGACCAGCGCGACCATTGCGACGATGATGATCGTCAGCCATCCGAAGAGCCTTGGTCGGCTCTCCCCTTCCTCTACCAACCTTCCGGGGACCGTCACACTTCTATTTACGGAGAGACCTGAGAGCTCCGGCTGCAGATTGGGGAGTGTCGGAACGCCCTCTGAACCTGTCCCGACTCCCCTGGCCAACCTCGAGGACTACAAAGGCAACCAACACCATCGCAACCACTGCAAGTACGCCGACAATCGCAGTGGACGCCCCAGAGAGCAGGAGCGGAGGCGAAAGGTTCACTCCGATGAGGGAAAGAACGAGCGAGCCCCCACCGGCGCTCACCAGAACTGAAGCGCGCCTCCGTAGCAACCGCCTCCGCTCCGATTGCTGAAGGTCGTCAACGGCTTCCCTCTTGCTCCGGGGGGACAGCAGGGCGACCGAGTGCTCGAAATCTGCGAATACGACGACGACGATGGCAGTGGACATCGTCAGCCAGTACGAAACGAGTGCGGATTCTGCTTCCGCTGTGATCATGGTCGTTCCGAGAATCAGCCAGCCCAGGACCTCGGCATCTGGCCGCCTCAAGAAGATGCCACCGAGCAGCGCGGCGTAGCTGAAAAGAATCCCGATCAGGAAAACGCCCGCCGAGGCCCCTTTCATGATTACCAGGTAGACCAGTGCTGACAGCGAGACGAAGGCGATCATTCCCATAAAGCGGACAAATGAAACGAGGTCTAGCCTGGCCTTCTCACTCGCCATGATTCCCTCAACCCTTCAAATGCGTCTACCAGCGGAAGTCTCGGGTTCCAGTCAATCACCTTTGCATGCTTCCTGAGCGAAGAAATCTTCGCGTCCCTTTCCAACGCCGCAAGTTCTCTAGCAATTCGGATAGCCCTCGGGTCGCCCTTCTCGGGGATGTCTATTTCCAGTGGTGACGGAGAGATCACCAGTACCTCGTACCCCCTTCTCGCCAGCTCCGAGACCATGAACATCGGGCTGCTGTCGACGAGCGGCGAAATCAGCACCAGCTGTACCATCCTCGAGTAGAAGAGGGAGAGGTAGTAAGGTACGAGCTCTAGGTTCCATGCATCCACGCCCACCTTCGTCGAAATCAACCCGACGAGAATCCTTTCGAACTGGCGGCGCCCGAAGCCAGGAGGTACTTTGATGATGCGCTGTCCCACCGCGAGAAGCCCCACCCTGTTCCTGTCTCTAAGAAGCCTGTGGGATAGGGCTGCGGCCGCCCTCACCGAATAATCCGCACAGGTGTTGGGGGGCGTTCCTATCCGAGAGGTGGACCTCAGGTCCAACACCAGCACTGTCTCGCCCCCAGCTTCGTTCATGAACTGGTTGAGCATCAGATGGCCGGCCCTGGCAGAAGCTCTCCAATTGACGCGGCGGAGAGGGTCGCCGGCGCGATACTCCCCTATTCCATAGAACTCCAACCCCTGTCCGGGCCTTCGGACCGACGTTTCGCCTGGCCAATTGCGAGGACGGGTCTGCCTTAGATCTATTCGGTTGAGGTACTTGATCTCGGGGTAGACCCTCAATGACTCGTAGGACTCGGTAACCGTTTCCTCGTACCTGGCCGAAGCCAAGTCCGACGATCTGATCCTGATAGGTCCGAAGGAGTAGGAGCCGAAGGACTCGGGAGAGAACGAGTAGCCGAAGTCGCGGCATTCACCCTCCTCCAGAACCGCAAAGACGTGGTTGCTCCCTCCAGAGATGGAGATTTCGGGCGGCACTCCGTCAACCACCTCCAAGTCGGTCCGCGGCCCTTCGTTCTTTACCCTGAGAGTGACCGTGACCCGTTCGCCTTCGTAGACCTGCCCTGAAGGAAGGAGTCTGGTCGCCGTGACGTCAAGGTGCGGCCGAGAACCAAGCGTGACGAACGCCAGGTAGAGTGCCACAGGCACGGCGGCAAGGGCTACGGGCGGACTCCCAAGCAGTATGGCCAGAAGGAGGATCCACAGGGCGAAGGCCGCGACGAGGCTTAGTTTTCGCGCAAGCAAAGCAATCGTCAGTCTACCTTGGGGACGGGCACGGACTGGAGGATATCTTGGATCACCGTTTCAGGGCGCTGCCCCTTCATCCACCCCTCCGCCTTGAGTATCAACCTGTGACTGAGCGCGGGTAGGGCCACCGACTTCACGTCGTCGGGGACGACATAGCTCCTACCTTCGAGGAACGCCCTTCCCCTCGAGAGCTTCATCAGAGCCAGAGACCCCCTGGGGCTGGCTCCTACGTCGACGTCCGTGTGCCTGCGGGTGGTGCGGACTATTGCTACAATGTAGTCTTCGACCGCCGCCTCGAGGTGGATGCGCTCTATCTCCCTCCTCATGACTTGCAGGTCTTCGAGGGTGGCCACTGCAGAAACGCTGACATCGTCCGTCATCGCTTCGGCCCTCCGCCTTAGAATCTCCTTCTCTTCGAACGCATCTGGGTATCCTACCCCCACCTTGGTCAGGAACCGGTCGAGTTGTGCCTCCGGGAGGGGATAGGTCCCCTCATACTCGATGGGGTTCTGAGTGGCCATGACAACGAAGGGGTCGCTCATCTTCAGGGTCTCGCCTTCGATGGTCACCTGCTTCTCCTGCATAGCCTCAAGGAGGGCCGCTTGGGTCTTCGGCGGGGCCCTGTTGATCTCATCGGCCAGGAGAAGGTTGGTGAAGATCGGGCCCTTTCTGAGTTCGAACGTCGATGTTCTTTGGTTGATCATATAGCTCCCAGTCACGTCCCCCGGCAGAAGGTCGGGAGTGAACTGCACTCGTTTGAACTCGAGTCCCAGGGCGGAGGCCAGCGACTTCGCCATCAGGGTCTTGGCGAGACCCGGATAGTCCTCGATGAGGACGTGCCCCCCCGAAACTATCGAGAGCAGCAAGAGATCAAGGACGTCTTTCTTGCCAACTATCACCTTCGAGACTTCGGCGAGCACCCGCTGATGGACGTCGCTCCCCTTCGTCCGAGTCCCTTCAGCCGTCCTTGAGCACCTTGACCGCCGCTTCGAGTTCGGCCATGTATTCCTCACCCTTTAACCTCGGTCCAAGCCCTGATGGCTCCAGAATCTCTCTTGGCATAGACCCCCTGAGAGTCTCTGGCTTCACGGAACGGAGTATACGGGCGATTTGTGACTGGGAGATGGGAGAACCGCGAGCCGCCTCCTTTACCGTTAGCACCATCACAGAAACGGGGCCTTGCCCAGGGCCGGCCTCTTTGCTGAGAAGAGCCCACTGGCGGACGGGCTCCCCCGAAATGACCGAGCCTAGGGAAAGCACGAAGCCGAGGGAGAAGAGCGCTGCGATTACTCCGCCATATGACGAGGCAAGACCGGCCACTACAGCCGCCAGGGCGCACCCGGCTGCCGAACAAGCCAGAAGGGTTGAGGATTTCACTTCTACCCTACCCCCCCAACACCTCTGACCTCAGCTCGGAGAGGACAGACTCGGCCTCGACGGCTTCCCTCGGGCCAACCTCTTCCGCGCTGTACCTCGCCTTTTCGAATAGAGCGGTCAGCCTATGAAGTGTTTCATGGTGAATCGGGAGCGCATCCTCGCTGGCCGCTTCGAACTCGCGTGCCGTTGTGGATGGAGTGCCGGGGACTCCCCTTTCTTGCAGGATTTCGCAGAGTGCACGATAGCAACTGATTACGACGCTTCGGGGGTCTGTTCCGCTACGCAGCGAATGGATGGCTTTGTCGAGCACGCTCACCGCCGCCATTTTCTCCTCAGGCGGTGTCATTTGGATTGTCTTAGAGGGGGTGAGGACGGGGCGCTGCGCTATCCACCTGACACCCAGCGCTCCGGCAATTAAGATCAGGGCCAGGGGAAGATAAGACAGCCAGTAGGCTACCTGGTTGAAGACCCCAGGATTGGGAAGCGAGATTGTCCGAAGAATGTTTACGACACCGGAGAGGGCATAGACTACGGAAAAGAGCAGGAGGACAGACAGAAGGCTCCAGAGGCTTCTGCTTGTCTGCACCTTTCTCCGCCAAGCGATTATGCCCGAAACCACGAACAAAGACAACACAATTGCTATCGTGAATAGGAACACTAGTGCATTCCCAGCCGTTTGTTGGACCACCACCTGCGAGGATGTAGGGCAGTTAGACGAGCACGAAGGGGAAGGCGGGCCCGAGGCCCCTGAGGGAAGCAGTTGCAGGTTCGCGGCAATGGACACCGCCAACCAGGGGAAGGCGACTACAATTGCCGCCAGCAGCCCAAATTGTACCGCCTGCCTCATTGGCCAAAGTGAGCGGCGAGGTTTATAAAAACAGAAAGGCGCTCCTTTCAGTTCGGAGGCTACTTAGGCCCCGCTTATGGAAACTGAGTAGACTATCCCCCCGGTCAACATCGCCGAAGCCTTGGCCGGGAACGAGTCCAGGTCCAGACCGTTCGGGTAGACGCTGAGATATGTCACCGGGTTGTTCGCAGTGTCGAAGCCCACGGTAGAACCCTGGCATGTCAGCTGGACCATTACCGAGGATGGGGTCGGACCGTTGAACGCGATGCTGACATTCTTCGTCCCTGGGAGGTCCTCAGCTTCGATGCCGAAAGTGTACTGGACCGTACTGCTTCCGGTACAGTAGCCCCGTGTCGACACCGTGATGCTTCCCTGGCCGCTACCGCTGCCCAGGTAGGTGGACGGATTGATGGAAAAGGTGAATGACCCAGTGGCGGTCTGAGTGGAGTTCCATTGAATCGGCCTGCCTGTGCTGTCGTTGATTCCCGAGGGACCCAGCGGAACGGTGTAGGTGTAGGTCCCGCTGAAATCCTGGTAACTCTGGGAACTTGTTGACACGCTGCCAACGGTCACGGTGCTGGTAGGGACGTTGGATGACGACCCGATGTTCAGTGTCGAGGTGGTCGTTTTGGCTCCGGGGGAACCGGGACTGGCAAAGACGAAGACATAGGCGATTCCGGCGACGGCTACGACGATGACCACTACGACTACCAGTATGATAGTTGTTATCGCTTGGCGTAGTCTCATGAGCGTACCTCCAAACTGAACCGCAGGAGTGGGAATGTCACCCGCGGCTAGAGACCCATGCCCACATGGAAGGCCGCCGCTGTTACGACCCCTATTATCGCGTCGATGACGAAGTACACGATGAAGGTCGCGATCACAACGGCGACAACATAGGTCACGACCCTATCCTTGGGGGTCCCCATGATAATCGGGAGCCCCAGATACAGGATGTAGAGGCCATACAGAATCCCAAGAATTTCCAGGATTCCCAAGAACGGGATTATGTTGAGGACTCCAATTAGGAAGGCAGGGGTGAAGATGAAGGCCGAAAGCTTGAGGCTCTTGAGCTTGTCCGTTGATGAACCGAAGGTAGGCGCCAGGAATCCTATCACTAGAGCAACCACGTACACGGCTATGATGTCAAGGATGTAAAACAGGAACGCGTACAAGAAGGCGTAGGCGATGAACGATCCCACGAAACCGAACGGGATGAAAAGGTCGTAGTACCACAGGTACCCTATCAGGGTCGCGACGAAAGGTATCGCGGCCAGTACGGCAACGTAGTTCACCATGATTCCCCTTACCGTCGCCGGGGTATCCTTGTTCTCGTTGAGGTAGCTCGTGGGGTTCCTAACCAAGGCGATGGCCGAATTTATGGTGCCCATGACGAACCCTATCGGAGCCGAGCCCCCTGTGCTGCCTGGGGGAGAAGATGGTGCCGGAACAGGGCCACTGGACGTGGGATTATCGCGCAATGACCTTTCGGCTATGCCATCGTCGCGGGCGGTTTTTGAAACGGAACCCGTCTCTCGCAATGTCTATCCAATCCAGCTTTTCAACGTTATTTAAGCCTAAGGTGTTAGGGCGTTTCGCACTCCTCGCTTCCACAAGTCTACACTATGATGAACTGGGCCGAATCTTGGTTGGACTTGTGGGCGACTATGGAATGATTAAGGATGCGTTTCGGAAATCCCCTAATTAGTTCGGAAGGGCGTTGGTATTGGAGGTGAACCCCAATTGAACATAACCATAGGAGTCGGCAGGACGAGATTCCTGCTCGTCACTGCCTTCGCACTCTTCGCCATCATCGGCGTTCTTTCAATCTTGCCAGCCCACGCTCAGACAACCACGACATCGGCCAACTCCTCAACCAACTCGGGCTCGTCAACCTACGCGGCTGGTCACAACTGCCCTAACATGAACAACCCGTCATCGGTGCCCAGCTCCTCCAGTTCGAACAGCTCCACAGGAACGGCCACAGCAGGATAGGGTGACCGCACAGCGCATCACCAAAGGCGGAGCGGTGAGCACCACGGCTCCGCCTCCATTTTCAATTTCCCTCCCGGAGTTCTGCGGGTAACACGCCGAACTCCTGAAGTGGCCGAAGTCCGACATCGGACTGGGGCACGTCCACCGTGGCTTCCAGTGACACCGTTAAATCCCAGGTCCGAACTCTCTGATTCTCATTGTGATACGGGCGAGTAATGCGACGTGACGGAGATTGTGAAGGGAATCCAGTACGTTGATGGCTCCAACGCCAACTGCTATCTGGTCGAGGAAAGCGACGGCACTCTGACGCTCGTCGACGCGGGGATGCAAGCAGACGGTAAGAGAATACTGGAGTTCGTAGCCTCGAAGTTGAGCCGTGAGCCATCCGAAGTCAAAACAGTTGTCATCACCCACTGCCACGTCGACCACACGAGAGGGCTCGCCGCAATCAAAGCCGCGACGGGGGCCAAGGTGGCAGTCCACGAGGCTGACGCAGACTTCGTTTCAGGTAAGAAGAGGTACCCGTCGCCGGGAGGTGCCATGGGAATTGCGTTCGGCGTGATATCCCCGTTCTTCAAGCCGACCCCCGTTGAGCCCGATCTCCTATTGAAGGAGGGGGACATGGTGGGGAAGCTCGCAGTCATTCACACCCCCGGGCACACGCCGGGGAGCATCTCGCTGTATGACAATCAGGACAGAGTGCTGTTCGTCGGGGACACTGCTAGGTACATCAAAGGGAGGCTAGAGGGTCCTCCTCCTCACTTCACGCCCCACATGGACGAGGCCAAGAACTCCATCGAGCGGCTCTCTTTACTTGACTTCGAGGTCATGCTCAGCGGGCACGGAGAGCCTTTGCGGTCGCCCGACGCACCGAAGATGATGCACGAGCTTTCCAAGGTGATGTAGGTCATCAGCAGAGGGGTGGCAGGCTGCAGTTCCAAGAGATCATCCAGGGGAACCTGGGGGCCTGGAGTTGTTCAACAGCTGTTCTTCTTCATGAATGAACGCCTTGCCTCTCAAGAGGGAAGCCAGGGCCGCGGCGATGGACAGCGCAGCTCCGATGTAGAATGACAGGTCCAGGGCAGAAACAAACGAGGGGGCGATTGCATTCGGGAAGAAGGTCTGCCCCTCTAGGTAGGTAAGAGTCCTGCTGGGGATTTCTGCAACCGCCGAGGCCAGTTGAGGATTGGCGAGGATTGACTGCATTGGGTTGTACCCTAGGAACGCCGAGAATAGGGCACTCGTAGGGGAGATCGAGGAGAAGACAGTGGCTAGTTGGGGGACCCCCGCGCTTGTCATTGCTCCGGAGAGCGCAGTAGGCAGGCTGGACGAGAGCCCGGTTATGATCACTGTGAAGAATATCGCAAGACTGATTGTCTGGGCGGTGTTCTGAAGCGTCGCGCGCATTCCCGACGCAGCACCTCTGTGCTCTGGCGGGACCGAGTTCATGATAGACGCGATGTTCGGGGCGGCGAAAAGTCCCCCACCCAGCCCCATAACGAGGATGATCACTGCGAACTCGGTGTAGTTGAAGTCGTACGGAAGGAAGGAGAGGGCTACGAAAGTGGCCGCGGTTATGATCATGGCCAGGGTGGCGAAAACCCTTGCACCGTACCTGTCCGAAAAGTACCCTGATATGGGGCCCATAATCGCGAACCCTGCAATCATGGGGATCATGTAGACCCCGGCCCAGAACGGGGTTGATTGGTAACTCACGCCATGAAGAGGGAGCCAGATGCCCTGTAGGAGAATAATCAGCATGATCTGAACTCCACCCCTTCCTACAGCCGCAAAGACTCCGGCGAGGTTCGCGGCGCTGAACATCCGATTTCTGAACAACTCGAGCCGGAACATAGGGTCAGCGACCCTCTTTTCGACGAACGGGAACGCCGCCAGTAGGCCGAAGCCTACGGCCATGGACGCGATCACCCAGGGATCGCCCCAGCCCATGGCAGAGTTTCTATAGGGTTCGAGGGCATAGGTCACCCCCACAATTACAAGGGTGAGCCCGGACGCGAAGGTCAGGTTCCCCCAGACGTCCACCTTCTGCCCTTTTCTGATGGCATTGATGTCCTTCAGCTTGGCGTAGGACCAGACTGTACCGAGAGCACCTACGGGGACACTCACCAGGAAGATGTATCGCCAGTCGAAGAGCGCCAGAACCCCGCCCAGGACCAGCCCCACCAGGGAGCCCGCTATGGCCGCCGTCATGTTGATCCCGAGTGCCTTCCCCCTCTCTCTGGGCGGGAAGGCATCCGTCAGTATGGCTGCGCTGTTGGCGAAGAGAAACGCACCCCCGACTCCTTGGATTATTCTGAAGACTATCAGCTCGGTTGCGCCGAGGTCCCCGGTGCTGGGGGTGGCGGCGCAAAGGAGGGAACCCACCGTGAAGACAGCGAAGCCGAGGTTGAACAACCTGACCCTTCCATACATATCAGATATCCTGCCAAAGGAGACGAGTAGGGTCGACGTGACCAGGCTGTACCCAAACAATATCCAGAGGAGATACTGAAAGGAGGTAAGGGGATTGATGTCGATGCCACGGAATATGGCAGGGAGGGAAATCAGGACTATGGTGCCGTCTATGGCTGCCATCAGGGTCCCTATGGTGGTGTTCGAGAGAGCGACCCACTTGTACTGAACCATTTCAGAAAACTCCCCTCCCGCTTTGTGTCGGGGTTAAAAATCGACCTCCCAGATGGCAATGGAGGGCCCCCATACGGAACCTGCTCGCGCACTCCCCAGCCAGGCCCCCGGCTCTTTGAAGCGTCGCAGCTCCTAGCTATGTTAACGATTGTTCCGTATCTTCAGTTTGCTTTCCTTCCACGGCTTCATCACGATGTCCCAGGGGGTGACAACCTTCCCATTGAAGACTAGGCACTGCCCAGGCTCGACCTTCAGCAAAGCAGCGGCTTCCCTAAGCCGCATTCGCTCATCCCCCACCTTCGCGGTCGTCGTCCCAATCTCTGAGATTGGCGTCGCGAGAATGTCTTCCGGCTCGGGCCGAGCCGCTCGGGCGACCATCGCCGGACTGAACAGATGCTCGATTATGCTCCGGTCCCAGATGAACTGATGGGTCCCTGAAATGAAGACGCGTCTAATCCTTCTATCGAACATCTCCACAAGGGCCTCCCTGACGGTTGACCTGCTCGGCATCGAGAATGCGGTGGACCCGACATGTTCCAGAGCGAGGGAGGACACGAGTACTCCGTCCTGGTATAACCCAAGAACATCTGGCAGAGCCAGGAGGGCTCCCGCCCCCTTGCTTTCCACCACGCGCGCGAAGCCAAATCGTCTTCGCAAGAAGACGTTCAAGAGGCTGGCCAGAGTCCGGTCAGCTCGAATCGTGGCAAGAGGCTCTGACACAACTTCACACGGGCGTTTCAGGAAAGAGCCGACTCCATCAGGTCGGACCTTCACCAGCCTCGCGAGGCACGAGAAGCCGAAGACGCCCTTTTGCTTGCTGCTGGCATCGAAAGACAGAGGGAGGACGTCGATCTCGTGAAAGCGCAGCAAGGGAAGGACCGACAGTATCGGAGTTGTCGGGTCGACGGCAGGGTACGCCCTCTCGAACAATCTCGGAAACGCTTCTCTGATTCTCAAACGGGCCTTGTGGCCAACCGGCGTAGTTATCCGTTGCCCGAAAGGGGTGGAGAAAGAATCATTAGCACCGTTGACGTGGTCACGGCTCGGGATTACATCCTTTGATGCAGCTCCAGTTTCAGGCACGGGCCGATGACTGGGTCAAGCAGCTGTGCATCGACCATTCGGCTCAGGTGAGGATCATGGGGCTGAAGTTCGTAGGTCGGGGCCAAGAGGTTGCGCACTTCGTTGACATCGTGCTGGGGGCGGGAAGTCCAGGAGAAGTTCGCCAGCAGCTGGAATCCAATCCTTCGGTCATGAGCACGGAGCTTACCGACCTCTCCCAGCAACACATGATGGGAGTAATCGTGGCGAGCAAGTGCATGGCGTGTCCCTCTATTCTGGGCACCAACCAAGCGGTGTTCGTTACTTCGGCCAGGACCGGGGACGACTGCACGGTAGGCTACAAGGTCTTCCTGGGCAACGAGGGAGTGCCTTTGCTCCTTGGCCGTCTCTCCAAGGAGGGAATAGGGTACGCAGTCAGGGATATCGGGCCCGTTTCCCCTGACTACAAGCTCACCACTAGGCAGCTGGGCATCCTCAGGTCGGCCATGGAAATGGGCTTCTACGACTTCCCAAGGAGGATAAGCCTGACGGAGCTGGCGGGGAAAATAGGGATCAAACCAAGCACCCTTAGCGAGAGTCTTAGATCAGCGGAGAAGAATATCCTCGGAAGCTTCCTAAGCGGAGGCGATGAAATTGAAGAGTGACTACCTCGGTCCCTCCATGTGCTTCCTAACCCATTAGGGTCGAAACATATCCCCTTCACGCCGGCAATCAACGACCGCACATGCAGGCAGTAGAATCAAGGCTCTCGACAGAAACGGTCGCTCCGAAGACCCTTGTTGCGGAGGCGAACAGTGAGGCGGGATTGGCCTTCTTGAAGGCGATATCAGACGTCTCTTGCAACATGATAATGAGGTCTGCAATTTCGAAAGGGAAATCCGTCGAGGAAATATGCTCAGAGACGGGCGTGCCGACGAGCACGGCCTACAGGAAGATTCGCGAGTTGACAGAAAGCGGCCTGGTCTTCATCGAGCGGGTGATAGTCAGCAATGAGGGGAAGAAGCATATTGTCTACAGAGCCGCTTACTCGAAGGTGGCAGTCCAGTGCGATCTTGGGAACTTCATTGTGGAGAGCACCCCCAACGCGGATGTTCCCGACATCCTGTACAGGCTGTGGCGGTTCACAAGAAGTCATCAGGAGCATAAGCTAAGATGAACGGAAGAATGGCAAGGAGAAGGAATTCGAAGATTGACAACGACCCCCCCGACCACCAGGTGACGCTCACGGCGAGACAGGAGCAGGTACTGGGGACCGCCCTGGAGCATGGCTATTTCGAGTTCCCACGGCGGACGAGCCTCACGGGACTCAGCAAATTGGTCGGGGTCAGACCCTCGACCCTCAGTGAGATTCTGAGAGGTGCCGAAAGAAGGGTCATGGAGAGCGCCGTCCGCGTACATAACCAAGACCAACGGCGAGTCAAGAACTCGGCCTGATTGCGTCAAAACTCGGTCGAGTAGTGCCAGGGTCCGGGTCAGAGATGAAGTGCTGCCGGCTCTGCTCTACGTCACCATGGCACAGCCATTCGAGGGCCTTCGTCATCTCCTGCGATATCGAGACTGGTCCACGAGTCAAATTGACCAATCTGGATACTAACCAACTCACTGGGATGCGCTTGGAACCCCACGCGCAGCAGAACGTTTATCGTCATACCCGGCTCTCTGGACGACGCTTGAAAATCGCGATCATATCAGACATCCATGGCAATCTTGTTGCGCTTGAAAGCATACTGCCGGGCATCAAAGATGTCGACCGCATCGTATGCCTTGGAGATGTCGCAGCCTCAGGGCCACAGCCTCACGAGACAATCTCGTTCCTTCGAAGGGCCGGTTGGCCCTGCGTTTTGGGGAACACAGACGAGACTCTGGCCAAGGGGGAACACGAGAGCTTCGGCAATCTGAAGATGCCCGCAAATGAAAGGCAGAAGTTGGGCAC
>Ga0187769_10000296_pt1 | contig 27349 bp, 30 predicted proteins | sample 0116_SJ02_MP02_1_FD_133140 | JGI IMG/M metagenome (GOLD analysis project Ga0187769, IMG submission 133140) | Tropical peat soil microbial communities from peatlands in Department of Meta, Colombia - 0116_SJ02_MP02_10_MG | ecosystem: Environmental > Terrestrial > Soil > Wetlands > Peat | place... | reverse complement strand
GCGATCCGCATCAACTCCGACACCGCGGTCTTGCTCGTGTGAACCGTCAGCCACGCGACCTGGTCCTCAAAGCTGCGCGTGAAGCTCGAGTCGTGCCGCGCCCACGGCACCGCGGCGACCACCACGCCGTGCTCGGTGCAGCTGACCCTGGGCGCTTCGGCCTCCAGGTTGGGGGAAGCTCGTCCCGAGATCCAACGCCCGCCACCGCCGGCGTCCCTCACCCCAGTCATAGCCCGGGCAGCGCCGGCGGCAATACGGGCAACGATCACGCTCCCCAGCTTCGGGCGCAGCGAGACCACCAGCGCCCCGTCCGCTCGAGCTGCACATCCTCGATCACCGCTCGATCGATCCCGAGCAGCCGCTTCCATACCCTGAACGGGCGCACGTCGCCCCCTCCTTTCACGGGGTTCCAGACCTGAGAAGCCGGAAATAAAGGAGCCCTCGAGATGCGAGCCCGCACGATCAACGAAGACATGAGACTCGCCGCCGCCCAGGCGATAGCGCGCGTCATCCCCGAGCACGAACTGCACCCCGGCTACATCATCCGCAGCGTGTTCAACCGCTAGGTCGCCGAATCGGTCGTGCACCCCGTTGCCGACACCGCCCTCACTAGTGGCGTCGCGCGCCGCGCGGGTGGCACTCGCACCCACCAGCCCGCAACCCCGCTCGAACAACTCCGCTGAGCACCACCCCGGTACTCTGCCGTGTCCCGGTCGCGACCGCAACTGTTCGACGTCGACCGCCCCGCCCCTTCTCTCCTCCCACGGGGTCGTAGGTGACCCGCATTCCCTGTTGGACCGAACCCTGCCAGAACCCTGGACTCTCCAGCGCCGCGACCGGGAGCGGTCAGACCTGAAACCGCGACGGCGCCAGCGCTACTCGGCTCAGATCCAGAGCCAGCCAGCGCGAGCGGCGCGAGCGTGAACGTACACAATCGGTGATACCCCACCATTCCGGTCGAGACGATCGACGAGTCCATCACGCAAGACGGGCCGCATCCGGCCGTGAGCACATCGCTGCCCGACCATAAGAATGAGCGACCAGAACCCAGGCCGCTACACCCCCGCCGTGCGAACACTCGAGACCGGCTGGCAATCCGGCGAAGCCCCTCCGACCGTGACACTTCCGCTGCCGCACGGCAAACCGGCACCATCGTTCCGCTGTGTCGCTCGGGACGAGATCCACTCGTCTCGGCCAAGCAGCTGTCCGACGCCACCGACGTGCGCGCGACCGTTCCTTTGCGGAAACCGAGCTGTGGCTCAGTCGGCGGCGAGCTGCTTGTGGTCTCCCGGCGAGCGGGACTCCGTCGCCGGACCCGCCAGCCGCGGTTGCCGCACTCGGGAGCGCGATTGGTGGCGGGCCTCTTCATTTCCGTGGCCAGCAGGAGCAGTCGCCATGGTCCACCGTCGTGCCGTCCGGGCCGGACGGTGCGGCCCCCGGTGATGGAGGACGTCCTGACATGCCCGGACAGCGAGCAGATTGTGAAGCTGAGAGTCGAGAGATAGCTCGACAAGCGGAGCCCGTCCTTCGGGTCGTATCGAGTCGGCAGACATTCCCGCTGCGGAACGCGCTAATCAAGCATCGCGTCAGACACGCGAACGATTCGACGACCGGAAACCGAAGTCGCTCGGATCCTCACCCAATGCGTCTTTAAGCCGGGCGCCCACGGCTCAAGCCCGAAAGCCTCGAGCCGTTGGATCTCGGCTGGGTCGGTTACTTCCTCGCCCAGGCCCGCGATGATCACGCTCCACCCGGTCCGCTCGACGGGATCCCCGCCGTCGATCTCAAACGTCGCAGGCCCCGAGCTCAGGGCCGCGAGCAGCCTGGAGCCCAGCGCCGAGCGAAACACGACAGACTGCGTTGGTTCGTCGAACGCGTAGTTGACTGGACGAATCGATTCCCGCGAACCGGGCATGCTGAACGCGATCCGCCCAACGCCACCGCTGGCCGCGGCGAGCATGCGCAGGCACCCGTCCCGGTCGATCTCGAGGAACCCGATCATCCCGCGAGTGGGCGTCCCGCTCATGCCAGCATCGTAGCTCTACTTTGTCGCGATTCAGGGACAAAGTGGCCGGGCCGGGCGGAGTCAGCGGTCTCCGCGGACGCCGCAACACCGCTGCTGCTCGTCTCCACGGCGGCCAGCTCGGCGCGCAAGCGCTCGGCCGTCATGTCTGCGGCTCCTTCCCCGAGGTGGGCGCACCATCGTGGGCATGGTCCAGCTGCTCTCGCCACCGCTCGAGTTGCTGGCGCTGGCAGACTGGGCAAGTGCCTACGTGGTGCGTGTGGCGACAGGGCGTCTGCGTCGTCCGCTCAGACGCCGGGGGTGGCGCGCCCAAGCGCCCGAACCAGAGCCCCAGTAGCGCGACAACGCCCCGTGCGTGCGGCGCGCCGTCACCGTCCGGTAGTCGGATAGGCGGCCCACTTTCGCGGCTTCGGTTTGATGGCCTCATCGGACTCTCCGACTGCGGTCTTGGTGCCACTGTGAGGTTTGTACGTCGCCGGGGGTTGCAACGGCGTTGCAAAGGAACCGGCCGAGCAGCCCGCACCAAGCGCTCGAGAGCGGTCCGTCGCAGTTGTCGCTAGGGCCGAAAGCGCGGATCACGGCTCTTGTTTCGCCAGGAAACCCCGCCGCACCCGCGAGGGCTGCGCATCGGCGGGGTCGGACTTGTGGCGCGCCCGACGCGTCAGCGCGCTGCCGCACGCGCCACGGCAAGCCGTGGCGCGTGCGACGAGAGGGTCAGGTCTTGATCAGGCCGTGGGGGCTGAAGACGAACTTCTTGGCCGCCCCGTGATCGAAGTCCTTGTATCCCTGCGGGGCTTGGTCGAGCGAGATCACGGTGGCGTTGACCGCCTTGGCGATCTGCGCCTTGTCGTTCAGGATCATCTGCATGAGCCCGTAGTGGTACTTCATGACCGGGCACTGCCCGGTCGTGAAGCTCTGCGATTTGGCCCAGCCTAGCCCGATCCGGATCGACAGCGACCCGATCTTCGCGTTCTCGTCGATGCCGCCCGGGTCGCCCGTCACGTATAAGCCCGGGATCCCGAGCTTGCCGGCGGCCCGGGTGATGTCCATGATCGAGTTCAGCACCGTGGCCGGCGCCTCATGGCTCGCGTCAGTGCCATGGCCGCGGGCCTCGAAGCCGACCGCGTCAACCGCGGCATCCACGTCGGGCACGCCGAGGATCTGCTCGATCTGGTCCTTGGGCTCGCCTTTGGAGATGTCGATCGCCTCGCACCCAAAGCTGCGCGCCTGCTCCAGGCGCTCAGGGATCAGGTCGCCCACGATCACGACCGCCGCTCCTAGCAGCTGCGCCGAGTGCGCGGCGGCCAGGCCGACCGGGCCGGCCCCCGCGATGTAGACGGTCGAGCCCGAGGTGACACCGGCCGTGTACGCGCCGTGGTAGCCCGTCGGGAAGATGTCCGACAGCATCGTCAGGTCGAGGATCTTCTCCATCGCCTGCTCCTTGTCGGGGAACTTCAACAGGTTCCAGTCGGCGTACGGCACGGCCACGTACTCGGCCTGGCCCCCCACCCAGCCGCCCATGTCGACGTAGCCATAAGCCGAGCCGGGACGGTCCGGGTTGACGTTCAGGCACACTCCGGTGTTGCCTGTCTTGCACATGCGGCACCGGCCGCAGGCGATGTTGAACGGCACCGAGCACAGGTCGCCCACCTTGATGAACTCCACGCCCGGCCCGACCTCGATCACCTCGCCGGTGATCTCGTGCCCGAGGATCAGCCCCGGCGGCGCGGTCGTCCGGCCGCGCACCATGTGCTGGTCAGAGCCGCAGATGTTGGTCGAGACGATCTTCAGGATCGCCGCGTGGGGGAGCTTGCGGCCGACGTTGGCCGGGTTGACCCCGGGCCCGTCCTTGAGCTCGAAGGTGGGAAAGTCGATGTCGTGGACCTCGACCGTGCCCGGCCCCATGTAGGCCACGCCTCTGTTGTCCGCCATTACCTCTCCTTTCGTCCGCGAGTGGGGGCGGTGCCTTGCAAGCCAGAGCTAACCAACGCCGCTCTGTACGCAATTCGCATGGGCCAGGCGGTTGCTTTGCACCTGCCCAGGTGGATAAGTCACCGACCTCGCGTGAACTCGCAATCATCTCACCCTGTCTTCGCCTGCGCATCCGTAGTTCGCACGGCGTGGGCTTCAGCGAACCACTGAGATGCGCCCCGGTTCGCTGATCTGTCACGCCCGCACGCGTAATTGCGCAGACGCTCGGGACGGCGGGACAACCGCTAAGGATCGCGCGGTGGCTCGAAGTAGGCCGGATCGGGAGGACCTCCCGCGCGCCGAGGTCGCCGCCGGTGCTCACGGTTCACTCAGCACACCGGCCTCCACCTCAGCACCACGCCCCACCGCTCGCAGGCGACGAACGATCGGTAGGAGCTCTCCGCCGCGTCCGCGGCGCCAACCGTCGCCGATGCAAGCCGGTGACCGTTGGGTGGACGGCCAGCGCGGGAAACCCCGGGTGGTCTCGTTGCCGCCCCGCGCTCGCCATCGGTCAGCGCCGGGAGGTGGCGGCCGAGAACTCCGGCCGTGGTCCTCATGTGGCCTAGGCATCATATGCGGGCCGGCGCCGACCCAGACCGGAGCGGGTTTAGGCGGCAGACGGCGCGTGGGCCGCCGCCGCCGGCGCGAACCCGCTTCCTACACCTGGTGCTCGGCGAGCCGGGCGCGCAGATCCCGGCAGCGATCGGCCAGGTGCTCCGTGCACTCCCGCGTCTTGCGGTGCATCGGATGGTTGCCGCCGCCGTCGCGGCTTGAGCCCATCGCGAACGCGTACTCCCAGCTGGCCATGTGAGCGCGCAGCTCGGCCTCGGCGTTCGCAAGTTCCTGTTTGAGCAGCTCTAACAAGTTGACCTCCGGTCTCATTCCCGCCTGATCGGCTGCAGATGCCCGCAGCTCAACGATCGAAACATCCAACGAGGCAATCGTACGAGTAGATCCGGCGCCTCAGCCCGCCCGGTCCGCGGCCAACCGCTCAGCGCCTCCACGTGCGCCCACCCCGCCGGCTTGACCGCATCACCCCTCCAGCTTGGTCGAGCGCGCTCGAGGGTGGGGCCCCAGGAGCCAGCCGGTGTCACCCAATACCAGAGCACCCGCATCGACGACGCCTCCAACCGCGATCGTCATGCTCGGACGGCTAGCGCCGATCAGACCGCCAATCGTCTCATGAGTCAAATTCAGCGGGATCAACACTCCCGCGGGGGTGACCTCACCCCAACGCTCGGCGAGCAGGTCCATCATCGCCAACAGCCGCTGATCGACGCGCGGTAGATGCCCGATCGCGAGCTGCACCGAAATGCGCTCGGCCTACTCGGCCAAATGCTTCAGCAGCCCGGCCATCCGCCGAGGCCACCTTCGCGCCGCGATCAGGATTCGATCCTCGAGCAGCGCCAACTTGGTTCCAGCGCACGCGGTGCGCTCCGACTCGGCGAGCAGCAAGGTGCGCGGCTCGGCGCCCAGCAGGAACAGGTCACCCGGCCCCAACAACCGCAGCGCAGGACGATCGTCGATCCTGATCCGAGGAACAAGTACCCCGCCGAGCACGAGCGCAGCGAACGCGTTCAGCTCCGAGAGCACCACCGCCAGATCGACCAGGCCCTTCGTGACGGTGCGGACTGGCAGCGCCCCGAGTCGTCGCGCGCCGGCTACGGCTACCGCTTGGGCGGAGGAGACGCTCGACGCCGACCGGTGGCAGTTGCGTCTCTCGCCCGCTCCGGAAATCACGGTCGCCCCAGCTTGGGTGCCTGCGTACTCGACGGAGCAGCGGCGCGGGCAGGCCGACGCAGTCGCGGCTAGCACCAACTCCAGCCGAGGTTGCGGATGGTCGCCGAAGCGGTCGCTTCTCCCAAGCGAAGGGACTGGAGGAAAGGAATCGTTGCGGCGCGGCGGTCCGGCGTGTGGACTGGGCGAGCTGGCAAGCGCGTAGCGGTCGGTGCGGGCGACTGGACAAAGGTCTCCTGAGTTGGGATCTGGTGGCGTGATGCGGGCACACCTCGATCCAGCGCGCGATCTCACTCGTCGGGCTTTAAGCTCCTGGGCGCGGTGACGGCCGGGCTGAGCCCGACGGGGTTGCCTCCCCGAGGGCCGGCGCGACGACGTTGCGTGGTGTCGAGGAGGACGCGAGCGATGCAGTTCTATCTCAACGGTTATGAGCCCGGCGATCCGATGATCGAGCATCCGCACCCAGCCGTCGCGGAGCGCCCTGCCGGATTGCCCGAAGAGGTCGATGTGCTGATCGTGGGGTGCGGTCCGGCGGGTCTGGTCCTGGCGGCGCAGATGTCCACCTTTCCGGACCTCAGAACGGCCATCATCGACCGCAAGCCCGGCCCGCTCGAGGTGGGGCAAGCCGACGGAGTGGCCTGCCGCACCGTCGAGATGTTCGAGGCGTTCGGTCTGACTGATCGTCTATTGAACGAGGGTTACTGGGTCAACGAGGTGACCTTCTGGCGGCCGGATCCCCAAAACCGGACGAAGATCAAGCGCGCCGGGCGCGTCCCAGACACCGAACCCGGCTTGTCCGAGTTCCCGCACGTGATCGTCAACCAGGCACGCCTGCTCGCCTACCTTAGGGAACAGATGCAGCGCTCACCCTCCAGGTCAGCGCCGTTCTACGGCCTGCGCGCTAGTGACGTCGAGGTCGATTCCAGCGGCTCCTCGGACTACCCCGTTACGGTCACCTTGCACCACATCAACGAACTCGAGGACACGGGGGAGATCTCGACCATCCGGGCGAAGTACGTCGTCGGTTGCGACGGCTCCCGCAGCCGTATCCGGACCGCGATCGGTCGCGAACTGGTGGGCGATGTCACGGACGAGTCTTGGGGCGTGATGGATGTCTTGGCGGTCACCGACTTTCCCGACGTGCGCGTCAAGTGCGTGATCAATTCGGCAACCCAGGGAAACATCCTGATCATCCCGCGGGAGGGTGGGTACCTGGTCCGGTTCTATGTCGAGCTTCACGAAGTCCGCGACGTGGAGATGCGCGACATCCGGTCTGTTACGCCGCGGAAGCTGACCGACGTTGCCAATCGGATTCTGCACCCGTACACAGTCGAGGTCAAAGACGTCGGATGGTGGTCGGTCTACGAGATCGGCCAGCGTCTGTGTGACAAGTTCGACGACGTGCCGACGGACGAGATGGCCACCCGCCTGCCGAGGGTTTTCATCGCTGGCGATGCCTGCCACACGCACAGCGCCAAGGCCGGCCAGGGCATGAATGTGTCGATGGCCGACACCTGGAACCTTGGGTGGAAGCTGGCTGCTGTTCTCAGAGGGTTGGCCAAACCAGAACTCCTGAGCACCTACTCCGAGGAACGTCAAACGGTGGCCAGAGACCTGATCGATTTCGACCGGAAGTTCTCAAGGATGTTCACGGCTCGCGTGACGAGATCCGGTGACGCCGACGAAGAGGTCGTCGACCCGGAGGAGTTCCAGCGGTACTTCCTCGCGCAAGCTCGTTTCACCGCCGGAGTCGCGACCAGGTACGCCTCGTCGATGATCACCGCCGAAGCAACGTTTCAGTATCTCGCGGAGGGCTTCCCGATCGGAATGCGCTTCCACTCCGCTCCAGTCGTCCGGTTGGCCGATGCCAAACCGATCCAACTGGGCCACGTCCACCGCGCGGACGGCGCCTGGCGCCTCTACATCTTCGCCGACGAGAACCACCCGACCGGCAGAGACTCCCGCGCGCGGGAGCTGTGCGAGTTCCTGGAGTCCGGCGCGTCCCCGCTCAACCGCTTCACGCCAGCCGGTGCCGATCCCGACTCCGTGATCGATGTCCGAGCAGTCTTTCAGCAGAGCCATCATCACCTGGCCGTCGACGAGCTGCCGTCAGTCCTGCTGCCAAGGAAGGGCAAGTTCGGCCTGATCGACTACGAGAAGATGTTCTGCCCGGATCCGAACGCTGATCACATCTTCGAGCTACGAGGCGTGAACCGCGAGCAGGGATGCATGGTCATCGTCCGCCCGGACCAGTACGTCTCACATGTCCTCCCACTGCACGGATACCAGGCATTGGCCGACTTCTTCGCGGGGATCCTCGTCGACGCCAACTAGCGTCCACCAGGACTCGTGCCAAGTTGCTCATCCGGCGCCGCCGAGCATCCGAGAAGAGCAACGGCGCGCGACCCAAGCGCCACCGCTCGCGGGCTCGTCCGCTTGCTTGTCGTTGGTTAGCACCGCGTCCTTCGCGGAGCTGCGGTTGTTGCCAATGCGGTCGTACGAGTGTGGCTCGCCAAAGATTGAAAGGGATCGCCTTGAGCGCCCGACGAGGCGCGGTTGTCAGGGCGGCGCGCCAATTCGCTTGTGGCCGTGATTACGATCGGATTTGTCCTGGTCTTCCTGCCAACGAGCAGGTCAAGGACTTTCGCGCAGACGCATCACCTCCAAGGACGCGGCGTGGGTTCCGGCTCGGACCATCGGCCGCCGCGAATCCTCAAGTGGCGCTCACTCGCTGCGGCCGAGCCCCGAGGTGCGCACTGACCCCCGGCCTCAGTCGCCCATGGGCACCCAACCCGACCGGAGAGCAGAAGTTTATGGTGTGACCGGCAGCGCGGACGACAACCGGCGGCTCGACGAACGCCGAGCTGACGCGGTTACCGACGCCTAAGGGTCCGAGGCGTCGCGCACGTTGACCGGCACCATCGCCCGCAGGCCGCGCGCGGGCAGCTGTTCCTGGCGCTCGATCAGCAGGGACCGATCGGGACATTCACAGACGTGCGCGCCGCGCCGGACACGCCTTCCCGGAAAAGCAGCGACGCGAGCGAACGCGAGCGCGCGAGCGCGTCTCGCGGAGGCAACGCAGCGTGCACGACGGCGGAACCCGCGTGCGCCCCGGCCGTCGCCGCCTGCACCACCGGGTCGACCCTGTGATGTGACTGCTCGCCGTTCGGTGCGACTCATGCTGCGTCCGGATCGAGGTAGCGCCCACCGGGCGTGATGGGGCTGAAGTGCGTATCGAGCTCGTAGACGAGCGGGATTCGGGTTGGCAGATTGAGCGCGGCGATCGCCTCGTCGCTGATTGCGTCGAGGTGCTTCACCAGCGCGCGCAACGAATTGCCGTGAGCCGCGACCAGGACCAGCTTGCGGCGGTTAGGTGGATCGTTCACCGGCGAGAGGGGGTCGTCGTCGGCGATCGGCGGCGGGGGCACGTCGTAGGAGCGCCGCCACAGCATGAACTGCTCGTCACCGAACTCCTCGCGGGTTTGCGCCTTGTGATTGCCCTGCAAAGCTCCGTAATGACGCTAGTTCAGCCGCCACGAGCGGCGGACCGGGAGCCACAGCAGGCCGGCCGCGTCGAGCGCGGTGTTGGCGGTCTGGATCGCGCGCCTCAACACGGACGTGTGCACCACGTCGGGGCGAATCTCCGCCTCGGCCAGCAGGCGGCCGCCGTACGGAGCCTCGCTTTCGCCCTTGGCGGACAGCCCGACGTCCACTGATCCGCTGAACAGGCCCTCGGCGTTGCACTCGCTCTCGCCGCGACGCAGGAGAATCAGCGTTCTCATGTCGCTACATCGGTGCACCCCCCGCGCCGCCACGCGTAGGAACTACTGATGCGACCCGCGCTTATCGCCGAAAAGTTCGAGGCGGCGTTAGCGGATCGCGTCTCGGTGTTGGCCAAATCGTCGGCAGTCGCGCTCTGGAGGGTGAGACCGGCGCCTACACTGTGCGGTGAGACGACCGTAGCGCTCGCTGGGTGTTTGCAAGGGAAGAGGCATCGACGATGACGATCAGCGACCCGCTGAGGGCTTGGGCGAGTACCGAGCGGGCGTTTGCGTCGCTGAGGCGGACGAAGATCGTCGCGACGCTCGGGCCGTCTACCGACGGCCGGCTCGATGAGCTGATCGCGGCGGGGATGGATTGTGCGAGGTTGAACTGCTCGCACAGTTCGCGCGACGATCTGATCGGGCGCACGGCCGCGCTGCGAGCCTCCGCGACCGCCGCAGGTCGGCCGGTCGCGGTGATGTTCGATCTGCAGGGACCGAAGATCCGACTCGCCGGTGACACCGCGCAGCGCACGCTCCAGGCCGGCGAGGAGGTGGCGCTCTCCGATCCCGGCAACGACGAGCGTGACGCGCTCGCGCTCACAGTCGCGTACGACGGATTCTGCGAGCTGCTGACTGATCGCTCGGAGGTGGTGATTGGCGATGGGGCGCCCCGGTTGAGAGTAGTTAGCGTGGACGGGGCGAGTGCGACCGCGGTCGTGAGCGTTCCCGGGCCGGTGAGTTCCCACAAAGGGGTCAACGTCACGCACGCCCACACTGTCGCACCGGCACTGACGTCGAAAGACCTGGCCGATGCCGATGCCGCCGTCGAATGCGACGCCGATTTCGTCGCGCTGTCGTTCGTGCGGTGTGCCGAAGACGTCATGCAGCTACGGGAGCAGCTGGACCGTCTCGGAAGCGCGGCGAGGATCATCGCGAAGATCGAGAAGGTCGAGGCCTTCGACCGTCTGGACCCGATCCTCGACGTCGCTGACGGCGTCATGGTCGCCCGCGGGGACTATGGCGTGGAGGCCGGCATCGCGCGCGTCCCGGAGATGCAGAAAGAGACGATCCACAAAGCCAGCAGCCAGGGCAAGGTGGTCATCACCGCCACCCAGATGCTCGAATCGATGATCAATTCGCCGCTCCCAACGCGCGCAGAAGCAGCCGACGTGTTCAACGCGATCATGGACGGCACGAGCGCTGTCATGCTGTCGGCCGAAACCGGCGTTGGGTCCTACCCGCTGGAAGCCGTGAGAACGATGGCCGAGATCGCCGAGATCGCCGAACGCCAGGAGATCTACTGCGGACCTCACGCGGCGCCGCCCCGCCCCGACGAGGCCGTGATGCACGCAGCGGTCGCGCTTGCCCGCGATGTCGACGCCGCCGCGATCGTCGTACCCACCACGACAGGGCGGACCGCAAGACAGTGCGCGAGATATCGTCCGCGCCGCCCGGTACACGCCCTGTGCGAGGACGAACGCGTCTGCCGCCAGCTGGCGCTCGAGTGGGGAGTGTTCCCGACAATGTCCGAGCATCCGGCGAGCACCGACGAACTGCTGGAAGGGGCGCTGCGCCTCGCCGCCGATCTCGACGGTCTGCACAGTGGCGACGCGGTCGTCATCACGGCCGGACAGATCGTCGGCGCCAGCGGCGCCACCAACCTGATCACGCTCCGCTTCGTGCCCTGAGGCACGCTGTGAGCGCCCATCGCTGATCGCCAGCCCAGATCACGCGCGCCCTCCCGGTGCGTCCCAGGTCAAGGTGTGATTTTGCTCGCCGCGGGACAGCCAGACGCGCGCGGCGAGTTGACGGCACCGTCAGCCACCTCGGTGATCTGGCTGGCCACTGGCTCAAAGACCACCGCATCGAGGTCTGATTGGCTAGTCAAACCGTGGCGGCGCACACCCGAGCAGACCACCACCTTCCTCGCCCCGGCGGATGTGAGCGGCGGTAAGCCGCCTGCCGGCCACCTCACCCGCCGCCAGGCACACGACGCGCTGGCCGACATTCTGACGGAGGAGCGCCACAAGATCGGCCAGCGTGCCTACGACCACCTGGGTGCCACGTTCGCCGACGCTGCCGCCGGATATACCTGCATCACATCGAGCATGTCCGCGGCCGCGGGCGCGCGACCCTCAGCGACTACCGCGGATCGGTGAACAACTACCTCGTCCCGCGCTGGGGAGAGTGGCCGGTAGACGCGATCCACGCCAACGACGTGAAGGCGCTCCGGGATGAACTGATGGCCAGCGACATGTCTGCCCGCACCGTGGTCCGGCACCTGACCGTCGCCCACGGGGTGTTCAAGTATGCGATGCGCAAGTACGGGCTCGCCCGCAACCCGGCCAGTGCTGATCTCGTAGACCGTCCCACCGTCCGCTACAGCGGCGAGTTCCGGACGCTGGACGCGGCCCAGATCGCCGCGCTGATCCGTGCCGCCGCCAGTGCTCAGGACGCCGCGCTCTACCTCACCGCCGCCCAGACCGGGCTGCGCCAGGGCGAGCTGCGGGCGTTGCGCTGGGCGGACGTCGACTTCGCGGCTGACCGTATCCACGTCCGGCGCAGCGCCACGGTCGGCGCGACCGCGACGATCAAGACGCCCAAGTCCGGACAGGTCCGCTCGGTGCCGATGGTCCCCCAGATCGCGATCGCGTTGGCGAGGCTCGGGCAGCGTGAGCAGTTCGCTAGCGCCGACGATCTCGTGTTCCCCAATCGGGTCGGCGAGGTCGAGAACGACACGCTACTGCGACGGCGCTACTACCGCGCACTGGAGGATGCCGGTCTCCCCCGCGTCCGCTTTCACGATCTGCGCCATGCGTTCGGCTCGACCGCGGTCAAGGCGTTCCCGCTCTTCGACGTACAGGCCATGCTCGGCCACGCGCACATCACCACGACGATGCGCTACGTGCACCACCGGCCCGGCAAGGACGACGCGCAGCGTCTCGCGGCGGCGTTCGGCGGCGATTCTGTGTCCCCGTTTGTGTCCCCAACTGGGGACACAGAGCAAAACTCAGAAGAACTGAGAGATACTAACGATGGGGTATAGAGCCATCCTGACCCCCCTGTCGTTGCCTGCAAAGCCGTCTACACCGGTTCGATTCCGGTCGTCGCCTCTAAACAGAACGCCGGCCATCGAGCACAACCACCATTGAAGCCTCAAAGGCACCACCGGCCGTCTCCCGATCTACATGATGTTCGCGCACAGACCCGGGCCTAGCTCCGCGACCAGAGTTCGACCAATACCCCCGCGAACATCTCGCGAGCCGGGACACTTGGAGCAAGCGTGAGGCCCTCCTCGAAGAACCAAGGCGTGAGTCGGCGCGAGGTGGGTCCCGGGGATCCGGCCAGCCCGGAGCCCGAGGAGAGGGCTGATCGAACGAGCCAGCCGGCCGAAACTCAGGGGCCCGCGAGTCCTACCGCGCCGAGGTCCTCTGCGGGATCATCGGCGCACGGAATGCGGCGACCGCTGCGCCGGCTCTGGAGCCAGGTCGTCTCGCTTGTCCATGGGATCGAGCGAAACGACGATGCCAAGATCGAGGATGCGGTCCTCCGCCTGAGCCGCTCGCGACGCGTCTTCGCTCCGCTCGCGTTCGCGGTCGGCGCCTTTGCGCTGCTGTTCGACGGACTCAGGCTCCTGGTTTCCAACTGGCGGCTCGCGCTCGTGCAGGTGGTCCCGGCGATGTGGATCTGGTTGGCGATGTTCGACCTCAAGGTCCACGTCCTGCACGGAAAGTCCTTCCACGTGATCCGCGGTCCGATCCTGATTCCCGTCGTCCTGCTCGTCGTCGCCGTCACCATCGCGAGCTTCTTCCTCAACGCCGTGTTCGCGTTCGCCATCGCGCAGTCGGGCAAGCCCAAGGTCCGGCCGGCGGTCGCGGCTGCGCGACGTCACGAGACAGCCATCGCGGCCTCGGGAGCGGTCGTCGGCGCGATGCTGGCCTTCTCAACGGTGATCGTGACGCGCTGGGGAAGGCCCTGGTTCACCCTGTCCCTCGGCATCGTCGTCGGGGTGATGATGGTCTGCTATGTGGCCGTGCCTTCGCGGCTGATCGGGGTCAAGCCAGCCCAGTCACCGCGCGAGAAGTTGTCGATGACCGTGATTGGCGGGGCACTCGGCGCGACCGTCTGCACTCCGCCGTATCTCCTCGGGCGGATCGGCATACTGATGCTCGGGTCTAGGGCTCTGCTGATTCCGGGGATCATCTTGATCGCCGTAGGGGTGACTCTCCAAGCAGGGGCGACCGGGGCCGTCAGGGCAATCAAGATGAGCGCCAAGCTCACCGTACGGGGCCCGGCTAGAGAAGGTTGATGACGCCTCTGGCGACGAGCCAGACGCCGATCACGGTGGCTCCGATGACAGCAGCGGTCCGACCGCTGCGTCCCATCCAGGACCGGAACCGGGTGACCGATTCCTGCGTGCGCTCTGGCGCGAATACGTAGCCGAGCAGCGGTACCTCGAGCAGGAGCTGTTGCATCATGCAGAAGTAGACGACCAGCAGCACGGTCGGGACGGTGCCGGGGTTGAGCTTGTGGATGTGATCCAGCGCGTCGAGGTAGGAGACGCCCGGGAAGGTCAGGACGAGCCCGACGGCAAAGGTCACCCACGGGTTGCCCTTGCCGAGCATCCGCAGCGGCAACGACTCGGTGGGCTTTCCCGCCTCTCGCTTGGCCTCCAGCTTGGCTTCCTTCTTCGCCCGGCGACGCTCCTGGAACCCTTGGTCGCGTCCGGTCCGGAGCACGAACGCGATCGCCAGCGCGAACGCGCCAACAACGATGTCCTCCAGCGGGCTGACCGTGTGCTTGCTTGTGCTCTCGGCGCTCGAGCCCTCCAGCGTGAACACGATCACCAGGCCCAGCGTGATGCTCGTCACGTAGGCACCGAGCAGGTACCCGGCCATCAGCCGTTTCGGGCTTGGCAGCAGCAGCATCACGGTCGTCGCGGCGAACAGGGTCGGGTTCGCCATCGCGACCAGGGACAGCAAGAAGATGTCGACAAGTTGGCTGCTCATTGCGCAGCCCGCGGCTCAGGCTCGGCGCGAGCGCGACGGGTGACCTGGCAGTTCACACCGACCGTGCGTGGATGCCATCACCCAAAGCAGGTGAACTCGTCCGGGCCGATCCACTCGTCAGCGCGGCGGCGATCGAACGCGCCCAAGCCTCGATCTCCTGCCAGTCGCGGCGGTCGCGCAGCTCAGGCGGCGTGTTACGAGCCATCCTCTTGCGGATGAACCCGGCGTCATCGGCGAGGACCCCGCCGAACACGACGTGCTCGCGCACTCCGATCGCAGCCGCGAGCTGCTCGACCTGTTCTGGCTTGGTCCACCGCTCGAGCTGCTCGGGGTCGCCCTGATCCTCGCCGACCGGACCGCTTGAGAACAGCCACACGTCCCGGTCTTTGAGGTCCGCTCGGCGCAGCAGGCGCAGCGCATCGCCGCGCCAGCGCCCGACGTAGACGGCGCTGCCGAGCACGACCGCCCGGTAGGGCTCGAGCGAGCGGACGTTGCGCGCGTGCCGCACGTCCACTTCAAGGCCGGCTGCCTGGAGCGTCTTGGCGATCGCCTGCGCGATCTCGGCCGTCCCTCCATGCTTGGTGCCAAACGCGACCAAGACTCGATCCGAATCGCCCATGCGCTCAGGCTAGGTTTGTGCGGCCCCGCCGGCATCCGGCCATCCTCGGCTGTGTGATCCGTGATTTGTACCCACCCGGCGTGGTTATCGCGGATGTGACGCCGGCCGGGGGCGTGCCAAGCTGGCAACGCTGTGCCCGATGCACCTCCTCAGCTGACCCAGAGGTTTCTGGCAGCTGTCACGCTGGCGGCGGAGGTCCACGGCCGGGAGCGGCGCACGGGGACCGAGATCCCGTATCTGGCGCACCTGCTGGTGGTCACCGGCCTGGTTTTGGAGGACGGCGGCGATGAGGATCAGGCGATCGCGGCGATGCTGCATGACGCAGTCGAGGACGGCGGCGGGCGACCGATGCTCGATCGGATCGCGCGTGAGTTTGGCCCCCGCGTGGCGGCGATCGTCGAGGGATGCTCGGACACGGTTGACGGCGACCCCTCGGAGCCGTGGGTCGAGCGCAAACGCCGGTATCTTGGGCACCTGCCGCAGGTCGCCGACGACGCGGTGCTGCGCGTCGCGCTGGCGGACAAGGTTCACAACGCTCGCTCGATCGTTCGCGACTACCGCCAGGAGGGGCATCGGCTGTGGGAGCGATTCACACAGAAGACCGCCCGCGAGCAGCTGTGGTACTACGGCGGGCTGCTGGAGTTCTTTCAGGAGCGCCGACCCGGGCCGCTGACCGAGGACCTGTGGCGGGCGGTCGGCGAGCTGGCGTGGCTGGTCGCCCGCGACGACGCTCAGCGGCTGCTGCCGCGACGTGTGTGGCTGGACGCCGACCTGCACTCCGGACAGGCACCCGAAGGCTGGATCCAGGCGAGGACCGCGACCGACGCGATCCACCTGCTGGAGGAGTTCACCGTGCACGAACTCTCGCTCGAGGCCGGGCCGCAGGCGGATACGGTGATCGATTGGCTGATCGAGCAGGAGTCCGCCGAGCGCGATCCCTGGCCCGCCGAGCGGCTCGTGTTCCACGGCGCTGACGGATGAAAGCGCGCGAGGCCACGGGCGTGACAGCCGTTCATCTAATTCGGGTGATCCTCACCCAAGCGGAGATCGAATCGGTACTCGCGCTCGCCGCGGCCGCCGCACACGGCACCGGTGATCGAACGAGCGCGCCGCTGGCCTCCTTCCTCGCCGGCGTCGCTGCCTCGGGGACCGAACACCGCACCGACATGCTCGATCGGATCCGCCAGCGGACCGGCGCGATCACCGGGCCGCAGAGCGGATCGGCCACCTAGCGCGGCTGGTCGCGCAGACTGCCGATCCGCAGCGATCCGTCGGCGGACTCATCCGCGGTCGCGGACGCCGGCTCAGCCGCGCCGTCGTCGGCAGGAGCGAGGGACTCGAGCAGGTCGGCTGATGGCACGAAGAACAAGCAGCCCGTGATCGCGGTGGAGAAGTCGAGGATGCGATCCGTATTACCGGGCGGATCGCCGATGAACATGTTGCTCAGCATCTGCTCGATCAGCGCCGAAGTCCGCGCGTACGCGATGTAGTAGGTGCCGAACTCCGCCTTCCCAACCTGGCCGAAGGGCATGTTGAAGCGCATGATCTGCTGCTCCTCCCCGTCCGGCCCGGTGATCACGTTGAGGGCCAGATGAGAGTTTGGAGGCTTGTCCTCGTCGGGGAACTCGATGTCGGTCAGCTTGGTGCGACCGATGGCAAGCTCTTGTTCCTCGGTCGACAACGCATCCCACGCGAGCAGGTCGTGCAGGTATTTCTGGACGATCACGTAGCTGCCGCCGGCGAACTCGGGATCCTCGTCGCCGATCAGCACCGCCTCGGCGGCGGCGGCACCTTCCGGATTCTCGGTTCCGTCGACGAACCCAAGCACGTCGCGCTCGTCGAAGGACCGAAAACCGTGGACCTCATCGACGACCTCGGCCAAACCGCGCAGCCGCTCGGTCAGCCGCTGGGCGAGCTCGAAGCACATATCGAAGCGATGCGCACGGAGGTGGAACAGGAGGTCACCCGGCGTGGCGACCGCGGTATGGCGCGCGCCGACTAGCTCCCGAAACGGGTGAAGGTCAGCCGGACGAGGTCCGATCCCGAGCCGATCCCAGAGACCCGCACCAACGCCCACCACGCACGTCAGCTCGGCCTCGGGCACACGGAAGCCCACCGACCGCTTGAGCCCAGCGACGTCGCCGAGCACGTCGGCGACATCGGATTCGGATCCGGACGCCACCGTCAGCACCAGGAAGATGGCCGCCTCGGTCGGGTGGCTCAGAATCGGCTGCGGCTCGGGATGGGACACCAGTGGGCTCCAACATACGCCACCGGCGGTACCGGCAGCTATTCCGGCCACGCGGCGGGGATCGAATTCAAGCGAGGCCGGCCTGCTCGATCAACTGCACCGCGGTCTGATCGGTCCCGAGCGCGGCCGGGCTGAGGGTCTCGGGGGAGATGCGGCTGAGCGGCGGCAACTCCGGGTTGGGTGCGATCCCGGGGCGCGCCGGGTACTCGAAGTCGTAGCTCGACGCGAGGATGCGCTGGCCCGTGTGGCCGGTGATGAACTGGACCAGCGCCTGCGCCGCGCGGCGGTGCTTGCTGGAGGCGAGCACCGCCACACCGGCGATGTTCTCGATCGAGCCTGGATCGTGGTCAGGGAAGTAGTAGAGCTCGCTGTGGGTGCCGTTGTTTCCGACCTCGAGCCGGAGTCGGTACCAGTAGTACTGATTGATCAGCCCGGCGGTGACGTCACCGCGGTTGACGGCCGCGACCACCCCTTCCTCGTCCTGGTAGGTCTGCGCGTTGCGCTTGATCCCAGCCAGCCAGTGCGCGGCCGCGCTCCTGCCGTAGGTGGCGATGATCGCCCCGACGACCGGCGGGAAGTCCGAGTCGGTCGGCGCGACCGCGATCCTTCCCTTCCACTGCGGCTGAGCCAGCGCCAGGACCGAGCTCGGAAGCTGCGAGGCGGGGACTCGCGCCGGATCGTAGGCGAGGCTCGAGACACGCAACGCGACGCCCACCCAGTCCCCGGCGGGCGAGCGCTCGCGAGCGGGGATCTGCGCGAGGATGCCGCCGGGAAGCCTGGCCAGCAGTCCGTGCGCTTCGAGGTTCATAAGCTCGGGGGAGTTCTCGGTCAGGTAGACGTCGGCGGGCGAGGAACTGCCCTCCTGCAGGAGCTGGTCGGCCAGCACGATGCCGTCACCCGTTCGCACGCTGACGTGAATGTGGGTCTGGCGGGTGAACGCCTGAACCAGCCCGCTGGTCAACTGGGGATGCTGGCCGTTGTAGAGCACGATCGTGTTCGCGGGTCCGTCGCCACCGCAACCCGTGAGCGCCACGCAGATGATCGATCCCGTCAGGCCGACAGCGAGAGCCTCGCGGAAACGGATCCTGCTCATCGGGAAGCCGGGGCGCTGAGGATTGCGTCCGGCGCCGGCGACGGAGCGCCGGCGCCGGGTGGGGAAGCCTGGGTCGGGTAGGCCATTACCGCTCCGAGCACGGTCAGCTCCACGCACTCGCCCGGCGCCGGCGAGTCCTGTCCGAGAGCCCGAGCGCTGATCGAGGCCCGCACGCCGTCCAGCTGCACCTGGATCACCGACTCGGGACCGTAGAACGTCCGCGCGGTCACCCGGCCGATCCCGCGCGGGTGACCGGCGCCCGAGTACGAGACCCCTTCGTCCGCGCGGCGCCGTACCTGGATCTGCTCGGGGCGAATCATCGCTTCGACCGCCCCGTGGACCCCGCGATTGATCACGGGGAGCTCCCCCAGGGGACAGCTCACGACCCCCCCACGCGCCCGGCCGGCCAAGACGACGGCCTCGCCGACGAATCGGGCCACGTCCAGATTGGAGGGCGTCCGGTAGAGCACGTCCGGAGCCGCAGTCTGGACCAGCCGGCCCGCCATCAGCACCCCGACCTCGCGCCCCATCGAGAGCGCCTCGCCCTGGTCGTGAGTGACCAGCACGGCGGTCGCCCCCTGCGCGGCGAGCGCGCGCAACACGGCCTCGCGCGTCTCAGCTCGCAACCCGGCGTCTAGCCCAGCGAACGGCTCGTCCAGCAGCACGAGCGGGGGGCACGGCGCCAGGGCACGTGCCAACGCCACCCGGCGCTGCTCGCCGCCCGAGAGCTCATGCGGGCGCCTGGAGCGGTAGCGCGCCCCGAGCCCGACCAGTTCGAGGACTTCGGAGGCTCGCGTCGACGTCTTGCGCTCCCTGCGCGGGAGCCCGAAGGAGACGTTCTCGGCGACGCTCAGATGCGGGTACAGCGCGCCCTCCTGCGCCACGTACCCGACAGAGCGCTTCTCCGGTGCAAGGTGGGTGCCACCGGCTCGCGCGACGACGATGCCCCCCACCGTCACCGTGCCGTGCTGCTGGGCGATGAACCCCATGATCACCCGCAGCAGCGTCGTCTTGCCGCTCCCGGATGCGCCCAAGATCGCGGTCAGGGTGCCGTCCGGCACCACGAGGTCGACGCCCGACAGCACGTCTCCGTGACCGTACGATGCCGAAATCTGTTCGCAGCGCAGCTCGGCCATCGTCATCGCTCGCCGAAGCCGCGAACCTTGCCGAACCCGGTCATCAGGACATACGTCGCGAGCAGCGCCAGAACGATCAGCACCGCCGCGAACGGCGCCGCCGCGCCGAACGCGACCGTGCCGCTGTCGGCCCAGAATTGCGTGCCGAGCGTGTTCAAGCCGGGAGGAAGGAGAACCTGGGCCGTCGACAGATCGCCCAGCACGAACGCGAAGACCAGCACGCCTGCCGCTGCCAGGCCCGGACGCGCAAGCGGGACCGTCACTCGCCACAGCGTTCGCAACGGCCCCAGGCCGAGCGCACGCGCGGACTCCTCGAACGAAGGTTCGATCAAGCCGATCGTCCCGCGCAGCGCCACAACCGCGAATGGCACGAACAGCATTGCCTCCGCGAGCACCAGCAGCACCACGGTCCCGTAGAGAAAGCGGGCGACATGGGTCACCCCGTACGCGAGCGCGATCGCCGCCACCAGATCCGGCAGCGCGAAAGACAGGTACATGCTGCGCTCGATGGCGGTCACCAGCCGGCCGGATCGCCGGACCGCGAGGATCGCGACCGGCAGCGCGAACAGCACCGCGACCACCCCGGAGGCAACGCCGAACAGGACCGTGGTCACCGTGGCCGACCAGATTGACCCGGCGCCCGCGGGAGCGCCGGCCGTCCGGTGACCCTGGGCAAACCAGTGCACGAGCAGGGCGAGCGGAATCCCGAGGCTCACCGCCACCACCAAGCCCAGCCCCGCGAGCGCCGCCGGCATCGCCCGGCCCAGGCGGTAACGAGCGACGCCGCGCCGCGCCCCCTGACTGATCCGGGTGTAGTTGGCGTCGCCCCTGAGGCGATGCTCGCCGAGCAGGACGACCACGCAGATCAGCGTCGAGAACAGAGATAGCGCCGCGGCGCCCGCGGCACTGAACCCGAGCTGGTACTGCGCGTAGACGTTGACCGACAGGGTCTGGAACTTCAGCGCCACGAACGCGTCAAACTCCACCAGCGTGTCGAGCAGCACCAGCAACATCCCGCCGAGGAGCGCCGGGCGCAGCTGCGGGAGGACCACCCGGGAAAACGTCCGCCACGCTCCGAGCCCGAGCGTCCGCGCGGTCTCCTCCAGGGCCGGATCCATCACCCGCAGCGAGGCCGCGACGAGCAGAAACACGATCGGGTAGTAGGAAAAGGTGACTATTCCGGCCGCACCCCAGAACCCCGTCAGCGACGAGCTCAGCGTCGCCCACGCGTAGCTGGTCACGAACAGGGGCACGGCGAGCGGCGCCACCAGCAACAGCATCCAGAACCGGGAACCCGGCACGCGGGTGCGCTCGACCACCCACGCCGCCCCCAACCCGAGCAGGCCGCAGGCCGGCGTCACCAGCGCCGCCAGTTCGATCGTGTGCAGGAGCAGCGTGGGCGTCGCGCTGTCGGCTACCGCCGCCCTCGCCGCCGACAAGCCCCCCTGAAACGCCTGGACGACAGTGATCACGACCGGCAAGGCGACCACCAGGGCGACGGCAAGGCCAACGAGAACGAGTCCCCGCGGGACCCTCACGCGACGGTCGCCCGTCACCTGCACCGGTACCTCGTCCATCGTGCCGCCACGTATGGAACGACGCCGACGCTCGCCAGGACCTTCCTGGAGGAACCACCTCGGGTATTGCCAACGGGCCGGGGCGGTGCTAAACCCGCGCGTAGCTGCTCGTGCGAATGAAGACGCGGGCGAAGCAGGGTTCAACCAGCCGAGAGGAGTCACATGTCATTCAGCGAAGACCCGACGCAGGGAGCCGGCGCGACCCCGGGCGAGGACCCAACCGGGACGGGAGCGGTTGATTCCACGGTAGATCCGACGCAGGGCACGGAAGTCGGCGCGCAACCGTACGAGGACCCCACGCAGGGCGATGAAGTGGGCGAGCAACCGTATGAGGACCCCACGCAGGGAGGTGAGTCCGGGTCGCTTCCCGGAGAGGACCCGACCGCGGCAGGCTGACGTTCTAGACGGGCGCGCTCGCGGGCTCGGGCTGACGGTCGAGAGCCACGATCCCGGCCACTAGATCGCCGAAGCCGGCTTTCAGCCGCTCGAGCTCGATTCCGCGAACGCGTCGCTGGTGATGGAACGCCCCGGGCGACAGCGCGCTCAGCAGCGCGTCGGCCAGATAGTCGGCGTCGGCGTCCGGCACGGCCTCCTCGAGCAGCGCGTGGACGTGCAGCCAGAGGGCGGCGTAGGGCTGGGACCGCTGCCACTGCCCAGCATGGCCCTCGGTCTCGAACAGCAGCTCGCCGTCGCGCTCGAGGCGGTCGAGCACGGCCTCGCCGAACGCGGTCAGCCTGGCAGCCGGCGGCGCGCCGGGACCGAGCGGCGGCGGGCCGCGCAGGATCGCCTCCTGGAAGTCCCGATCGGTCTGGTCGAGCAGCGCGAACACGAGCGAGGCTCGGTCACCGAAGCGGCGAAACAACGTCCCCTTCCCCACCCCGGCCGCGGTCGCGATCGCTTCCATCGTCGTAGCCTCGGCCCCCCGCTCGGCGAACAGCCGCTCGGCGGCGGCCAGGATGCGCGCCCGGTTGCGGACGGCGTCGGCACGGCCTGAGACCTGGGGCTGGATAACGGGTAGCTCGCACACCGTAGTTCGATCATAGAAGGTGAACCGGACCGCGGTCCGGTTTTTCATGCTATAGTTGAGGACGCAAACACAAGGGCTCGAACACCTCGAGCCAAGTGCAATAGCCGGAAGGAGAAACCCCAGTGTCAACTGTTACCGCGTCTGAGCGCCTCGCTGGCCAGTGGCGATTCGCGCCCGTCCATTCCGCCGCCGAGTTCGCGGTCAAGTACGTCGTCGCGAAGTTCCGCGGCAGCTTCGGTGAGCTCGACGCCAGCCTCAACGACGGCGTCCTGAGCGGGTCGGCCAAGGTCGCTTCGATCAGCGTCAAGGACCAGAACCTCTACCCGCACCTCCAGTCCCCCGACTTCTTCGACGCCGAGAACCATCCGGAGATCAAGTTCCGCTCGACCAACATCGACATCCAGGGCGACCGCGTTGAGCTGGACGGCGAGCTCGAGATCAAGGGCAACACCCAGCCGGTCCACGCCACCGGCACGGTCGAGGGGCCGGTCGCCGATCCGATGGGCAACACTCGGCTCGGCTTCACCCTGGAGACCAAGATCGACCGCACCGAGTTCGGCCTGAACTGGAACGCCGAGCTCCCCAAGGGCGGCAAGGCGCTCTCCGACGAGGTCGTCCTCACCGTCGAGCTCGAGTTCCACAAGGTCTCCTAAGGCGCCCCGGACGATTCCCCTAAGGCGCCGCCGTCAGGCGCCGCCGACAAATCCCACTGATCACCATGCATATCCTGGCCATATCCGGATCTCTGCGTGAGGGCTCGTACAACACGGCGCTCCTGCGGGCGGCAGCGGACCGGCTGCCGCCCGGAGTGACCGTGACCTTCTACGACCACCTGGAGCAGGTCCCGGCGTTCAACGAGGACCGGGTGGCAGAGCGTCCGGAGCCGGTGGACCGGCTCTGGGACGCGGTCGCCGAGGCCGACGGCGTTCTGATCTCGACGCCCGAATACAACAGCTCCATTCCCGGCGTCCTCAAGAACGCGCTCGACTGGCTGTCGCGGCCGCTGATCGAGAGCCCACTGCGAAACAAGCCGGCCGCGGTTATCGGAGCCTCGACCAGCATGTTCGGAGCTGTCTGGTCGCAGGCCGAGACGCGCAAGGTCCTGGGCGCAATCGGGGCGCGCGTACTGGATCGCGAGCTCCCGGTGCCGAGTGCCGACGAACAGTTCGACGAGGCCGGCAGGCTGGTCGAGAAGGAGGTCGAGCAGGAGCTCGGCTCGATCGTGCACGCGCTGGTCGAGGCGATCGAGGCGCGCGCCGTGACGCTGGCGAGATCCTGAGCGCCCGCACGGCCCGGCCGCTTACGTACTTGGCGCCGCGGCCCGCAGCGTCGCCTCGAAATCGGTCTTCGAGATCGGTCCGACGCAGGGCAGGGTGACCCCGGCGGCGCGGTAGCGCTCGACTCCGGCCCGCACCGCTCCTTCGTCGCCCACTGCGGTGAGCGCCTCAAGGAACTCGTCGGAGATGGCCGCGCGCATGGCGACCGCGTCGCCCCCAGCCTCGTCGTACGCAGCGATGTCCGCGCCGTAGCCCGATCGCTCGAGCATGCTGCGGTAGAAGGGAAGGCCGAAGTAGGTGAGCAGCTCGCCGCGGATCGCGTCGTGCGCGTCGGCGGGGCTGTCGGTCACGGCCGCCGGGACGGCGGCGACGATCTCGAAGCCGTCGAGCGGCTTGCCGGCGCGCTCGCGCCCGACCCGGACTTCCGGCACCACGACTTCGCGGACGTAGCTCGGGTTGCACAGCCACAGCATCACCCCGTCGGCAACCTCGCCCGCTAGTTGCATCATGTTCGGTGACAGGGCGGCGACGAAGATCGGCAGATCCGGGCGGGGGTCGAGGCCCACGAGACGGAAGGAGGTCCGCCACTTGGTGCCCGCCGGCGGATCCTCACCGCGCAGGATGGCGCGCACCATCGCCACGTACTCCCGCATCTCGTCGACCGGATGGTCGATGGTCTGGCCGTGCCAGCCCTCCACGACCAGGCGATGGGAGACGCCGAGGCCCAGCGTCAGCCGGCCACCAGAGAGCTCGTCGATCGTCGCTGCCGTCTGGGCCATCGTTGCCGGAGTGCGCGTGTAGACCGGGACCACGCCGGTGCCGACGCGGATGCGCTCGGTGGCGAGCGCGTACGCGGTCACCACGGTGAGCGACTCCCGGCCGGCAATATGGGTGGTGAACGCCGAGTGGTAGCCAAGCGACTGGGCCAGCTTGACTCGCCCGATCGCCTGGTCGAGCGAGCGACCGGTGGAGACAAAGCACCCCGTGGGCATTGACCGGAGGCTAACTGCCCGTCTTGATCGGGGCCGTCCTGGGCGGAAGGATCGGTCTGAGATAAACGCCAACCCAAAGAGGCGCGGATCAGATGCTCGACAGCACGACCCGGACAACCCGCCCGTTCACCGGTGCGGGGTATCTGGAGAGTCTCCGCGACCGCCGCGAGGTATACGTGTACGGAGCGGATCCGGTTCGGGGGCGCGCCCGGCTAGCGCCGCGGCCCTCCCGACGATCAACGTCCGCCGCTAAAATCCAGCGCTCCTAAACCACGCGGCTGTAGCTCAGTTGGCTAGAGCGTCTGCTTGCCATGCAGAAGGTCGAGGGTTCGAGTCCCTTCAGCCGCTCTCACAAAAGCCCCGCTAACGCGGGGCTTTCTCGTCGACGCTCGCCGTTGGGTGCACCTGGCCGCCCGCAGCCATATCGGGGCGCGGTCAGAAGACGAGGTGCGCCAGGCGCTGGCTGCCCTGGAGGCGGAGGGGTGGCGGGTGCGTCACTCGCTCGCGTACGGCGGCCGTGGTGATATCGACAGCGTCGTGATCGCGCCGACGGGGATCGCTTTCGCGATTGAGATCAAGACGAGGTCGTTTGAGCGCGGTCGTGTCGCGGCGGTGCGGGCGATGGCGGTGTGGCTTTCGTGTCGAGGGTCGGGAAGGGCCTTCGGCAACCGTTCTGCAAGCAGCCCTTGAGCGGCCCCGGCTGCGGACCGCCTGGTTTGTTGCGTCCTCACAAGCCGGGCATGAGCGTCCCGCACCGGGCGGAATCTTGACCCACCGCCAGAGCGTCCCTTCGTCTCCAACGGCTTGAACTCATCGGTCTCTAGGGACGCGGTTCTGAATCGCCGTGCCTTCATCCGACGGTCCATGGCAGGCGTTGACGCGCATGCTGTGCGGCGAGACAATCGCTGTATGGGCATCGATTCTGAGACCAATGTCGTCTCGGAAATCGCCCAGCTCGAGGTCTCGATCGATCGCGCGGCAGTGGCGACTGACATCGCGCTGGCGGACCATCACCCCGCGCGTGCGGATGACGGTCAACGCTCGTCGGTGGCGGAACACAGCGAGCTGTGCCGCCAGCTCGCCGAGCTCGGCGAACGGGTGGCGCTGGCGAAGCATCGGAACGAAGACCCGCGATCGCTGCGTGCTGAACTCGCGACCCTGCTGTTCTTCGCCAGGACGCTTCAGGCGGACGCGGATAAGTGGGTCTCGGCGGTCGAAGAAGAGTGTGAAGGGCCTGAGCGAATCAGAATCGACGAACGGCGGGACCAGGCAGGATCGGCTGCCGAACGCGAGAAGCTCGCGCGACGTCGCGACGCGCTGCAGTCGACGATTCTTCAGACGGCCGCTCGCGTAGCGCAGCAGAATCGCGGAGAGTGCCGCAGAACGGTACCTGTGTTTACGCTCGGGGAGGGCCTGACAGTCTGCTCAGTATCGGTGTCTTGTCCAAGCAGGTGGTTTCGCTTCGGGGCGCACTGGCTCGTGACGCTCAACCGGTCTCACGAGGTGTTGGTCAGACGCGAGTAGGACGCAACCCCAGGCCGAGCTCCGGGTACCCGGAGCCTGGCGCGCTGGTCGGCTCCCAGGCGATGGACCGTCGAGGAATGCGCCACGGCCCTGCGACCTGCCTGTTGGCGCCTCAATTCACGTTTTGTTAACAGGCTGGCCTGCGGACTTGGATTCCGCCGCTGTCGGCATTAGCGTGCGCAGCTAAAGCGACTTCTCCGGGGTGAGAAGAGGAGGAATATGAGGCTACAAAGGGCCATATCAGCCGGTGCGCTGGCGGTGACGGCGCTCGCCATCGCCGCCTGCGGCTCCAGCAGCAGTACGACCAGCAGTGCGAGCAGCAGCTCGAGCAGCAGCAGTTCGGGCGCCAAGACAATCGACATCTACTCCGACCTGCCGCTCACGGGGGCAGTGACCGCGCAGACGGTCCCGGCTCTCAATGGGGAGAAGCTCGCCCTGACCCAAGCTGGATACAAGGCCGGACAGTGGAAGGTCAACTTCATCTCGATGAACGACGCGACGGCGACGTCGCCAACCAACTACGACCTCAACGTATGCCAGGCCAACGCCCGACGGGCGGCGACCGATCCGAAAGCGGTCTACCTCGTCGGCCCATTCAACTCTGGCTGCGCCAAGGTCGAGATTCCGATCACGAACGAAGCCGGTCTTGCGCAGGTCAGTCCAGCGAACACGTACCCGGGGCTTACGACAAACGACCCGGGAACGGCGGCTGGTGAGCCCGGGATCTACTACCCGACGGGGAAGCGGACGTACCTGCGGATCGTTCCGCGTGACACCATCCAGGGCCAGGCGGGCCTGGTGGCGATGAAGCAGGAGGGCTGCACCCGCGTCGCGGTGTCCGACGACAAGACGCCGTACGGCGTCGGGCTGGCCACGCAGGTCATGCTGCACGCGAGTACCTATGGGATCACGATCGCGGGCGGCATCACCCCCCTCGACCCGACGTCGCCGAACTTCCGTTCGTACGCGTCGACGATCAAGGCGGAGGGAGCGAACTGCGCCTACACCGCGTTCGACCCGCCGGGCGAGGTGGAGCTCGTCAAGGACATCAACGCCGCGGTTCCGACCGCGAAGATCTTCGGCGGCGACGGCGTCTGCTCCGGTGGAGAGACGAACCCGAAGATGGGCGGGTTCCCGGCGAGCATCGCGCCGTTGTTCTTCTGCACGGTGGCGACGCAGGGGCTGACCACGTATCCGGGCGGCCGGGCGTTCCTTGCCGCGTACAAATCGGCCTACGGGGTCTCGGACCCTGACCCGTACTCGATCTACGGCTACGAGGACATGCAGCTCGCGCTGCGGACGATCGCGAAGCTGGGCGCCCAGGGCGACAGCAAGAGCGCCGTGGTGGC
>Ga0187769_10000295_pt1 | contig 27503 bp, 25 predicted proteins | sample 0116_SJ02_MP02_1_FD_133140 | JGI IMG/M metagenome (GOLD analysis project Ga0187769, IMG submission 133140) | Tropical peat soil microbial communities from peatlands in Department of Meta, Colombia - 0116_SJ02_MP02_10_MG | ecosystem: Environmental > Terrestrial > Soil > Wetlands > Peat | place... | reverse complement strand
CTGCTGGTGGACGCCCGCGAGGGTGAGCGGATCGAAGAGCTGCCTGCTATGTATCGCAGCCTTAAGAGCAAGCATCCCGCGACGCTGGTCTTCATCGAGGCAAGCGACGCAGCCCTGCAACGCCGCTTCAGCGAAACACGCCGCCCGCATCCGCTCGGACCCCAAGTCTCGATTCTCGAGGGGATTCGCGAAGAGCGCCGACGTATGGCCCCGATCCGCCGGCTGGCGGATGTTGTAATCGACACGACGAAGTTGAATGTGCACGAGCTCCGTCAGCTCGTCATCGAGCGTTTCGAAAAAGCCGGCCGGCGGCCATTGCTCGTCTCTGTCGTGAGCTTTGGCTTCCGCTACGGAATACCCGCCGACGCCGATTTGGTTTTTGACGTGCGCTTCCTGCCCAACCCGCACTTCGTCCCGCGTCTGCGCCCCTATAGCGGCAAAGACGCCCGAGTGGCGCGCTACATTCGCTCTTTTCCTCAGACCGGGGAGTTTCTGCGCCGCATCGAAAGCCTTTTGGCGTATTTGATTCCGCACTACATTCGCGAAGGCAAAAGCTATCTGACCGTGGCGCTCGGTTGCACGGGCGGGCGCCATCGCTCGGTCGCGCTAGCCGAAGTGATTCGCCGCGGGCTTCAGCGCAAGGGATATTCAGCCAAGGTCGTTCATCGCGACTTGGACAAGTCGGTGTCGTGATCTCTGGCCGGTGCGGTTCGGTAGATGGGACGCCCGTTGGTATTACGCCTTGCAAGACACGCGTCCGATGAATAGGCTAGACACATTTGCTCAGGCACGACACGGTTCGGTTGATCGTAATTCGGATGCCCGTCTCCTGATGTCGCGACAGAAACTTATTCCCGGCGATTCGCGCACAGATGCGCAGAACGAGATTCGGCGGCTGTTGGGTTATTTGCGCCCCTATGTGCCGCGCCTCTTGCTGGGAGTTCTGCTGATCGCGGTGATGGGAGTGGTGGAGTTTCTGGTTGCGTTTGCCTTCCGCCCTGCATTTGACATTATTCTAAATCCGCACTCGACCGCCCAGGCCTTGGTCCTGTTCAAGATCCCTTATACGCATCGCGTGGTCGACCTGCATTCCTTCGCCCCTCGCCATTTTCACAATGTTTGGACCGTTTTTGCCTCTGCGCTCTTGCTTCTTGTACTCACCAAGGGAGTGGCCGAGTACGTCGGAAGTATCCTGATTCAGCATGTCGGACTTTCTGCGGTCACAGACCTTCGCAACGAGGTCTACGTGCAGGTGGTTCAGCAGCCGATTGGCTTCTTCCAAAACAATCCGGCGGGCCGCGTGATGTCCGCGGTGATCAGCGACATCGAACAACTGCGTAACGCTTTCTCGGATTGGTTCGCGGAGATGTTTCGCCAGGCATTTGCGCTCGTCGCCTTCGTGAGCGTCCTGCTGGTCATTAATTGGAGAATGGCCCTGGGCTCAGCCGTGTTGGTTCCGGTTGTGGTGTGGCCGGTCGGCAAGTTCGGCCGGCACATTCGCCGCTCTTCGGAAAAGAGTCGCTCACGTCTAGCCGACCTGAGTCACATCCTGCAGGAGACCATTACGGGAAATCGGGTGGTGAAGGCTTTCGGGATGGAGGATTTTGAGATTCGCAAATTCCGCGAATCGGCGCGCAAGCTGCTGCAGGAGAACATGCGGTGGATCCGGGCCTTTGCCGCTACGTCTCCCGTGATGGATCTTTTAGGTGCCGTCGTCGTAGCCCTTGTGCTGTTGGCAGCGCGCGGCGAGATCAAAGCGGGCCGGATGACCATTGGGCTGTTTGTCTCGTTCGCCTACGCGCTGTTCAAAGCCTACGAACCAGTCAAGCGCCTCGGCAATGTCTATCAGCTCTTTTTGCAGGCGGCCGGAACTTCTCAGCAGGTCTTCTCCTACCTGGACCTCCCCCGGGAAGCGATCGACGCGCCGGGCGCCACGGTATTGGCGCAACTGACGGGGTCGGTTGCCTTTGATCACGCAAGCTTCGCCTACGAGGGTGGCCCACTCATCCTGAAAGATATCAACCTGGATGTTCCCGCCGGCTCGGTGGTCGCCATCGTTGGTTCAAGCGGCGCCGGAAAAACCACACTCGTGAACCTCCTGCCGCGCTTTCACACGGTGACCTCGGGCGCCGTTCGCATCGACGCCTACGACGTGCGCGACGTTACGTTGCGTTCCCTTCGCGAGCAAATGGCCATCGTTACGCAGGAGACCATTCTCTTTAATGACACCGTCCGCAATAATCTCTGCTACGGGCGACCCAGCATGCCGCAGGAGAAAATCGTTGCTGCAGCACAGGCCGCGCTGGCCCACGACTTCATCATGCAGATGGCGCTCGGCTATGACACAGTCATCGGCGACCGTGGCCAGCGACTGTCCGGAGGACAGCGCCAGCGGCTGGCCATTGCGCGCGCACTGCTGAAGGACGCGCCGATCTTGATTCTCGATGAGGCCACCTCGGAACTGGATTCCGAATCCGAGCTGCTCGTGCAACGAGCCCTGAACAACCTCATGAGCGGCCGAACCGTGTTCGTAATCGCCCACCGCCTTTCGACCATTCGCCGCGCGGATCTAATCGCCGTTCTCGAAGACGGCATGATCCGGGAGCGCGGAACGCATGAAGAGCTGCTCGTGCGAAACGGCCTGTACGCCCGGCTGTATGACATGCAGTTTCGCGATGCCGAGCCGGTCTCCCGTGCAGCAGGCCCGGAGTGACGATGTCCGGCGCACCCACTCGGCCCATCTTGGCGGGGCCGGCCAAAGCTGCCGAGAAACACCTGAAGTCGATGACCGGCTACGCTCAGGCCGAGCGTGTTGAACATGGCTTCAGCATGCGCGTTTCGGTGCGCAGCGTGAATCATCGCTTCCTCGACCTGCATGTGCGTGTCCCGGAAGGTTTCGAACCTCTCGAGCCGCGCATTCGGCATATCCTGCGAGAGCGCGTTCGGCGCGGTCACTTGGACGTCACGCTGCGCTATGAGCCAGCCGGGCCGGCGGCTCTCGCCATCAACCAACAAGTGGCCGCCGCTTACGTCGAGGCCGTCAACGGACTCAGAAAGCAGTTCGGCATTCACGCCGAGCCCGACCTAACCTCGGTACTGCGCTTGCCGGGCGTGATCGGTTTGCCCGCTGCCTCGCTGGATGAGGAGCTAGCCAGGTTGGAGGAAATTCTGGCCGCCTGCCTTCATGAAGCACTCGATAAACTCGATCGCATGCGCGAGCGGGAAGGAGACGCGCTTCGGCAGGAAATGCTTCGCCGCCTGGCGAATATCACAGACCTGGCCGCCCGCGTGCACCCGCTCGCCGAGAGCGCCCGCCCTGCTTTCAGACGACGTTTGGAAACACGCCTAAAGGAGCTTCTCGCCGAAACGCAGCTCGATCCGGTACGCATCACGCAGGAAGCCGCCATCGCCGCAGAGCGGAGCGACGTTTCCGAAGAGCTGACGCGGCTGGCCAGCCACGTGCGCCAGTTTGAATCGGTGCTGACGACGGCTTTCGACGTTGGAAAGAAGCTCGATTTCCTGCTGCAGGAAATGCAGCGCGAAGCCAATACGCTGCTGTCTAAAACCCCGGGGCACGAAGCGGAGGGACTGGAAATCACCAAGTGTGGCCTGGAAATCAAATCCGAAATCGAAAAGCTTCGTGAACAGGTGCAGAACATCGAATGAGCGGCGTGGAGCCACTGGTCTTGATTGTTTCCGGACCCTCGGGATCCGGAAAATCCACGCTGGTCCAGAAAATGTTGGAGCTGCCGGGTCTGATGCTGTCGGTTTCCTGCACGACGCGGCCGCCACGCAAGACGGAAGCGGCCGGCAAGTGGTACAATTTCGTGAGTGAAGCCGAGTTTCAAGGGATGGTGGCGCGGGGCGAATTCCTCGAATACGCACAGGTCTTCGGAAAAAACTGGTACGGGACGCCGTTAAAGTCGCTTGACGAAGCGCGCGTTCGGCACAAAGATCTGGTTCTCGAGATCGATGTGCAGGGCGCACTCCAAGCCAAGCAAAAACTGCCCGGTGCCGTCGCCATTTTTGTTCTGCCGCCCTCGCGCCAAGATCTCGAGCGGCGTATCCGCGAACGCGGCCAGGATTCCGAGGAGGAAATCCACCGACGTTTGGAATGTGCGCGGCAGGAGATTTTGAACTACCGCGCGTATGACTTCGTCGTCATCAACGACGATCTTGTGCGCGCCGGCCGCGAGGTGCAAGCGATTGCCCTGGGCTCCCGCTGCCGAGTGGAGCAGGGGGAAGAGCGGATTCACGAGATTCTAAAGTCTTTTGGAGGCTGAACCTCTCATGCCCGTTCAGAGACAAGCGCCGGATAGCCAGTTTGCCTACGTCGTTGTCGTCTCCAGGCGCGCCCGGCAGTTGATGATTGGCGCCCGCCCGATGGTGGACAATCCGAGAGCGCGCAAGACCACGCGTATCGCCGAAGAGGAATTGCAGCAGGGATTGCTCGAATACGAAGTGCCCGACCTTCCCGAGGCGTCAGACGACGTCGACGGGAAGCGCCGCAAGTAACTCTCCCGGGTATCTCCATGAGAATTGTCCTTGGCGTCACGGGCGGAGTGGCTGCCTACAAAGCGGCTGAACTCGTTCGCCGCCTGCAGCAGGAAAAGCTCGACGTCGAGGTCGTGATGACCCGTGCCGCACGGGAGTTCATCACGCCGCTCACCTTCGCCGCGCTCACCGGCAAGAAAGTCATTACAGAAATGTTCGGCGCGGACGATCGATCGCCTGCCAATTTGGAAAGCGCCATCGAGCATGTGGCCGTCGCGCAGCGCATCGATCTTCTGCTGGTGGCCCCGGCGACAGCCGATATCCTCGCCCACTTCGCTAGTGGTATCGCCGACGACTTCCTCACCACCCTCTATGTGGCTACGAAGGCCCCCGTGATCGTCGCGCCTGCGATGAACGTCAACATGTGGGAACATCCCGCGACTCAGAACAATCTCAAAACGCTTCGCACTCACGGCGTTCACGTCGTCCATCCCGAGGAAGGCTACCTGGCCTGCGGAATGACAGGGGCCGGCCGCCTTGCCACAACCGAAGCCATCGTCCAAGAGGTCTGCGCCGTGCTGGGCCTCCGCCACGACCTCGAAGGCCAAACCGTTCTCATCACCGCCGGTCCTACGCGCGAAGACATCGATCCCGTACGTTTTCTGACGAACCGCTCCTCCGGGAAAATGGGCTATGCGCTGGCAGAAGCCGCCATTCGGCGAGGCGCGCATGTGATTTTGGTCAGCGGCCCGACCAACCTCCTAGTTCCCGAGGGTGCCGATTGGGTGCCCGTGCGGACCACCGAAGAGATGCGCGGCGCCGTGCGCGAGCGCAGCTCCGATGCCAAGGTGATCATCATGGCAGCCGCCGTCTCCGACTATCGCCCGATCGCGCCACACCCGCAAAAGGTCAAGCGAGGGGAAGTTCGTTTGGTCCTCGAGCTTGAGCCGACGCCGGACATTCTCGCGGAATTAGGCCGTCAGAAAGGCCCTCGCGTTCTCGTAGGCTTCGCCGCCGAAACGGAGCACCTGGCAGACCATGCGCGAGCAAAGCTCGTGCGCAAGCGCGCGGACATCATCGTCGCCAATGACGTCACCCAGCACGGTGCAGGATTTGACACTGACACCAACGTCGTGACGCTTTTCCTCCGCGACGGCCGCGAGATCCCGCTGCCGAAGCTGGGCAAGCTCGAGGTGGCTAACCGCATCCTGGACCACATCGTTGAAATCCAGAAACTGTAGGAACGGGCGATGGAATCATCCCGAAGTGCCCCGTGGGAAGCGTGGCTGCGCTACGCCGATGATCTCGGCCTGAGCCCGTTTCATCTCGATCGCGCGCCGCGGTCAGCGCCCAGAGTCTCAGCGTCGGGTTCCCCGGGTGTGGAAACGGAGGTCGAGCTTGCCATCCCCGTCCGTTCTAGGTCGACGGCTGCGGAGGTTCCCCATACCCCCGCGCCGCCTTCTGCCTCAAGGCCCGCCGGGCCCTCTGGATCGTTTCCGTCCGTGACAGGCGCCTCGCTTTTTGAAGAGAGGGTCGAGAACGACACACTCGAACGCATCCAGAGTGACATCGGCCCATCTTGCGCTCGCTGTAAGCTCCACAAGGCCCGCAGGAATATCGTTTTCGGGGTCGGCAGCCCCCGAGCAGAGCTTGTATTCGTCGGGGAAGGGCCTGGCCATGATGAAGACATGCAAGGGGAGCCGTTTGTCGGCCGTGCCGGAAAACTCCTTACCCAAATGATCGAGGCGATGGGCCTGCGCCGACCCGATGTGTACATCTGCAATGTTGTGAAGTGCCGCCCACCGGAAAACCGCTTGCCAGAAAAGGATGAAATAGCAACGTGCTCCCCCTATCTCTTCCGCCAGCTCGATGTGATCAAACCCAAAGTGATCTGCTGCCTGGGAGCCTGTGCGGCGCAAACTCTGCTCAACACCACGCAGGGCATTTCCCGTTACCGCGGCGAATGGTTCGATTATCGCGGGGCGAGGCTAATTGCGACCTACCATCCGGCCTACTTGCTTCGCAATCCCGCGGCAAAAAGCGAAGTCTGGAAGGATTTGCAGAAAATTATGGCCGTTCTGGGCCTTGAACCAAAACGACGCTAGAAGACGCGCGGCAAATGGCTAGGAATTCCCGGCGCCATGGCAGAGCGAAAAAGCCCAGGCAGTTTGAATATTCTACTGGCAACTCTTGGCAGCGCCGGTGACGTTCATCCGATGGTATCGCTCGGAATCGCGCTCAAGCAGCGCGGCCATCGGGCCACCCTCATCACGAACGAGATCTTTGGCGGTTCAATTCGTGCCGCCGGCCTCGATTTCATTGCCATGGGAACCACTGCGGAAGCGCGCGAGATTATGTCCGATCCGCGCCTGTGGCAGCCCAACCGAGGATATCAGTGCGTCGCCGAACGCGTCATCGTCCCGAATATTTCGCGGCTCTACGAGATCGTCGAAGCCTTTCAAGGCCCTGACACGATCATGGTGGCCTCGGGGGTTTGCTTCGGCGCGCGGGTCGCGCAGGAAAAACTCGGCACGCCCCTTGCGACCGTCCATCTCCAACCCACACTGATCCGAAGCCTGGTGGACTCCGGCAAATACGGCCCGATCCCTATGGGCCCAACCATGCCGCAAGCGATCAAGCGATCGATGTTCTGGCTGCTCGACACCCTGGCGATCGACAGGTTCATCGTTCCGGACCTCAATCGATTTCGGGCCAAACTGTCTCTCAGGCCCGTTTACCGCGTTTTGGACGGCTACGCACACTCACCCCAGCTTGTCCTCTGCCTTTTTCCGGACTGGTTTGCGCCCCGCCAGCCCGACTGGCCGCCCAACACGCATCAGACGGGCTTTGTTCTCTACGATGGCAGCGATCTGTTGAAACTTCCGCTCGCGGTGGAAGAGTTCGTCGCCGCGGGTTCGCCTCCAATTGTCTTTACGCCTGGGTCCGCTGCGGCGACCCTTCCCGAATTCTTCCGCGAATCGGTCGAGGCTTGCCGCATCGCGGGGCTCAGAGGCCTGCTTGTCACCATGCATCCGAATCAGTTGCCTAATCAACTACCGGTCAATGTGCGCTCGTTTTCCTATCTGCCTTTTAGCCAGATTCTTCCTCGCTGCGCAGCGATCATCTATCACGGTGGCATCGGGACGATGGCCCAGGCGATTAAAGCCGGTATCCCGCACTTGGTTGTCCCCAATTCGCATGACCAGCCGGATAACGGTTGTCGCATCGAGCGGCTTGGCTTGGGCTTTTGCGTTCCGCCCCGGCGCTACAAGGCCCCGGAGATAGCCGCGACCTTGCGCGAGCTTGTCGCTTCGGGTGAAATTCGTGCGCGCTGCCGCGACTACTCCGCAAAAATCAACTCCGGCGCCGCCCTCCGTGATTCGTGCGATTGGATTGAACGCCTCGCGTAGGACAAAGACGGATGGGTCGCGATCGCGCCGCCCTGCCAGGGAAACTCGCGTAGGCTGCTACACTATGGCTCTACGATGGCACCCCGCTATTGCGAAGTCGCGCTTCCAGTACCACTCCGCTCGACATTCACCTACGCCGTGCCGGATCGCTTTGGCGACGAGCCGCTCATAGGTCGCCGCGTTGTTGTTCCTTTCGGCCGGCGCGCCATGATCGGGCTCGCACTCGCTGAATCCGATCGCGCACCCGGCGTTGGGTACACCAAGGAACTCACCGAATTGATGGACCCGCTCCCGGCTCTCCCACCCAAGCTCATCGAACTGGGCCACTGGATCAGCCGTTATTACCTCGCACCCATCGGAGAAACACTTCGTGCCATGCTGCCGCCGGAAATCGAACTCCGCCTGGATCGCACCTACACGATCACGGATTCCGGCCGAGCGCGTTTCCGCGAACTCACGGACGCGAAAGAGAAAATGGGCGTGTCGAGCGCCGAACTCGACCTGCTCGACTACATCCAGAACAAAGACGGCACCCCGGTGCGTTTCGAGCGCAAGCCCGGCGCCAAAGCCCTGGCCGAAAAGATGGTCCGGCGGGGCTATCTTTCTGGGTGTGAAATCCTTCGTCATCGCAAAAGCCGTACCCAAAGGATCGTTGCCTGGCGCCAGAATCGAACCGAAACGGTTGCCAGTGACGCGGAGCAAAGAATTCGCGAAGTCCTCCTTACCGAACGGGGACCGGTGCCGCTCCGCGTGCTCGTCGAAAAGGCCCGTGTATCTCGCGCCCCTATCGAGCGCCTCGAAAGGGCAGGCGTGCTGGAAAGCTGGCAAGAGCCCCTCTCGGTCGTGGGCGAAGATCCTTGGGACACGGATTTTGTCCCTCCTCGAAACGTATTGAATAAAGAGCAAAAGAGCGCGCTCGAAGAGCTCTGGCGCTGGGTCGTCGCCGGTAAATTTCTAACCGCACTCCTTCACGGCGTGACGGGCAGCGGCAAGACGGAAGTGTATCTGGGGGCGATCGAAGCGGTTCTGTCGCGAGGAAGAACAGCAATCGTCCTTGTCCCAGAAATCGCCCTTACGCTCTGGGTTGGCCGTCTCGTGCGCGCGCGTTTTGGCGATCGTGTGGCGATCCTGCACAGCGGCATGCCTGAGATCGAACGCGCGCGTGAGTGGTGGCGCGTACGACGCCGAGAAGCCTCCGTTGTGGTCGGCACTCGCTCTGCCGTCTTCGCCCCGCTCGAAAATCTCGGTCTGATCATCGTCGACGAAGAGCAAGAATCGGCTTACAAGCAGGAGGAAGCGCCCCGCTACAACGGCCGCGACAGCGCCGTGTATCGCGCCCACCTGGAAGGCGCCGTCGCGCTCCTCGGATCGGCCACGCCTTCGCTGGAAACGTTTCACAACACGCGCGCTGGCAAATACGCACTGCTCACGCTCACCTCCCGGGTGGAAAATCGACAGCTTGCGGACGTCCGCATCATCGATCTACGCGAAGAGTTTCGCCGTGAGCATCGCGCCTCGCCCATTTCAGAAACGCTTCGCGCCGCAATTGCTGTACGCCTAAAGGAGCGCACGCAGGCGATGGTGCTGATTAACCGCCGCGGCTACTCTTGGTCATTGCTTTGCCGGAGTTGTGGTGCCGTCGTCGAATGTAGGAATTGCAGCATCGCTCTGACCTATCACAAAAGCCGTCAGCGGATGGAATGTCACTACTGCGGCTTTTCCACCCACCCGCCCAAGCAATGCCCGAAATGCCACGCCGAATATATGTACTTTGTGGGCGACGGCGCCGAGCGCGTTGACGAATACTTGCGTCGGATTTTTCCACACGCCCGCGTCGCTCGCCTGGACCGCGACACCGTCCGCACCAAGCGCGAATATCAGCAGGTTCTCGGGGCGTTTGCAAAAGGTCAAGTCGATGTCCTGGTCGGCACCCAAATGGTAGCCAAGGGTCATGACTTTAGCCGCGTAACCCTCGTCGGCGTAGTCGCGGCCGACCTCGCGCTTGGTCGTCCAGATTTTCGTGCCGCTGAACGGACCTTTCAGTTGCTCACCCAGGTGGCGGGCCGCGCTGGCCGCGGCGAACTACCCGGTGAAGTTCTGATCGAGACTTATTATCCTGAGCACTACGCCATCCAATGTGCGGCGCGACAAGACTACGTCTCCTTTTACGAAAAAGAGGCGGAATTTCGCCGCCTTCTGCGCTATCCACCCTTCACGGCGCTCGCAAATGTGCTGGTGCGCGACCGCAAGATCGAAAACGCGATTCGCTGGTCACGCTCTCTCTCGTTGTGCTTGGAACCATTTGAAAAACAGGGCGTCAAGGTTCTCGGCCCTGCCGCGGCGCCGCTGGCCCGCCTGCGCTGCGAATATCGATTTCAGTTCGTGCTGAAATCACCCCACCGCGCAGCACTGGGACGGGCTCTGGCTGCCGCAGTCGATTTCTGTAGGGCGAAAGAGATTCCTGCGCCCGCCGTTATCGTGGACGTCGATCCCGCCAGTTTGTTCTAAGGGACGGTTCGAACGGCATCCGCCTACTTGATCGGCCAAGGGGTGAAGCATGAGAGGAAAATGATGAGCGCGACCACGGCCCAAGCTCGCCGCGCGCCATCCAGAGGCTGCCAACGGTCATAGAGCGGGGGATGTCGAAATCGGAGCGTCAGAAGTAGCAAGATGGTCCCCCACGCGTACCACAGGGAAAATGGATTCGAGCTCCCTTCGGTGGTCAGCCAGCCCATGACAAGCAGCGCAACCGACACGGCGATCGAGATTTTTCTGTGCCACTCGCTCACCAGGCTGAACATGATGTGTCCGCCATCGAGCTGCCAAGCGGGCAGTAGATTCAGCGCCGTAACGAACAGCCCGACCCATGCCGCCCGCGCCACGGGATTCAGCAGCACCCAACTCACATCGATGTTGGGATGAAACACGTCAGCGAACAGTCGCACCAGCAGGGGATGGCCGAAGACAAGTGCGGCACGATCCTCTGCTCCCGGCGCGATCTTCGAGGTGGCCACCCCGTACGCCATCGCCGGAAGGGCGACCAAAAATCCTACGACGGGACCGGCCAAACCCACATCAAACAATGCGCGGCGCGTCGTGATCGGCGAGCGGATTCGTATGAACGCGCCAAAGGTCCCAAAAAAATTCGGAGCCGGAATGAAATACGGATAGCTCACATCGATCCCGTACGCCCTCCCTGCAAAATAGTGCCCGAGTTCATGCGCCAGCAGGATTGCCATCAGCGTAAAGGAAAACGGAATCCCCAGAACGAGCAGATCTGGATGCTCGAATGGCAACGCCATCATGGTCACGGGGTTCTGGTCGCCCGAAAAGGGCTCCCGATTCTCCGCATAGGACTGCGCGAACTCAGAGCCCACGGCAAGCGTGGAAACCACGGTGAGCAGAAACAGGATCAGTGCGGGCCAAAGCGTTCGCCTTTGCGGCCTAGGCTCTGGGATGTCCAGCAGCGCGGGGAAATTTCTTTCCAGGATTTCGACTGGCAGCCGACCTTGGCCATTTCCGCCGTTCATCTACGCACACTCGTTTGGGTCGTCATCACGCGTTGGATGCGCCGATCTGAGAGAATGCCTTCGCGCCATAGGCGCGAAACGTCACGGCTTGGCGGCGGGAGCCGGAAGCGCCTGAAGTTCTTTGCCGGGCTTGAAGCGGACCGCCTTGCCCGGCGGGATGTTTACCTGCTGGCCCGTTCGGGGGTTACGTCCGATCCCCGTTTTGCGTGGTTTGACGTTGAACACGCCGAAGCGGCGCAGTTCGATGCGGCGTCCATTGCCGAGCGCATTCTTCATCGCCTCGAACACGGTCTCAACCGCCTGCTCAGCCTTGGTGCGCGTAATGTTGGTCTTTTGTACGATGGCATTGACGATATCTAGCTTAATCACAACACCCTCCGGGCGACGTCCCATCAGGCCGGAAATCTATGCTAGTCAGCGGGTTGCAGGTTGTCAAGCATCCGACCGCTTACGGCCTTCTCCTGGGGCCGTGCCTTGGGCGAAAGCGGACTCTCGACCGCGGTCAGACCCGGCGACGCTAGACGGAAACCGGCTCTAAGGCTCGGGCGGTGCGTCTGCCGTATAGCCATTCGGGTAGAAGTGGTTGGCTGTGATATATGGCAGGAATCGCGCGCCAAACCAGATGGTATTGTTTTTCTCCACCTCCACTTTCGGCAAGCTCCAATTCAACTGCGGCTCGGGATAGTAGGTGAATTTCTGCGTATCCGGATCAAATCGCACAAGCGAATTCTGTGGCTGATCGGAAATCCATATCTTGTCCGACTTGTCGGGCCAGACTTCATAGGGATTTGCACCTTGAGTCGGCATCTTGTACTCCTTTATGCCACCCGTCGCGGGATCAAGCCGCCCGACGATTCCCGTGGTGTACTCAGAGAACCATACGATTCCTTTCGAGTCCACTCCGATCCGCCGGATCTGCCCCCAAGACGACGGCGCGTAATACTCCTTGTATTCTTGGGTCTTCGGATTAAACACGGTCACCAGCCCCTTATCGTACCCCGCGCCCCAAATCGTTCCGTCGACTGAACTCGCAGCGAGCCCGTACAGCAAATTGTCCGGCGTGGGCGTCTGCCATTGATGAACCACGCGAGTCTTTGCGTCCAGCTCGCCGACTCCACCCGGCCCCTTCACCATCGCAAACCAAATGTTGTCGTCCTTGTCCGTCACCACCTGCAGCATGCCGCCTCGCCGTGGTGTGTAGTGACGAATCTGCGTGCCGGTCGCCGGATCGAGTTCGCCCAGTTGGCCGCCTGTAATCTCTGCCCAGTAGACGCGCCCTTTGCTGTCGGCGGTGATGCCGTGCATGAAAACGTAGGTGTCTGAACCCTTCAGCGGGTACAGCTTGTATCGCTTGTTGGGATCCAGCTCAGTGGGATCGAGGTGCACCATAGCGTTTGCCACCGGGTTCGCATACCAGACCCCGTCGGGCACGAGGAATGGATCGTGCAACAGTTGTGGTACAGATCGTCCACCTGGTGACGAAACCCAGGGATCTTGGGCCGTCACCCCGTCGATTTCGTTCGCTCCAATCACAGGCCCCCGAAAGGCGGGCCGCGGGAAATTGTCCGGAATGTCGTAGGAAACGTAGATCGCATTGGCCAGTGCATCCTCGTCGAGAATCGGCGGATCGACCCTCAGCCGCTTATCCGGTGTTCCCGGACCGAAATGCGTCGCGAGATATTCGGCGATCTGATCTTTTTCGGCACCCGTCAAGTAGGTGTGCCCCAGATTCGTGTCGAACGGATTGTCGGTCGGCCCCGTCTCCATCATGCGGGCGATTCCAACGCGGTATCCTTCCCTGGTGCGGTGCATCGTGCCGAACTCCGAGCCATGGCAACCGGTGCAGTTCGCCTTCAGTAGATCGCGACCCGGGCCGACCGGATAGAGCTCGTCCATGCTGTTCACCCACACCGTGTTCGACGCAGCACCGGGCGCACCCGCCGCTGCTCCGAAAGCCTCCGTGGACGCGCCTTGTGCCGCTCCCGCTCGCCCGTCCGTTTTCTTGATGGCGATATCGACGGTCTTGTTTTCTCCCGCCGTGAGATCAATGCGTAGCGGGGCCGATGTGTAGCCCCTTTCCAGGACCGTCACGTCGTACGATCCCGGAAGCGCTTGCGGCACTCGGTAGTGTCCTTTGACCGTAAAAACGGTGTACCAGAGTCGGTAGGTCAGGTTGTGTACGGTTACACGGAACCCCACGACCGGTCCCTGATCGGCCGTCACCGTGCCCGAAAGAGTCCCTCGATTCGGCGTCGTCGACGCCGTCTGTGCCCGCGCTGCGATTGTGGCCAACAGCACGGCACCCAACCAAAGTAGTCCCGCCATCCTTTGTCTCATCGTTGGCTCCCCCACAAACGAACGCGAGGGTACCAACCGCCGCCTCGGCGCGCAAGCCACCGAACGCTACTTGGCTGCCGCAGACGACCCCGTGAGGATTACCTGAGAAAAATTCCCGCGCCAAGCCGGGCGAAGGGCCCGGGCGGCAGAGCCATTCATTCGCTCACTTGCAGGGAGGCCAGATAGTCCGAGAGGTTCTTGATGCGTTGTTTCACGACTCTTTCGTTCCGTTGGTCGTAGTATCGAAAGATAGGGCCCCAGGTGGGCATCTCTGACGAGCCGTGAGCTGGGAAACCTGGACCAAATTCGAGAACGCTCGAAACATACTGGTAGGGGAACTTGCCCTGGTGACGCTTTGCCAGTGTGGTCAAGTCGGAGGGCGGTGTCTTTAAGACGACGGCGAGCGGGCCGTGCCCTTTGGCATCGGCACCGTGGCAAGCAGCGCAAAACTGCTTGTACATCTGTTGGCCGCTCGGCAGATAGGTGGGTGGAAGCTCGGTCTCATCCACGGCCGGTCCAGCGACGGTGATCGAAGCGATCCACAGCAGGAAAACGCTGGCTAGAACCACTTGCCGCATCACCATGATTGGCTCCCGGAGATTCGCTTCTCACCTTAATTCGACTGCTTGCTCAAATCAATAGTGCCCGGCGGGCGTCACTAGGATAAGCTCCCCTCGCTCTACGAGGCACCCACGTGAAAGCCCCCGGTATTACAGTGGACATTCCCGGTTTTGGCCGACGGGTCATTCGCACCGTCGTAAGCGATTACACCGGCACCTTGTCGTATCGAGGAAAACTGACGCCGGGCGCAAAGCCCCTTCTGCGGCGTTTGAGGACGCTAGTTGATCTTCGAATCGTCACCGGCGATACCTACGGAACCGCCCGTCAACAATTGAGGGGCATTGCCGTCCCCTACGTGCTGCAGAGCAAAAGACAGGACCTCGAAAAGCGAGCCTTCGTAAAGCGATTCGATCTGAAAAGCGTCGTTGCACTCGGCAACGGCAACAATGATCGGTTCCTCCTGAGGGCGGTGGCCGAAGCGGGTGGCTTGGCCATCGCTGTCGATAACGGAGAAGGCTGTGCGCTCGACGCCCTACTCCACGCACACATTTTCATCGTTGGCGCCTCGAACGCCCTGACCCTCCTTCTCAATCCAACTGCTCTCAAAGCCACCCTCCGCTTTTGAACAACGTCGGCGGTTCAGGCAGGGCCGCTCGCTCACTTCCCCGTGACCGGATTCTTATAGTGGTAGGGCGGCACATAGACATCTGGATAGAGCTTATAGGTCTCCGTTGGAGGCTCGTCGGGAGGAAGCCCTGGGATCGGCCCCGGCGGAGGATCGCCGCCTTTGTCCCAACCCTTGTAGTAATCCGAGTAGTACGTGAAGTAGGCGTGGAGCTTCTGGATCTTCCAAATGCCGTCCTCTTTCACGTATTCATTTTCGTAGGTTGCCTCCCCCCACTGCGCCGAACGGTTCAGGACGCCGACCTGCATGATGGCGCGCCAACGTCCCTTTGCCGTCAGGCCATCGGGGGCAACGTCGATCTTCGGTTGCAGCTGCATGTGGTTGAACAAGGTGCCGTACGTGAGATTTGGTAGCTTGTGCAGATATGCCCGCACCCGATCTTGTCCGACGTAAACGCCGCGCAGTCCGATTTCGAGCGTGCTGTCCTTGGCAAACAGATCGGCGGCCTCGTCCCACTTGCATTTGTCCACGTAATAACCATAGGCAGTCTGTAAGTTGGAGATGGCGATGTAGTCCTGCGAATTCTGGACCTGCTTTGCGAGCGCCGCCACCTGCGCTTTGAGCGCTCCTACTTCCGCGGCCAGGTCTTTCGAGCTTGCGGATTTGTCCGCTTCGTCATCCCCCGCTGCGAACGCAAGGCCCGCTGGAAACATCAGCAACATCACAAACAACAGTTCGAGTGTTTGAATCCTCATTTCCGTGATGCCTCCTCTCTTCATAAGGCGAGAATCTCCCATTCAAAATTGCGGTCATTTCCCGGTCACAGGATTTACATAGTGAAATGGCGGCACGTAGACATCGGGATACAGCTTGTAGGCATCGGTCGTAGGCCGGTCCGGCGGAAAATTGGGAATGGGTCCCGGAGCCGGATTTCCCCCCTGATCCCAACCCTTGTAGTAGTCGACGTAATAGGTCATGTAGTAGTGCAGCTTCTTGATCTTCCAAACGCCGTCGTCCTTCACATATTCGTTCTCGTATGTCCCCTCGGCCCACTGTGCGCTTCGGTGAAGCATGCCGAACTGCTCAAAGGCGCGCCAGCGAGCTCGGGCGGTCATGCCGTCGGGTGAGATGTCGATCTTCGGCTGCAACTGCATATGATTGAAAAGGGTTCCATATTTGAAATCGGGAAGAGTGTGCAAATAGGCGCGGACCCGGTCCTGACCAATCCACACGCCGCGTAAACCAATCTCGAGCGTGCCGTCCTTGGCGAAAAGGTCCGCGACCTGGTCCCACAAACACTTGTCGACGTAATAGCCGTACGCCGTCTGCAGATTGGAGATGGCGATGTAGTCTTGTGAATTCTGAACCTGCTTTTGAAGCTGCGCGACTTCCGTTTTCAGACGATCCAGTTCCGTCGCGTCCTTCTTGTTTCCCGCCGCTAGGGCCAACGCAACCGGAATCAGCAGCGCCAGCACAAGCGAAATCTGGAGCGTTTTCGCCTTCATCGAAGCCACCCTCCCCACAGGATCGTCACAAATCGGACGGGAGAGTATCAACCGGCGGTGGGGCGTGCAAGGCGGTTTGTGCCTCGGGGCGGAAAAAGCGTCCGAGTTGCTCGGTTCGAGTATAGTGTGCGGGTCTTCGGGAGGTGATCGATGCCCGTGCGCACTCGTCGTGAAATGCTTAAAACCGCCGTGGCTTTCGGGCTCGGAGCCGCCTCGAGGAACAAGCTTGCAGCCGCGGCAGGTGACTCAGCCGTTCCGCAAGCGACCATTTCTCTGACGGCACCGTTTTTCCCTGAATTCAAATCGGGCACATGGGAAAGCTCAGGGGCAGCGATTCATTATGTCACCGGTGGCAGCGGATCGCCTGTCCTGCTATTGCACGGCTATCCGCAAAATCACCTGATGTGGCGGAAGGTCGCACAGCAACTGGCACGGAACTTCACACTTGTCGTTGCCGATCTCAGAGGCTACGGTGACAGCAGTAAGCCTGTCGGCGGCGGAGATCACTCCACGTATTCAAAACGCACGATGGCACAGGATCAGGTCGAGCTGATGCAACGGCTTGGCTTTCAAAAATTCGCGGTCGTCGGTCACGATCGTGGGGGGCGCGTGGCCCACCGTATGGCCCGCGATCACCGGGATCGGGTCACGAAGCTTGCCGTGCTCGACATTATCCCGACCTATACGCTCTATCACTCGGTGACCCAGGAAGTTGCGACGGCTTACTATCACTGGTTCTTCCTGATTCAGCCGGAGCCGTTCCCAGAGACTTTGATTGGTCATAGCGTCGAGTTTTATCTCAGGCGGTTGCTCGGCCCGCTGGTACCTGATGCGATCTCCGAGGATGTTTATGCGGAGTATCTGCGAACATTTCGCGAGCCAGCTGCGATTCACGCCAGCTGCGAGGACTATCGCGCGGGAGCGTCGATCGACCTCGATCACGATGCTGCCGATCTCGCCGAGAAAATCACATGTCCCCTACTGGCACTGTGGGGCGAGCGCGGTCCGATCGAGCGCTACTACGATGTTCTCGGCACGTGGAAGGAGCGCGGTACCGACGTCACCGGCCGAGCGATTCCTTCCGGGCATTTTCTTGCAGAAGAAAAGCCGGACGACGTCACAAGAGAGCTCATGAAATTTCTCGAGGCGTAAAAATGCCTCATCCCTTGGCCGTGAGCGGCGACGGCTCGCCCCACTTGCCCGTGAACACAAACGACGAAACCGGTTTCCGTTGGCGTGGCCCGGTCTCGGTATCGCGCAGCCGTCCCTCGGGCAGCGTGATCGGATCACCCGGATAGCCCATCGCGAAACCTGCGACCGCCTCGTAGTCTGCCGGTATGCTGAATATCTCGCGCGCCTTGTCGGGAAGGATCCCAGCCATCTGATGGACTTGAAAGCCCAGCGCCGTGGCTTGCAGCGCAAGATTCGCGGCGGCCTGGCCCACATCGTGGAAGGCATGCCGGTTGACCGAGCCATCATGGGGCATCTTCAGCCCGGCCACGCTCAGCGCCACGACTGGCGCATTTTTGGCCCAAGCTTGATTGAATTCGACGAAGCAGTGGAGAACCTTCTTGTAATTCTCGGGCTGGTCCTTCATTCCGACGATGAAATGCCAAGGCTGCGCATTGTAAGACGATGCTGCCCAACGCGCCGCCTCAAAGACGGTGCGCAGTTTCTCCGGCTCCACTGTGCGCGAACTAAAGGCACGTGGACTCCATCGGTGGGCAATCAGTTCGTGAATGGGCACGGTCGCGGGAGCCGGCTTCTGGTGGTCCGACATCATTCCTCCTTGAAATGAGACAGCAGTTGATCTCGAATGAGATGCCAGCGCACCGTCGAGCGCTTCAACTCGAACGCCTCGAAAGGTCGGATGCTCACGCCGCTTGGGAAGCGCGAGAGGAGTCCAACGAGAATTTACCAGCACCCCACGTCGCCAGAAACAGCAGGCCGCCCATGATCGCTAGATTCTTCTCAAAGTGGACCATATTGTCGATCCGATCCATTCCTTCGAGAGCCCAAAAGTTATGGAACAGCAGCGTCGTGGGGATCAGGTACAGGAACAGAATCCAAGCTGTAAATCGCGTAAACAGCCCGAGAAGAATCGCGAGGCCGCCTACCAGCTCAATCAGAAGGGCGATGCCCAGCGCGACGGCAGGCATCGGCAGGTGCTTCGCCGCCACCATTCCCTCTTCCATCGAGAAGCCCGTAATCTTACCGACACCCCCCAGAATGAAGACCACGCTGACTAAAATCCGTCCCAACAACGGCACCGCACCCGCTGACGAGTTCGCCACAGAGGTTCTCCTTTCGATGGAAGAGCTTTCGCCAGGGCCCCCAACCCCGTGCACGCTACCACAAAACGAACGGGGAGAGGGAGATCAAGCCAGATCGAACAGTAAAACCTCGGAAGGCTTGGTAGATTCCACGCGAATTTCAGCTTCGTCGGAGATGGACGCGCCGTCACCGGCATTCAGCGCAGTCTCGTTTAGCTGCACTCGACCGCGGGCCACGTGCACCCATGCGTGGCGGCCAGATCCGAGCGTATGCCTGGCCTGGGCACCTGTGTCGAGACGCGCAATCAACAGGTTCGCATCTTGATGAATCGTGACCGGAGCCTGGGACCCGGCCACGAGATTAAACTTGCCGCGCAGATCGGCGTCAGAAAACGCCAGCTGCTCGTATGACGGATCCAGCCCCTTGCGCTCTGGCAAAATCCAGATCTGTAGCAGATGCGCGGGATCCTTCGACGAGGGGTTAAATTCGCTGTGCATGACGCCGCGACCCGCCGTCATGTGCTGCAACTCGCCAGGACGGATGACACCGCTCCCTCCGGTTGTGTCGCGGTGCTCGAGCGCGCCTGCGAGAATCCACGTGAGAATTTCCATGTCCCGATGCGGATGCGTCGGAAAGCCACCACCAGGCGCGACGATGTCCTCGTTGATCACGCGCAACGACCGAAACTGCACATGCTCTGGATCATAGTATTGGTCGAAGGAAAAGGTGAAACGTGAATCCAGCCAAGAAAGCTTGTTGCGCCCGCGTTCTTCCGACCGACGAATTTCGATCATGATTTGCTCCTGTCTTCTATGAGCAGTTCGATGCTCAACACCCTCGAGAAGATTCCGAAGACGCGCTAGGGTTTCTGTGTGGGCCGGAGAACGACTTCGCTGATAAAGCTTTGTGGTGCCTCGCTGAGAATCATTTCGACGGCGTGGGCTACATCGTCGGGCTGCAGCATCTTCTCCGCAGCCTTGCCGGAATGAGGGGAAAACTCGGTCCGAACTGTGCCGGGACACACCGCGCTCACGCGGATCCCGAACGGCCGAAGGTCCTCAGCCATCGACTGCGTGAACCCGAGCAGCCCCCATTTTGAAGCGCAGTATGTCGCACCGCCGGCAAACGCGCTCTTCCCGGCAAGCGACGCAATGTTCACGATGTGGCCGGTGCGGCGGGCCATCATGCCTGGCACAACGAGCCTGCACAGTAAGAAAACGGCTTTCAAATTGGTGTCTAATACGGCGTCCCAATTCGCTTCGCTGGTATCCTGCACGGGTGCGAAGTATCCGATGCCTGCGTTGTTGATGAGAATGTCGATCGAACCGAGCGATGCTTCCGTTTTCTTGACGAGCAGAGTGATCTCGTCGGGGTGAGTCAGATCCGCCGGCACGGCCAAAACCGGGAAGCCAGAGCGTTCCAACTCGGCCGCTGCCCCCGAGAGTCTCGCGGCGTCGCGGGCACAGAGCGCAAGTTTCGAGCCCATACGTCCGAGCGTTCGTGCCAGAGCAAGCCCGATTCCGCGGCTGGCTCCGGTGACGAGGGAAACCTTTCCTGCCAGTTCCTTTCCCGACACGGCGATTGACCCCGCGAGGCGACCTGTCGCCTGAACCTGTCATCTTAGCATGGAGGCCGGAGGTGTCATGAACGCGGCATCTTGCTGGATTGAAGCAGGTTTTGGCTTGCGCAGGTTCGGGGCTTTCCCTATAATCCCGTGGATTTCTTTCTTTTGCGCCGTCGTCCTGCTGTGGTGGTCCCGAGTTCGGCCAGGAGTCCAGGGTTAGCCCAGGAGGCAGGAAGTGATCATAGGAAATCATCTCATGAACAAGTTCGCATTGGGTGTTTGCCTCCTGTCCTTGCTTGCAACTGCCTCGGTAGCCAAAGCGCCGCTCGGCGAGCAACAGAGCCAGCAGCCCAGTTATACCCTCCCTGAGTACAACGCCGAACAAGCCGCTGCGGCAGAAAAAGATCCCCAAGCCAGGATTAAGCTGCTCGATGCCTTTGTCGCCCAATACCCGAATTCAACGCTGATGCAGTACATCGATCAGTTTTATTACACCGCGTATTACCAGCTGAAGAATTACGGGAAGGCCATCGAATACGCAGATAAGCTGATCGCCCTCGGTGACAAGGCTGATCTTCCTGTCCGAGTGCAGGCCATTCAGGCGCGCGTCCAGCTTTTTTCCCTCGCCTTTGATCCGAAGGCCGCAGATGCTCACGACCAGCTCGTCAAGCAGCGCGACGCCGCTCTTTTGGGCGTGAAGCTGTTTCCGGACCTACGGAAAGTACCGAACACCACCGTCACGGACGATCAGGTGAAGGCAGGCATCGCCTATCTGCAAGCAGCGGCTGGCGCGGCCGACATGCAGTTCAAGGACTATCCAGCGGCGATCGAAGCCTTCAAGGGCGCTTTGGCCATCAATCCCAAGGATGCGGTGTCGAGCTACCGCCTCGGGCTCGCGCATCTGAGCTCGACTCCTCCCCAGGCACTGGACGGTTTTTGGGCGCTTGCCCGGGCCATCGCTCTGAAAGTTCCCGATGATGCCAAGATCAAGGATTACCTGCGTTCCCGGATCCTGCAGTATGAACAGCCTGGCTGCGACAGTCAGGTCGACGCGCAACTAAACGAACTGCTGCAACTGGCGGCGAATTCACCCGACCGGCCCGCTACCTACACGATTCCAAGCCATGACGATCTGGTCAAGATCAGCCAGTCCAGCACGATCATTACGGTGATCAATGACCTGTCCGGCGGAGGCGACAAAGCCAAAATGACCTGGCTGGCCATTTGCGGCGCCGAGTTTCCTGAAGTGGTCGGCAAGATCATTGACATGCAAAAGGCGGACAGCGCCATCAATTTCATGGTTTTCACCAGTGACAATGCCGACCAGATGCAGGCGGCCACGACCGCAAACATGAGTGTGAAGGTCTGGACGGCACCGCCACCTTCCGGCGCTGGGACAGGTCCAGGAAACACTGCGATTGTTCCGCAACCCGACGTCGTACGGTTCCAAAAGGACGACCCGATCCGATTCTCAGGTGCCTTGGTGAGTTACGATCCGTCGCCTTTCCTCTTGCACTGGGATCAGGTGAAAGTCGATCCCACGACCATTCCTCCTCCCGCGGGCGCTCCCAAACACGCTCCTACGCATAAGCCCGCCGCAAAATCTGAGTAGAGCGAAGGCAGGTCGGACCTCCGAAGCGAATCGGAGTCGAGTCGGGCCCCTTTTTGCTTGCAGGGTCAGGGGGTGGTCAGCGGCGGCTAGAGGAGTCCAGATGATATTGGGAGATCTTGCGGCTCAGCGTGTTGCGGTGAATCCCTAAAATCTTGGCGGCGCGGCATTGATTTCCCTTGGCGTGCTCCAGCACGCGTTTAATGAACTTTTTCTCGAATTCGGTGAGCGCTTCTTCCAGCAGGATCCCGCGATCCACCATCATTCCGACCAGCGATTCCAGTTGCTCTTTCACGTGTGCACGCTCCCTAAAACCGCTCGGAAACGGGATACCCAGGGTTCAGTCGAGTGCGTGGCCGGTAATGCGCTGATAGGCTTCTCGGTATTTTTCTTGTGTGCCGGCGACCACCTCTGGCGGAAGCGCTGGAGCCGGCGGTTGCTTATTCCAGGCGATACGCTCGAGATAATCGCGAACGTACTGCTTGTCGAAGGAGGGCTGTGCCTTACCCGGCTCATAGCGGTCGGCGGGCCAGAATCGCGATGAATCGGGTGTTAAGGCCTCGTCAATCCAGACCAGGTCCTCCCCCAGAGTGCCGAACTCGAACTTCGTGTCCGCAATGATGATTCCCCGCGCCAAGGCGTGCTCGGCAGCCCGGCGGTAGAGCGTGAGGCTCACCTCGCGCAAACGCTCTGCAAGTGGGCGACCGATCTCAGAAACGACCTGGTCGAATGAAATGTTCTCGTCGTGGCCGGTTGTGGCTTTGGTCGAAGGCGTGAAAATCGGCTCCGGCAAACGGCCGGACTCGACGAGACCGGCAGGAAGACGGATGCCTGAGACGCTTCCCGACTCTTGGTACTCTTTCCAGCCCGACCCGGAGAGGTAGCCGCGAACAACGCACTCGACCAGAATGGGCTCGGTTTCCCGAACCAGCATGGCGCGGCCTCGCAACTCATCGACATAGGGCTCAAGCTCGGGGGGGAAAAATTTCGAGGCGATCACGTGGTTCTTGACAACATCTTCTAAATAATCAAACCAGAAGACCGAGAGTTGCGTAAGCACGCGTCCCTTATCCGGAATCGGCGTCGGGAGAACGACATCAAAAGCCGAGAGCCGGTCCGTCGCCACAATAAGCAAGAGCCCGCCGTCCAACTCATAGATGTCGCGAACCTTGCCACGTCCGCGGAGCTTGAGACGCGAAAAATTTGTTTGCGAAATGAGAGCTTGTGTCGACGAAGAAGCCACGAGCTTTGAGTCCTCGGATTACGGAGGCGGGTATTCTAGCGCAGGGTGAGGTGTTGTCAATCGCTAAGCGCTGAACGAAACTTCATCTCGAGTTCGCGAGGACGGAGTTGTTCTAAGAGAATCCCGTTATGCGGCGTGGCTCGTGCTCGCGGCGTCGGGCAAAGCTTTCGCGTCTTCTTCCCATTTGACGGAAACCAGCTTGGAAATGCCGGGCTCCTGCATCGTCACGCCGTACAGGACCGAACCGATTTCCATCGTCTTGCGGTTATGGGTGACGACGATGAATTGCGTCTGTCCACACATCTCGGCCAGCATCTTATTGAAGCGCCCTACGTTCGCCTCGTCCAGCGGCGCATCCACTTCATCGAGAATACAGAAGGGACTCGGCTGGTAGCGGAAAACGGCGATCAAAAGCGCCAGTGCGGTCAGAGCCTTTTCGCCACCCGAGAGGAGAAAGACGTTCTGAAGACGCTTTCCGGGCGGCTGGGCGACGATGTCGATCCCGGACTCGCCCGAGCTATCGGGCTCGCTCAGGCGCATCTCGCCGTGACCGCCGCCGAACAGCGACTGAAAGGCCACGGCAAAATGCGCATTGATGGAATGGAAGGCCTCTTCGAATTTCTTGCGCGAGACTTCGTCGAGCTCATGGATGGTGAGCTGGGTATTTTCAATCGACTGCACCAGGTCGTCCCTTTCCCGCCGCAGGAATGCCTCGCGCTGCTCGCATTCCTGAAATTCCTCGAGCGCCATCATGTTCACCGGACCCATTGCCTCGACGCGCGCCTTCATCTCGTTGTAGTTTGCTTCGGCCGACCGAAGTTCTTCGGTTCCGAGGAGCTCGGGCTCCTGCGCCATCAACTCCTCCGGCTGTGCGTTCAACTCGGACAGGCAGGTTTGGCGGAGGTAGTCGCGATCGGAATCGTTACGGGCTTTTTCCACTTGACGGCGGCCGCGCTCCGCACGAAGCTCATCGAGCGACTGGCGGCGGCCGCGCAAAGACTCATCGATTTGGCCGCCTCGGGATCGTGCCTCGGTCCATTCGGCCTCGAGCGTCGTCTGATGATCGGTCAATCGCGTCTTTTCGCGACGGAGATCGTCGGCTTGCTGTCGAACCTGTTCCGAAGTGGCGTCAATTTCATCTCCCTCCCGGAGCAGCGCCGCATGCTGCTGGTCGAGCCCCGCGACGCGTTCCTGGGCCTGTCGGATCTCGTCGTTCAGGCGCTGGTCGGCCGCTTCGGCGCTCCCGAGCCGCTCGGTCATTGCCGCCAGCTCTTCCCGGCGCGCCACCACTTGTTCCTGCATTTGTTCGAAATCACGACGCAGGCCACTCAACGTCTCCGCCGCCAGCTCGGCCTCTGCTTCGGCCTCCGCGCGGGAACGCAGGGCCTCGGCATGTTCGGATCGCGCTTGCTCGGCCCGGATGCGCGCTGTTTCCGCTTCGGCTCGAAGCCGTGCGATTTCCTCGCGTTCGGTCGCCACACGCTCTTCGATGCGAGCAAATTCGCGGTGGGCGTGTTCGCGCTGATGGAGCGCCGCGACTAAATTCTTCTCGGCTTCAAGGTGCTCAGCGGTCGTTGCCGAAAGACCGAGTTCGGCAGCAGCGATCTCCGATTCTAGGTGGCTGAGCTCGTGTTCCCCTTCCCGCACGATGGCTTCGAGCTTCGCCGATTCCGTCTCGCGTTGCCGCAGTTCACGCTTGAGTGCCAGCGGACCGGCCTCCCCCTTGCGTCCACCGGAAACCATCCGGCCGTGGTAGCACGTGCCGTCCGGTGTCAGGAAATAACTGTGCGGATTCTCGCGGGCCATGCGCTCAGCAATCGCCGACCCCTCGACCAGGTAGGCGGTGCGCAGCTTTTTTAGAAAATATTTCGTGTTCGGGCCCAGCGGCTCACGAAACTCGACGAGGCGATCGAGCCGTTCAATGAAATCTCCCGGCATGGATGAGCCGAGATCGATCTCGGATTTGTCGACATCGAGACTGTGGATCGAGTCGACGAAAAATGTAGCTCGGCCACCCATTTCATTGCGGAGCAGGGCGACTCCGGTGCGTGCCTGATCGAACGATTCGACAACAACATACTCGAGCTCGTCACGAAAGAATTGCTCGACGGCGCCCTCATATTGTTCCGGTACTTCCGCGTAGTCGGCAAGCAGACCGACGGCGCGGAAGCCACTGGCGTTGCCTTCGCCGCTGGCGTTGAACAGCTTCTGCACCGCGTCGGCCGTGTAGCTGCGCTCGCGCAGAATCTGCTCGATCGAGGCGTGGCGCGCCCGTTCGGCGGACAATTCCCGTCGGGCCCGCTCGAGTTGCTGGGCGGTTTCCTGATGTGACTGACGGAGGCGGGCGAGATGGGACTGCGCGTCCAGAGCCGCCGAGGCCAGCTTGTGCGCGCGCTGCTCGGATTGCTCGAAGCCCGTGTCGGCGATTCGGACGCTCGCCTGGAGATGGGCGTGCTCCTGCTCGACGGCGCGCAAGGACGCCATCCGCTGAGTCTCCGAGGCGCTGTGCCGCGCCGACGATTCATGAGCCTGTAGCGATTCCGCCTGCGCGTGCGCCGCTTTTTCGACGAGTCCGCTGGCGAGTTGGCGAAGCTCGGCGACCCTCGTTTCGAGGAGCGCTTGATCTGCGGCGCTCGCCGAGACACGTTCGGCCGCCTGGCGCAGTCCTGATTCCAGTGATTGGGCCTCGTCGCGGAGTCGAGCGAGGGACTGGCGATGCTCGAAGGCACGCCCCGTGAGCTCGGATGCCTGCCGCTGAGCGTGTTCGATATCGATGGCCAACCGCGCCGCACGCGATCGCAGCTGGGCGGCCTGCTCACGATTGAACGTAATGCGGTTCTCCGCACGATCCAGATCGAGCGCTGTCTGGTTCAGCACGTTCTGTGTGTGACGGAGCTCGGCATCCAGTTCATACGTGCGTGCGCTGAGGCGTTCCTGTTCGTCTTCGAGCTCCTGTACCAGGCCCGACTCCCGGACTTCGGCAGCCTCCAGTTCACCTACGAGCGTTTCCAGACGAGAGGCTTCGAAATCGAGTTGTCCGGCCTTGCTCGCGAGCACCCTCCGCAGCACGCCGCGCATCTGTTCGCGCAATTCCGCGTAGCGACGCGCCTTGGAAGCCTGCCGCTTGAGCGAGGCGAGCTGCTTTTCGACTTCTACCAAGATGTCGTTCACGCGCGAGAGGTTGACCTTGGAAGCTTCGAGTTTCGCTTCGGCCAGTCGCCGTTTGGTCTTGTACATCGTGATTCCGGCAGCTTCCTCGATGATGGCGCGGCGATCCATCGGCTTGGAATTCAGGACTTGACCAATGCGGCCCTGCTCGATGATCGCGTAGCTGTCCGGGCCCAGGCCAATGCCCATGAAGATTTCCTGGACGTCACGCAGCCGCGCGACGCGGCCGTTGATGAGATACTCGCTTTGGCCAGAACGATAGAGGCGACGTCCGACCACGACTTCGCCGGGGCGCAGCGCGATCAGAGGCTTTTCCGGAACGCGTTTCTTCCAGACCTTACGGCCTTCGGAGGCTTCTCCGGCAACGATCTCGTCGGGTGTGCTTGCCTCAACGGCCTCGCCCGGATCCGCATCCATCACCTTGGCAACCGCTTCGGAGAGCTCAGGATCGACGAGCGTGAGCGTCACTTCGGCCAAGCCCATGGGCGGGAGCTTGGCAGTGCCGTTGAAAATGCAGTCTGACATGCGCTCGGCGCGGAGCATCTTATGGCTCTGCTCGCCGAGGACCCAGGAGACCGCGTCGACAACGTTGGATTTGCCGCAGCCGTTTGGGCCCACGATACAGGTGACGCCTGTGCCGCTGAACGTGATCGGCGTTTTCTCGCAGAACGACTTGAAGCCAAACAGCTCAACTTTGCGGAGTTTGAGCACCCGGTCCCTCGCAGCGATCGCTCTCCCTCTGATCCAACCTCAAGGGATAAAGCATCGTTTTTGTTTTGAGTTATTTCGAGACAGAAACGTTCGGAGGGTCGATGTCCGTGGCCCTTCCGCCTGGCGCTGCAGAGTTGGCGGTTACGGAACTACAAGGTAGCACGGTCGCTAGAACGTGTAAAGCGCCCTTTGGCGTGTGTTGCGAGACGATGGAAGAAATCGCACCGTTGCTGGCCTAGCGTGGATGGGACGGCGTGTTCCTTGGCTCTTAGGTTTTCAGGTACCAAGGCACATTGATCAGCACGATCCGATCGCTTCCATGCAACAGGATCAACGCCTTCAGAATCTCCGCGCGCTGGTTATGGAGCGGATAGTGATACCAATGGCGCTCGACGAGCTCGGGGACGATGATGGCGATCTGGCGATTCGGATGCTCCTTTTCAGCCTTGAGCACGTAATCAAGGATCGGACG
>Ga0187769_10000293_pt1 | contig 27528 bp, 26 predicted proteins | sample 0116_SJ02_MP02_1_FD_133140 | JGI IMG/M metagenome (GOLD analysis project Ga0187769, IMG submission 133140) | Tropical peat soil microbial communities from peatlands in Department of Meta, Colombia - 0116_SJ02_MP02_10_MG | ecosystem: Environmental > Terrestrial > Soil > Wetlands > Peat | place... | reverse complement strand
TCCTGCAGATAGAAATTCTGGATCGGGATGTGGTTGTTGCCGAACTTGAAGCCGCCGCGCACCGATTTGAAGTCGGCTTTCTCCATTTCTTTGCGCATGCCTTCCTTGTCGGACAGATCGCCCTTGACCGCGGTCACCGCCGAGTCGATCAGCGCCACGGCATCATAGGTCTGGGCGCCGTAGAACGACGGCGAAATGTTGTACTTGGCCTTGTAGTCGGCGACGTATTTTTTGTTGGCATCGTTGGGCAGATCGGCGACCCACTCCTGCGCGCCCGGAACGCCGACGGCCAAATCCTTCAGGCGCGGCAGCGACAGATCGTCGATGGTAAACGCGGTGTAGAGCGGAATCTGACCCTTCAGCCCGGCCTGCACATATTGCGTGACGAATTGGACGCCGGCGCCGCCGGGATAGAACGCGAAGATCGCGTCGGGCTTGGCCTCGCGGGCCTTCGACAATTCGGCGGAGAAGTCGAGCTGATCCGGCCAGCGCGTCAATTCCTGACCGACGATCTGGCCTTTGAAGGTCGTCTGCACGCCGGCCAGCATGTCCTTGCCGGCGGCATAGTTCGGGCCCAAAAGGAAGGCGGTCTTCACGCCCTTATCGTTCATGTAGCGGCCGAGCGCCGCCGGCGTCTGATCGTTCTGCCAGGAGGTCGAGAACACGTAGGGCGAGCACAGCTCGCCGGCCAATTGCGACGCGCCGGCATTGGTGACGACCGTCATGGTCTTGGAATCGACCAGCGGCTTGAGCGAAGCGAGCACCACATTCGACCAGATGTAGCCGACGACGAAATCGACGTGGTCGGACTCGATCAATTCTTGAGTCTTTTGCACGCCGACTTCCGGCTTGAGCTGATCGTCGGCATAGATGACCTCGACGGGAAGCCCGCCGAGCTTGCGGCCGAGGTGGTCGAGACCGAGCTCAAAGGAGTTTTTCATGTCGTTGCCGATGGCGGCAGCCGGCCCGCTAAAGGTCGAGATGAAGCCAATTTTGACGGTCTTCTGCTGGGCCGTCGCGGGCGCCGCAAGCAGCGCAAGCGCGGCTGCCGAAACAAGCGTTGTCTTTCGCATTGTGTTCCCCCATCTGGTGGTTGCACCTTGCCGGTGCCGAGGAATTTCTTGCCAAATGACGCTTGGCAATAGCGCGAAGCGGTGATTTGACCGCGACCGCAGGCGCTAATCAAGCCGCAGTTTGGCCGCAGCTGGACAGTGATTGCATGGCTCAAAATCTCGAACTCGGCCTCGATACGTTCGGCGACATCACTGCCGGCCCCGATGGCACCCCGCACTCGCATGCGCAAGTGATCCGTGACGTGGTCGAACAGGCGGTTCTGGCCGACCAGGTCGGTGTCGATGCGATCGGTCTTGGCGAGCATCATCGGCCCGATTTTGCGATATCCGAGCCGGACGTCGTGCTCGCCGCGATCGGCGCGCGCACCAGGCGAATTTGGCTCGGCTCCGCAGTGACGGTGCTGTCGTCGGATGATCCGGTCCGGGTGTTCGAGCGGTTTTCCACGCTCAATGCCGTCTCGAACGGCCGCGCCGAAATCACGCTCGGCCGCGGGTCCTTCATCGAGTCGTTTCCGCTGTTCGGCTATGACCTGTCCGATTACGAGAAATTGTTCGAAGAAAAGCTCGACCTGTTCGCGGCGCTCCTGCGCAACGAACCGGTCACGTGGCGCGGCACGACGCGAGCGGCGCTTAACAATCAGCGCGTCTTCCCGCCGATCGAAACCGGCCGCTTGCGCACATGGATCGGCGTCGGCGGCTCGCCGGAATCGGTAGTGCGCGCCGCGCGCTACGATCTGCCGCTGATGCTGGCGATTATCGGCGGCGAGCCGAAACGCTTTCTTCCTTATGTCGATCTCTATCATCGCGCCTATGCACAGCTCGGCAAGCCGGCGCAGCCGGTCGGCATTCACTCGCACGGCTATGTTGCCGATACGGACGAACGGGCGCGCGAAGAATTTTGGCCGCACTACAAGGCGTCGCGCGACCGCATCGGCGCCGAGCGCGGCTGGCCGCCGACTTCGCGTGCGGCGTTCGAGCAGGAGGTCAAAGGCGGCGCGCTCCATCTCGGCTCGCCCGAAACCGTCGCGCGGCGGATCGCCACCACGATCAAAGATCTCGGCGCCGTGCGTTTTGACATGAAATATGCCGCCGGCACGCTGCCGCATGACAAGATCATGCGTTGCATCGAGCTCTATGGGACGAAGGTGATGCCGCTGGTCCGGGAGATGGTGGGCGGCTAATGGGCCGTCGGCATTGTATTTGTCATCAATCGATGCTATTTTTAGTGTATCAAAGGACACCGCAATGCGCACGACGTTAGCCCTCGACGATGATTTGTTGGCCAAAGCCCAGGCGTATACCGGGCTGAAGGAGAAGTCGGCGCTGGTGCGAGAAGCGCTGAAGGCACTGATCGAGCGAGAGGCCGCGCGACGAATGGCCCGGCTTGGTGGCAGCGAACCGCGCGCCACTGTGCCGCGGCGGCGGCGGACGGCTCCCCGGTGATCCTCATCGATACCTCGGTCTGGATCGACCATCTTCGCTCAAGCGACGCCGCTCTTGTAAACTTGCTCGACAGGGCACAGGTCTTGGCGCACCCTTTTGTGATCGGTGAGCTCGCTCTCGGCAATTTGCGGCAACGCCAGCTTATCCAGAATACGGTATTCGATCTGCCTTGGTCGACCGTCGCGTCAGACCAAGAAGTTCTTCACTTCATCGCCGAGCAAAGACTGTTTGAGTCTGGGATTGGCTACGTCGATGCGCATTTACTGGCGGCCGCGAGGCTGACACCCGGCTGTGCGTTGTGGACCCGCGATAAATCTCTGAGCCGCGTCGCTGAGCGTCTAAACTTGACGTCGAATTTGCCGTCGCAAACCTGATGTTCCCGCAACCCTTCACGTCCCCACCAGCCCGAATTGCGGGCTCGACGGTTCGGCACGGCTCTTTTTGGCGATACGGCCGGCGAGCCGAGCGAGCCGGCCGGCTTCGACCGCCGCCCGCATGCTCTTTGCCATCAGCACCGGATGCTGCGCCTTCGATACCGCGGTATTGATCAACACCGCCGCGCAGCCGAGCTCCATGGCGAGCGCGGCGTCCGACGCAGTGCCGATGCCGGCGTCGAGCACCACCGGCACCGGCGAGCGCGCGCAAATAAGCTCGATGAAGTGCGGATTGGAAATGCCGAGCCCCGAGCCGATCGGCGAGCCGAGCGGCATCACGGCTGCGGCGCCGGCGTCGGCCAGCTTGCGGCAAGTCACCGGATCCTCGGTGCAGTAGGGCAATACGACAAAGCCCTTGGCGACCAGCTCGACCGTCGCGCGGACGAGTTCCTCGACGTCGGGGTAGAGGAGTTCGCGGTCGCCGATCACTTCGAGCTTGATCCAGTTGGTGTCGAGCGCTTCGCGCGCCAGTTCCGCCGTCAGCACCGCGTCCTTGGCGGTCTGGCAGCCGGCGGTGTTGGGCAAGAAGCGCACCCGGCCGACCAAAAGGTCGATCAGGCTCTCGTCGTCGCCGGCAAGGCTGATGCGGCGGATCGAAGCGGTGACCATTTGCGTGCCGCTTGCGGCAACGGCGTCGAGCATGATCTTGCGGTTGGGATAGCCGGCGGTGCCGAGAAACAGCCGCGAGGCGAATTGTTGGCCGGCAATGATCAATGGGTCGGACATCGGTTGCTCCTTCAGCCACCCTGCCGGGCGCGGACGATTTCGACGCTGTCGCCGGCGCGCAGCTCGGTGTCGCGCCAGGCCGCGCGCGGCACTACCGCGCCATTGAGCGCAACCGCAATGCCGCGCTGGCCGGTATCGACGGCCTTCTCGGCCAGCAGCACCTCGAGCGTCGCCGCAGCGAGCGGTTCGGTCTCGCCATTCACGCGGATCGTCGCTTGCGCCACTATCTCTTGCGCCATCACCGTCCCCTACTCCGCGGCGCGCGCCGGCAGAAAACGCTCCAGACCAAACGGCCGGATTGTCGGCTCGGCGACGTCGTCGAGGACGAGCCGCGCCATGGCGTCCGCGGTGACCGGGGCGAGCAAAATGCCGTTGCGATAATGGCCGGTGGCGTAGAACAGGTTTTCCAACGGCGCGCGGCCGAGGATCGGCGCGTCGTCACGGCTGCCGGGCCGATGGCCGACCCAAATCTCATCGACCGGCAAGTCCTCGATTGCGGGAATCGCGCGCCAGGCCGCCTCCAACAGGGTGAGCAAGCCGCCGGCCGTGACCGCGCCGTCGAAGCCTTTCTCCTCCACGGTTGCGCCGACGATCAAGCGGCCGTCGCGGCGCGGCACCAGATAGGCGCCCGGCGCCCACAGCACATGATTAAGGAGTGGCGCGGCCGGATCCATGCGCACGGCCAGCATCTGGCCCTTGACCGGGCGCACCGGCGGCCGGCGATCCGGCGGCAAGCCTTCGAGGCCGCGCGACCAGGCCCCGGCCGCGACCACCACGCGATCGGCCGCGATGGGCGTTCCGTCGTCAAGAACGATGCCGGTGACGCGGCCGGCCTGCGCCGCGATTTCCTTGACCGCCTGGTGTTCGTGAATGTCGACGCCGGCGGCCTCGACGGCAATGCGCAGCGCTTGCACGACCTTGCGGTTGTCGACTTGGTGATCCTCCGGGCTGAACACGGCGCCCGCGATTTTGCCGGCAAGATGCGGTTCCTTCGCCCGTGTCGCCGCGCCCGACAGCCATTGCAGCGGCAGGCCGAGTTTCGTCTGGTAATTCAGCCGATGCCCGATCTCGGCCGCATCGTCGGCGGTGAGCGCCAAAACCAGCGTGCCCTCGCGGCGCAACTCGACGTCGATGCCGCTCGCGCGTCTTAAGTCTTCGGCAAAGCCCGGCCAGCGCGCCTGGCTGTCGCGCCCGAGCGCGACCAAATCCTCCTCGCCGGGCTCGGCCTCGCAGGCTGCCGCGAGCATGCCGGCCGCCGCATGGCTGGCGCCCATGCCGGCCTCGCCGCGGTCAAACAGCATGACCTCGGCGCGGCGCGCCAACCGCCAGGCGATACCGAGCCCGATGACGCCGGCGCCGATTATGGCGACACGCGGCCGCGCGGCGGCACCCGAAACGTCGGACAATTTGGCGCTCAACGCGGCTCCCTTCGCTGGAATGACCCAGACAGGTTCGACGGGTTTAATCTCAGCCGCGCGTTCAACGCGGCACCCCTGGCCGATGCCGGAATAATGGGAGTTTTACGGCCCTTCGGCAAGGGTCACGCCAGGCCGCCGGTGCCGCAGGTAACGCGCACAGACAAGGCCGACGGCGGCGATGACCGCGGCGCCGATCAAAGGCGGCACGTGGGTGCCGAAATGGTCGAAGCTGAAGCCGTAATAGATCGGCCCAATCGCCTGGCCGGAAAAGAACGCCGAGGAATGCATCGACAAGGCGGCCCCGCGCGCCGTCTGCGACAGATCGGTGACGTGCACCTGGATGCAGTTATGCAGCATGTAGAAGCCGATTCCGAACAGAACGAACACGGCGGCCTGCACGTACCAAGTCAGGTTCAGCGCGATCAAAATGAAGGCGAGCGCCGCGCCGGCGGCTCCCGACAGCATCAGTTGCCGCTCGGTCACGCGCGCGACTAAAAACGGCAGCGCCAGCGAGAACAGGATGCCGCCAAGACCGAAGGCAGCGATGACGATGCCGGCATAGGACGAGTGCGTCTGCCCGCTCGCCAGCAACAAAAGGGCGACGTAGGGAAACATACCGTGGATGACGACGCCCTCGAAGAACACCGAGCTGAAGCAGAATTTGGCGCGCGGATCGGAGAAAACGCTGTGGAATCCGGCCGCCGCCGCGGTGAGGCTGAATGGTTTCGACTTGGCGGCGTGCATGCCGCGGAAGGCAAAAGACGCTATTACCGCGACGATCAGGCCAAACGCGCCAATCGAAAAGAAAACGCCACGCCAGCCGAGCACGTCGCCGATCACGCCCGAAATGACCGCGCCGATGAGATTTCCAGTGAGCCCGACCGCGAGTAGGCGGCCGATCGCGACCTGCCGCTCGTGCACCGGCACGAGATCGCCGACGATCGCCACGCCGACCGGAAATATGCCACCCGCGCAGGCACCGGCGATGACGCGCATGGTCACAAGCAGCGAAAAATTGCTGGCGAAGGCGCAGACAAGCGTCGTCATGACCACCGCGGCTAGACTCGCGTTCATCAATCGCGTCTTGCCGAAAAAATCGCCGATGGTGCCGAGTGCCGGCTGCATCAGCGCATAGGGAAAGGTGAACGCGGTCGACAACAGCGCCGCGGTCTTAACGTCGACGCCGATGTCGACCGCGATTTTGGGGATGACCGGATCGACGGCGCGCGAAAACAGCGTCGACGCGAAGATCACCAGGCTGACGACTCTGAGAAGCGGCGGAATGGCGGAACCTGTGTGGCGGCTAAGCCTTCTTGGCCAGCGCGTCGAATTGCATCAATCGCTCAAGAAGCGGTGCTAAGGCCTTGAGTGGTATCATATTCGGGCCGTCGGACGGCGCTTTGTCCGGATCCTGATGCGTTTCGATGAAGACGCCGGCGACGCCGACCGCCACCGCGGCCCGCGCCAGCACCGCGACAAAGTCGCGCTCGCCACCGGAAGACGTGCCCTGCCCGCCCGGCTGCTGCACCGAATGGGTCGCATCGAAAATCACCGGCGCGCCGATCTTGGCGAGCACCGGCAGCGCGCGCATGTCGGAGACAAGCGTATTGTAGCCGAACGACACGCCGCGCTCGGTGACCAGCACATTGGCATTGCCGGCGCCGGTGATTTTGTCGACGACGTTCTTCATGTCCCACGGCGCCAGGAACTGGCCCTTTTTGACGTTGACGGGGCGGCCGGTCTTCGCCGCGGCGACCAGAAGGTCGGTCTGCCGGCTTAAGAATGCCGGGATTTGCAGCACGTCGACGGCTTCGGCGACGCGTGCGCATTGCTCCACCTCATGCACGTCGGTCAACAACGGCACGCCGAGTTTTTTCCGCAGCTCGGCGAAAATAGGCAGCGCCTTGTCGAGCCCAAGTCCGCGAGCGCTTTTGCCCGAGGTGCGGTTCGCCTTGTCGAACGAAGTCTTGTAGACGAAACCGATTTTGAGCTTCACCGTAATCTCTTTCAGCGCAGCCGCCATTTCGAAGGCATGCGCGCGGCTCTCGAGCGCACAGGGCCCCGCGATCAAGGCGAGCGGCAGCGCATTGCCGAATTTTGCTTTGCCGACGGTGACGATGGCGTTTGGCTTGGTCATGAACACCCTCGCGGGCGACCTTGCGTCGGCACACGGCCGGGGTCAACCGACCGGCGCCGGACTGGAGCAACAGAGCCCCTGCCCCGGCCTGGCGACTTGGGTTAGGCTAGGTGCAGGCGCGCCACTTGGAGCATGATCCCGAAAAGTGGAAACCGGTTTTCGGATAAGATCATGCTCAACGAAAAATCCAGGCCACGCCGCAAAATATCATCAGGGAGGGTTTCATGATTAATCTGACCGAGGTCGATCGTGCGTTCCGTCAGGCCACCGACGCCGGACAAATTCCGGGCGTGGTTGCGATGGCTGCTACCGACAAGGAGGTCATTTACCAGGGCGCGTTCGGCAAGCGCGATATCGCCAAAGCCGATCCGATGACGCTCGACAGCGTGTTCTGGATCGCTTCCATGACCAAGGCGATCACCGCGACCGCCGCCATGCAGCTCGTCGACCAGGGCAAGCTGTCGCTCGATGAGCCGATCGGCAAAGTTCTTCCCGACCTGGCAAACCGGCAGGTGCTGGAAGGCTTCGACGCTTCGGGCGCGCCGAAGCTGCGCGCCGCCAAGCGGCCGATCACGCTGCGTCACCTGCTCACCCACACCGCCGGCTTTTGTTACGACATCTGGAACGCCGAGATGGGCAAATACATGCAGGGCGCCGGCATTCCGGGCATCACCGGCTGCGAGAACAAGGCGCTGACCATCCCGCTCAACGCCGATCCCGGCACCAAATGGGAATACGGCATTAATATCGACCATGTCGGTAAAGCGGTCGAAGCCGTTAGCGGCAAGAAGCTTGGCGCCTATCTCGCCGAGAACATCTTCGCGCCGCTTGGCATGAAAGACACCGCGTTTAAGATCGGCGCGGCGCAGCGCACCCGCCTCGTCGGCATGCATACGCGCACGCCGGGCGGCGGGCTCGCCCCATTCCCGTTCGAACTGGCGCAGGAGCCGGAATTCGAGATGGGCGGCGGCGGGCTCTACGGCACCGCGCCCGATTACATCGCCTTCGTCCGCATGCTGCTCAACGGCGGCAGCCTCAACGGCAACCGCCTGCTCAAGCCCGAGACCGTGGCGATGATGGCGCAGAACCAGATCGGCGAGATCAACGTCATGACGCGCTGGACAAGCGCCATGCCGCCATTCTCCAACGACATCGAGCTCTATCCGGAACAGGACAAGAAATGGGGCTTGAGTTTCCTCATCAATACCAAGCAGACGGCGGAAGGCCGCAGCGCCGGCAGCCTCGCCTGGGCCGGCCTCGCCAACACCTATTTCTGGCTCGATCCGGCGCGCAAGGTCGGCGGCGTCATCCTGATGCAATTAATCCCGTTTGCCGACGGCAAGGCGCTTGAGCTTTTCGCCGCGCTCGAGCGCGGCGTTTATGGAAGTCTCGAAGGGACGAAGGCCGCGGCTTAGGCCGCGGCCAAGCCGCGCGAAACGATATAGGCGGGCCAGCCGGCCCGCCTATTTCACGGCTGAAAAGGCCGTGGGCGCAAGAATCTGGTTGGCGGCATTTTGCAGGATGGGGCCGTCTTTTTCGCTCGCGGCGCGCGCATTGATCCAGTCCGGATCGGCCATGAAGGCGTTCCATTTCTTCTCGCGGTCGGCGAGCGACTCCCAGGCCAAAAGATAGGTCAGCTCCTGGTTGGATTCGCCGATCAGCGTGGTCCAGAAGCCGGCCTGCTTGATGCCGTGCTTGTCCCACAGTTTCAGCGTGGTGTTTTGGAACCGCTGCAGCAGCGCCGGCAGCCGGCCCGGTACACAACGATAGACGCGCATCTCGTAAAGCATGGTTACCTCGGCAGGTTGGGTCGAAGAGCGCGACGTTAATTCGGCCGCGCCGAAAGGCAACTGCTTCTTCAAGAGACGCGAATAAAGCCGTTCAGCTTGGCGGCTTGACGGTCGAAGGTCGCCGTCGCGTCGCAGCCGTGACTGAGATTGACCTCGCCAATCAGCGCGTCCGTGAAATCAACAGTGCGGCTCTTGAGTGTCTGCAGGGCTGCCCGAACGGCCCCCTCATCTTCCAATATCAAATCGCGGCTTGACAGCAATTTTTCGATGACCAGCGCGATTTCCGCCCGCCGATAACCGTGAACACTGGAGAGCACCCACACCAATTCGCACAAGGCAACTCGATCGATAAAGCCGGGATTTTGCTGCGTGCATTGCGTAGCCACAAATTCCCTGGCCAAGTGCGCCTGCGTGATATCGTCCTCTACGAACAGACGAGCCAAGACGTTCGTGTCGAGCCCAATCATCGCCTGGACCGAAGATACCGCTCAACGGCGTGCCGACGGATGGCCTCATCCATTTCTTGGAGGGTGGCGCTGCGTCGGGGTTTGCCGAGAATTCCAAACAAATCGCGAATGCTGTGCTCGGCTCGCGTTACCGCAATACTGGCTTTATCTTCGACAACGAAGCGAACTTTGTCACCCTTGCGCACGCGCAGGCGCTCGCGCACCTCTTTGGGAAGTGTGACCTGGCCCTTGCCGGTCACTGTGGCGTCGTAGGAGGGAGCCGCCGGCGCTTCGGCAAAATACCGCGTGGCACGACCTTCCTTGACCTTACGGATGCGATAACCCCGGCCTTCCAGCCGTTTGAGGGCATTGTATTGCGGACCGCCGGTCGCAGCGACAATCTCGTCCATCGTGGCGCCGGCGGGCCGAGACACCAGCCGTTCGGCGATTTTGCTGCCCGGACCTTCGTCGGTCATCTGTTACTACCATAAATTCCTACATCTTGTAATAAGCTACTCACTGCTTATTGTACTGTCAACAAGTCGAACCGGTCGCGCGGCGCCGGTACGCTGCATCGAGATGAACCAAAGCTGGAGGGCCGGTTAAACCAGCCGGCTCTGCTCCACCGCCGCCTCGATGAAGGACGAGAACAGCGGGTGGGGTGCAAACGGCCGCGATTTCAGTTCGGGATGAAACTGCACGCCGATGAACCAGGGGTGATCGTCATATTCGACGATCTCCGGCAGAAGCCCGTCGGGTGACATGCCGGAAAACCGCACGCCGTGCTGAGCCAGGCGATCCTTGTAGGCGGTATTGACCTCGTAGCGGTGGCGGTGGCGCTCCGAAATTTGCGTGGCGTGATAGATCTCGGCGACGCGCGAGCCACGCGCCAACACCGCCGGATAGGCGCCAAGCCGCATGGTACCGCCTAGATCGCCGCCGATGCCGCGCTTTTGCAGTTCGTTGCCCTTCATCCACTCGGTCATCAGGCCGACCACCGGCTCGGGCGTGGCGACGAATTCGGTGGAATTGGCTGCTTCGATGCCGCACAGATGGCGCGCCGCCTCGATCACCGCCATCTGCATGCCGAAACATATGCCGAAATACGGCACTTTGCGCTCGCGCGCGAACTGCGCGGCGAGGATCTTGCCCTCGGCGCCGCGCTGGCCGAAGCCGCCCGGCACCAGAATGCCGTCGACATGCTCGAGGAACGGCGCCGGATCCTCGTTCTCGAACACTTCGCTTTCGATCCAGTCGAACTTGACCTTCACCTTGTTGGCGATGCCGCCGTGGGAGAGCGCTTCGATCAGTGACTTATAGGCGTCCTTCATGCCGGTATATTTGCCGACAATGGCGATGGTGACGTTGCCTTCCGGATTGCGGATGCGCTCGTTGATCAGCTGCCAGGTGGCGAGATCGGGCGCCGGCGGCGCCTCGACGCCGAACGCCGCGAGCACCTCGTTGTCGAGGCCGGCGGCGTGATAGGCCTCGGGCACTGCGTAGATATTGTCGACGTCGCGCGCCTCGATTACCGCGCTTTCGCGCACATTGCAGAACAGCGCGAGCTTGCGCCGCTCGCTTAAGGGGATTTCACGATCGGTGCGGCAGAGCAGGATATCGGGCTGAATGCCGATGGCGCGCAATTCACGAACCGAATGCTGCGTCGGCTTGGTCTTCAGTTCCCCGGCGCTGGGAATGAATGGCATCAGCGTCAAGTGGATGTAGACGGCGTGGCCGCGCGGCAACTCGTTGCCCATTTGCCGGATGGCCTCGAAATACGGCAGGCCCTCGATATCGCCGACCGTGCCGCCGATTTCGCAGAGCACGAAATCGAAACCGTCGTTGCCGTCGCGGATAAAATCCTTGATCGCGTTGGTGACGTGCGGAATGACCTGGATGGTGGCGCCGAGATAGTCGCCGCGGCGCTCCTTGGCCAGGATCTCCTGGTAGATGCGCCCGGTGGTGATGTTGTCGGCTCGCGTCGCCGGGCGCCCGGTGAAGCGTTCGTAATGGCCGAGATCGAGGTCGGTTTCCGCGCCGTCGTCGGTGACGAAAACCTCGCCGTGCTGATACGGCGACATGGTGCCCGGATCGACGTTGAGATAGGGGTCGAGCTTGCGCAGGCGAACTTTGTAACCGCGCGCTTGCAGGAGCGCGCCGAGCGCCGCGGAAGCCAGACCCTTGCCAAGTGAGGAAACCACGCCGCCGGTGATGAAAATGTACCGCGCCATGGGACCCATTGCTTAGCCCGCCTTGCACGATTCGACGAGCGAATTTCCGCGATGGCAGTCGCGCTTTGCGCGCAGGTCCTTAATGCCGCGTGAAAATCAAGTTGCGGCATCGGGTTAGGTAAGAATCCTCATGCGTTTACTTAATCGGCTATTGTGCTCGATTACCTCGATCGATCACTTGGACTGCGGCACTTGCGGGCCGCTGGGCGCGGGCGGCGGCGCCAGCGCCGGGTTCGACCCGGCCGGCAAGCCCGGTATGCCCTGTTGCAGCTGGTTGAGAAGCCCGCCATTGCCCCGGCTTAGCGGCGGCTCCGGACCGCCGGCCGGAGCCGGTGCGGTTGCCGGCGTGCCTGACGTATTGATGATCGAGGCCGGATGGCGCTCCAAGCCGGCGATCCACGACAACGCAAGGCTGGTCGCGAAAAAGCCCGCGGCGAGCAACGCCGTCGTGCGGGACAGCACGTTGGCGGTGCCGCGGCTCGACAGGAAGCCGCTGGTCGAACTGATCAGCCCGCCGCCTTCGGATTTCTGCAAGAGAACGACGCCGATCATGGCCATGACCAGCATGAGATGAACGACGATGACGACAGTCAGCATTTGCCAGTCCGCTAGCGGCCGAGAGAGCGTAAACCACGCCCCTCCCCGTGCCTGAATATAGGAGGTCGCGGGCGTCTCTACACGATCCGGCGCGGCATTTCTATGGCTGGATTTTCGACCCCCCTCGAGCGCAGCGCCGCCAAGGCGCTAGCCATAGACGCCCGCAATCGCCAGGAACTCGCTCGCCTGCAAACTCGCGCCGCCAACCAGCGCGCCATCGACATTTGCGACCGTCAGCAAGTCCTTGGCGTTGGCGGATTTGACCGAACCGCCATAGACAATCCGCATCGCTTCAGCGGTTCCGGCAAAGCGCAAGCCGAGCCTCTCGCGGATGAAGGCGTGGATGCTGGCGATCTGCTCTGGCGTCGGCGTCAGTCCGCTTCCGATCGCCCACACCGGCTCATAGGCGACGACAACGTCCGCGGCGCCGTCCGGCAGTGAGCCGTCGAGTTGCGCGCCGAGCACGGCGCGGGTTTGGCCGGCGTCGCGTTCGGCGCGCGTTTCGCCGATGCAGACGATGGCGAACAGGCCGGCGCGCCGCGCCGCGAGCGCCTTGTCGCGCACCGCCGCGTCGCTTTCGCCGTGATGGCGGCGGCGTTCGGAATGGCCGACGATGACGGCTTTGGCGCCGGCATCGCGCAGCATTTCCGCCGAAATGTCGCCGGTATAGGGACCGGCGGCAAGCGCGTGACAGTCCTGGCCGCCGATCGCGACGGTAGTGCCGCGGCTCGCCGCGGCGAAGCTTGCAATCAGGGTAGCCGGCGGGCACACCATGACGTCGACATTGGCGAGCGTGCGCGCGCCGGCGATGATCGTCTCCAACTCGCGGATCGAGGCGGACAGCCCGTTCATTTTCCAATTGCCTGCGACCAGCGGACGGCGCGCCATCTTGTTGGCTCAAAGAATCGATCTAAATGCCTGCGACAAAAAGGCGTTAGCAGACCGGTTGCGGCCGGGAAAGAGGCGTTTTACCAGCAAAACCCGTCGGTTGCGGCCGATATTGGCGCTCCCTATAGTGCGCCGCCGCCAACCCACATTATATCCACAACGCGATATCCATACCGCCACAGGCAAATTCATAAACGCGTGACCCATGCTGCGAGGTATCCGCACAGCGTCTGAAAACTGGCTCGGTCGCATCGTCATGGGCGTGGTCATGACCGTGCTGGCCGGCAGCTTTGCGATCTGGGGCATCAACGATATTTTTCGCGGCTTCGGCCGCTCGACGGTGGCGACCATCGGCTCGATCGAAATCCCGATCGAGCAGTTCCGGCAAACCTATAACGACCGCCTGCAACAGCTCAGCCGCCAGCTCGGACATCCGTTGCCGCCGGACCAGGCCCGGGCGATGGGGCTCGACCAGCAGGTGCTCGGCCAGATGCTTGGCGAAGCCGGGGTCGACCAGCGGGCCCGCCAGATGGGGCTCGGCATTTCCGATGCCGCGGTCGCCCGGCACATCACCGCCGATCCGCAGCTGCAGACCGTGAACGGTCAATTTGACCGCGCGCGGTTTGAAATGGTGCTGCACCAGATGGGCTACACCGAGCAGCGCTTCATCGCCGAGCAACGGCAAGCGGAACTGCGCCGCCAGCTGTTGGGCACCATAACGGGCGGCATCGCGCCGCCACAGGCCTGGCGCGACGCCATCAATCAATTCCAGAACCAGGAGCGCAGCATCCGCTATGTCGCGCTCGGCTTGGCCCAAGCCGGCGCCATCGCGGCGCCGAGCGACCAGGACCTGCAGAGCTATTTCGACGAGCGCAAAATTCTGTTCCGGGCGCCGGAATACCGCAAGATCGATACCGTGACGGTGACGCCGACCGAACTCGGCAAGTGGTTGGAGATTTCGGACGACGACGTCAGAAAAGCTTATGAGCAGCGCCATTCGAGCTTCGTGACGCCCGAGCGCCGCCACGTCGAGCAAATTCTGTTTCCCGACATGGCGGACGCCCAGGCTGCAGCCGACCGCATCAAGGACGGCGCGGGTTTTGTCGCGATCGCCGCCGAACGCGGCTTCACGGAGCCGGACATCGATCTCGGCACCGTGACGAAGGCCGGCATCGTCGATCCGGCAGTGGCCAAGGCGGCGTTTGCACTCAAGGAAGGCGAGGTCAGCGCACCGGTGCAGGGCCAATTCGGCGCCGTGCTTGTCAGCGTACTCAAGATCGAGCCGGAGACGACCAAATCGCTTGCCGAAGCGGCGCCGCAGCTGCGCCACGACATCGCGCTCGAGCGCGCCAAGGCGCAGCTGCAGGACATTCACGACAAGGTTGAAGACGCCCGCGCCGGCGGCAGCACGCTCGAAGAGGTGGCCCAGAGGGAGAAAATTCCGATCGTCAGCTTCGACGTCGATCGCTCCGGCCGCGATCCCGGCGGCAAGCCCGTCGTCAACCTGCCGCACGCGGCAGACGTCATCAATGCCGCCTTCGCCACCGACATCGGCGTCGACAACGACCCGATCGAAGCGGACGGCGGCTATATCTGGTACGCCGTGGCCGCGATTACGCCGGCGCGCGATCGCACGCTCGACGAGGTCAAGGGTCAGGTCGAGCAGCGCTGGCGCAACGACGAGATGGCGTCCCGGCTGAAAGCCAAGACGGCCGAACTGCTCGACAAGATCAAAGGCGGCACCTCGCTCGACGCGGTTGCGGCCGCCGAAGGGCTCAAGGTTCAAACCGCAAGCGGACTGCGGCGCGGCGACGCGTCTGCCGGCATGTCCGCCAAAATGACCGACGCGGTGTTCCACACCGCCCAGGACGCGTTCGGCAGCGCGCCGGGCAACGATCCGACGCAAGGAATCGTGTTCCAGGTCACCGACGTCACGACGCCGCCCATCAATCCCAACTCGGACGACAGCAAAAAGGCCGACCAGAGCCTGCAACGCCAGATCCCCGACGACATGATCGGCCAATATTTGGCCTGGCTCGAGAACGATCTCGGCACCAACATCAATTCGTCGGCGCTGGCGCAGGCGCTCGGCAACGGCCCGCCGGACTCCAACTAGTGGAGCGGATTTGACATTCGCTACCCACTGGGCCGCAATCTTGCAAAGCGAATGTCAAATCCAAAAGCTCCACTAGAACTAAGCTTTGCTAGCGGTCCTTTGATTCTAACATTCGCATGATAGGGTGCGGAAACGGGACGCGGATGTTAGAATTGGACCACTAGATGCAGATCGAGCCTGCGGCGGAAGCGTTCGCGGCGCGCTATGCGGCCGGCGAGCCGCAAGTCGTATGGACGACGCTCGTCGCCGATCTGGAAACCCCGGTTTCGGCGTTTCTGAAGGTCGCCGGTGCGCGGCCGATGAGCTTTCTGCTCGAGTCGGTGGAAGGCGGCGCGGTGCGCGGACGCTATTCGATCGTCGGCCTCGAGCCAGACGTGATTTTCCGCGTCAACGGCGACGGCGCGCAGATCAACCGCACGGCGCAGACCGATCCTGCCGCATTCGTGCCCGTCAACGGCGCCCCGCTCGCGGCGCTGCGCGCCCTGATCGGCGAAAGCCGCATCGTGCTGCCGCCGACGCTGCCGCCGATGGCGGCCGGAGTGTTCGGTTATCTCGGCTACGACACGGTGCGGCTCATTGAAGATTTGCCGTCGCCCCCGCCCGATCCGCTCGGCATTCCCGACGCCATTCTCATGCGTCCGACGCTGGTCGTCGCGTTCGACGCGGTGAAGGACACCATCACCGTCGTCACGCCGGTGCGGGCGCAGCCCGGCGTGACCGCCAAGGCGGCGTTGTCGCGCGCGGTGGCGCGGCTGTCCGCCGTGGTCGAGGCGCTCGACAAGCCGCTCGACAAGTCGGCGCAGGATACCGACGAGGGTCCGCTCCACGTCGAGCCCCGTTCCAATACCGCGCCGCAAGACTTCAAGCGCATGGTGACGCGCGCCAAGGACTACATCTTGGCCGGCGATATTTTTCAGGTCGTGCTGTCGCAACGGTTCGAGGCGCCGTTCGCGCTGCCGCCGTTCGCGCTGTACCGGGCGCTGCGCCGCGTCAATCCGTCGCCCTACCTTTTCTTCCTCGACTTCGGCGATTTCGCCGTCGCCGGATCGAGCCCGGAAATCCTGGTCAAGACGTCGGGCGGCATCGTCACGATCCGGCCGATCGCCGGGACGCGGCCGCGCGGGGCTACCCCGCACGAGGATCTGGCGCTCGAAGCCGAACTCCTGGCCGATCCCAAGGAGCGCGCCGAGCATCTGATGCTGCTCGATCTCGGCCGCAACGACGTCGGTCGCGTCGCCGAAATCGGCACGGTCAAGGTCACCGATCAATTCTTCGTCGAGCGCTACAGCCAGGTGATGCACATCGTCTCCAATGTCGAGGGTAAATTGCGCAAAGACCGCGACGTCATCGACGCGCTCGCCGCCGGTTTTCCCGCCGGCACCGTGTCCGGCGCGCCGAAGGTGCGTGCCATGCAGATCATCGACGAACTGGAGAAGCAGAAGCGCTCGCTCTATGCCGGCGCGGTCGGCTATTTCTCCGCCGGCGAAGAGATGGATTCGTGCATCGTGCTGCGTACCGCGCTGATCAAGGACGGCACCATGTATGTGCAGGCCGGCGCCGGCATCGTCGCCGACAGCGATCCGGACTTCGAGCAGCAGGAATGCATCAACAAGGCCGCGGCTCTGTTCCGCGCCGCCGAGGAAGCGCGGCGCTTCGCCGCCGCCGCGCGGCGCGCCCCGTAGCGATTATTTTGCCCCGGTGCCGCGCGATTTACGCGGCGCGGTCAAATTCACGAATCGAAGCCGGCGTCAGCCACGGCGAGCGGCTTCCAGGCGGGCCTCGTGAAAATGCAGCCGCAACCTATCCAGCCGGCCATGGCGGCGGGGATGAGCCAGAGCACCGCGTCAACAGCCATGCGAGCCTCCACGGCCGCCCCGACGATCCGACGGATTCAATCACGTGCCCCGCGCGCGGCTTCGTGATTTAATGTCGCAGGCCGTTTATGTCGCAGGGCAGGTCATGAGTTCGCCGGCAATCGCCGCCGCACCGCAGCACGCCGCAGCGCCGATGCGCGCACTGTTCGAAGCGCAGCGTGCGGCGTTTCTGCGCGCCGGCGCGCCGCCGCTCGAAGCGCGCCGCGCCGATCTGCAAAAACTCGCCGACGCGGTCAGGCGCCACACTCCCGGTCTTGCCGCCGCCATCTCCGCGGATTTCGGCACCCGCTCGCGCCAGGAAACCGAACTGGCCGAGGTGTTTCCGGTGCTGGCCTCGATCCGCCACGCGCGGGGCCATCTTGCCCGCTGGATGCGGCCAAAGCGCGTCGCGGTCGGGCTCGAGCTGATGCCGGCCCGGGCCCGTATTCTCTATCAGCCGCTCGGTGTCGTCGGCATCATCAGTCCGTGGAACTATGCGTTCCAGCTCGCCGTCATGCCGCTCATCGCCGCGCTCGCCGCCGGCAACCGCGTGATGCTCAAACCGTCGGAGATTACTCCGCGTACCGCGGATTTTTTAGCCGAATTGCTCGCCGGCCTGTTTCCCGCCGAGCAGGTGGCGACCGTCGTCGGCGGGGCCGAAGTCGGCGCGGCCTTCGCCCGGTTGCCGTTCGACCATCTGTTCTTCACCGGCTCGACGGCGGTCGGACGCAAGGTCATGCAGGCCGCCGCCGAGAACCTGACGCCGGTGACGCTCGAACTCGGCGGCAAGTCGCCGTGCATCGTCGCCGACGACGCGGCGCTGCCCGACGCGGTCGCCAGCATTGTGCATGGCAAACTGCTCAACGCCGGCCAGACCTGCATCGCGCCCGATTACGTGCTGTTGCCGAAGGACCGCCTCGATGCGTTCGTTGCCTTGACGGTGGCGACGACGCAAAAATTCTATCCGACCCTTGCCGCCGATCCCGACTACACCTCGATTGTCGACGACCGCCACTATCGACGCCTCGCCCACTATGTGGCCGAGGCCAAAGCCGGCGGTACGCGCGTCGTCGAGATCGATCGCGACCGCGGCGCGGCGCCGAATGCGCGCAAAATCGCGCCTACCCTCCTGATCGAGCCGCCGGACAATCTTGCCGTCATGCGCGAGGAAATTTTCGGCCCGGTGCTGCCGATCAAGACCTATCGCGGTCTCGACGAGGCGATCGACTACGTCAACACCCGGCCGCGCCCGCTGGCGCTGTATTATTTCGGCGCCGATCGCGGCAGACGCGACGAGGTTCTGCGGAGAACCATCTCCGGCGGCGCCGCGGTCAACGCCACGCTGTTTCAGTTCGCGGTGGAGCGGCTGCCGTTCGGCGGCGTCGGCGCCTCGGGGCTCGGCGCCTACCACGGCGAGTTCGGCTTCCAAACCTTCTCGCACCGCAAAGGCGTTTTCCTACAAAGCCGGATGGACTTCACGCGGTTGTTGCGTCCGCCATTCGGCCGGGTCATGGATTTGATGCTGAAATTCCTCAACCGCTGACCGCCGCGGCGTCCCGCAGCATCATCTGCGCGCCCTTCTCCGCGATCATGATGGTCGGCGCGTTGGTGTTGCCGCTGACCAGCGTCGGCATGATCGAGGCGTCGATCACGCGCAGCCGTTCGATGCCGCGCACGCGCAGCCGCTCGTCCACCACCGCCAGCGCATCGCTGCCCATCTTGCAGGTGCCGACCGGGTGGTACTCGGTTTCGGCGCTGGCACGGATGAATGCCTCAAGATCGGCATCGGAGCTGAGCGCGGTGCCCGGAAGCCGCTCCTCGCCCAGCCACGGCTTGAACGCCGGCGCCGCCAAAATGTCGCGCCCGCGCCGGATGCCGTCGATCAAGACTTTCAGATCATATGCCGCGGCGAGATAGTTCGGATCGATCGCCGGCGGCGCCAACGGATCGGCCGACGCCAGGCGAATCTCGCCGCGGCTATGCGGCCGCAAGCAGCAGCAATGCAGCGTCACGCCATGACCGTCGAGCCGAGTACGGGCGTGATCGACTACCTGCGCCGGAATGAAGTGATACTGAATGTCAGGCGTCCCGGCGCCGAGCGAACTGCAGACGAAGGCGCCGGCCTCGGCGACATTGCTGGTGCCAGGCCCGCTCTTGAACGCCAGGAATTGCAGCATCACGGCCAGCCCGGCCAGCCCGCGATCCTTGTGGTCGAGCGTGACCGGACGAGTGACGCGCTGCACGATATTGACGTCGAGATGGTCCTGCAAATTCTTGCCGACGCCGGGAAGATCGAGCACGATCGGCACGTCGAGCGCCCGCAGCTCCTCGGCCGGGCCGATGCCGGACAACAGCAACAGTTGCGGCGAGTTGATGCCACCGGCGGCAACTACGACTTCTTGCGCGGCGCGAACCGTGTATTGCCTGCCGTCGCGCACATAGTCGACGCCGACCGCGCGGCCGTTTTCGATCGCGACGCGGGTAACGTGCGCCTTGACGAGAGTGGTAAGGTTTTTGCGTTCCGCCACCGGATGCAGATAGGCCGCCGCCGCGCTCCAGCGCTGGCCGCGTTTTTGCGTCACTTGAAACAGGCCGCAGCCGAGCTGTACGGCGCCGTTGAAATCGGGATTGAACGGGATGCCGGCCTGTTGCGCCGCCGCAACGAAGACATGGCTCAACGCGTTGGTGTAAGGCCGGTCGGCGACGTTGAGCGGGCCGTCGCGGCCGTGAAAATCGTCGGCAATGCGCTCGTTGCGTTCCGCCTTCTTGAACATCGGCAACACGTCGGCATAACTCCAGCCGACATTGCCGAGCTCGTGCCAATGATCGTAATCCGCCGGCTGCCCGCGCATATAGATCATGGCATTGATCGTGCTCGAACCGCCAAGCACGCGGCCGCGCGGCTGATACATGCGCCGGCCCTGCATCGCCGGTTGCGGCGTGGTTGCGTATTGCCAGTTGAATTTCGGCGAGTCGAGCCTGGCGATGCCGCCCGGCATGCGCACGAACAGCGAGCGGTCGTAGCCGCCTGCCTCCAGCAGCAGGACGGTGGCCGCCGGATCGGCTGACATCCGATTGGCCAGCACCGACCCTGCAGAGCCCGATCCGACGATGACGTAGTCGTAGGCAGCGTTCGACATGGCGTTCTGGCCTATCCGGGTCCTCGCCCCTTGACGGCTGTTCCGCGTTCCGCGGCAACCGTGAGAGATGATAGTTTACGCCGGCTGGAGGGCTGTTAGCGATGATCGCGCGGCTGGTATTGCGAAGAATATTCGACTGGGTTTCGGCGCACCACGAGGCACCGCTGGTTGCCGTCGTTTTTGCCGACGGTTCGGCCTACCAAAACCGTCCGGGTGAAACGCCACAGCTCCGGGTCACGTTCAAGTCCCCGTGGGCCGAGTGGTACACGCTCTTGTTCTTCTACGAAGGCCTGTTCGAAAGCTACGTCGACGGACAGGTAGATCTAGCGGGCGAGCATCCGATCACCACGCTCGCCAAAATGGGCCACAGCGTCAATCTCGCGACGGTCAGTTTCGCCGCTCATATGCTGCGCAATCCGGTGACCGCGATCCGCCAGATTGTTCAGGAGTGGCGTCAGAGCAATTCCGACCGCGACCGGTCGATCCGCAACGCCGAATTCCACTACTCGCTGCATCCGGCTTTGTTCGAGCACATGCTCGGCGAGACCGTCGGCTACTCGGAAGGACTGTGGACCGGCGATACCGCCACGCTCAACCAGGCCAAATATAACAATTACGAATACATCTGCCGCAAGCTGCGCCTCGAACCCGGCATGAAGGTGCTCGAAGTCGGACCGGGCTGGGGCTACATGCCGATCTACATGACCAAGCGTTACGGCGTCGACGTTACCGTTTACAACCCGGTGCGGCGGCAGAACGATTACATGCGCGAGCGTTTCGCGCGCCACGGCGTCGCGGACAAAATACGCTTGATCGAGGGCGATCACCGCGACATCGTGCGTGAGCGCGGCCGCTTCGATCGCTTCGTCTCGATCGGCGTGCAGGAACACGCTGGCTACAGTTTGCGCCAATACCGGCTATGGGCGCGCGCGATAGCTGCCGCGTTGAAGGAGAGCGGCATCGGCGTGGTCTCGACCACAAGCTTCATGACCCGGCAAATGACCAGCTTGCTGACCTTGAAGTATATCTTCCCGGGCGGACATTTGCCGAGCCTGGCCGACACGCTCGCGGCGTTCGACCGCGCCGGGCTGATGCTGGTCGAGGTCGAGAACCTGTGGCCGCACTACCGACGCACGCTCGACGAATGGCGCAAGAACTTCGCCCGCGACTGGCCGCAGATTTCCCGCGCCGATCCCGCCATCTTCAACGAGCGCTTTCGGCGGGCCTGGACCATGTATCTGGAAGGCACGGTCGAAGTGTTTCGCGATTCGCTCGACCTCTGCCACATCGTCTTCACCAAGGGCCGCAGCCCGGGCTACTATCCGCTACCGCGCGGCGACAAAGCCGCCGCGGCCGATCTGATCGGCGGTGCGACCGAGCCCGAATGTTATCGTTGACCGAAGCGCTGCGCTTGAGCGCCGGCCGGTTCACTGCCGTAGCACGCATTTTCGATAAAGATCGGACAGGCGGCCTTTCGGATCATATTTCGCCTTGAGTCTGTCGTAGGCGTCCTTGTTGTATAGCGCCCAAAACTCGTCCGCGCCGTAATAGGCGTCGGAATAAAGCGATTTGATGCCGCCGAGTTCGGCGAGCTTGCTTTCGATCAGGCGATTGAAATGGCCGGGCGGGAACGCGTCTTGCGTAAATTTGGAATCCCAGAAGCCGAAATTGACGTAGAGCGCGGCGGGGTCAGTGCGGAACAGCGGAAAGCTGCGGCGCGGGTCACAGGCCCTGAACGGACAAATCCAAACCGGCGCGAGCGCGATCTCGCGCTGAAAGAATTCCAAAAATGCCGGTGCGTTCGCGATCGTCACGTCGACGTCCTGAACGATGGACTCATGGTGGCTGCCGCGCAGCCGGCGCCAGGCGTGGCGCAGCCGCACGCCGGGCTCCCAATCGATGACCTTTTTGTAAAAGCCGGAATTGAGACGCTTGCGGCCGAGCAACCGGCGCACGACCGGGTTCTGCGCATAAAGCATCCGCGAGCACCAGAACCAGTCGGTATCCCAGCGCCAGATGTAATCGAGCGTCGACAGATAGTCGCGCTCCCGTTCGCGGATCGAGCGGTAGTAGATATTCGTGTAGGTGTAGTCGCTGGCAAACGGCGCGTCGTCGACGAAACGGCCGACATTGAGGTAATGCTCGCCGGGCGCAAATATGACGCCGTCGACAAAATCGACGTCGGCGCGCGCGCAACACTCCTCCAGCGCGGCAAAGAATGCCAGCGGGTCGCCGTAGCGAACGTGGCTCACTTCGACATATCTCTTCGCCGGCACGGTTTTCGCCTTGACCCGCAGCGCGTAACCGAGCGTGCCGAACGAATTGGCAAAACCGAAAAACAGGTCGCTGTGGGCGTTATCCGGCGTACAGAGCACGATGTCGCCGTCGGCCAGGAGAACTTCGAGTTCCGTCACCGTCTCGTGAGCGAGACCGTGGCGGAACGACGAAGCTTCGATGCCCAGCCCCGAGCAGGCGCCGCCGATGGTGATGAATTTGAGCTGCGGCACCACCGCGGGAAGCACGCCGCGCGCGAAGGTGGCGTCGGCAAGCGTCGCGTAGGGCGTCATACCTTCGAGGTCTACTGTCCCCGCGGCGCTGTCGACGTCCAGAACCTGATTGAAAGACCGAACGTCGAGCCGGATGGACGCCGGTTGCTCGCGTTCGCGAAAGATGTGGGAGATGCGCTTGCGCAAGCGCACTTGTCCCGCCGTAGCGCGAATCTGCGCGCTTAGCGCCCGCTTCTTGTCGGCAAAACCCGCCACGCCCGACCGCCTCCGCTTGACGGGCGGAATGATAGCTCGAGCGAAAGCGCAATGTCGCGAGGCCCGTCGGTGGCTTGCGGCTCGGGCGGGGCGCAGCGCCACGGGGCCGCGCCAACGGCGATTGCCAGCCCAGCGCTTATATGCTACACGGCGTAGCATTAATGCGGACTGACACCATGAAGGATCAACTTCCCGAACTTGGCGAACTCGAGCGCAAAGTCATGCAGCTCGTCTGGGCGCATGCGCCGATCACCGCGGAATCGGTGCGGGAGCGGCTCGACCGCCGATTGAAGGAGTCGACGGTGCGCACCGTCTTGCGGCGGCTGGAAGACAAGGGTTTCGTCAGCCACAGCACGCAAGGCCGGACCTATATTTTCCGGCCGCGACACGACCGCGGTCGTGTCGCGGCCAAGGCCGTCCACCGCATCGCCGAGTGGTTCTGCAACGGCTCGATCGAAGAGGTGCTGGTCGGCATCGTCGATGCAAAAATGCTCGATAAAGAGCAGCTGGAATTGCTGGTGGAGAAAATCGAGGCGGCCAAGCGCGGGAGGAAATGATGCCGCCGGCGCTTCAAAGCCGCCGGAACGGCGATCAAGCCGCGCGGCCTGATCGCCCGCTGCCTGGCGGGACTGGACTAGGCGGCAGCATCGCCGCCCGGCGGATCATTTGGCGAGGTTCGGATCGAGCGCGCGGGCCTTGGCGATATCGGCCTCGGCGCCGGCGGCGTCGCCCTTGGCGCGCTTGGCGATGCTGCGGTTGTTGTAGGCGTAGGCGAATTTCGGATCGATCTGAATGGCCTGGTCGCAGTCGGCGATGGCCAGCGCTGCATTGCCTTTGGCGTTGAACGCCGCGCAACGGCCGTTATAGGCCGGCGCATAATTGGGATCGAGTTTGAGCGCCGCGTTGTAGTCGAGGATGGCGTGATCGTAGTCCTTCTTGTTGTAAAGGGCGACGCCGCGGTTGTTATAGTCGATGACCAGATCGTGCTTCTTCTCGCGGCCGGATTTGATCAGAGCCGAACAGCCGATAATGGTTTGCACGTCGCTGCTGTCGGAATTGTTGCACCACGCCCGCTGCTGCGCATCCGATCCCGGTTTTGGCGCCGACGGCGCCGCCGCCGGCTTTGGCGGCGGCTGTTGTGCCGATGCGGTCCCGATCGATACCGCAATTGCGGCGAGGCTCGCCACGGTCAAGGCGGTGACGACGCCCGCCGCCGTAACTCGGTGTAGGCCTGAAATCATGACGCAGCCCCCGTCGATCATTTCAGTTTAGCGGGCAAGCCTAACACAACCGCCTGTCGGGCAAAACCGGCCCGCGGCGGCGCTTATTCCCGGCGCCCCCGCTTTTTCAGATCGTTTCGGTTTCAACGGCAAGGCCACTATAGTGCAACCCTCGCCAGCGCGGAGCCGCACCATCAAGCCCGATATGATCCTTGGCAAAGCCGAATTGCTCGACTTTGCCGTGCGCATTTTCACCGCGCTCAAAGTGAGCGAGCCGCACGCGCGGCTGTGGGCCGAAGTGCTGGTCTGGGCCGATCTGCGCAGCGTCTCGTCCCATGGCGTCATGCGCATTCCGGCCTATGCCGATTACATCCGCATGGGCGAATACAATCCGGTCCCCGCCATGCGTGTCAAACGGCTCGGCGGCGCCGCCGCGATGCTCGATGCCGACCTCGCACCCGGCCCGGTCGCGATGACGGCCGCCATGGACGAAGCGATGGCGATAGCGCGCAGCCATCACGTCGGCTGGTGCGTCGCGCGCAACATTACCCATCCCGGCGCCATCGGCTATTTCGCTCTGGCTGCCGCCAAGGCCGGCTTTGCCGGCATCGCCATGTGCGCGTCGCAGCCGATGATGGCCTATCACGGCACGCGCGTGGCCGCGGTGTCCACTAATCCGATCGCCATCGCCGTACCCGGCGACGCGCACGCGCCGCTGGTGCTCGATATGTCGACCGCCGAGGTGGCGATGGGCAAAATCATGAACGCGCGCGCCGCCGGCCGCCCGATTCCGCCGAATTGGGGCCTCGACGCGCAAGGCCACGCCACCACCGATCCGAACAAGGTCGCCGTGTTGCAACCGATGAGCGGCGCCAAAGGTTCGGGCTTGTCGCTGATGATCGAATGCCTGACCAGCCTGTTCGCGACCAATCCGCTGATCGAACCGGTGCTGCGCAGCGGTCGGCCGTTGCGCGGCCGTCCGATGAACGGATTGACGCTGGCGGTCGATCCCGGCGCGTTCGGCGACATCGGCCTATTTCGCGCCAATGTCGATGCGCTGATCGCGGCAATCGCCACGCTGCCGCGCGCCGATGGCGTGGAGCGGCTTTTTCTGCCCGGCGAGCGCGGCGATTCAGTCCTTCTCGAGCGCGAAGCCAACGGTATTCCGCTGCCGCCCAAAACGGTGCAGGATCTCAACACGCTCGCCGGCGAACTTGGCGTCGCGCCGCTCAAGGCATGAATGCGAATCAAATCCGGTCGGTCTTGCCGACCCGATCACTGAAACTGCGCCGCGGCGCGCCGCCGCGCGTTATACCGCCGGCGCCGCGCAAGGCACGGCGCCGCCGGCAACACTCGTGACGGTCGGTAAAAAGCTAAAAGTTCGAGGTTACTTGCCGGGCGCGGGCGCAACCAGCGCGTAGCACATTGCCGACACCGAGTGGTCGGCGTTCCAGCACGATACGCACTTGCAGCCGGCAGCCCCCGTGCACTGCGTCAGCTTCTTATGCTTCAACACGACCCACGCATGATTATGCACATTGAGCTGGACAGCGCATGGCTCGGCGCGGACGTTCGATGCCGCGAAAGCCAGAACCGAGGCAAGCAACAAAAGCAATGAAAACCGATGGCGGCGCATGATCCCTTCCCCTTTGAGGCGCCCCGGGATGAGCCCCCTGGGCCGCGCGGCAGTGTCACATAGCGGGAATTGCCGTGCAAGGTTCGACAGCCGGTGCCGCGCCAGTTTGCCACAAGATTGAAGCTGTATTCGCGCCGGTCAGACCGGGTCATCGGTGGGCTTTCCAGTGGGCGCCGGGAAGCCTTACAATGCGACACTGAAATCGTCCGACGGCGCAGCCGCGATGCGCCGCCGCGATGCGTCCGGGAGCGAGATCATGAAGCGAGTCTTTGCTGCGGCCGTCTTCGCCGCTTCGCTACTTGCGTCGTTTCATATTGGCGTCGGCGTCGCGGACGCACAAACATTGAGCTACGCCGACGCGATCGACCAGCTCGCCGCCGCCTGCACGGCCGATGTGCGAAAATTTTGTCGCGGCGTCGAGCTCGGCGGCGGCAAATTGCGGTCCTGCTTCGACGCGCACCAGGCCGCGCTGTCCCCGCGCTGCCAGCAGACCCGCGCCATGGTCTATGCGTCCATCACGCGGCGCGCCGCGGCGCAACGCGACATCGGCCAAATCTGCGAGGCGGACATCGAGCGCCTGTGCGGTACCTCGCACGCCGACACTCATCTGGTCGAATGCCTGCTGAGCGTCTCGCCGGCGGCGATGAGCGCGCGATGCAACCAGGCCTTTACTGACACCGGCTGGCGAACGGAAAGGGCCCAGCAATGAAATCCCATCATGTCTACGTTGCGCTCGCTCTGACGCTGATGGCCGCCGTGACGGCGGCGGTCGCGGACACCCGGCTCAATGCGAACCAGATCGCCGCGGGCCTGCAAGGCGTCAGCGACACCAGGCTTGCGATCACCGCCGAGCAGCTGCGTCAGGCTGCGGTGCAGAATATTCAAAATTATCCCGGCAATCTGCCGCCGCCCGGCCATCTTCTGGTCATTCCCCAGCTCGACAAGCTGGCGCAGTTCACCGTCGAGGTGAATTTCGATTTCGATTCGGCGGCGATCAAGCCGGAGTCGTACCGCGACGTCGGCGCCATCGCCGATGCGCTGCACAATCCGATCCTGCTCGGCTATGGCATCCTGATCATCGGCCACACCGACGCGGTCGGCAGCCGCACGTACAATCTGGGCCTCAGTCAGCGCCGCGCCGACGCCATCCGCGCCGCTTTGATCGATCCGTTCGGCGTCAATCCCGCCGTGCTCGAGGCCGTCGGCGTCGGCAAGGAGCAATTGCAGGATCGCAAGAACCCCACCGCGGCGATCAATCGGCGCGTTCAGCTCGTCAATGTCGGCAAACGGTTCTGCTTCGGACGCAGCGGCGAACAGTTTCAGTGTCCGTGAGCTGACTGCCCTAAACCGGCGGACCCGCTCAGGCCGCGACGAATTTGTAGCCGTCGCCCCAGCGCCGCACCTGCACGGTCGACGGCGTGGGGAAATGCGACGCGCACAGAACCGTCGGCGCCTCGCAGAAGCGATCGAACACTTTGCGCCGCGTCTCGCCGGCCTGCTTGGAATCGTAATCGGCCATCATGCCCATCTCGGGATATTTGCCCTGCAGCGGCGAATGGATCATGTCGCCGGTAATCAGCGCGTCCTCGCCCGGGCGGCCGACCAGCACCGAGAAATG
>Ga0187769_10000292_pt1 | contig 27577 bp, 23 predicted proteins | sample 0116_SJ02_MP02_1_FD_133140 | JGI IMG/M metagenome (GOLD analysis project Ga0187769, IMG submission 133140) | Tropical peat soil microbial communities from peatlands in Department of Meta, Colombia - 0116_SJ02_MP02_10_MG | ecosystem: Environmental > Terrestrial > Soil > Wetlands > Peat | place... | reverse complement strand
CGTCAGTAAAATGAACCGTCCCTTTTTCATCTACCCATTTATACATCTCTCCGTAACTGGAAGCTACCAAGACGGCCAAAATAATGACGACAAGAAGGGTAGTCCTCATTTTCCCGTTCCCCAGCATTTAGAGATTCTACTAAGAAACCTTCGCCACCGATCCAGTTTCATTGACCGCGGTTTCCGCTCAAAATCACGTGTCAACCGGCGTCATAATCGAAACCCTCGGTTCCTCCAGTTCTCAACTCTTTAATCCTTCATTCGAGAATAGCTCAGAGGTACCGACTACCGAAGGTGGTCAATATCTTTTTTTACATCGATAGTTAGGTTATGTCCCACCTTATACACATAATTTTGTTCTTTAGGGACTAAATTTAAAATATCATTTGACCCACTGCGGATCAGCCTTTGCCTCTTCTGCCTCCTTAGCAATCTTATTTAACATCTCATTGGCCTCTCTGATTTGAGCCTCACATTTTGATCTTTCATCTTTTAACTGGGCTATCTCAGCCCTCTTCATATCAAACTGAGTTAGGCTTAAGTAAAGTTAACGACACCATCTTTATCCACCCATTTATATATGATCTCACCATCCGCCATTGAAACAAAAACGCAGAAAATCAAAATATTTATTAAAATTTTTCTCATATTCAACACCCCTTTAATCGGAAAGTCTTTGTCTTCTTTTCTTTGTCATTAGATTTCTACCATAGGAATGCATATATGTTTTACCCGTATGTATATCCAAAAGAAACTAAGATAATAAAAAACAAGATTAAGCCAATTACAAACTTCTCCATCTCATTTTACCTACATCATTTTTTGCTCCTTCTTAGGGGCCAACTTACTACCTAAAGCAATATTTATGCCATGCAGTGATAAAATATAACTTATCGAAAGATAAGGGATAGACTGAACTTCCTTCCAAAATCTGGTAATAATTTTTCCACCTTTGTCCATTTTGTTTAAATTCTTTTTGACAACAAAAACAGCCTATGGATGGCACCGCATGGGCACTTGTTACTAATAAGAGCGTCAACACTCCAAAGGTTGAGAGAAGGATTATTGATTTCGAATTGTACTCTTGTATGTTGGGACAAAAATTTAAAAACAACATTACAGGAACTACTAAACGATTTTCCTTTTTCTAATTTTTTGAGGCAGGCAGGATGGCAAAAATTGGCGACTTCACAAAGAGTGAAGGCCAGAACATTAGAGGTTGATCATTTCCGTTAGAAGAACTGAACCGCTGCGCGGTAGAAACAAAGGTTGGTGCGAAGCACCGCTTTTTTAATTGATCCCCGTTGAATTTGGTGTTAACATCCTTCCGTTGCCAAGTTTTGGTAACTTGTAAGGGAAGGCCCCCGATTGAAACCCCATAGGTAGTCTGTTTTATTCCCGCAGCGGCTCTGTTCTTCATGCGTCAATCCAAAATTGAATCAACTCCGTGAATTCACATGTTTGTCAACTTTATTACAACTTCGGATTGACGCTTATTCGAAATATTCATCGACGAGATTTGATTTTCTGGAATATCATTCCAGCCCTGACGGGCTTTCAGTAGCAGAAAAGACAATAGAGAAGTTTCTTGCACACGAGGTCTTCTTTCTCAGATGGAGGTATTATTGGGGGCATAGGGTACTTGCGTTCTGCGCTCGCGGGAACAATGGCATCATTTGCATACTGTAGGGTCGATCTCTTCGGCCATTCTCAAATCAGCAACTCCCCTGTCAGTGTTACCTTCTGACATGTCAGGCAAGGCCGCGGGAGCAGTAGGCCAAGGCATACCCCGGGTTGATCTCGATGGCCTTGGTATTGTGTCCTACAAGGGCTATTCCTTGCCCCCGGCCTGCCTGAGGAGCTTCACGATCCTGGTGTGGCCTGCGACCTGTGCAATCTTCAACGCCGTGCGGCCATTGTTGGCCTTGGCGTTCACATCCGCGCTGGCCGCCAGCAACACCTGCACCATCTCGGCTTGGTCGCCCGACACCGCCCACATCAGCGCCGTTTCGCCATTGTTGTTCTTGGCGTTCACATCGGCCCTGGCTGCCAGCAACGCCTCCACCACTCCAGCGTAGCCCCGAGCCGACGCATAAATCAGCGCCGTGTCGCCATAGTGGGTCTTGGCATTCACATCCGCCTTGGCTGCCAGCAACGCCTCCACCACTCCAGCGTAGCCCCGAGCCGACGCATAAATCAGCGCCGTTTCACCATTGTTGTTCTTGGCGTTCACATCGGCCCTGGCCGTCAGCAACGCGTTCACCACTCCAGCATAGCCCCGAGCCGACGCATAAATCAGCGCCGTCCGGCCATCTTTGGCCTTGGCATTTACATCCGCCCCGGCCGCCAGCAACGCCACCACCTCAACGTGGCCCATATCCGATGCCCACATCAGTGCCGTTTCGCCATCGTCGGTCTTGGCGTTCACATCCGCCTTGGCCGCCAGCAACGCCTCCACCACCTCAGCGCGGCCCTTATCCGATGCCACCATCAGCGCTGTGACGGCACCGTCGGCCTTGGTGTTCACATCCGCCATGGCTGCCAGCAACGCCTTCACTACCTCAGCATAGCCCCGAGCCGACGCATAAATCAGCGCCGTGCGGCCATCTTTGGCCTTGGCATTTACATCCGCCCCGGCCGCCAGCAGTGCCTCCACCACCTCGGCGTGGTTGCCCCAAACCGCCCACATCAGTGCCGTTTCGCCATTGTCGGTCTTGGCGTTCACATCCGCCTTGGCCGCAATGAGGGACTTGACCCGCACGAGGTCGCCTGCAGCAGCCGCACTGATCAGACCCTCGGCACGCTTTTCTGCTCTAGGGCTGGGCATGTAAGTTGGAGTTGTACATCCGATTGCAAAAGCAAGGATCAAGGCTAAAACTGCTGCAATTCTTACTGAAGCTTTCAGATTGTGTCGCATACCACCCCTCGGAAAGAGAAAGTGTCGTTAAGGCTTGTACGGCTACTAATACATAGAACGAATCTTTTGTCAATTTAAAAATGAGCTTATGAAAATTACTTTTTAAGGGTTAGTAGAAATCATCATGGCGGTGCGTCAATTCTTACTGCACCCAAGACGGGCCATCATCGCTCCAGTGCACCAACGTACGTGCAGAATAGCTGCTGCCATTTCCAGCAGCTTGTCGGGTTCACAGACGTAGTAGGACCGGCGGGTCGACCCTTCAAGTATTAGTGTGACTTCCCCAGGTCTGGGACCTTGCTCCACCAGAAAGCCCCATCCTTTAAGTAGTCGGACCGCTTTCTCAAAGGACAATTTCTGAAAATCTGGCTCCAATAGGATTCCTCCTGCGTGTTTATAGTTTCAATCAGAAGGCGATTATCTGCGCAGTTTGCACGCCTCGAATTCTAAAGATCCTATATCAACCGGAGAGTTTCTCATGTCCACGTTTGTAACTTGCCTCTAAAAATGATGTTCAGGGTTGATATGATAAATGATCATTCCTAAGTTGTCAAGAATAATAAGGTATTATTAGTATTTATAAGTTAGAATTAGTCATTGTTTCACCATACGTTTCTACCGTCAACAATTATGATGCTCCAATATTGAGGATACTCCTCAAAAACAAAAGAGGAATTTTCCCTAATTTCTCAAAAAAAAGAGGTTGTTTTATGAAAAAGGAAAGGTTTTTATGGTTAACGGTTTTGGGTACTGTGCAAAGGTGTGCAAAGGGGTCAGCCCTTGACACGGGACAGAGCCTTCTGAAGCTCTATCATTTCCTCTCTCAGCTTCCTGTTTTTCTTCATCCTGTCTTTGATCCTTGTCCCAATCTTGGTAATCGCAGAGTAGCTGATACCGCCGAAATACCTGCCTATCTCCGGGTTCGAAAAGGGCGTGTGCTTCCCCGCAAGGTATACAGCGTACCCCTTGTAAGGGGATGCCGATTGAACCTGTTCCCTCGAAACCTTGAACTGATTGCACAGAAGGTCGACAATCTCATCCATATCGGATGTTATCGCCCCGAGGAACCGCCTATGGGATATCTCCTTCTTCTGCACATCTTGATCATTAAGCCGGTCTAACACCTCTTCGATGAACTTCTTCCCTCCCAGAATCACCACGCCGTATACCTTCTGAAAGAGGTTTCTTTTGCTTCTCTGTAAGGGTAGTCTCCACAAACTCCCGATAAAAAAAAGACTGGATTCTTGCTTTTGAAGGACATTTTTAGAGGTAGCGTTAGATTTGAAATAGCACTTCTACAAATATCCCTGTTTCTTCAGGTTGACCATCAGGATGGAGAGGGCTGCGGGAGTGACGCCGGAGATTCTTGAGGCCTGGCCGAGCGAGTGAGGCTTGATCTTCTTCAGTTTCTCCATTACTTCTGTGGTGAGTCCTATCACAGAGCCGAAGTCAAATTCTTCCGGGAAGCTCACGTCCTCCAATCTTTTAAACCTGTCAATCTGTTCCATCTGTCTCTTGATATAACCGTCATACTTTACCTGAATCTCGACCTGCTCCTGTATCGATTCCGGGATGCCTTCAAGGCTTCGATCAAAATCAAAAAGATTTTTGAAATGAATTTCAGGTCTCTTCAATATCTCTCGAAGGGAGGAGTCTTTTTTCAGGGTGGCGCTTCCCCATTGATGGAGAATTTCGTTATTCTCCTTTGTCGGATTGACTCTTAGAGATGAGATTCTGGACAGGGTATTTTCAATCGCCATCCTTTTCTCCAGAAAGATTCGGTAATCCTTCTCGTTAACCAATCCCACTTCATATCCCATTTCTCTCAACCTCAAATCGGCATTGTCTTCTCTCAAATGGAGGCGGTATTCTGCCCTGGAGGTAAACATGCGATACGGTTCGGCAGTCCCTTTGGTGACCAGGTCATCGATCAAAACACCGATATAAGCATCGGAACGCTTCAAGATGAGAGGTCTCTCGCCTCGAACATAAAGCGAGGCATTGATCCCGGCCATCAATCCCTGTGCCCCTGCCTCTTCATAGCCCGACGTTCCGTTGATCTGCCCGGCGTGGAAGAGCCCTCTGATCTTTTTCGTTTCAAGGGAAGGCTTGAGCTCCGTAGGGTCGACAAAATCATATTCGATAGCGTACCCCGGCCGGATGATCTCGACTTGTTCAAGTCCTTTGATCGACCTCAGCATTCGGGTCTGGACGTCCTGAGGAAGGCTGGTGGAAATCCCATTTGGATAGACTTCAGTCGTCTTTCGGCCGTCGGGCTCCAAAAAGATCTGGTGTCTTTTCTTGTCCGCAAAGCGGACCACTTTGTCCTCGATCGAGGGGCAATATCGAGGTCCGATGCCTTTGATGACTCCGCAGTAGAGGGGGGACCGGTCGAGACCGCTCCTGATAATTTCATGGGTCCTGATATTCGTATAGGTAATATAGCAGGGAAGTTGTTCGGTCTCGATCTTTTCTGTTGAGAAAGAGAAAGGAAGAGGTGGTTCGTCTCCAAATTGACGCGTGAGTTGAGTGAAATCGATGGAATGACGATCGAGCCTCGGAGTGGTTCCGGTTTTGAGTCTTCCCATCCGAAACCCTAATCTCTTGAGCGATTCCGATAACCCGATGGAAGCCGGATCACCCATCCGGCCGGCGGAAAAGTGAGTCAGACCAATATGGATCAGACCATTCATAAAAGTTCCCGGGGCAAGGATCAAGGCTTTTGTCAGAACGGTTTCATCTGAATCCGTCTTCACACCGATCACCTGATCTCTGTGTATCAGAATTTCCTCTACCGTCGCTTCTTGAATCGAGAGATCTTCTTGATTCTCAACAGTCCTTTTCATTCGCGATCGGTATTCCTGACGGTCCACTTGAGCTCTTGAAGAGCGGACAGCAGGTCCTCTCGTGTCGTTGAGCCGCCGGAACTGAATCCCCGTTTCATCAGTGGCTTTGGCCATCTCACCGCCCAGGACATCGATTTCCTTCACCAGATGGCCTTTGGCCAACCCACCCACGGCAGGGTTACAGGACATGTGGCCGATTTGTTCGATCTTTTGGGTGATGAGAAGGGTAGGATGTCCCGTGCGAGCACAGGCCAGGCAGGCTTCGATTCCAGCATGTCCCCCTCCCACTACTACGACATCAAACCTTAGCATACTGAATCATCCTGATTAGATAAGTCGGGCGTGACCACCGGTAGTGTCATAACGAGAGGGCATAGCGCATAGAGCATAGCGCTAACGCCAAAGAAAGTGAAGAAACCACACAATAAATAAGAGAGCCCAAGTGAGCGACAGAGACCAAGTAAACCGAACAGGCCGAAAAAACCGGGTAACAACTGCGGTTGCCTCCTCTGTCGTTGTTCGCCCTGCGCTATGCGCTCTGCCTTGTGCGCTTTTGGTTCCCCCGGCAGGCCTTCACGCAGACGCCACAGATATTATGGCTGAAGTGGAGGGTCTTGGCAAAGGTTCTCAGTTGCTCATAACACCGAAGATGATCGAATTCCTCTTGGCGTTCCTTTATTGCCCCCGCGGGACAGACCGATAGGCAGTTGCGACAGGGACCACAAGTATTTAATGATGGCGAATCAATCGTAAGAGGGAGATCGGTGAGAATGGTAACCAGACGAATCCTCGACCCAAATCTTTCGTTAACAAGAAGGTTGTTCCGGCCAATCCATCCCAATCCGGCAGCCCGGGCCACATGTTTATGGGAAAGGTGTCCCCGTTGGTTTTTCCAATCCACCAATTGGGAGGCAGGGATGGGCATCGCTTGGTATCCGAGGTCTTGAATCGTTGAAGTTGCAATCAGCCCAATGGTGTCGAGAAGAATGTTGATTCTCTGGTAGTGATGAAAATAGAGCGGGGTGGGTTGGTTCTCAATCTCTTCCAAAATAGCATCAGAAAGGTGGAGTCCCGCTGAGATGCCGTAGGAGAGCCGCCCTATTAAGGATGGCGGAATAAGAATCTCCTCCTCTTTAAAGAGGCGAAGATCTGCCACTCCAAACAGGGAACCTCCCCATTGTTGGCAGAGGGTCTTGAGCTTTTCAACGTTCCCCTTAGGATTCGTCACAAAATAAATTGTGACTTCCGAATAGATTTATTGCAAGAGGTCTACGAATATAGGTTCCAGAATTCGGATTGCGGAATAAGTGGCCGCCAGTGGCAATCTTGAAGTTCCGAGCTTAATTCCCTCGGCAAAAAATCTGAATTTTAGATTCCGCACTCCGCAATCGGACTAGCGGGCTTTGATCTTCAATTCTTTGATCTTCTTACGAAGGGTGTTTCGATTGATCCCCAAGAGTTGAGCGGCAGTGATCTGAACATGGTCAACTCTCTCTAAGGCGGACTTGATCAAAATCCTCTCCACCACTCTAATGATATCGTCGAAAATCCCCAGCTTGGTTTTCGTCTCCACATACGGATCAATCTTATTCAGAAGTTCGACCAACTTCTCTTCTAAGATCTCATCCAGCCGATGAGATCCCGCCTTGGGCTTGCCGTCTCTCGCAGGTCCGGCCGTTTTCTGGTGATAATTCTTGATCGCCGGAGAGAGGATGGCTGACAGAATGGACAGGAACTGCAAATCTTCAACAAATTCGCGTCTGGGGCCATAGATGGAGTTTACATTGATTACCCCCATGCACTCATCGTCTGTAACGAGAGGGACACAGAGCAGGGGAGGTTGGATCATCTCGATCCGCTTTTGACTCTTCATCATCTCCTCATAGAGTGGCTCCTGGCTCAAATTCTGAATCACCATGGGCTGTCGTGATTCAAGGACTTTGCCTATCGTTCCCTTTTGGCTGCTACAAGTGAAAGGATGGGTTTCTTTCTCAATGCCGTAGAGGGCTTCCACGCGGAGAAATTCCTTTTGTTGGTCTTGAAGAAAAAGGGCCGAATACTTGATTGAAAAATGTTCAGACAGGATGGCGATCACCCTAACAAAATAATCCTGGAGGTGTTTCTGTGGGGGGAGCAGAATAATCGCGTAGAGGCTTCTCAATTCAGGATTGGACCGAGGATTGCTGAAGGATGTAGGAAGCATATCAGGCTCCTATGCGCTGGAAATCGAGTGATGCGATGGGTTCGGTAAACGGGGGTGCTTAAAGCCTATCTCCGAGGGTTAACCCTGTCGACGAAACAATCAAAGATCGAATCTGACAAACGTCCCCCAAATTTCAGAACAAACTCTCGTTTCCCCTCCTTTTTATCGACAACAGGACTAATCCTATATAAATTGAAGTCCAATTGCAAGAGAAATTTAGTAGGTTTTTCTGCATTCTACTTTACCCTTGAAGTCTCATCATGAATTCATTAAAATCGACTCCATATGGCCGCAAGGACTGAGATGGACCGGCCGCGGGTGGTGATTCTCCTCGGCCCGACAGGGGTGGGGAAATCCAAATTCGCTATCGAATGTGCGGAGGAATTGGGGGGTGAAATCATCAGTGCTGACTCCATGCAGGTTTACCGGTATATGGATATCGGCACGGCCAAACCCACACTCGAGGACCAAAAAAAAGTCCCACACCACCTGATCGATTTGGTGACCCCTGATCAACCTTTTCACGCTGCCCTCTATCGAACGTTAGGCCGGAAAACGATTGACCAGCTAGTCGAGAGCAAGACACCCATTTGGGTAGTCGGAGGAACGGGCTTTTATATCAAAACTCTCATTCAGGGACTCTTCTCCAGTCCTAAGATAGACCCCCGCGTGAGGGAAAATCTAAGAGCGGAAGCAAAGGAAAAGGAGGAGGGCGCCCTTTTTGAGCGTCTAAAGAGCGTTGATTCTCAAACAGCCTCCCATGTTCATCCCAATGACCTCTTTCGGATTATACGGGCTCTGGAGGTCTTTGATTCGACAGGTGTCCCCATCTCTTTCTATCGGGAACAACACCGGTTTGGAGAAAGGCCATACGTCACCCTAAAAATTGGTCTGGAGATGAACCGGGACATCCTCTATCGTCGTATCGAGGAGAGAGTTGATCAGATGTTAGAAAAGGGGTTTCTTGGGGAGGTCGTCAGGTTGATGGAGATGGGCTATGGACGTGAATTGAAGCCGATGCAGAGTTTGGGTTATAAACAGATGGTTCAATTTCTCTTGAAAGAGGTCGGATGGGACGAAGCGGTCGGACAGATAAAGAGGGATACCCGCCGTTATGCCAGACGACAATGGACATGGTTTAAGTCTGACCCTGAGGTTCGCTGGTGGGATGCGTCAACGGATCAGCGAGAGATCATTTTGAAAATTAAATCCTTTTGGGGAGGAGGAGGGCCCCTGGCATGATGAAGAATCAGATAAATATCCAGGATCAATTTCTCAATCGCATCCGCCGGGATCGGAAACATGTCGTGGTTGAACTCACGACAGGTCGCAAGATCGAAGGGGTGATTCTCAGCTTCGATAATTTCTGCATCGTCCTTCGAGGAGAGGGGGATCAGTTGGTTCATAAACATGCCATTAGCACTATTTCCCCCGGTGAAAAAATAGAGTTTCTCGAGGCAAGATAGAAGAAATTTCAATAACCAAATTTCAAGCTCCAAATAAAAATCCCCGCCTTTTGGTAAAGAGGGGGGCCTGGATATTAAAGTTTGGTTATTGTTTGATGGTGGATGTCGGGAACTTGGGAGTTGCCCGGAGAACTAAAATGTGAGTCAGAGGACAGGATGATGGATGACTTCGATGTCAGGCCAATACTAGAGAGCCTCTTTTTCGTTTCGGATTCCCCGATCCGCCTTGAAACCTTGGTCGAGATCCTGCCCGAATCGAATAAAGAAGCGATTATGGAAGGGATTCGTCAGATTCAAGCAGAGTATGAGAATCGTTCAAAGGGAATCGAGCTGACAGAGATTGCTGGCGGATATCAATTCCGGACAAAAGCCGATTTCGCCGGGTGGTTAAACCGGCTGAAAAAAGCAAAGGCAGTTAAGCTGAGCCAGGCCGCTTTAGAGACATTAGCCATCGTCGCCTACCGCCAGCCGATCATCCGGCCTGCAATCGAAGAGGTTCGCGGAGTCGATTCGGGCTCTGTTCTTCATACCCTTCTGGAAAAGGGATTGATCAAGATCATGGGCCGCAAGGACCTCCCGGGACGTCCCATTGTCTATGGAACTACCAGGACCTTTCTCGAACTCTTCAGCCTGAATACACTTTCTGACCTCCCCAGCCTCCAAGAAATTCAGCCTCCTCCAGCTCCCTCAGAAAGATCCCTCGAGGAGATTATCCCCCAAGAGAAACCTGAAGAAGAGACATCGAAGGAAGAGATTCGAATAAACCCCTCTTTGCACGGGGGAGAGGAATGGGGTGAGGCGGAGAAAAAAGAGTAGGACATTCGATTGGCGCTTGAACGGATTCAGAAAATTTTGGCCAAGGCCGGGATTGCCTCGAGAAGAGAAGCCGAGAGGATCGTGCTTGAAGGCAGAGTGTCGGTCAATGGTCAAGTCGTTGAGGCATTGGGTCTTAAAGCTGATCCTTCCAGAGATCATATCAAAGTGGATGGAAAAAGGCTCGCCCATCTTGAGCCCAAGGTCATTCTTCTCCTTAATAAACCTAGGGGCTATCTTTCCACGGTCAAAGACCCAAAGGGAAGGCCAATCATCATGGATCTCCTCAAGAAAGTAAAATGGAGAATCTATCCAGTAGGTCGGCTCGATTTCGATGCGGAAGGACTTCTCCTTCTCACCAATGATGGCGACCTTGCCCACCTGCTCTCCCATCCAAGATTCTCTGTTCCGAAGACCTATCTGGCAAAGGTGACTGGGGTTCCAGATGAGAAAGAACTGAATCGGCTCAAGAGGGGAGTGATGCTCGAAGATGGGGAAGCCCAAGCCGTCTCTTGCAGCCTTGTCCGTCAGAGAGAAAAAAATAGCTGGGTTCGCATCGTGGTGACGGAAGGGAGAAACCGTCTGTTGAAGAGGATGTTTTCAGCCATTGGCCACACCGTTCTCAAGCTGAAGCGGGTTGAATATGGGCCGATTCAATTAGGAGACCTTCCTTTCGGACAATTCCGCTATCTCACCGCTGAAGAAACGGAGAGGCTGAAAGCCCAAAGTTCAAGGCTGAAAGCACCGGACGTAAATTCCGAATCGGGATAAGATAGATAAAGAACGGAATATACAGACACCGAGACGGGGACATGGTGACGCGGTAACGGAGACTAAGATGAGAAAGTAAGGAAAGGGGAACAGTAATTTCGGGATGATTACTAAAGTCGAAATTCTAAGAAAAATGGTTCATCTGGCTACCCTGATCATTCCTGTCGGATATGCCTTGACGTCTGAGGAAACGGCCATCCTATGTCTCGTTCCTTTTTTTATAGCCCTTCTCGTGGTTGATCTCCTCCGGCACTTCCATTCTGGAACGGCTTCCCTTTTTCAAAAATACTTTTTTGGAAGAGTTCTCAGAGAAGAGGAGAAGTCTGCCTTTATGGGCTCAACCTATTTTATCTTCTCGACGATCCTGACCATCCTTCTCTTTCCAAAATCGATTGCGATTGCCAGCCTCTTCATCCTTATCCTTTCCGACACAGCGGCCGCCTTGACCGGAAAAGGGATTGGGAAAGTGAAGGTCTTTGGAAAAACCGTTGAGGGGAGTATGGCTTTTCTTATTACCTCCCTCTTAATTGTCTGGATCTATCCGCGTCTGGGCCGACTCTCAGGAAGCCTCGCAGCGCTCGGGGCAACATTGATTGAGGTGCTGCCGATCAAGGTGAACGACAATCTCAGTATTCCACTCGTGGCAGGAGCCATCATGTTTTTCGTGGGGGGATGAGGGAGGGGAATTTCTTCAAGACCTCAACGATCCTTCTGGCTTCTTCCTCTGAGGCAATCCCGGCGATCACCGCACAAACCTTCAATTCGTCAAAGAGGAAAGAAAAGGCCCCTTCGGATTCTCTCAAAAGATCCCCGTCAGCGAGAGGATTCATGCTGATGACTGGCTTTTCAAACTTCTTGATCAGATCAGAGGCTCGTTCCAAATCGAATAGGCTCCATTTCTTATTGATGGGAACGGCGTAAGCCGATACGTTGAGCGATTTTGCCTTGGGAAGGACAAAAGTCGTCCATTGAGCTGAAAAGATGGGAATGAATCCTTTCTCCCTGGCCCTGGACACCATCTCTTGAAGAAGATCGATCCGGCCCAGTGCCAAGAGCCAATCGCCATATTTTTCACCGACGAGGAGGAAGGGAGACTCCACGGGATCGAAGCGGGAGAGCGCTTTCTCGAAGCGAGGAGGGTCAAAAGCGATCCGGTCAATCTCTTTTTGTGTAAGGACCTCCGAGGAAGAAGAGGGAGGAAGGATATTTCGAGGCAGATGAGAAGGGAGGAGTCCTCTTCGGATCGTAGAGACGATCTTCGATTCAAACCGATGGAGCGGCTTTCCTAAGAACGAGGCCCCTGTCTCCGCTTCCAGATGGCAGAGGCCTATAAGCATTTCACCCGTCATAGAATTTCTTAATTCTTTGAAGGATTCGAGATGATTTTGGGAGGTGAGGTCAAAACACCAGACCCCCATTTCGTAAGTTCCTTTCATGAGGGATGAAATCTGATGTGGATTAAAGGATGGGTAGGGCTGGATGGAGAGAATGACCCTCGGGACCTTTTTCCCTTCTAAAATCGCTGTTGGAAGTCTCATGGTATCATCATTCTATTATCTTCCTGGTCTGTTTTCAATCCAGAGCTCGATCTCAGTCTTGTTTCGAGAAGGGGAATAGAATTCGGATGGGTCGCTTACGTTTGTTTCATCATGTCATTCGAGGGCGTTTCCTGAGGCGGCCTAACCGTTTTCGAATCGATTGCGAGCGGAATGCGAGAAGGGTGAGTCCTTTCCTGCCCAACCCTGGAAGGCTTCGAGAGCTTCTCCTGCCCGGCTCTCAGATCCACTTGATCGCAGAGGACTCACCAAACCGAAAGACCCGTTACACGGCTGTGGCAGTGGATCGGGATGGCCAACCTGTTATGCTTCATACCCATCTTACGAATGAAGTGGCCCGATACCTTCTCCGGAAGAGAAGGATACCAGGACTTGAGAATGGAAGAATCATGAAATCCGAAATTCGGGTGGGGAGGAACCGGTTCGATTTTCTTTCGGAAGAGAGAAACAAACGCATTCTTTTAGAAGTGAAGTCTTACACCCTGGTGGGAAAGAGAGTGGCCATGTTCCCTGATGCCGTGACAGAAAGAGGGACACGGCACCTGAAGGAACTGGCTAAGATTTCAGAAGAAGGGATGAGAACCGCTCTCCTCTTCATCGTCCATTGGCCATTTGCCAAGGTTTTTATGCCCGATTATCACACGGACTTAAATTTCTCACAGATCTTCCTACAAATTCGAGACAAGGTTGAAGTGATCCCTCTTTCTGTCCGCTGGGATCCGGATCTTTCACTTTCTCCCAAGGTCAAAGTCTTTAAAGTACCCTGGGACACCATCCAAAGGGAAGTCAAGGACCAAGGGAGCTATCTTCTGATTTTGAATCTGAACAGGGATCGAAAAATAGACGTTGGAAAACTGGGCAAGGTTCGTTTTAGAAAAGGTTTCTATATCTACGTGGGTTCGGCCATGGCTAATCTTTCTAAAAGGATGGAAAGACACCGTCGTTTGAGAAAAAAGCACCATTGGCATATTGATGAATTGAGAGCCATTACTGAATTCCGTTCTGTATTGGCTATCCGTTCTTCAGACCGGATTGAATGCGAGCTTGCAGAAGCCATATCAGGAATTGCCGAATGGTCCATTCCCGGGTTTGGTTCAACGGACTGTTCTTGTGAGACCCATCTTTTTGGTACTTCAAGCGATCCAGTTCAGTCGGAAGATTTTCAAAAACTGCTTCAGTATTTCAGGATGGACCGGTATCAGGTGAAATAGATTTTGTTTCTCTTGCAATGGCTCTCATTTTTTGGTAAGAGATTTCTATGCGAGTGAAAGATAAAGAATTGAGGGCTGCGATCAAGTTAGGGCTCAGGACCCTGATCATCCAGGAGGTCAGACTGCTGCGCTTGGAACACGCCTTCACGCCACACATTATGCTTGATGAAATGTCCAGATCGATTCAGGAGACTAAAAAAGAAATAGTCAACTTAACAAGGACCATGGCCCAGACGGAAAGAACCGTTCTCCTGAAGAGAATGATCCGTCAAGCCGTGGACGACGAGATCGATCGGGCGATTCAACTAAGAAAGACCAGATGCGTTCGTTGCCTCCATGGGAGGTTTTATGATGAAGCGGGCACCGCTCATATGAACTTGCCGGTCGGAACCCGGGCAGAGAAGATCGGATGCGATAAGCTTAGACCCAGCCTTAAAAAGAGCTGCAGGAGATTTGTTGAGATATCGAAGGCTGCCTCATTAGATCAATATCTCAACGAGATGACCCTTCTGTACGAATTCAAGGAGTTGATCGATAAGATCGAGGAGATTTGGAAAGAGTATCTTACCACTTAAACAGCATAGCGCATGGCGCATAGAGCATAGCGTCTGAAGTCCCAAAGACCATATCCTCAATTAAATCCAGTGCTCAGATTTTCCCAATAAGAAAGCCCTCCTCCCTATTTTGGAAAGAGAGCTTTCAAAATTGGCTTTTCTTCTTATCAATTACCCTATGCGCTATGCTCTATGCGCTTTGCGTTTCAGGCGACTGCTTCCGCTACCAGCTCCGTAATATCCATCACTTTGATCCGGCCTTTTTTCTCTTTTCGAAGTCTCGCCGCGGCCAGTTGCAAGTTGGACTTACAGGCCGGACAGGCGGAGACAATGGTATCCGCTCCGATGGTCGAAGCCTGTTGGACGCGTTTATAGGCTATATCTAAACTCATGTCCGTGTCATAAGCCTTAAGGCCCCCGCCGCCGCCACAGCATTTGGCCAAGTTTCTGTTCTGAGGAAATTCAACCAATTCCACCGACGGGATCGCCTTGATGACATTTCGGGGTGGATCATAGATATTCATGTGCCGACCGATATCGCAGGGGTCGTGATAAGCCACCTTCATTTTTGCCCCGTCCTTAAGACTGAGCTTGCCGTTGGTGATGAGCTTTTCCAGATATTCAACCGCGTGGTAGACCTGAACGTTCGGAAGCCCGTTGTGTTTTGGGTAAAGATCTTTGAAGGTTCGGTAACATCCGGCGCAGGTGGTCACAATCTCTTTGAGCCCCATTTTTTCGAAACGGCCGATGTTATTCTTGATGCAACTCTCAAATTCTTTTTGATCCCCCACTAGATAAGAGAGATATCCGCAGCAATACTCGTTATTCCCTAACGTTGTATAGTCAATATTCGCCTTATCCATGATCTTCAAGGTGCTTGGAATGAGATTGACGTCCTGGTAGGAAGCCACGCACCCGAAAAAAAGAAGGGTGGATGCTTTCTCTTTAAACTTAAACTGTGCGGGATAGATGTCGCTTCTTTTCTCTTTGGCCTCGCCAAAGGGGTTTCCTTTCTCTTCAATCGACTGGATCAGCGTCCCATGGATGGGCGGGAGATACCCTGCCTCTACCAGCCGGACGCGGGCAGCCTGGACAATATCGGAAACCTTGATCCCCGCGGGGCAGACGGCATTGCAGTTCAGGCAGGTGGTACACTTATAAAACCGTTCCGCAAGTTCTTTGGAGGGCTTCAGTCTCCCGGTAAGGAGATGATAGGCCAAGATCACCCTTCCTCGTGCGTTGATCGATTCGAGGGAAGTCTCCGTATAAGTAGGACATCCGGCTCGGCAGAATCCGCACATGATACAGGCCATAATCTCATTATCCAGCGCCTCGCCGAAGGGCTGAATCTCGCCGGGCCTTTCAAGGAGCGGTTGAAAGGCGAAATTCTCATAGATGCCTTTGATCGAGTCATCAAACCCCATCTTCCCGGGGTTGAGGATGTTGTTGGGGTCAAGGGCTTTCTTGATCTCCTTCATCACTTCGAGCGTTTCTCCGAGCTCCTTCTTGATATAAGGCGATTTGGACATTCCGGTCCCGTGCTCAGCCGTAAGCGTGCCCTTGAGCCGCATCGTGAGGTCAATTAAGTCCTTGGCTACTTCTCGGATGGTATTCCACTGCTCCTTATTTCTGGGGTCGGAGATGATGATGGGATGAATATTCCCGTCGCCGATATGGCCGAAGGTGTTGATGGCGATGTGATGTTTCTCGGAGATCTTGTTAATTTCCGTGATGGCTTCCGGGATTTTGGTGATCGGGATTCCCGGGTCATCCATAATGGATTGCATCCTTGAGCCTCTCTTGACTTTTGACAAGGAGGCGACAATCCCTTGACGAGCGGCCCACATCTTAAGACGCTTTGCGGGATCATCCTCCCATTTGTTTTCAATACCGTTATTGGTCTCACAAATTTTATTGATTTTCGCGATGTTCTCCTGAACCGCCTTTTTATTCCCATCGATTTCAATGAAGAGGAGGCATCCCACATCATCTGGGATGTTAAGTCCCAGCGCCTTATTCACCACATTGATCGTCACCTTGTCCAAGATCTCACAGGAAGAGAGAGCAATGCCTGAGGTCAAGATCTCGCGAACGGCCTTTCCGGCGTTGAGGGTAGAGGGAAATCGCGCCTCAGCAAAGGCAACATATTCGGGAACGGGGAGGATTCTTAGAATAATCTTTGTGATAACCCCCAGCGTCCCCTCAGCCTGGGTGAAGAGCTGGGTCAGGTCGTATCCGGAAGAAGTCTTGCCTAAGATGGAACCGGTGTTGATTGCTCGACCGTCAGCCAGTACCACCTCCAGCCCTAAGACATAATTCTTCGTCGTCCCATACTTCAGCGCCCGGTTACCGCTGGCATTCGTTGAAACCATTCCTCCCAGTGACGCAAGATTAGCACTTCCTGGATCAGGAGGGAAGAAATGGGTAGGGGCAATTGCTGCGTTCAGCTGGTTGCATATGACGCCGGGTTCCACCACCGCATATCCGTTCTCTTTGTCAATCTCTACAATACGATTCATCTTGCTCAGGTCAAGCAGGATGCCTCCTTTGGCAGCCAACGCGCTCCCGACGGCGCTTGTCCCTGATCCTCTTGGGGTGACAGGAATTTTTTGCTTATTGGCCAAGGACATGATTTTTAAAACTTCTTCCGTCGTTTTTGCGAAGACAACTGCGTCCGGAACGGCCTCATGAACCGACAAGTCTCTGGAGTAGCAGAGACGTTCGATTTCATCCGCCCTGACGTTCTCTTCACCGACCATTTTGATCAATTCTTTGATGTAGTCCATGGGCCACCCTCCGTTATGTTTAGTTAGGTTCAATGGTATTATAAAACCCATTATAAAACAAGCAACCAGAATTTACACATGCACGCGTTCTTTTTGGTTGTTGAGATAAAAAGGAATTTCTTGATAGGAAGGACAAATGTGAATCCCGAGTTCAATAAGCCAGTTCAACGCCTTGGATTTTAAGGTTTTGGGACTTCTTCCAGAGCCTCAACATAACATGGGCAGGCAATCAACAATCCTAAATCCTGATGAGGTAGCTGCTAAGGAGGGACGGCAGGTTAGGGTTAGTAGTCCCTAGGTAACTTCTCTAATTGGGCGTAACTGAAAACTGGGCCATCCTTGCAAACATAGAGATGGCCGATGTTGCATCGGCCACATTTCCCGATGCCGCATTTCATCCTCTTCTCCAAAGAGGTATAGATGCGTTCGTTGGGAAATCGGAGGGCCATCAATTTCGGAAAGGTAAATTTGATCATGATCGGAGGACCGCAGATGACGGCATAAGTGTTCTCGGCGGCCGGAGCGGCTTCTTCCAATACGTTTGGGACGAGTCCTACTTTTCCCTTCCAGTCCTTATCCCCCTGGTCTACCGTGACCACCAATCTGATATCGCTTCTCTTTGCCCATTCTGCCAGTTCTTCCTTGTAGAGCAGCAGGCCCGGCGTCCGGGCTCCATAGATCACAGTGATGTCTTTCACTTTATTCCGGTTCTCAGGGTGAAGAAAATAAGTGACCAGGGATCGAAGCGTCGTAAAGGCAAACCCTCCGCCGATCACCAGCACATTCTTCCCTTGAAAGAGATCAATCGGATATCCGTTACCCAGTGGGCCTCGAATGCCAACCTCCGCACCCTCTTCGATGTGGTGAAGGGCTGTGGTGACCACACCGGCTTTATTGATTGTAAACTTTAAAGAGCCATTCTCTGTAGGCGACGAGGCGATCCCGAAGGGTGCCTCTCCTTTCCCCAAGAGAGACAGCTCGCAGAATTGCCCGGGAACGAAGTGGAAGGCCTGAGCGTCCTCATCCTTCAGGAAACGGAGTTCAAGAGTCCTGAGCATCCGGTCGCTTGTCTCAACAAGAGCCTTCTTGACAACCGTGGGAACAGGAAAATAGGGATTGTTCACTTATCGCCACCTTCTTGAATCTCTTTAATCGTCTGCCGGATATCGAAATGAGCGGGGCAGTAAAGGGTACACCGTCCACAGCCCACACAGGCGATCCGGTCGAAGTTTTTTGGAAAATAGTTAAACTTGTGCATGAGTCGCTGCCGGGTCCGTTCACGGTTCGTCGGCCTGGGATTATGGCCAGATGTCTCCTGCGAATAGAGAGAGGAAAGGCAGGAGTCCCAATTTCTTACCCGCCGGCCTTTGTTAGTCCTCGCCTCATCCATGATGTCGAAGCAGTGGCACGTCGGACAGAGATAAGTACACACCCTGCAACCGAGGCACTTTTCCTGAACCCGATCCCAATACGGGCTTTCCATCATCTGATCCAACCGTTTTTCGATCCCCTCGACGGGAATCGCAGCCTTTATCTTCTCCGCCGCCTTTCCTTCGACCCCCTTTGCCAGGCTTATCTCTTTCTCATTGGCTTCTTCAAAAAATTTGTTTTTTTGAAAAGCCATTCCTTTTTCAGTGAGCAATTCCACTAAATAGGATTCGCCCAGGTCAATCAAAAAGAGATCCGACCCCTCACGTTGGAAGGGCCCCCCGTTCAAAGAAGAACAGAAGCAGGTCGAAAGAGGATGATCACAGCCCATCCCGATAATCGTCGTCGCCTTTCTTTTGTTTACGTAATAAGTATCCGTGTACTCTTTTCCTGCAAAGACGTGATCGATGAGAGAGAACGCTTGAATATCGCATGGCCTTGCGCCCAGAAGAATCCGGTTCCTCTTTATCTCTTCCGTCGAGGTGATCCGACTCTCTTTCCCAGCCTTTTCGTACCGGAACATGGTTTCAGATTGAGGGAAAAAGATCTCCTTGGCAGGTTTTTGAGCGTTGCTAATGGAAAGGTCCACCTCCTCGGTTTGGTCGATCTTCTTATAGACAGAAACCCCCTCGGCCAGCTGAGCCGGGGCGAAGAGGTCGTATTCGTCCATCAAGCTCTGCAAAAAGGGCATGAAATTTTTCTTATCCAGCTTCAATTTCATTTGATAAATTCCTGGCGATCCTCAATGTCATAGGTCGAAAGAGGAGGTGAAGCATCCGGATCGACTCCCGTTTCGAACCCGAACAGCTCTTTCACATCCTGATTCAGTTTCTGTGTGAGATAAGTGAGCTTAATTTCCATCGGACAGGCTCGCTCACAAGCGCCACAGCCTGAACATCTTCCGGATTGATGATAGGCTCGCACGATGTGATAGAAGTCGACGTCCGAGGGAGAAAGCCCCTTGTCAATCCACTTGGGGTTGGAGCTGTCCACAAAGCATTCTGTGCAGTAGCACATGGGACAGGCTTCCCGACAGGCGTAGCACCGGATACATCGCCCGGCCTCCTTCTCAAAATATCTCCATCGTTCTTCAGGAGACATCTTTTCAAAGTCTTTCACGTCGGGATGGACTTCGACAAGGGGAGATTCCTCTGCAGGATTTCCTACCAGCACATCTGCCTTGGCCGGGGTCCGATGAATACACACCTGGCAGGAAGGGTAGAGAAAGTCGTCTCGTTTCAAAACCTTCTTAAAATCCTCACCCTCTACGGTGATTTCGTCCCCTTGCTCTCCCACACGCAGGATTTCTCCTTTTACCGCCTTCTTCACCTTTCTCCGATCCACCATTCTCTGGCAGGGGACTCCGATCAAATATAATTGATCGTGCTTAAACCTCTTCTCACGACTAAGGGCGATGACGGAACGAGCGTCACATCCTTTCACAACGAGACCTACCTTAAATTGACTGAGCTTATAAAGGTAAGTCGCAAGATTGTTCTCACAGTAGGAGTTCCAGATCAAACGGTCTGCTTCTTCCTGACTTCTGATGAATATCGGAGTCGCACGAAGGGGAAGTGTCCCTTCTCCGAAACCGACGATGACATCCACCTTTTTGCTTGAAAGAAGCTCTTTGGCTTTTTCTCTAATGCTGTCTTGAATTGCTTTGTGAGTTTGTTCCATATTCTTTAGCGTTCCGGCCGTCCCCAATAAACGAGGGCGCTACAACTCACGCCCTTCAATCCTCCAATTTTACAAACTGCTTTGCCGGTCCTAATTTCTTGATATCCTGTGTCACCTCTTCAACAACCTGGGAAAACTTGGTTCCTTCCGCAGCGGAGACCCAGGAAAACTGCACGCGGCCTTCTTCAACGCCGAGGTATTGAAGGAACCGCCGCATGGTCACTGACTTTCGCCTTCCTACGTAGTTTCCGGTGAGGTAATGGCAATCCCCCGGATGGCAGCCGGAGATCAGCACGCCATCGATCCCATTCTGGAGCGCTTTGAGAATAAAGAGCGGGTTGATCCTTCCGGAGCAGGGGACACGGATGACACGGATATTCGGAGGATATTGAATCCTCGATGTCCCCGCCAGGTCGGCACCGGCATAAGAACACCAGTTACAGAGGAAGGCTAAGATTCTGGGTTCCCAACTGCTCTTCGTCCCGTTTACCATTTTATCGTCACCTTACTATGCGAACGCTACTAAATCCCAATATTCAAATTCCAAGCCCCAAATAGATTCGAATTACCAAGCTCCAAACAACCAAGCCTGATGATTAGAGTGTTTCGAGTTTTGGTCATTGGAAATTGTTTGGAATTTGGGATTTGGTGTTCGGAATTTGTCATCATCGTTACCAGTTGATTGCCAGTTCTGTGATCTGTGCGACCACTTCTGCGTTCGTGAAGCCTTTCAAATCGATGGAGCCTGAACGGCAAGAGGCGGTACAGGCCCCGCAGCCCTTGCAAAGGACTCGATTGATTTGGGCCACCTGCTTTTCTCCAACGACCGTCCTTTTGATCAAGATCTCAATCGCCTTATAGGGGCAGACCTCTTCACAGAGACCGCAGCCGACGCACTTCCTATCGTCCACCTCAGAGATCGTCCCGATGGTCTCGAGTTCTTTTTTCGAAAGGTAAGTTAATGCGCGGGAGACGGCTGCATTCGCCTGGCTCAAGCTCTCCTCAATCGATTTGGGGTTGTGAGCGAGCCCGGCCAGAAAGATGCCCTCTGTTGCAAAATCGACAGGCCTCAGTTTCATATGAGCTTCTAAGAAATAACCGTCCTGGTTCAACGGAACCTTCAGCATCTTTGACAGGCGTTCGTTATCGGCAGAGGGTATGATCCCCGCGCTGAGAACGAGCAGATCGGTTTGGATGTTTAAGGCATCCTGCAAGATAGGATCGTGAACGATCACCTTAAGGGCTTTTCCCTCTTTTTCCAAACGAGGCTCTCGCTCGGGATCAAACCGGACGAAGATCACTCCCGCCTCCCTGGCCTTTCGATAATAATCTTCTTTGAACCCGTAGGTTCGAATGTCCCGGTAGAGGACATAGACATTCATCTCAGGATTCGTCGATTTCAGACCCAGGGCATTCTTAATCGCTTCTGAACAGCAGATACGGCTGCAGTAAGGTCTCTCGCTATTCCTCGACCCGACACACTGGATCATCACCACATTCTTCAGAGACTTGAGAGAGGCGGGGTGGAGGGAGATTCTCTCCTCCAGCTCTTTCTGGCTGATCACGTGTGAATCCTGACCGTAGAGGAATTCCTTCGGCCGATATTCTTCGGCCCCTGTCGCTACGACGATCGTTCCGTGGTCGATTTCTTGAAGGTCGTCTCCCTTACGGAGCTTTGTCTTAAAATTTCCCACGAAGCCGTTGACACTCTCTATCTCGGTCTGGGTCATGAGATGGATGCGCGGATCTTTCTCCACCTTTTCGATCAACTGTTTTACATGAGATTGGACGTCATCTCCTTCTAAGGTGAAATGGATTGCTCTCGCCTTGCCTCCAAGCTGAGATTCCCTTTCAACCAGGTAGACCTCATATCCGGCATCCGCGATCTTCTTTGCAGCGGTCATCCCGGAGAGACCTCCACCGATGACCATCGCCTTCTGAACGACCCCGATCATCTGGGTCTGAAGCGGCTCGAGCAGGGCAGCCTTTGCCACGGCCATCCTGACTAGATCCTTTGACTTCTCCGTCGCTTCCTTGGGTTGTTGCATGTGAACCCAGGAACATTGATCCCGGATATTGGTCATTTCGAAGAGATAACGGTTGAGACCCGCCTCACGAATCGTATCTTGAAACAGCGGTTCATGAGTTCGGGGGGTACAGGAAGCCACCACGACCCGGTTCAAGCGGTTTTCCTCGATCACCTTCTTCATATGATCCTGAGTATCCTGAGAGCAGGTATAGAGGTTTGCCTCCGCATAGACCACATCGGGTAACGTCCGCGCGTACTCCACCACTGCGGGGACATCGACGATTCCGCCGATATTAATACCGCAATGGCAGATGAAGGCACCGACCCGGGGTCCTTCGTAGTTCACATTCTTCTCCGGGACATACTTCTTTTCAGCGACCAGTGTCCCTCTCGCTTCAGCAAGAAGGGAGGAAGCCTCTGCCGCTGCTGCGCTTGCCTGGGCTACTGTCTCAGGAATGTCCTTGGGCTCTTGAAAGGCGCCGCAGACATAGATCCCTTTTCTGGAAGTGGACGTGGGTTCGAACGTCGTCGTTTTGCAGAAGCCGTGGGATTCTAATTCAACGCCGATCCGCTTCGCCATCTCAACCGTCTCTTGAGAAGGGGCCATGCCTACAGAGAGGACGACCAATTCAAACTCTTCCTCCACCAATTTCCCCTCGTCGTCCAAGTAGGTCACGAGTAGGTTATTACTTTTCAAGGATTCCCGTATTTTGGAAACCATGCATCGAATGAAACGGATTCCATACTTGGTCTTTGCGCTCTCGTAGTAGGCGTCGAACCCCTTGCCATAGGCCCGAACATCCATAAAGAAGATAGTGGGCTTGACGAAATGGACATGCTCTTTGGCAATGATCGCCTCTTTCGTCGCGTACATGCAGCAAACAGAAGAACAGTAGCCGTTTCCGCAATTGGAATCCCGGGAGCCCACGCATTGAATAAAGGCAACCCTCTCAGGAATGGTTCCATCGGAGGGACGCAGGAGATGCCCGCGGTGTGGCCCGGTGGCGCTCAACAGCCTTTCAAATTCAATGCTCGTTACCACATTGGGAAAGACGCCGTAGCCGAACTCCGGCCGAAGACGGGCGTCAAACATCTCATAGCCCGTGGCTAGAATGACGGATCCAACCTCGATTTTTTCGACTTGCTGCTTGTCGCTATAGTCTACCGCTTTGGCTAAACAAACCCTCTCACACAGCCCGCAACCAATGCATTGCTCCCGGTCGATCAGATAAACTTTGGGAATGGCTTGGGGGTATTGGATGTAGATCGCCGCCCGCTGGCTGAGCTTCTCGTTATAGGTATCGATCGCTGTCACCGGACAGTGCTTCGCGCACTCGCCACAGCCCGTGCAACGGTCGCTCCGGATATATCTCGGTTTTCGATTGAGGGTGACGGAGAAGTGGCCAGGTTCGCCTTCGACAGACTCTACGTCGGCATGCGTAATGACCCGGATATTCAGGTGCCGCCCGCATTCCACCAGTTTTGGAGACATGATGCACATGGAACAGTCATTGGTGGGGAAGGTCTTGTCGAGCTGAGCCATGACCCCTCCAATCGCTGGAGAGCTGTCAACCAGATAAACAAAGTAGCCCGATCCGACCAGGTCTAAGGCAGCTTGCATTCCGCCAATTCCGCCCCCGACCACCATGACAGCGCCTGTGGCATGATTCTTTTTTGTCTCGTCCATTCTTTCCTGTATCCTGCTCCCGTTTATCCCGCCCCAAGAATGAGTATAGGAAGCGGGAATTTACTTTCGGATATATCTTGGGACTTTCCCCTCTTCCGAAGGGTCGAAGCCTATCTTACCTTCTCCCACCAGCAGCGACAGGTAGGAGAGGGTCTCCTTTAATTCCAGGTTCAATGTTTGACTGATCTCTTTGGCAGAGAGGTGCTGGGATTCCACCACTCCGATGATTCGGTTCTTGATCAGTTCATTGCGAACGGTTTCTTCTATCAGTTTATCGAGCTTCTCCCGAGAAAGACGCTCCCCGTAGACATTCTCCTTTTCGACGAGCTCGTGCCCTTTTCCAACCATCCACCGGATCTTCTCTCCTTCCAGAGAGGCTTCGATCGCCCGGAGTCTTCGTTCCATTTCCTGGTCGAGAGGGAAGGGGCCGAGACCACGAATCTTCTCAACGAAATCGCGAATCACTCTCGAAAAACGCTCTCCCTCACCTGCAGAGACCCAGTCCAAAAGCAGCCTTTCCGACTCAATCTTTACCATGGCCAGCAACTTGTGCGTCAGGTCCATCTTCTGCTCGGCCTGGACATTGCCCGTCAGATAATGGCAGTCTCCCGGATGGCAGCCGAGGACCGTCACTCCATCATACCCCGCGAGGAAAGCTTTCGGGATAAAGGCCGGGTCCACTCTCCCGGAGCACATCACCCGGATCACCCGTGTGTTGGGAGGATACTGGAACCTCGAAACCCCTGCCAGGTCGGCACCTGCATAAGCGCACCAGTTACATAAAAAGGATAAGATTTTCGGTTCAAAAGCCATTAAATCCACCCGTAACAAAAGTGTTAAACCCTAAACTCGAAACCCTAAACTCTGAACAAACTCAAATATCCAAGCACGAAACTCAAAACCTCTTTTGAGTTTTTGATTTTGAGATTTGCTTAGGATTTAGAGTTTAGTGTTTGGAGTTTGAACCATTTTGAATTTCCTCATGGATCAGGCTGCTTCCTTTTCTTTAACAAGGTTAAGCGCCTCTATCTGCGCTGTTAGTTGCTCGTCAGAGAAATGATGGACAGTTACTGCCTTCTGAGGGCAGCTTGAGGCACAGACACCGCATCCCTTGCACGAAGCGGCAATCGTTTCCGCCTTGCTCCCTTTCCCGGTCTCCACCACACGGATGGCACTGAAGGGGCAGAGCTCTTCGCACAAGCCGCACCCCACGCAAACCGTCTGGTCGACTTCCGAAATGGTGGGTAAGACGCTGACATATCCCTTGGCAACGGAAGCCGCAGCACGGGAAACGGCCGCATCGGCCTGAGAGAGCGACTCGCTGATGTTTTTTGGAAAATGGGCCAGGCCGGCCAAGAAGACGCCGTCCGTCGCAAAATCAACGGGCCGGAGCTTCATATGAGCCTCAAGGAAAAATCCATCCGCGGTCAAAGGGACTTTAAGCATCTTTGCCAGGGTCTCATTCTCATAGGGAATGATCGCACTCGCCAAAGCCACGAGGTCGGGTTGAAGGCTGACCTCCTCGCCCACGATTCGATCCTTGACTTTGAGCAGGAGCCGGCCTCCTTCTACCTTCAGGTCAGGCTTTGAATCCAGCTCAAACTGAATGAATTCGACTCCCCGCTTTCTTGCCTCAGTGTAGTACTTTTCCGCTAATCCATAAGTCCGGATGTCCCGGTAAAGCATGGTCACCTTGGCGTTGGGATTCTTTTCTTTAATCTTCAGAGCGTTCTTCATCGCAACAGAACAGCAGATCCTGCTGCAATTCGGCCTTTCCGGGGTCCGGGATCCCACGCATTGGATCATGACGATATGCTGATACCGATTCAACTCTTCCGCATGACGGGCGATCTTCTCCTCCAACTCGGTCTGTGTGATCACCCGCGAATCCTGGCCATAAAGATATTCCGCAGGCGTTTTCTCCTTTGCTCCCACGGCGACGATGACGACGCCGTGTTCGAACTCTTTCTCACCACCATCGGTTGAAATGACGGATTTGAAATTACCGATATACCCGCTCAGCGTTTCTAAGGTCGCCTTGGTAAACACCTGGATGCGAGGATGGTTCATCACATCGCTAATCTTTTTTCGAAGAAGTTTCTGTGGGTCGTTTCCTTCAAGTGTATGATGGATGTGACGTAGGTTTCCCCCGAGTTCGGCGTCTCTTTCCACAAGAGCACAGTCAAACCCTTGGTCGGCCAATTTCAAAGCAGCCTCCATCCCTGAAAGGCCCCCGCCAATGACCAAGCCCTTCTTGATTACCTGCACCTGTGGCTCTTCGAGAGGCTGCAAGAGGCGGGATTTCGCCACGGTCATCCGAAGAAGTTCCTTCGCCTTTTCCGTAGCCTCCTTGGGTTGGTGCATATGAACCCAGGAGCACTGATCCCTGATATTGGCCATCTCGAAAACATATTTATTAAGCCCCGCCTCCCGAATGGTTTCCTGGAACATGGGTTCATGCGTCCTCGGTGTGCAGGAGGCTACAACGATGCGGTTCAGGTGATTTTCTTCGATCGCTTTCTTGATCTTCTCCTGCGCGTCCTGAGAACACGTATAGATATTCTCATCGGCATAGACCACGTCGTCGAGTGTCTTTGCATATTCTTTGACCTCGGGGACATTGACCGTCGCCCCGATGTTGATCCCGCAATGGCAGACGAATACGCCGATGCGCGGTTTCTCATTTCTCAAATCCAATTCAGGAGGGTAGTCTTTTTTCTTGGTCATGCTCCCGCTGACATCGGCGAGAAGGGCGGATGCACTCGCCACCGCGCCGCTGGCCTGGACGACCGTCTCCGGAATGTCCTTGGGTCCCTGGAAGGCCCCGCAGACGTAGATGCCGGGCCGGGTGGTTTCAAGAGGCGCGAACTCGTCTGTCTTACAGAAGCCGTAGGGGTCCAGTTGAAGATCAAGCCTTTGCGCCAATTCTTTGGCTTCTTTCGAAGGCGTCAACCCAACGGACAGGACGACCAGATTGAACTCTTCCTCTTTTATCCTGCCTTCCGAATCCACGTAGCTGATCATCAAATCTTTGGTCTTGGGTCTCTCTGCCACCCGGGAGACCATCGACCGGATAAATCGAATACCGTGCTCGCTTTTTGCCCTTTCGTAGTAGGCATCAAAATCTTTTCCGTGGGCACGGATGTCCATGTAGAAGATCGTCGGCTCGACCTGGTGGGCATGCTCTTTTGCGATGACGGCCTCCTTGATCGCGTACATGCAGCAGACCGAGCTGCAGTATTCGTTTCCGCAGGAGGCATTTCCGCTATTTCCTGTCATATCCCTCGAGCCGGCGCATTGGATCCATGCCACCTTCTTGGGTAGCTGCTGATCCGACGGTCTTAAGAGGGTTCCTTGAAAGGGACCCGAGGCATTGAGAATTCGCTCGAACTGAATGCTCGAAATCACATTCGGAAAGCGCCCGTATCCATAAGCAGCCAACCGGCCTGCGTCAAACTCATCAAATCCTGGACTCAAAATAATCGAGCCGACGGGAATGATTCGTTCTTTATCCTTATCCTCGAAATTGACTGCCTTCGCCGTACAGAGCTTCTCGCATACCCTGCATTTTCCCTTTGTAAGGTAGAGGCAATGTTCAGGGTCAATCGCATACTTGAGCGGGACGGCTTG
>Ga0187769_10000291_pt1 | contig 27617 bp, 25 predicted proteins | sample 0116_SJ02_MP02_1_FD_133140 | JGI IMG/M metagenome (GOLD analysis project Ga0187769, IMG submission 133140) | Tropical peat soil microbial communities from peatlands in Department of Meta, Colombia - 0116_SJ02_MP02_10_MG | ecosystem: Environmental > Terrestrial > Soil > Wetlands > Peat | place... | reverse complement strand
TAGTTCGCGGCGTCCTGGTTGGCGACGAGCGTCGGTACGCCTTCGAGCAGAAAATCGAAATTGTCTGTGCCGGCAAATGCGTCCACGGTGAAATCCTTCACGCCAAGGGACTGAATCGGCTGGAGCGCTTGGCGCACGGATTCCAGCGTGTCGCTCCGCCCGCCGAGCGAATAGCCCGTCACGTGGCCTACACCCTCATCGAAAATGATCGCCGCAGCAATCCGGTCGAGTTCTGCGTGATGCGCCTTGACGTATGCCCAGGAGCCCAACACGCCTTGCTCCTCGCCCGTAAAAAGCACAAAGCGAATCGAGCGGCGCGGGATCGTTCCCGATGCATGAATCACGCGCGCCGCGTCGATCACCATGGCGGCGTTGCACCCGTTGTCGAGCGCGCCCGTGCCCAAATCCCACGAATCGAGGTGCGCGCCGAGCAGCACGAATTCGTCCGGCTTTTCTCTTCCGCGAATCTCCCCAACCACGTTTTCCGATTCAAATGGCCCGCTCACGCGGTTCGGCATTTCGAAATGCACGCGAACCTTTTGCTCCGCCGCGAGGAACCGCGCCATTCGCTCCGCGTCCTCTCGCGCCACAATCGCCTGGGGGATTGCGCCGATCGTTCCGTCCATGGTCGCGACGTGGCGATAGAGCAGCAGGTTCGGCCGCGTTGACATCCAGAAAATCGCCGCTGCTCCTGCTTTTCTCCCCCGCTCGACGATTGCGGGGCCGGTCTCGTACTCCTCGAAGAGATCGTCCCATGTCGCGAGTGGCTTCGTGTGGACCAGCACGATTGCGCCTTTCGCCGCTGCTCCCGCCTTTGCAAATCCGGCGTCATCGCCCGCGCCGACATCTACTACATCTGCTGTGATTCCACCTGCTGACGTCGGCGGCGACCATCCGATGGAAACAAGCCGCACCGGGAAAGGCTCCGGCGAGAGAACATCGACATGCGTTCGTCCTTCGCTCCAGCCTGCGGGAACGGTGAACTTCTCCGTGTGTACGGAATCCATACCGGCCCGGCGGAGCGCTTCGACCGCCCAACTGATCGCTCGTTGCGCCGCGGGCGAGCCAGTCACGCGGCCGCCGATCGTATCGGTCAGATAGCGCAGGTTTTCCTCGAGCGGCGACGCGCCGAGAGCGCCCCGAATCATATCCGGAGCGAGATCCGCGCAGGATTTCTCAACCGAACACGCTCCAGTCCCTTGCGGCACCTGCTTCCAACCCGGCGGAAGCTGCATCGGATTCCCCTGTGCAGACGCCAGGGGAACATTGGAGAATGCAAAGAAGGCAAGGGCAGCCATGCCACAGAGGATCCGACGAAGGATTCTCCATCTCCGATCGCGAGAAGATGTCATCGAGCTGTAACCGCCACTGACGGAAACTCCCTGTGGAAAAGAAAAACTCGGAAGAAACTGCTCGCGCGGAGAATTTTCTACATGCGAAAGAGTCATCGCTGTCTTCGAGAGAATTTGCATCCGATTCAATTGCAAACGGTTAGAAAAATGACAAACTTTGGCAATGTAGCTGCGGAAAGGAATGGTTTCATCCATCGAGTCATCAGGCGCGCGTTGAAGATCATACCGGCTCACATTCATCGAGCATTCACCACAGTTTCCGATTGCTGCGCGAATCTGTCGAGTAGTTTTACAGCCCAGAATAATGTCGGACGAAGCGGCCTTGCATCCGCTACGTCCGTGCGAGGATGGAAAGGCCATTTGTGAAGAAAGTCAGCGGTGTTCCGAAGGTGATTCCGCAGGGAAAGAAGCGCGACGCAAGCCCCTCCAGGCTGTTCGTATTCTGTGAAAAGTCCACCGGCGTAGCGCACTTCCGAACCGAATCGAGCGGAGCAGAAGGCGCTCTCGAAAGAATGGCCGGGCTGCTTGCAATGCAATGTCTGGTCCGGGGAGCGGATCCCGAGGATTTTGCCGTCCTGGTGACCGCCGAGAAGAAATTCGCGACCAGGCTGGTGTCCCGCGCGAAGGAATTGCTGGAAGAGGGGCGAGCTGCGACGGGTCCGATTTCGCTGAGCCCGCGGCAAACGGATATTTTGCGGTCGGTGATTTGCAACCGGGCAAACAAAGAGATTGCCTGCCGCCTCAACATCTCCGTCCGCACGGTGAAATTCCACATCTCGTCTCTGCTCGGAAAGTTTGGCGTCGGGAACCGTGCGGAGTTGGCCCGCCGGGCAGCGCCGCTCTTCCGGCCGAAGCTGCTGCGCACGGGCGATCCCGAACTCGACGCCTTCTCGCCCAACCTGGACCGGCGCGAACTCGCTCCCGTCGCGGTCATCTCCGCTCATCGCCAAACCCCGGAAGCGATTCATTAGTGCATCTGCATTTTGCCGTGCGAGGCCGGCATCGACATAGTTGTTGCCGGAGGGCCGAAAACGCTCTGCGCCGCGGGCGGGAGCTTCTCGATGCGGCTCAAGAACGTCACGACCTGCCATATCTGCTCGTCGTTGAGTGTGCGGCTCCATGCCGGCATCCCGGTCCAGCGGATCCCGCGTTTGATGATGTGGAAGTTTTGGTTTTCCGGCATGTCCGGAGCGTCCTTGAAAAACGCGGGCACTGGCGGATAGAACGACTTCGCGAACTGGCTCTCCGGATTCGACGGCACGCCGTGGCATCCGGCGCAATGATCGAGATAGAGTTTCGCGCCCGCCGCAACGTTCTCGTCCGTCGGCGCAACGGGATTCTTGATGTCCGGCGCGCGGCGCTCGGTTGAAGCGTCTACCGCATCCATCGCAAGACTGGATTCGATGGATGAAGGCCGCTGATCCGCCGCGAAATCCACGTAGCCTCTCTTCAGCGCAAACCAAGCGCCTCCTGCCAGAGCGATCAAAGTCACCAGAGCTCCGAGAATGAAACTTCTCATCGGTCAGCTCTCACGGATCATTTCCATTTCAGTCTTTTCACGTCCACCGAGGGCAACGGGAACTTCATGTCCATGCCTTCGAGCGTCTCGGCAACGATGTGCGAGACCGCGAGGTTGCGAAACCACTTCTTGTTCGCCGGAACGATGTACCAGGGCGCGTGCGGCGTGCCGCATTGAGTGAGAGCATCCTCATAGGCCTCGATGTAGTCATCCCAGAACTTCCGCTCGTCAAAGTCCGACTCGGAGAGCTTCCATTGCCGGTCCGGGTCCTTGATGCGCTGCTCGAAGCGCTTCTTCTGTTCATCCCGGCTGATATGCAGGAAGAACTTGATGATCTTCACGTTGTTGCCGTACAGGATTTCCTCGAATTTGTTGATCTGGTCGTAGCGCGCGGACCAAATTTTCTTGGGTACGAGGTTGTGAACGCGTACGACGAGAACGTCCTCGTAGTGCGAGCGATTGAAAATCCCGATATCGCCGTATTCGGGAATGGCGTGGTGCACGCGCCAGAGAAAATCGTGCGACGACTCCTCGGCCGAAGGCGTTTTAAACGACGTCACGTGGCAACCCTGTGGATTGCAACCGGCCATCACGTGGCGGATTGTGCCGTCTTTGCCGGCAGCGTCGAGGCCCTGAAGGACGATCAGCAAAGCGCGCTTGTGGTCGGCATAGAGTAGGTATTGGAGCTTGTCGATACGCTCGATGGCCTTTTCGAGGCTAGCCTTCATTTTGGCGCCCTTCACCCAGCCGAGCGTGTCTTCGGGGTCCCACTCTGCGAGCTTCACTTTCCTGCCCGGGACGGCCAGAAACTCCTTGCTGAAGTTCGTCGCCATCTCAGTTCGCGGGCTCGGATTGCGCGCCCGAGACCCCTCGATTCCAGTTCCGGGTAGACTGGATGCCGATCCTTTGTTTTGAGTGAGTTACGTCGAATTCTACTCGAAAGGGTGTTCCGGGTAGAAAAGCGGAAACAAGAGGCAGGGCCGCAAGGAAGCACGGATGTAGGGATAAACCTGTGCGCCGACCGCTCGCCGCTCGGTTACGCGATCGCAAGTTGATTCTCGACTTCGCCGAAGTTCGCACCATGCACCTCCTCGCCCACGCTGCCACAACGCAGAAGACGGTGCAAGCGGTCGTGTGCGTAAACAATGGCCGGTCCGGAGTTAGTGCGCCCGTCGGCCGCTAGGGGGCTCGTGGGATGTGCCGAGCGCGGGAACTTCCTAGTTGCCGAGCCAGCCAATCAGGTTGACCCACGGGCCGTCAGCTCCGTGGGTTTCGTCGTGAGGCGGGAAGGAGAGCAATTTCCGCTGCTTGCCAGATTCAAGGTCCATGATCCAAACGCTCAACGTAGCTATGGAGGCGAAACTGGGTTGCTTCGCGATTTCCTTTTGCGTTGCCATTAAGACCAGGCGATTACCCGAGTGTGAGAGGTGAAACGAACCAAGGTCGCCGTCCACGCGCAGGGGGAATATCTTTTGCGTTTTGCTTGCCAGATCCAACTCATAGAAGTAAGGACCGCCAGCGCCATTGGTGTCGCCTTCGTAATCCTGAAGCAGATATCCGCCGTCGGGAAGCGTGCCGATGAGAACTGCCGCAGACTCGTCCGACGGTTGCATGCCGACAATCCTGGGATGCAGCGCAGCTTCCGGGGCGAGACGCACGCCGGTGTCTGCATCCGGGCCTAGCACGTAAGTTCCGACAGGAGAACCAGCGTGGTCCCACCATGCATCGTCACTGTCGCCGGCAAGTTCAATCGTAAAAAAGATTCGCTTGTCATCTGTCATCCAGCCGATCCTGCTTATCGAACCAAATCTCCATCCCCGCCTCTCTTCGGAGCCGTATTTCAACTGGGAATTCCTCAGCAGCTTCCCGGTCGCGGTGTCGCAAACGACGAGGTAATACTTCCCTTGGAGGTAGTTGACGCTGCCAATCTCCGAGCCGGAGGAATTCAAGAATTGACTACCGCAGTTAACGCTCTGCTCTCCCCTTACGGTGTCAAAGACTTTGCGCGCCTGTCCCGAACCATCCGTGGACAATTCATAGATCGCGGCAGGCGCTGCCGGGTCAAACTTTGGGGTGTGAGCCGCGCTCTGGACCGGCTCGATGCCCTCGGCGAAGATTTTCCCGCCGGCCGCGACGATGCCTCCTCTTAGTCTGCCCCCTGGCATGAGAAAGAAAGAAACGTTCGCATCGGAGAAGACCAATCGCTGCTTTCCCGTTTCAGCATCCACGGCGAAAATCTCTGTCTTGAAGACTTGTGTTTTGACAACAGGGATGCCCGAATGAGATTCGCTGGTAGTGACCGAGTACAGGACGGAGTCGCCGGCGTGCACGCCTGACGACAGAAATACGACCCAGGAAGCGATCGCCAAGAAGGTTCGTGCTCTCATGCTTCGACCCCACGCAGGTTTGTGATTTGTCTGATTACAAGGTAGCGTGCGGGCTCCGCGGTACACAATGCGGTCATTGGGTTAGGAGTCCTAACGTTAACCGATGGCGTCTAGTTCGCTGCCGGGACTCGGGGAAAGAAGAGGCCCGCCGGAAATGCGGCGGGCCTCTCACAAGCATGATCGGGACAACGGACGATCCGGAAGTTAGCTTTTGGCGTTGATGGCGACTGGTTGCGCAAGTTCAAACGTCAGCGGAGTTTCGGCAGGAAGCCGAATGTCCTTTTTGCCGGTGATGAGCACCGCTGCCGTTCCCACTCCTGCGCCGATCGGGCCGCCAATCAGAGCGCCCTTGCCGCCGGCGGCGATCGCGCCGATCAACATGCCGCCACCCGCGCCTCCGCCGATCAGCACGAGGTCGCGATGCTTGTGCTTGCCGCCGACTCGCACGTCAGACGCGGTGTGAATCTGATAGCTGCTGCCGTTCACGTTGACGGTTTCGAGCGCAAGCTGGAGTCGTGCGCGGCCTCTCAGCCTTCCCGACTGGCGCGCGTCCACGACGAGACCTGTAGCTTGCGCTCCTTCCGGGATAACCGTGTTGCCGTTGACAACGACGGGCTGCGAAAGAGTGGCCTCGAAGTGATCGCCGGGTCTGCTCACGTTGCTTGCGACGGCGTTGTTGAGAGTCACGTGAAGGTCCGTGGATTCCGGCACTGTCACGGGATCAGGTTTGCTGACCGCGTAGGTAGCCCCCGCCGCAACGATGAGCGCCAGAAGCGCTGCGCCAGCTATTGCAATGTAGCTTCGCCTACTCAGGCGTGTAAGCATGTGCACCTCCGCATGTGTGGGAAGCAGACGAGTTTCCATTCCGGCTTCTCTAAGTGACTGAGAACAGCCGGGATTTGTTTTCGGACGCACGGTACGGCGCGCAAGAATTGCAAACATCGAGAATTTCGGCGGTACTGGGACTATTCGAGCAGCGTACTAAGCCCGGTTGTTACCAAATGAGGAGAACCTCGGCGAGATCTGGCGAGAGTGAGGTCGCTCGCTGCGGCCAGTAAAGGCCATGTAACACTTTTTTCATGTGCGATTCACGGTTCGGAAGTAAAATGGCGACTTAGCCGTAGGCGCGCCCCCATGGCCATCTCTGCTTCCGACATCTTAACCGTTTCCCAGGCCGCTCCCACGAAGGCTGTGGCGCCCCGGCGCGAGTATCCCGGCGCGCTAGTGGTGGTGGAGGGGATCGACGGGTCGGGGAAGAGCACACAGCTCTACCTGCTAAAGCGATGGCTCGAGATCGGGGGCTACCGTATCCACTTCACGGAGTGGAACTCGTCGCCGCTGGTGAAGTCCGCGACACGGCGCGGAAAGCAGCGGCGGCTACTGACACCGACGACCTTCTCGATCCTGCACGCCGCGGATTTCGCCGACCGGTGCGAGCGGCAGATTCTGCCGCTGCTGCACGGCGGCTACCTGGTGCTCGCCGACCGCTACATTTATACGGCGTTTGCGCGCGACGCGGCCCGCGGCTGCTCGCCTCACTGGCTGCGCAACCTTTACAGCTTCGCGCCGATTCCCGACATCACCTTCTACTTCCGCGCGCCGCTCGACGTGGCGGTCACGCGAATCACCGCTGGGCGTCCCAAGCTGAAATACTACGAGGCGGGAATGGACCTGGGGATCTCGCTCGACCGCGCCGAGAGCTTCCGCATCTTTCAGGAACGCATCCTGAACAATTACGACCAGATGATCGAGACGGATCATTTCGTCCTGATGGATGGAACGATGCGCGTGAACAAGCTCCAGAAGCAGATGCGGCAGATTCTGGGCGAGCACGTGGACCTGGCACAGTTTGCGCCGAAGAAAAAGAAATGAGGAAGATTCCCGCCCGATCCGACCCTATTGCGCCGTCGAACGGCAACGCTGCGAAGCGTGTGTCCGCGGGAAACGGCGCAAAGAAGAGCAAGAACGGCCGCAACGGCTCGGCAACGCGCTTCTACGGCATCCCGATGCCGGGCATCCGCACGGAGGAACTCAGCGGAAATCTGATCGTCGTCGAAGGAACGGACGGCTCGGGACGCTCGACGCAGATTTCGCTGCTGACGGAGTGGCTCGAATCGGAAGGGTTCGCCGTGCAGACGATGGGATTGCGGCGTTCGTTCCTCGTCGGCGAAGACATTGACGCACTGCTCGCGGAAAACGCCGTGACGCGGATGACGCTCGCGCTGATGTACAGCACGGATTTCTTCGACCAGCTTGAGCGGCGCATTCTGCCGGCGCTGCGTTCGGGCTTGATCGTGCTCGCCGACCGATATATCTTCACGCTGATCGCGCGCGCGGCGGTCCGCGGAATCGGGCGGGATTACCTGCACGGAATCTACGAAATCGCGCTGCGCCCCGATCTGACGTTCTGGCTGAACGTGAGGCCGGAAGTGGCGTTTGACCGCGAATTCAAGAAATCGCAAACGATCAGCTACTGGGAATCGGGCCGCGACATGTCGCTTTCGAACGATCTGTTCCAGTCGTTCATCCGCTACCAGTCCATGATCAAGCGCGAGTTCGAATATCTTTCGAAACGCCACGGCTTCATCGAACTGGACGGCGAACGCAGCGTGCCCGAGGTGAACCGGCTTCTGCGCCGGCGGATTGCATCGCATCTCGGGATTCGCAGCACGCACTACAAGCCGTCGCACGCACTATCGCATCTCTGGCGCTAACGAGTGGCCGCACCCGTCCAACTGGCAGCGATCGACGCAGGATCGAACGCCATTCGGCTCGTCATCGCGCGCGCCACTTCACCGCAGCACATTCAAATCCTCGAAACCGAGCGCGCCGCCGTGCGGCTCGGCCACAACGCTTTCACGCGCCACCGGCTCGATAACGACACGATCTCGCGGGCGGCGCGCGTGTTCCGCCATTTCCGCGACCGCATGGACCGGTACCATGTAACGGCCTATCGCGCTGTCGCCACGGCCGCGGCACGCGAAGTGCGCAACTACCGCCGCCTGATGGAACGCATCCAGCGGAAGTCGGGAATCGAACTGGAGGTGATCGGCAGCGAGGAAGAGGCGCGGCTGGTTTGCTCGGCGGTGAACTGGGCGCTTGCCGAACGCGTACAACCGAGGCTGATTCTCGATCTCGGCGGCGGCAGCCTCGAACTGAACTTCTTCGATCAGGGCGTGCTGCAGCGGCGCATCGCACTTCCGCTCGGCACGATCCGGCTCATGGAGATTTATTCCATCGAGGGCGCGATCGACGAAGACAGCGCGCGGCGGCTGCAGATGCATGTTCTGGCTCTGCTGCGCAGCGCGATGCCCTCGCCGCCGAAACTGACGCGCGCGATCGCCGTGGCGTGCGGCGGAAACGCAGAGGCGCTCGTGCGGCTCGCGCCCGGCCCATTGATCGGAAGGACGCCCGCCATCAACGTGCGGCTCCTGCGGGATCAGACCTGGCGCGTGCTGCGGTTAGATGTTCCGGGCCGTATGCGCGTGTTTCGCGTCCGGCGCGACCGCGCCGAAGTAATGGGCATCGCCGCGATCATTCTGACGACGGTCGCGAAATGGCTCGATTTGCGCTCCATGCTCGTCCCGGGAGTGGGCGTTCGCGAAGGGCTGCTGCTCGATCTGGTCGCCGAACAGTACTCGGGCGCAGCCACGTCGGAAGAGGAAAGAGACCGCGCGGCCAAGCTGATAGCCGGCGTGAGATGGTTTGCGCGGCGCCACGATTTCGATTCCCGGCACGCCGATCAGGTCACACAACTGGCGCTTTCGTTGTTCGATCAGCTGCGACCGCTGCACGAAATGGGATCGGAGATGCGGGTCGTGCTCGAAATGGGCGCGCTGCTCCATGACATCGGGCACTTCGTCCACAAAAAGTCTCACCACCGGCACGGCGAATACCTGATCCGCTACGGCGAAGTTCCGGGCCTGCGCGGGTGGCGGCGCGACGTGGTCGGCGCGCTGGTGCGGTATCACAACTGCAAGTCGGAGCCTCAGGCAGAGCATCCGTCCTATGCATCGCTCAACGGCGAGCAGCGGAGGCAGGTGCGAATGCTCTCAGCCCTGCTGCGAATCGCCGAAAAACTCGAATCGGACCACGTGCAGGGCGTCGCTGGCGTGGACGTGCAGATCGCCGGGCGCCGCGCGATTTTCCAGATTCGCGCGGCGGAGGGAACGCGGCTCGATCTCGCGGGCCTGGAGCGCAAGGCGGGGTTGTTCGAGAAGGAATTTCATCTGAAGCCGGAATTCCGGCGGGCGCAGCGAAGGGAGCAGGTGGCTTAAACAATGATCCTCTACATTGTCCGCCACGGGATTGCTGTTGACCGCCTCGATCCCAAGTCCCCGCCCGAGCCGGAAAGGCCCCTGACCGCGCAGGGAGTTCAGAAGACGCGCGCGGCGGCGCTCGGCATGCGCGCGCTCGGCGTGAAGCCGGACGTCATAATCACCAGCCCCTACGTGCGCTCGGCGCAGACGGCGGAGATTCTTGCCGAGGCGCTGGGGTTTCCCGTCGAGAAAATTCGCGTGAGCGAGACCCTCAAGCCTGCAGAAAATCCTTCCGGAATCCTGAATGAAATCGCGCGCTTGCGCGCGAAGGAAGTGATGTGCTGCGGGCACGCGCCGCATGTGGATCATCTGATTTCGCACCTCGCCGGCGCGCGCGGCACCTTTACTATGTTAAAAAAAGCCGGCGCCGCGTGCTTCGAACAGGCCGGCGGACACGGGCATTGGGAGTTGCGCTGGATTCTCGCACCGAAGATGCTGCGCGAGCTCGGGGACTAGCGGGAGCGCTTAGGCCGTGCGCTTCTGCCGGAACGAACTGCCGATGAGCGAGTGGCCCCACTGAAATCCCGCGCGCCATGTCAACCAGGGAGATTCTGGACCGGCGGCCTTCGCAAGAAACTCCTTCAGCGTCGCCTTGCGCTTTGCGTCAATCTTGTCGAGCCACACGGCAACGACTGCCGGACTGAACCGTAAACCCTCGCGCCGGACGAGCGTCCGGAGCACATCCATGTCGTGAACATCTCCGAGCTGGTCTTGCATCTGCCTAAGATCGGGGCCCCACACATCGGAACGCTGCGGCAAGAAGTTCTCCACGATGTACCGGAAACGCTTCAGGCCGATGCGCAAACGATGCCAGGCGACGCGGCTGCGACCCTTGCGCGCCTTCTCATATAACTCGACTGCTCCATTCAATTGCGTGAGAGCCAAGCGCTGGAATACGACGCTCTCTGGCGGGAAAAACTCAGCCTTGGAGGCAAGCTTGCGCGCGAGGCGCTTCCATTCCTTGCGATCGAACTGATCGAGCGCCTGGGCCGCCGTTTCGCGGTTCTTCTTTTCGCGCACGGAAAGCAAACGCAGCAGGTGCTTTCGCAGCGGATCGCCGGCCGGACCGATTTTCTTCACCCAGCCCCGCTCCACCTGGGTATCGCGGAGCGCGCCAAGCGTGTGAAAGAGCCCGCGGCTGACTTTCTTGAGTTTGCGCAGGCCGGGACTGGGATTCACTTCGCTCAGAGCGTCCGCCATCGTCCGGCAGCGCCGCAGAGCGGTGCGGAGGTCGTGGACATCGTCGGCATCCCAGCTACGGCGCGCCTGATCCGCTCGTTCGAGGACGCGCTCCATCCACACCTCGAGCCCGATCGATTTCGAAGAAACACTACTTGGCAAAGAAATGGTGACCGCCATGGAACATTCAATCCGTTTCGGAGGACTGAAAGGAAGCGGTATGGTAGCGCGGTCGGAGCGATTTTGCCAGCGAGTGGATCTGATGTGCCCGGTAGCCGGTTCCGCCGAGGACTCATTCCCGAGCGATTGCGCAGGGTATATACTCCGCCAAATTCCTTCTGGAGGCGCGCCATGAATCGATCGCGCGGTGTCACGGCCTCGGCGGTTGTGGTCTTTATTGGCAGCGGTTTCGCTCTGCTGGCCGCGCTCATCACGGCGCTGGCCCTCGCGATTACGCCCAGGACAGTCCAACAGCCTGAGCTCCCGATTGGCATGACGATCGGCATCCTTGTCTCTGAAGCGGGGTTCGCGGTTTGGGGGATCGTTTCGGGCATCGGCCTTTTGGGTCTTCGCCAATGGGCGCGAATTTCCGTCCTGGTTTTCAGTGGATTTCTGCTGCTTGCCACGGTTCCCGCGCTGGTGATCGTTCCCGCGATGCCGATGCCTTACACAGCAGATATGCCCGATAACTTCTACTTCTTCATGAAGATGTTCCTTGTGCTCATTTACGCGATTCCGGCGGCAATCGGGACCTGGTGGCTTTTCTTCTTCAACAAACGCAGCGTGAAAGATCAGTTCCGGGGCATGGAAGCCGGGGTGTCAGCTTTGTCTTCGCCTCAGGCAACTGAACGCCCGATAAGTATCTTGATCATTGGGTGGTTCATGGTCATCGGCGCTTGCATGACGCTGCCCATGCCGCTTTTGCATTTCCCGATGATCTTCATGGGGCTCTTACTGACCAGCTGGCGCGGGGCCCTCTTAATCGAGGTGTGGTGCGCGGCTCAGCTCATAGCCGCCATAGGACTGTTGAAATTCAGAGCGTGGGGGCGGACCTTGAGCATCTGCATACTTTTGTTTGGAATTCTAAATGTCCTGGTTACATTGTTGCTTCCCGGCAGGGACGCGAAGATTGAAGAGGTACTTGCAATAGTTCAGGAAAGGATGGGGCTTCCGATCACCTCCCCGGTCGTCTTTCGCTCGATGATGCATTTCTCGTTCGGGACTGGACTTTTCTTGGCGACCGCGGTTATTGCAGTAGAGCTCTGGTTCGTCGTAACGCGCAAACAGGCGTTCTACAGGACCGGCGATATCGCGGCCTAGGAAACAAACGAGCAGCCGACGCGTGTGCGGCTGCCTTCCATCTGCAGCGTGTAGGCCTTTCGCAGCAGTACCCGCACGGGCGGCAGGATCGGGACATTCAGCACCGCGTTGAACTGGTTCGGAAGGTCGTCGGCGCGCTCCAGTTGAAGAGCGACGCCGCCGTAGCTGAGGTCAATCACCTTCGCCGTCCGCTGCCCAAGCTCCGATAGAACGGCGTGCGCCTTCGTTCCCGCAAGTGATACGCGCTCCCATTTTCGTTGTTCCGTTTGAGGCGCAGGGCCCGGAACGATGCTGGGAGCCGCGGGGACGCCTCCCGCTGCAGCCGCTCTTGGCTGCGCAGTTGGCGGAGGTGCCTCTCGCGGGGGATGCGTTTCCAGGGGAATGACGCGCGGCGGCGTGCGGCCGGCGTGTTTCAGGATGTAAAGCCTCTCATCCGCAATGCCGAGCAGCTGGCTTTTGTTTTCGCCATCCTGCGGATGAACGGCAACGCCGAAGTCCAGTGTCGCTGCAACATCCCACTTCAGCGGACGAAGCTCGTTTTCATAGAGGGCGCGGATGCGGCGGCAGAGCGTGACCGCTTGCTCAGGGTCGGTTTGCGGCAGCAGCAGGGCAAATTCGTCGCCGCCGATGCGGAAGGCAAAGTCAGAGGCGCGCAAGTTCTTGCGCAGCGTAGTCGCCGCGAGCTGTAGCGCCTGATCTCCCTGTAGATGCCCATAACGGTCGTTGATTTCTTTCAGCTTGTGCAGGTCGAGGATCACGATGGCAAGGTGCTGGCCGTAGCGCTTCGCGCGATTCAGCTCCTTGTCGCAATACTCGTCGAAGAGGCGGCGATTGTAGAGTCCGGTCAGAGCATCCGTGGCGGCGTTGATCTGAAGCTTCTTGAAATCGTCGTACTCCATCAGGATGGGGACGCGCAGAAAATTCGTAGAGGCGAGGACATCCACGATCGCGGTCTTCAGCGAGACCCTTTTGCCGAGACTCTCCGCCAGCTCCCGGCGGCGGTCCAAAATCTTCTGCCAGTATTCGCTGCTCAGAGATTCCGTAAGATCGATCTGTGCGATGGTGCGGAAGTATTGGCGGAGAAATTGTCCGCGGACGGACTCGTCGAGTCCGTCCAGCGTCTCGACCAGCAAGTCGAGAAACGAATCTTCCGCCGATGGCTGCGGCGTGGATGCTTCGCCGGGCTGAGGCATTAATTGGTTTCCGAGCTAGATTGTGTCTGCCCTGAAATCAGGGGCACCTGCGGGGGACATTGAATTTGTAGCACGGGACAGTCCAATTCGCGAGGAGATTGCGAGGAACGGGAGGATGCAAGTCTCTGTAGAAGCGAGGATTGCGCAGCATCCGACAGCTGGTGGCACGGAATCCTCATTGGAAGGAAAAAATGTGGAAGCCTCTTCCACTTTTTGCTCTTGAAGATTCATGTCAGAGAACGAGCGCTGTGGAAAATCTCTAGCCGATTGGTTTCAGGAATTCGACGCCAACGAGATAGACATCGCCGGCCTCCTGAGCCCTCTTGACTCTCGCCTGAATCGGCGGCATGCCTGCTGGAATGAGAGCGGAGGATGTGATGGAGGGGGCCGGAATCGTCAGCGTGACGTAATCATTCACCTCGAGAGATCGCGGAGAGGTGATCAGCGCTCCTACTGCACTGATATTCAAGGTCTTGGCCAGCTCCATGAACTGGTCTCCGTGTGCATCCTTTCCGCGGATGAACAGTGGCACCTGAAGATGAATTCGTTGATACCGTCGACGCTCGCTATAGAGCGGCGACGCATTCAGCCGTTGGCGTGCTGCATTTTCTCTCGCGCTCATTGGTACCCGAGTATTAGTACCGACTTCTGCCGCAATTCAAATGCAACTCCGCCAACGCAATTTCGAAGCGTTTAAGGCCTCTGTTATCAAAGGAATGTGGACCAGCCCGCTCTATCCGTCCATGGCGAGCGGACGCAATCGCGCAAATCTAGTGCAACCGACTTCCAAGAGTATGCAAAGGTAGAACGCATTTACCATTGACACTCTTTTGCCCCTTTGCGAGCATACCGTTCCATTCCACTCGTATTCCCCGGCGAGCAGGAATGTCGTGTCTTCGGCTCCTGATCGGGGCTACGAGAGCAACGTGTCGAGAACCGCCACTTCCGAAAAGCCGGCGAATGGGCAGGCGACTTTTCCGCTCGTCGCGAGCCTGCTGGACGCTCTCGATCGGCCGCTCTTGGTTTCAGATCGCGCCGGGTCGATTCTCTTCGCGAATCTTCATGCACAGGACGCGTTGAACGCCTGCGGACTCGGCGGCAAGCCTGGCCTGAATCTCTTTCGGGACATTCTGCAAGCAGAGCGCAGAGAGATTCTGACCCAATTGGAAGATGGGAAGCACGAAATCCATCTTCCGCTCGAACTGACAGACGGAAAATCCCGGGCGCGCGTGCGCTGGCTGCCTGAGCCCGACTGGCTCGCCGTGTATGTCGAGCCGCTTCCCACCGAACCTGCCGCGGAAGAAGCCGCCATGCGCCAAACCGTGCAGGAGTTGATGCAGGAGCGCGAGATCACATACCGGAATCTTCTGGCAGCCTATCTCCGTCTGCAAGAAGTGAACCGGCAGAAGACCGTCTTTCTCGCTTCAGCCGCGCACGAACTGAAAACGCCCCTCGCGGTGATGAAGGGCTACTACCACATGCTGCTCTCCGGCTCCATCGGGAAACTGAGCGAAAAGCAGCAGGACATCCTCCAAGAATCGAAAGAGAGCTGCGACCGGCTGGTGCGCCTCGTGTCGATGTTCCTGAACTATTCGGCGCTGGAGAGCGGCAAACTTGTACTGCAATTGCGCGAAAACGATTTGCGGGACTGCATCACCGATCTGGCGTGCCGCTGGCAGGACGCATTCCATCGCGCCAATGTCCGTCTGGAAGTAAACGTCGACGAATACCTCCCGCAATTCAAGTTCGATTATCAGAAGGTGCAGCAGTGCGTGCAAAATTTTCTCGATAATGCGCTGAAGCACACGCCAGCTGGCGGCAGCGTCACGCTAGTCGCCCAGCCTCATTTTTGGGAGCGGCGGACTTCCGAAACGGCTCCCGTCGAGGAGCGGCGCCGCGATAGAGGCGAACGCCCAAATAGCGTTTTGGTCACGGTCACTGACACGGGGAGCGGAATTGCGGCAGAATTTCATCAGGAGATCTTCGAAGAATTCGTGCGTGTAGACCCTTCATCCTCGGGCATGGGCCTCGGGCTTGCAATTACGAAACGGCTCATCCAGGCGCACCGAGGCAAGGTGTGGGTGGATAGCGAAGTGGGGTGCGGAAGTTCGTTTTCCTTCCTGCTTCCCATTTACGCCGAATAAGCTGGAGTGGGACAACCTCGCTCCCCAGGAATGATGATGGCGAAAAAAGAAAAGATCATGGTCGTGGACGACGAGCCGAGCATACGAAAGTATCTCCAGACGCTTCTGGAAGTGGACGGCTTCGAAGTCGAAACCCTGACGAACGGCAAGGACGCGCTTCGGCGCATCGGCGCAGGCGAGCGCCCCGACTTCATCATCCTCGACGTACTGATGCCGGAGATGGATGGGCTCGAAACGCTGCAACAAATGATGCAGCTGGACCGCAGGCTGAACGTCATCATGCTTTCCTGCTCGAACGAAGTCACGACCGTGGTGGAAGCGATCCGCCTGGGCGCGCTCGACTACCTGACGAAGCCTTTTGAGAAGCCCGAGCTCGACGCTGCGTTCTTGAAGGTCCGGCAGAAGCAGCAGCTTAAGTCCGAAAACGAAGCCCTGCGGGAGTATTGCGAGGCCCTGACGGAAGACATCTCCTTCCTAGCCGCAAGTCCGCAAATGATCAAGATCCGCCAGCAGATTATGCAGATCGCGCCCGTGGATGTGCCCGTTTTCATCAGCGGTGAAAGCGGCGTCGGCAAAGAGGTGGTCGCGCGAATGATCCATCTGCGCTCGACGCGGCGCCAGCAGGCCTTTGTCAAAGTGAACTGCGCGGCCCTGCCGGGCGAACTGCTCGAATCCGAGCTCTTCGGCTACGAGCAGGGTGCCTTTACGGGCGCTGTGCGCGCGAAGCCCGGCAAGTTCGAGCTGGCCAACAAGGGCACGATCTTTCTAGACGAGATCGCGGAGATGAGTCCGCATCTCCAGGCGAAGCTGTTGCATGTCCTGCAGGATGGACAGTACTCCCGGCTCGGCGCCCGTTCCGTGGTGAACGTGGACGTCCGCGTCCTGGCCGCGACGAACATGGACGTGAAGGAGGCCATGCGCTCGGGCCGTTTCCGCGAAGACCTCTATTACCGCTTGAACGTCCTTTCGATACACATTCCGCCGCTGCGCGAGCGCACGGCGGAAATTCCGCTGCTGTTCCGGCATTTCCTGGTGAAATACAGCGAGAAATATCAAAAGGCGGCGCCCGAGCCTTCGAAGCATTTGCTTGAGGCGGCGCTGCGTTATCAGTGGCCGGGCAACCTGCGAGAACTCGAGAACTTCGTGAAGCGCTACGTCATCCTCGAAGACGACGAAGGCAGCTTCCGAGAACTGCTTGAGATGACCGGCCAGCAGCAGCGCATGGCTCCGCGCGAAGAAACTCCGATGCCGAAGGACCAAGGACTCAAGGCTCTCGTGCGCAGCTTGAAGGATGAAGCGGAAATGGAAGCGATTGCTGAGGCGCTCGAGAAAACGAACTGGTGCCGCAAGGACGCTGCGCGCATGCTCGGAATCAGCTACAAGGCGTTGCTCTACAAGATGCGGCAGTTCAATCTCGATTCGGGACGCGGCTCGCGTTCCGCAGCCGCGAAAGAAGCCGCAAAGGCGGCCGCAGCAGCGAAGGAAGCTGCCGCGAAGGAACCCGCCAAGGAAGAAGCGCCGGCGGTTCCGGTCGTTCGCGGCTCCTAGAGACCCAGTCAAAATCTGATGCAGGTACCGACCCTGCTCGTGGTTCTATACCCCTGCAAACAGTTGCATATCTAAGGCACAATCAGCGAAATAGACCTACCCATCTGCCCTACGCTTGGTCTACCATCCCCTCTCGAAATAGGCGGTATGCGCAGAATCCTCGCGCATAAATCGGGGCAGCTTCTTCAACGACCTTTCGAAGAAGAGAATTGCACGTTGTTTTCAAAGGGTTTGTTCAGCACGCAACTTATTGGCGTGGCAAAAGACCGCGCGAACTAATGAATCACTTGAGGTACTGCAGGGAGACGCGCAAGTCTCTGCTTTGGAAGAGCGATTGCTGGTCTTGAGTACGGGGGATGCTGTTAACTTCAACCCAGACCTGAAGGAGCAGCAGGAATGACGGAACGTCGAATGGCCCGCCGGTATGATTTGTCCCTACCGGTGAACATCCGCCTACCGATTACTCGAGAACCTAGGTCGCACAGCGGTCAGACCCGGGACATTTCGACGCGGGGCGTTTACTTCACCATGCAGAAGGATCTTCCTCCCGGCACCGAAGTCGATTTCACTCTCACACTGCCGGCGGAAATCACACGCGGCACCGAAGTGTTCGTCCGAGCCCATGGGCGCGTTGTGCGCGTGGACAAGCGTACGGACGACGATCATGAATCCATCGGCGTCGCAGCTGTAATCGAACGCTACGACATCATTCGCGGCGAAACTCCGCACGCTTAGCTTCGCCGGCCGATTCAATCTGTATCTGCGCCTTCGCGGCAGTGTGTGCGACCGCGTTGAGAATCCCGCGCGGCCCTTCTCATCCACCAGAAATCGAAGAAAGCCGAAAAGCATTTCGGGTCTTTCCCTCTGCTCGATTCGTTCTATTTGCGGATTCGTCTGCGATGTTCTGCTAACTCCGCCGTATTCTTGACAAGAAATTGGCAAGCGAGTGTCTTCCATTCGTTGGGAACAGCCATTCCCGAAAATGCCAATGGTTTTCAGACATGCTTTCATGCAGATCGCCAGAGTGCACTGAAAGCAGGTCACTAACCAGCTAAGTCGACCGCAGGGAAAGCCAAAAGAAATCAGGAGGTTAGCGGCATTCCATCGCCGGCACGAAGGCTCTGGTCTTAATGAGTTGGGACCACTGTTTGGCGGGCCGTGTGCAATGTAATTCACGGGAGAATTCTCGACACAGGTACCAAAACTCAAACTCCATGCCTTCTCCTTCAGAACTGAGATCAGAATACCCCGCGAGCGGCGGTCAGCTACCGCCCGAGCATATCTACTTCGGCCCCTCGAACATGATGCAGTCCGTCCGCCAGAAAGTGGAACGAGCGGCGGGACTGAACGTGCCGATTCTGATCCTCGGCGAAAGCGGAACGGGCAAGGAGGTCCTGGCGCGCTTTATTCACAGCCGCTCTCCCTGGGCCCGCGGGCCTTTTGTAAAGGTCAGCTGCCCCGCGATTCCGGGGACTCTCCTCGAGAGTGAGTTGTTCGGATTCGAGAAGGGCGCATTCACCGGAGCGCACGCTGCGAAGCCCGGGCGCATGGAAATGGCGCAGGGCGGTACGCTCTTCATGGACGAGATCGCCGAACTCGACGCGGCCCTACAGGCAAAACTGCTCCACGTCCTACAAGATGGTCATTTCACGCGTATCGGGGATCACGACGAAAAGCGCATGGACGCGCGCGTCATCTGTGCGACAAACCGGCAGCTTCAGAAGGAAATCGATTCCGGCGGATTCCGCGCCGATCTCTTCTATCGCATCAATGTGATCAGCATCGTGTTACCGCCTCTTCGCGAGCGGCGCGAAGACATCCCGTACCTGGTTGAATACCTTCGCGTCCACTTCAACCGCCGCTTCAACCGCGACGCCGCCGCTCTCTCGAAGGAAACGATCCATCTCCTGCAGCAGAAAGAGTGGCCCGGCAACGTGCGCGAACTCGAGAACTGTATGGCCCGCTACGTTGTGCTGGGCGCGGAGGAATCCTTCTACTCCGAGCGCTCGCATCAGCCGCCTCTGAATTTCACGTATGAGACGACCCCGGAAGGAAACATCCCTCTCAAGCACATTGCGCAGCAGGTCACCCGGCGCATGGAGCACGATTTGATCCTCAAGGTTCTCCAGGCCAACCATTGGAATCGCCGTAAGGCAGCCGAAATATTGAAGATCAGCTATCGCGCCCTGCTCTACAAGGTTCGGCAGGCCGGGCTTCCGGCGAAGAGGCCGCGGCGGAAGCCGGAACCGCCGCCCGAATTCTCCGCGAAGTCGTCCGCGCAAGCCGACTAGCTCCTCCGCAGCACCCCCGCCGCGTTTCTGCATTCGCGAGTTAACCGTTGCTCCCACGGTACCCGTATCTGGTATGAAATCACGCGCACCGTCTTTCTTGCCCCTGCCTGTCAATTCGGCTAGCCTGAATTCAGCATGAGCAAGTCGAACGGCAGGCCGAATCTGAAGGTTTGTCTTCTTTCGCCCCATCCGATGGTTCTCGATGAGTTCCATCGTTTGCTCGCGAATTGCGGCTTTCAGATCACGTCCAAACAGCTCGATTCGATGCTGGCACCCGACCTTCGCAACCTCGAGGTGCCGCGCGCGGCGGTCTACGTGGTGGACGCCCACGCAGCTCGCCAGGCGACTGGAGCGCTTCTAGGAAACATCCTCGACAAGTACTCGAACGCACGCCTGCTCGTCGTGGGGGACAAGCTTAAGGAAACCGACAGCTACTCGCTGTTGCGCCAGGGGGTTAAGGGTATCTTGAGCTATGCGGAGGCTCGGGAGCAGCTGGCCCGCGCCCTGCCGCAGGTTGCTGCGGGAGGTATTTGGGTTCCGCGTCCCGTTCTTTCGCGATTCGTCGATTCGATCCTCAGCACGACGCACGGGCGCCGCTTGCGCGCAGACTCTCCGACAGAGCTCAGCCGCCGCGAGCAGGAAGTGCTCAACGGCTTGCTTGAAAACCTGGCCAACAAGGAAGTCGCCGACCGCCTGCACATTTCCGAGCGCACCGTCAAATTCCACGTTTCGAATCTTCTCGCGAAGTTCGGCGTCCGCCGCCGCGCTGATTTGATCCTCCTCTGCTATCAGCGCCGCAACGCCAGCGCTTAGTTCCGCGCCGCCTCGCCGAAGCCACGCCCCATTCGCTGCTATAATTCGGCACTCGTGTTGCTCGCGATAGCGCACAACCATGCCGACATTTTTCATTGAGAATTTCGGGTGCCGCGCCACGGAAGCGGATGCTTCGGCCATCCGGCGCAACCTGCTCGCCGACGGCCTTACCCAAGTCAGCGAACATGCCGCAGCCGACTTCGTCGTGCTGAACACATGCACGGTGACCGCCGCTGCCGACACGCAAGCGCGCGAGGCGATTCGCAAAATCCACCGCGCGAATCCCGAGGCGCGCATTGTCGTCACCGGCTGCTATGCGCAACGCGCGCCGGAGGAGCTGGCAGCTACGGAAGGCGTCTCATGGGTCGTGGGGAACTCGCATCAGACAGAGATTCCGCGACTGATCCGCCAGACAACGGATTTCGTTCCTCTGGCTAAAATTCAGGACGGGGAGATGTCTCTCGCGCGAGGTCCTGCGAAAATCCTGACGGGCGACATCTTCGCGCAGGCGACGCTGCCGATTTCTTCGGCGCCGCATGATCCCAGCGACCGCACGAGACCCATTCTGAAGATTCAAGACGGCTGCAACAATCGCTGCTCTTATTGTGTGATTCCATTTGTCCGCGGACGCAGTCGCAGCCTAGCGCCGGATGCTGTTGTTCACGATGTACAGCGCCTTGTTGCCACCGGCGTGAAAGAGGTCGTTCTGAGCGGAATCAACCTCGGAAGCTACGGCCGTGATCTCGTGCCTCGCGCCAGCCTCGCCGATGTCGTGCGGCGCATCCTGGACAAAACGGCGCTCGATCGGCTGCGCCTGAGCTCCATCGAGCCGCAAGATGTTACGGAGGATTTTGTCGCCCTTGTCGCTTCCTCGAATCGCATCGCGCCGCACTTTCATGTGCCGCTGCAATCGGGATCCGATCGCATCCTGCGCGCAATGCACCGCTGGTACCGCGCCGAGCATTACGCCGAGCGCGTGAACTTGATCCGCCGCACGCTTCCCGATGCGGCCATCGGCGCAGACGTGATCGTCGGCTTTCCCGATGAGGCGGAAGAGGATTTCCGGGCCACGGTTGAATTCGTAGAGAGGCTTCCCTTCACGTACCTGCACGTCTTCTCATTTTCCGAGCGGCCGGGGACGCAAGCGGCGAACCTTGCGAGTAAGGCTGTGCCTGCACCCGTAATTCGGGAGCGAGCGCGTGCGCTGCGCATGCTCGCCGAGAGCAAATCAGGCGCGTTTCGCGCCTCGCAAGCAGGCCGCGCGCTGCGCGCGCTCACGCTCGCGCGCGCCGGGGACGATTGGACTGAAGCACTGACAGGAAACTACCTGAAGGTGCGAATTGCAGGGCGCCACCCTGCAAACGAATGGCACATCGTTTTCGGTACGCCGGCCGTTGCTGTCCCGTAGGGGCACGGCATGCCGTGCCCGTCGGCGGAAAACAAATCTTGCGATTTATCTAGCTCTCGAAGATTACCTGTGCCAGCGCCAAATTCCCGCTGTGCGTGATCGTCACCGTGATGTTCTTCACTCCCAGTCGGTCGGCAAACTGTCGAGCGACGCCTTCCAGTCGCAGAGTCGGCTTTCCGCTCGGCTCGCGCGTCACTTCGATGTCGCGCCATCGGATTCCGTGCCGCCAGCCGGTCCCGAGCGCCTTCATCGCCGCCTCTTTTGCGGCGAAGCGTCCGGCGTAGCGCTCATAGCGATTCCTGTGGCTTTCGCAGTATGAGACTTCGCTGGGCGTGAAAAGGCGCTCGATGAACGGCGCACCATAGCGCGTGATAGCCGCTTCGATCCGGTCGATTTCCGCGATGTCGAGCCCCAATCCGACGATCACTTTTCCTCTTCGGAACAGGCGCTATTGCCTGCGCGAATGCGCCGCGCGATTATACCTGACGATCCGACGAGGATCGTCATCCTGAGGACGACGCATTTGGTCGGACGAAGGATCTCTCTTCGAATCCATCCGGAAGTGATGTCATCATATCCGCAATGACGACTGCCACGAAAAAGAAAGCCTTTGGTCGAAGCCGCGAGCGAAGGCGTGCACTCGCAGCGGCCGCCGCCGAATGGAAGCTGCGGCGCGCGGGCGGCCTGCAAATCCTCGAAGCTCCCGCACTCGCGTCGCTCGACTGGCTCGTCCACGGATTCAGCACGCGCACCGGAGGCGAAAGCAAGTTCCCCGCGAGCGGCGAACATGTCTTGAATCTCGGCTTCGCGGATTGGGATTCGCGCGAGCGAGTCCTTGAGAACCGCCGGAAATTCTTCCATGCAATTACACCGGACGGGATGCGCCCAGTAACGCTGCGCCAGATTCATTCCGATATCGTGCATCGCGTGGACGCCTCAAAGCCTCCATCAATAGACCTTCCGCAGGGCGACGCGTTGTTCACGCGCGATTCGGGCGTTTTGCTCATTGTCCAGACAGCCGATTGCGTTCCAATCGTGCTTGCCGATACGAAGAAGCGCGCCATCGCCGCGATTCATGCCGGCTGGCGCGGCACGCTGAAACGAATTGCGGCCAAAACGCTGGGCCACATGCAGATGGAGTTCGGAACTCGCCCCGAGGATGTCATCGCGGCTCTCGGTCCCGGGATCGGCCGCTGCTGCTATGAGGTCGGCTCAGATGTGGCGAAGGATTTTCACGCGCAGTTTCCGAACGCGCGCGAGTGGTTCGACGGGCCGTTTGACGCGCTCGCTTCCGGCGAAAACGATCCGAACTGGCTGCCATGGCTCACAATGAAGCCTCCGGGGCATGCCCCTCCGCCGCTGCGCGTTCATCTTGATCTCATTGCCGCCAACAAGGTGATTCTTGCCGAGGCGGGCGTTCCCCGATCTCACATTTCCTCGTCAGGACTCTGCACCGCATGCCGCACCGGCCTATTCTTCAGCTACCGCCGGGAGCGCACCACCGGCCGTCTTATGGTCGCCGTCGGGATCTTGTAGCGCCGGCATCCTGCCGGCGGTTTGGACTCCTGGTCGGTTATGAGGCTTGCGCAGATGCGGTTGCTGTCTCCGCCAGCGCCAATTGCCCGCAGGCGGCCATCACGTCCTGCCCGCGCGAGTCGCGGATGAAGCACGGGACGCCCTTTTCGATCAGGATGCGCTGGAATTCCTCGACGCGGGGGCGATCCGGCCTCTTGTACGGCAAATCGCCCGGATTCCACGGGATTAGGTTTACCTTCGCCCGGATATTCGCGAGCAGCTTTACCACGCGGCGTGCGTCATCAGGCGAATCGTTGAAACCGCCGAGCAGCACGTATTCGAACAACAGCCACTCCCGCGGCCTTAGCGGGTATTTCCGGCACGCGTCGAGAAGCTTTTCCAGCGGATACTTTCGGTTGATCGGCATGATCTGGTCGCGCTGCGCGTTCGAGGAAGCGTTCAGCGAAATCGCCAGGTTCGGCCGCACCTTTTCCTTCGCCAGGCGCTCGATTCCCGGCACGATGCCGCTGGTCGAAAGCGCGGCGTGCCTCGGCGAAATCCCGACGCCCTTCGGGTCGAGCAGGATTCGCAGCGCCGCCATGACGGCATCGTAATTCAGCAGCGGCTCGCCCTGGCCCATCAGCACGATATTCGTTTGGGGCTTCAGCGCATCGCGATTGTCCTCGAGCGCGACGAGCACCTCGCCGACGATTTCGCCCGCCGTAAGATTGCGCGCAAGCCCGAGCGTCGCCGTCAAGCAAAACCGGCAGTCCACCGCGCAGCCCGCTTGCGTTGAAATGCAGATCGTCTGGCGGTTTTCTTCCGGCATGAATACGGCCTCGATGTTTGCGGCCTTGTCTTCGCCGACCGCAAGCACGTAGCGCACGGTGCCATCCGACGAGATGTACCTCCGTACGATCCGAGGCAACGCGATTACGGCCTCACGATTCAATCGCTCGCGCAGCGCCGCGGGCAGGTTGGTCATCGCGGCGAAGTCGAACTTCCGTTCGGCGTAAATCGCGTGATAAATCTGCGCCCCGCGATACCCCGGCTCGCCGATCAACTCGAGGTACGCGCGCAACTCATCCGCCGACTTCCCGAGCACGTTTACGCCGGGCTTTGTGCTTTGCCGAGCCATCTTGAATTCATCATAGCACGCTGAAACAGCGGCAGTTATGGGCGCCCACGCGAACCCGAATGGCATTCCCGCGAGCGCCATGCAAGAATAGAAGTGCACATGGCACGCACACGAAACACGATTCAAAAGGAGACCCTGCCCAACGGGCTAGTCGTTCTGACCGAGCCGATGGACCATGTCCATTCCGTTTCCGTGGGCATCTGGGTGCGGGCAGGGTCGCGCCGCGAGCCGGCGGAGCTGAACGGCATCTCGCACTTCATCGAGCACATGGTGTTCAAGGGCACGGCGCGCCGGTCGGCCGAGGAGATCGCACGCGAAGTGGACAGCATCGGCGGCATGCTCAACGCCTTCACCGACAAGGAAATGGTCTGCTTCCACACGCGCGTCCTCGACGAGCACTTGCCGAAAGCCTTCGACGTCCTCGCCGATCTCGTCCTCGCGCCGAAATTTGACGATGAAGACATCGCCCGCGAGCAGTCCGTGGTGATCGAGGAGATCGGAATGGCGCAGGACAATCCCGAAGACCTTGTCCACGAGCTCTTCACCCAGAATTTCTGGACGCCGCATGCGCTCGCCAAGCCGATCCTCGGCACGCCGGAAACCGTTTCAGGGCTTACGCGCAAGAAACTGCAGTCGTGGTTCCGCAGGTGGTACGCGCCGAACCATCTCGTCATCACCGCCGCTGGCAACCTGACGCACCCGCAGCTTATGGATCTCGTCACGGAACGCTTTTCGCAGCTTGCGCGCGTCGAGGACGGTTCGCACGATCCGAAGCCCGAGCCCGCCCCGCACATCACTCTTCGCACGAAACGCGAACTCGAGCAGGCGCACATCTGCCTGGGCGTTCCGGCGTTTCCGCTTACTGACCGGCGCCGCTTCGCCGTCTCGATCTTGAACAACGTGCTGGGCGGTGCGATGTCCTCGCGCCTCTTCCAGAACATCCGCGAGCGCCAGGGCCTGGCCTACGCGATTTTCAGCGACGTGAACTCCTATCGCGATGCGGGCATGCTTTCGGTCTATGCGGGCACGTCCGTCGGAACAGCGTCAAAAGTGGTGCAATCGGTGCTTGAGGAGTTCCGCCGCATCAAGGACGAGCCTCTCGACAAAGAAGAGTTGCGCCGCGCCAAGGACCACCTAAAGGGTTCGATGCTGCTTTCGCTCGAAGGCTCAGGCTCGCGGATGTCGAGCCTCGCGCGGTATCACATCTATTTCGATCGGCACTTCAAGCCGGAAGAGCTGATCGCCATGCTCGAAGCTGTCACAGCCGATGAAGTCCAGCAGATCGCGCGCGAATTCTTCGCGCCTGACCGCATCGCCGCAAGCGTCGTCGGCAACCTCAACGGCTTCCAGCTTACCCGTGACCAGCTCGTGATTTAGTGCCTCAGCAGTCTTGATCCGTAGGGGCACAGCATGCTGTGCCCGGCGAATGTGCTTGGCGTCGCACCATCCATTACCCGGCAAACGCCCTTTGAGACCTCTGCCAATCAGTGGAATTTAGACACCCCCGCCAAAACCTCTCGATTCACAGATCGGGCCGAACCGGGTACCATAGGAAAACCGGGCCGGGGCTTAGAATCAGGCCACGCGCTCGACTAAGGAGCTAGATGGCCGTTCCCGTATCACAGATGTGGACGGTGGCGTCGTACGTCATCGGCCAGAGGATGAAGGGCCGCAAGCAATATCCGCTGGTCCTGATGCTCGAGCCGCTGCTGCGCTGCAACCTTGCCTGCGCGGGCTGCGGGAAGATTCAATATCCCGCCCATGTGCTGAAAAAGCAGCTCACGCCCGAAGAGTGCTTCCGCGCGGTGGATGAATGCGGCGCCCCGGTGGTCAGCATCCCGGGTGGCGAACCGCTGATGCATCCGCAGATTCCGGAAATCGTCGCGGGCCTCGTTGCGCGCAAGAAGTACATCTACCTCTGCACCAACGCGCTCCTGCTCAGCGAACGCCTCCACGAATTCACGCCCAGCAAGTACCTTTCGTTTTCCATCCACATGGACGGCGAGCGCGAGCACCACGATTTCTCCGTCTGCCGCGAAGGGACCTACGACAAGGCCGTCGAGGGCATTCGCATGGCGGTCGCGCGCGGCTTCCGCGTCACCACGAACACTACGCTGTTCGACGGCGCCGACCCGCACTCCGTCCGCCAGTTTTTTGACGACATCATGGACCTCGGCGTTGAGGGCATGATGCTCTCGCCGGGCTATACCTACGACAAGGCTCCGGATCAGGAGCACTTCCTCAGCCGCAAAAAAACGCGCCAGCTCTTCCGTCAGATTCTGAGCAACCGCCACGACAAGTGGCGCTTCAACATGAGCCCGCTCTTCCTCGAATTCCTGATGGGCAAGCGGCAGTACAAGTGCACGCCCTGGGGCATGCCGACGTATAACATCTTCGGCTGGCAGAAGCCGTGCTATCTGCTCCAGGACGGCTATGCAGACACATTCGAAGAATTGTTGCGCGAAACGGAGTGGGAACGCTACGGCACGGAGAGCGGCAATCCCAAGTGCGCCAACTGCATGGTTCACAGCGGCTACGAAGCGACGGCTGTGAACGACACCTTCGGCTCGCTCCGCGGATTCCTCGCCACCGTGCGCTCCACGCTCTTCGACAAGTACAAGGACCCCGACGCGATGGGCGGCGCCCCGACAGGCGCCGGTAGCCGCTCCGGTCAGCTCGTTCAGATCGCGGCTCCGAAGGCTTAGGTGGAAGGGCGGGGTTTCAACCCCGCCTAAACAGACGCGCGCAGAGCGCGCACCTTTGCGCTGTTTCTATCGCAGCATGTAGTCGCACGGGCCACACTTGAGAACACCGATATGACAGCGAGCGAAGGCCGGTCAATTCGACTCGACGCTGAAGAGCGCCTCGGCGTCGTCCACGAAAACCTCGAGGGCTGGATCCCGCCAACCGCCACCGAAGCCGAAATCCGCGCCGCGCTCGAAAAAGCCTTCGACTACCGCGGCGACGTAACGCTCACGCTCAAGGACAGCCGCAAGATCGAAGGCTACGTCTTCGACCGAAAGTCCGCCGGCCCCGCGCTTTCCGATTGCGTTGTCCGCGTGATGCCGAAGGATCAGCCCGGCAAGCTGAATATCGCCTACAGCGATATCGCCGCGCTCACTTTCACTGGACGCGACACGGCCGCCGGGAAATCGTTCGCCGCGTGGGTCAAGAAGTATAACGAGAAGAAAGCCGCCGGCGAAAAGAACATCGGCATCGACGCCGAACCCCTCGACTGATCCGGTCCCGCCTCCTCTTTTCTGTGCCTCCCTGCCCTGAGTGGTGTGGCGAAGGGAGCGTCTCCGTGCCTTGCTTTTTCCTTTGACCTGCCGTCCGCGCTCTGACAATATTCGAAGCGATCCGGAATTTGCGTCCCGATGCTTCGGGAGAGGGCCCGGCATCTCGCTTCGCATATCCATTCTTGCTTCGGGCAGCACGGGCAACGCGACGTTGCTCGAAACCGACCGCACCACTCTCCTCATTGACGCAGG
>Ga0187769_10000290_pt1 | contig 27668 bp, 23 predicted proteins | sample 0116_SJ02_MP02_1_FD_133140 | JGI IMG/M metagenome (GOLD analysis project Ga0187769, IMG submission 133140) | Tropical peat soil microbial communities from peatlands in Department of Meta, Colombia - 0116_SJ02_MP02_10_MG | ecosystem: Environmental > Terrestrial > Soil > Wetlands > Peat | place... | reverse complement strand
TGGGCGGCGCCTGGGCTGGACTCTGCGCGTTTTTTGGCGGTGGCTGCGCGGCTGGCTGCGAAGGTGGCTGCGCCGGCGCGGGCACGGGAGCCGGGCTCGAAGTCGGTGGCTGCGAGGCAGGCTGCGAGGGTTGCTGCGTGGGAGCCGGGCTCGGAGCCGGTGGCTGCTCCGCGGGCTGAGGCGTCGAGGGCGCCGGTGTCGGCGGAGATTGTGGGGCAGGTTGTTGAGCGGGTTGCTGCGCGAGAACCGTCGCAGCAAGCAAAAGACTCAGGGCCGCAACTCCAAATGCGCTCATTTTCATCGTGCGGGCATTGTAACCTGATTTCAGATCGAACGGGGGAGCAGGTACGCGGGAGTTTCAGCGGCTGCGCGCGGCGCGCAATTTTCCCGGAATCCGCTTGGATTCTGCTTGGAGAACCGCGACCCACCTGGGCGGGGAACGCTTCTTCGTTACTTGAAATCCAGCAGGAGGTCGGCGATGTGCTTGTCCGGGTCTTTTCTCACGTAGTGACCGACGTCGTTGTAGTGAACCGGCAAGTCTCCGAAAATTTCTCGCGTGGGTTTCTGGAGTTTGTCGAGGAATTGGTCGCAGTACGCGGAATCGAAGATTTGCGCCGGCAGCAATCGCCACGCTGCCCGGACTCGGTTCTCCGCATCCAGAGAGAGGCCCGTAATAATGAGATCGCCCATGCGATAGAGTGGCCCTTCCTCCACGGAAATGCTGTAGGTCACGCGGGCGCCCGCCTCATCAAACGTCGCCACCGGCGTGAGTGTCGCGTCCAGTCTGCCACCGTGGCCGTAGGCATCTTGGATGCGTTGCCAGGCACCCGTAATCTGCATCGCGTCCGCCACGTCTCCGGGTTTCAAACCGATCAATTCGTTCAGGGACGCGGCATCGAGCACGGTGTTCCCGTTCCACTGGGCTCCGCCCCAGTGATACAGCGGCCCGGGCTCGATCGGGAAAATCACGACAAGACTTTTGGGAGGAGGGCCGTTCGGATCACCCGTGAACCGGGGAATCGGCTGCGCGAACTTGGCATGAAGATGCCCCGCCGCGAGGTAGAGCGGCGCGACTTGCTCGCTCTCAAACACTTCGAGCATGTAGCGAGAAAACGGCTTCCCCAGAATGTCCGAGAGCCGATCCTGCAACTTGGGTGAATCCGACGCCAAAGCATCTCCGAATTGAACAGATTCGACCGGCAGGCTGGCGCCTTCGACGCGAAATTGCATCATCATGCCTTCGCCGACGGGTTCCGTAATAAGCGTGCGCTCCACTGTTCCTTGAACACCGCGCGAGGGTAGAAGGGCCTCAAGCGCGGCGGTCATCTGGTCGAGAATCGTGCCACCCTGCGGCGCCGTACCGTCGAACAGGAAGACAGATTTCCGAAGGGCCGCCGTCAGCTCCTCGTCGGTGAACCACGGGAAATTGTCGAAGTCCACCGGGACCGTCGGGGCGTCTTCCAGCGAGAATTCAGCCTCCACGCTTTGGTCCGGATACGTTGTGTACCGGTAGTTGACCTTGGAGAAAAGACCGAGTTGCGCCAACTGGTCGGCGGCGGCTTGGAGCATGTCGCGATTCAGGGCCTGGCCAATCTTCAGCCCGCTCGCCACCCCAACCTGGTCGGAAGTATAGCGTTGGGTCCCCGTGATCTTGATTGTCTTCAGCGTCCCCGCGAGGGCCGCTTGCTGCGGCGACGGGGTTGCCGCGCCGGATGTCGCGGCGATCGCAATCGCCGCCAGAGCAAAGAGGAAAAGAAGATGGCGTCGGGCGTGCACGGCCCTCATTTTACGCGAAACGACGCGTTGGGGCGTAATTCTCCGCGAGAAGCGGGGCAGTCCGCTTGCGTGCTATTCGACCGTGACGGATTTGGCCAGGTTGCGAGGCTGGTCCACGTCGCAGCCGCGCCGGACGGCGATGTGGTAGGCCAGAAGCTGCAGTGGAATGATTTCCAGAATGGGCGCCATGATCTCCGGCGCAGGGGGAATCTCAACGGAGTGGTCAGAAGCTTCCCGCGCAAGATGATCCCCCTCGGTGACGATCGAGATGACGATTCCGTCGCGGGCTTTGACTTCCTTGATGTTGGAGACGCTTTTTTCGTAGCGCGTCATGGACTCGCGGTCGGATTCATCGCGCGTGGCGATCACCACGACCGGCAGATTCTGATCAATCAGGGCGTTGGGGCCGTGCTTCATTTCTCCGGCCGGATATCCTTCCGCGTGGATGTAAGAGATTTCCTTCAGTTTCAGCGCGCCTTCGAGCGCGATCGGATAATGGATTCCGCGGCCGAGATAGAGGAAATTCGTGTAACGGAAAAAATCCCGCGCCAATTTCTCGTAGGTACCGGCCTCATCGCCCTGCAGAATCGTTTCCATGCGAAGAGGAATCCGCGTCAATTCCTGAAGCAGTTTCTTGGAGGCGTCGCCATTGAGCCGGGCGCGGGCCTGGCCAAGATAAATGCCGATCAACATCAGAGCGGTGAGCTGCGCGGTGAAAGCCTTGGTCGAGGCGACGCCGATCTCCGGGCCAGCGTGCGTCAGCAGGGTGCCGGCGGCCTCGCGCGTCACCATCGAGCCCGTGACGTTGCAGATGGCCAGCGACTTCGCGCCTTTTTGCTTCGCTTCACGCTGCGCCGCAAGCGTATCCGCCGTCTCTCCGGACTGGCTGATACAAATCGCCAGCGACTGCGGACCCACAATAGGGTCGCGGTAGCGGAATTCGCTGCCGTAATCCACTTCCACCGGAATGCGCGCCATCTTCTCGATCATGAACTTGCCCGCCAGAGCCGCGTGCCAACTCGTGCCGCAGGCGATGATCTTGACGTTGCGGAATTCCTGAAACTCCTTTTCCGTGATGTCCATTTCATCCAGGAAGACGCGCCCGGAATCGAGCGACATCCGGCCGAGCAGGGTGTCGCGCACGGCGCGCGGCTGCTCGAAGATTTCCTTCTGCATGAAATGCTTGAAACCGCCTTTTTCCGCCATGATCGGGTCCCAGGTAACGTGCTGCACGGGACGTTCGATCGGACGCCCATCGAAATCGATGAGGCGGACTCCTTGCGGGGTCAATACGGCGAGATCGCCATCGGCGAGAAAGAAGATGTCGCGCGTGTGATAAAGCACGGCCGGGATGTCGCTGGCCACGAAATATTCGTTTTGTCCCAGGCCGATGACGGCAGGCGGGCCGAGGCGCGCCGCCAGGATCTTGTTGGGGTCGCGCGTCGAAATAATCGCCAACGCGTACACCCCGTTCAGTTCCCGCACGGTCTTCCGCACGGCCTCTTCGAGCGGGCAGCCGTTCGAGTGTCTTTCGACGAGGTGGGCGATGACCTCCGTGTCGGTCTCCGTGACGAACTTGTGGCCTTCCGCTTCCAGCTGCTGCTTCAGCTCAACGTAGTTCTCGATGATTCCGTTGTGCACGACAACGATTTCCCCGGAACAATCGCGATGCGGGTGAGCGTTCTCTTCAGTGGGGCGGCCGTGCGTGGCCCAGCGCGTGTGGCCTACGCCGTAAATTCCGTCAATCGGGGAAAGGCGGAGAACTTCCTCGAGGTTGTGAAGTTTGCCGGGAGCGCGCCGGACATTCAGATGGCCGCTCTGGTCCACTACGGCAACTCCAGCCGAATCGTAGCCGCGATATTCGAGCCGGCGAAGGCCGTCAATGATTACTGGCACTACTTTCTTCGGGCCGATGTAACCTACAATTCCGCACACAGTTGTTCTCCCAAGGAATCAGGTTGGAGCGCCTCTGCGGGAGGTGTCTCCACGATCTCGTTTCAGACTAGCACAAACAGAAAGGGTGACGACGGGGTCGGGCGCAACCATTTCCCAATGCGATAGCAGCCGGCGGGCCGGGCCGGCGAACTCACTCAACGATCTCGAAACGGTACTCCTCGATGACTGGATTGCTCAGAACGTCGCGAACGATGCGCTCCATCTGTTTCTGCGCGGAGTCGCGTGTAGATCCGTCCAGGTCCACGACAAAGAACTTTCCCTGCCGGACGTCCCGCACGTCCTGATAACCGAGCGATTCGAGGGCCTTCTGAATTGCCTTGCCCTGCGGATCGAGCACCGTGCCTTTTAGCATGACCCAGACGTGTGCTTTCATCGAATTCATTATACCAAGTCTTGCGTCTCCGCTAACGCCCGGCGTTGTTGGAAGCTTCTGAGAAGGCCCGCGCGGTCCTCCTCGGACAGGAACGCCGCCGAAAAGCCCGCCTCGGCCAGGGCGACAAGTTCGGGCTCCCGCAAGCCCATGGACCGCGCGAGTTCGTACTCCGCCGTAAGCGTAGTCTCAAACATTGCCGGGTCGTCGCTGCCCAGCGTGACGCGCAAGCCCCGCCGCAAGAAAAGTTCGAGTGGATGTTCGGAAGGACGCGCCCCGGCTTTTTCGAGCTGCCGCGCCAGAGCGCCCGTGCGCAGATTGCTGGTGGGGCAAACTTCCAGCGTCACGCCCCGCGCCGCCAGATAATCCATCGTGCGCTCGCTTCGCATGACGGCAATCCCGTGGCCGATGCGCTCCGCACCGAGCAGGTCAACCGCGTCGCACACTTGCTCGGGGCCGCCCATCTCCCCGGCGTGCACGAGGCGGTGCAGGCCTTCCGCGGCCGCGAATTCATATACGCGGCGAAAGTCCTCCGCAGGGAGCGCCAGTTCGTCCCCACCCATCCCGAAGGCGACGACGCCGTCATACCGCGCGGAGCTCGCGAGGCGAGCCACTTCCATCGCCGCTTGCGGGCCGAACTGGCGGACGGCGTCAAAAATCCAGTTAATGCGGATGCCCGGAACTTGGGAGGCGGCCTCGCGGACGGCTGCAAAGTTCACAAGCGGGTCCTGTTCGCGACGCAGCATCACTCCGGCCGAAAGCGTCACCTCGGCGTACAGAACATTTTGGCGGACAAGGGATTCCGCAAGCTGCCTCGCGACCAGTGCGTAGTCCCCCGGCCCGCGGAGGAACGACGTGACCCACTTGAAGGCGTCAAGAAATCGGGCGAAATCGCCCGGTGCATAACGCTCGGTGACCTCCCGCTCAGAGATTGCCGCACCGTAACGGGAAGCAAGTTGTGAGGCGATGGCAGGCTCAATCGAGCCTTCCAGGTGCACGTGGAGTTCGGCCTTCGGCAGCGCCTGCAGATTCAGCGGGAGTCTCACAGTGTGGCGTAACTTAGTGCGAGGGCAACGCGGGGCGCCCGGCGTTGATCCACGCGGTCATCCAATAGGAGCCTACGTCCGTGGAAGCGTCCGAAAGCTGGCGAATCACGATGGCGCCCGCAAGATTGTAGAACCGATCGTAATAATCGTCGCCGTAGTCGCTCAATCCGCGCCGGGCGCGGGCATCCGCGAGCAGGATGTTGTCGAGCCAGGCATAAGAATCAAGGCAGGCGTCGAACGCGTGATCGGTGGGATCGCTGATGAAGCTGGCGTCGTTGGGCCGCAGCGGGAAGAACAGGGAATACTTGTCCACCAGCCCGGAGCTGAAACGCTGATTCACTCCCGGCTGGCCCGAAATCCTACCGTCGAAGTTTTCGGTCGTGTCGAACGGATCGTAGGACTCCGCGACGTACCCGGCGAGCCAAGCCGCCGCAAGTTTTGCCTGCTCCCAGTTCCCACTGCGAAGCGCGTCGGTCAGCTTCTCGCTGTAAACGCCGATCTGCCACGGGAGGACGCCGTTCGCCACAACTTTCGTCTTGCCGTACTTTGTCACCGCGGCCTTGTAATTGCGCGGAAGCATAGCGAACGGAAATTTTCCATACTTGTCGAGCATGATGTAATGATTGCGCTGCTCCGTGGCCGGACTCTTGTCGAGCCAGTCGAGCGGGTCGGTCGCGTGCCGCCCAATAAAGTCGCGGTTCGCGTCGAAGAAGGGCTGCATTTCGGGGGGCAGCGTGTCCACTGCCTTGTTGGCGATAAGCCGCTCCGCATTCGAGCCCCAGGCACGGCTCATTGCCGGCGCGATCAGAGAGAACATGCAGACCACCGCGGCACACGTGCGGATCCGCGTCGTCATCGAACGCCCTCCGCCCTGGCCGGTTCCAAAGCGCTGCGCTTGCGGCTGTATATGAAATAGATCACGAGTCCGATGGCGAGCCAAACAATAAATCGAAGCCAATTCTCAACCGTGAGGCTGGCCATCAGCAAGAGGCAGGAGAGAAGGGACAGGATGGGCAGCAACGGCACCATGGGGACGCGAAACCCTCGAGGCCGGTCCGGCTGGGTCCGGCGCAGGATCAAGACGGCCATTGAGACCAGCATGAACGCGAACAATGTGCCGATGTTCGACAGGTCCGCAAGCGTCCCGATATCGAAAATTCCGGCCGGAACCCCGACGAAAATTCCCGCCACAATCGTCGCCACACTGGGGGTGCGGAATCGCGGATGCACGCGGGAGAACGTGCGGGGTAACAGGCCGTCTCGCGACATGGCGAACCAAATTCGCGCCTGCCCGAGCTGGAACACCAGCAGGGAGGAAACCATGCCCATCAGCGCGCCGACCGTCACCCATTGCTGGATGTGCGGCAGGCCGATGTTATGCAGAGCGGTAGCCACCGGTGCGGCATCGCCGAGAAAAATCCGGAAGGGCTGAATTCCCGTGAGCACAACCGCTACCGTGACATAGAGGATCGCGCACACGAGAAGGGAAGACAGAATGCCTAGGGGCAGGTCACGCCGCGGATTCTTGCACTCTTCCGCCGCCGTCGAGACAGAGTCAAAGCCGATGTAAGTGAAGAAAACAATCGCGCCTCCCGTCAGGACACCTTGCCAGCCGTTAGGCATGAAAGGCTTCCAGTTCACGGGATGAATGTATTTCGCCGCGAACGAGATGAAAATCAGAATGGCGATCAACTTGATGCCGACCATGACGCTGTTGGCTTCCGCCGATTCCCGGATTCCGATCACGAGAAGTACTGTCAAGAGCATGACGATCAGGAATCCCACGATATTAAAATGCAAATGCCATCCAGCCTCGGGAGTGTAGGCGGGAGTCGCCAGTGAAGCCGGGAAGTGAATGCCGAACGTGCTCAGCAAGCTCTTGATGTAGGCCGAGAAACCAACCGCCACGGCCATGTTCGACACCGCGTATTCCAAAATCAGATCCCAGCCGATAATCCAGGCCACCAACTCGCCCAGCGTCGCGTAGGTGTAAGTGTAGGCGCTGCCGGCGATGGGGATCATGGAAGCAAGTTCGGCGTAACAAAGTGCGGCAAATCCGCAGACAATCGCCACCAGAAAAAAGGAAAGCGCAATCGCGGGTCCTGCTCCGGGACGCCCAGCCCTGCCGGCAGCGTGCCCTCCGTGCATCAGCACCTGGAGCAATGGCGCCTTCAGCAAAGAAGGCTCCTGGACCTTCTCGCCGGCCGCCGCAGTTCCTGTCAGGACAAAAATTCCGGTGCCGATGATGGCCCCGATGCCGAGTGCGGTCAGGCTGATCCAGCCGAGGGTCTTCTTCAGCCGGCGGTCAGGATGATCGGCGTCGGAGATGAGTTGGTCAATGTTCTTGACGCGGAAGAGATCGGAGGCCACCGGCACCACCCCATCCCGCTCAGTAGCGGTGAAGCAAAACTGTACCTTCTAGAGCGGCGCGGCGCAACCATTCCCGCGTCGAGCCCGACAGGGCAGCTCTTGTGGCCGCGGCGTCCCTACTCCCACTTAAGTTGCGCATAGCGCTCCACAAGTTTCTTCGTGCCGAAGTCGGAGAATCGGACACTGAATTTGCGCTCCTCTTCTTCTCCTTCGACGTCAACGATGATTCCAACGCCGTACTTCGGATGCCGCACGCGCTGGCCGATGAGCGGATGACCGCCCTCGCGCGAAGATGCTGCGCGGGAAGCGCGCGGCTCGCGCGGGGACGAAGCTTCCGCGCGGCCCCCGCTGCCGCGAAAGGGCACGCGCGCACGCCGCGTGAACTCCTCCACTGAATGCGAATACTCGGGATCAGGCTCATACCGCCGCGTCTCGCCGGCGTCAGCGAGGGAACCTTTGGCCGTGGCAATAAGCTCGCCGGGGATTTCCGCGAGGAATCGCGAAGGAAGCGAGCCTTGGAGCCGCTCATTTCCGTAGATGCGGCGATACACCGCGCGCGTCAACGTCAACGTGTTGCGCGCGCGCGTCATCCCGACATAGCACAGGCGTCGCTCCTCTTCGATGGCGTCGGGATCGTCGCGCGAGCGGTTATGGGGGAAGAGGCCTTCCTCGAGGCCCGCGAGAAAGACGTGATCGAATTCCAGGCCCTTCGCGCTGTGCAGGGTCGAGAGGGTCACCGAAGCGCGCTCGTCGTAGGAGTCGGCGTCGCTGATCAGCGCAGCCCGCTCGAGAAAATCGGCCAGCGACTCGCCGCGCTCCGCGCCTTCGGTCACCGCGGAAAGCAACTCACGAACGTTTTCGACGCGCATCGAGTCTTCGGAAGTGTCCCGCTGCGAAAGCATTTCGAGATATCCGCTTCGCTCGAGCACTCGATTCAGGAAATCGGCCGGCGGCAGAGGCACGTCCTCGCGCAGTTCCTCGATCAATTGCCGGAAGCCTGCGAGAGGAGCCAGCGCGCGGCGCCCTCCGCCTCCCTCGATGTATGCCGCGATCGCCTCCCAAAGCGGCAGGCCGCGTTCGCGCGCGAGTTGCCGCAGCGCGTCCACCGTGGTCTTGCCGATTCCGCGCGGAGGAGCATTGAGCACGCGGAGGAGCGCAATGTCGTCCTCGGGATGCATCGAGAGCCTGACGTACGCGAGAGCGTCTTTCACCTCCGCGCGCTGGTAAAAAGAGAATCCCCCAAGCATGCGATACCGCACGCCGCGCCAGCGCATGGCCTCTTCAAATGCCCGCGATTGCGCGGTCGTGCGATAAAAGACGGCGATGTGCACGCCGGAATCTTCGCTGAGGAACCTCGAGGCGCGCTCGGCCACGAACTCCGCTTCGGCCTTGGCGTCGCGCGCCTCGAAAAACTCCAGGCTGGGCCCCGTCCCGCGCGTGGCCTTCAGACTCTTGCCGAGCCGCTTCTGGTTTTTCTGCACCACGCCGGCGGCCGCATCGAGGATGTTTTGCGTCGAGCGGTAGTTGTCTTCCAGACGAATCACCTGCGCGCCGGGAAACTCCGCCGCGAATCGAAGGATGTTCCCCACATCGGCGCCCCGCCATCCATAGATGGATTGGTCTTCGTCGCCGACGACAAACAGATTCCTTTCCGGTCCCAGAAGCAGCCGGAGCAATTCATATTGCACGGGATTCGTGTCCTGATACTCATCCACCAGGACGTAGCGGAAGCGCGAGGTCCATGCGGCGCGCGCGTCCGGAAAATCGCGCAGTACCTGCCCGGCGCGCAGCAAAAGGTCGTCGAAATCAAGAGCGCGCGCTTGCCGCAGGATGTTCTCGTAGATTGCGTAAATCCGGGCAAGCTGGCGGTCGCGATCGTCGCCCGCTCGATCCGCGGCCGTCTCCGGCGAAATCGCATGATTCTTAAAGAAACTGATTTGCTCTAGCAGGCCGCGCGGCCGGTCGCCTGAGTCGGAAGAGCCTAATTGCTCGAGCGCGCGTTTCACCGCCGCTGTCTGGTCCTCATCGTCGTAAATGGTGAAGTCGCGTGGGATCCCCAGCCGCGGCGCCTCGCGGCGAAGCAGCCGCGCACAAAACGAATGGAACGTGCTGACCCACGGCTCGGCGAGCGGCTTGCCTTCGCGCGAGAGCAGCGCGCCGACGCGCTCGCGCATCTGCTCGGCGGCCTTGTTCGTAAACGTCACCGCGAGGATCGCATCCCCCGGCACGCCGGTCGCGATCAAGTGGGCGATGCGATAGGTTGCCACGCGCGTCTTGCCGGTCCCCGCGCCGGCCAGAACAAGCACGGGTCCTTCGACCGCAAGTACGGCTTCACGTTGGCACGGATTCAGGTCGTCGAGAAGGGACATGATGGGGGCAGAGTCGCAGGTCTTCTCGATTCTAACGGACGCCGAGGATTGCGGCAAATCGCGCAAGAGGCACTCGACGTGACCTAGCGGTGGTAGACTGCCCGCATGGCCGCCAGAAAGAGACGCGAGGAGAAACCGACGAGGTCGAAGAGACGTGTTGGCAAGAAGGCGGCGCTGGTGAAGAAAGCGGCTATGAAGAAGCTCGCCAAGAAAAGAACGATGCACAACAAGAAGCCGGCGAAGAGGAAGCTTGCTCCACAAAAGGCGAGCGTGAGAAAGAGGATCGGCCGCAAGAAGAAAACCGGCAGGGAGGGGTCCCGCGTGATTACTGTGCAGGTTCGAGGGAACAGCCAGAGCGTGGACACGGTGGCATTCCCAGCGGAGCCGTGGGAAGCGCGGCCGGGCGAGCTCACCGGAGATTTGCAGGGATTGTCAAACCTCGAAGGTGCGGATTCTGAGAGTGTGGGCGAGCTGCTCGAGGAAGGAAACGCTTTCGAGGCCGAGGTGGTGAAGGGCGTGGAAGACGCCGATGATGCCGATGAGAGCGAGGTTCATACGCACGAATTGCCAGAGGACGATGTCCCCGGCGAATATCTCGATGGAGACAAATAAGCGAAGTACGCAGGTTGCGCGGCAGCGGCAGACGCACTGAACCGTTGGCGGCCGCCAGTTACCTCAGTGTTTCATCGCGGGCGCGAGCTCGATCTCAAAAAAGAGCAACGCGCGATTGTTCACCATGGCGGTGAGATCCGGAATATAGAGTTCTGAATCGTTCAAGAGCTCGAAGTGGTGGTTCATATCGAAGTAGATGCAGCCGTGCGTCGTGGTGTGGGGTCCGAGGACGTCGCTCGTAAGTCCAGCCGCCTTTAGAGCATCAGCCAGGTCTTGCCACTTCTTATCGCGGCCGCCCTGCGAGCCGAGGGGGAAGTGTGGGTATGGCGAGTTGCTGGGGTTCTTCGTCGTGAGAAGTACCCGGTCGGCCACATCCTCCGGCTTGAGCGGCTCGACCTGCTGCTTGGGCTCGTCCGGTGCTTCGATAATCAGCTCAATCGTGCTCAGATCAATTTTGATGGGCTCGTCGCCATCGTTCTTGAAATACACGTCGAGCGCCACAATGCCCGACTCGTACGGGTTCTTCTTGCCGAAAGTGTCCTTGTAGCGCCCTGCGTCGAGCCATGGGCTCACCGCGATCATGAGTTTCTCGTGCGCGTCCTGCGCGGGAAGTTTCGTGGGATCCAGTTGCGCCGACGCGGGCAAGGCGCAAGCCAGCACGGCCGCAATCAGCAGGGAAGTGTGAAATTGTCGCATCTTGCGAGTTGAGATGCCGCAGCCCGGCAAACGTTGCCCGGTATCGCGGCTTGGCTCCAGACACTATAATATGCTCGCGCGGAACGCGCCACGAAGGAGCCGCAGGCGGGGGCCACGCCACAAAGCGGGTCTTGAGCCACCCAGCGTATGTATTTCCTATACAGCTTGCTGACGGCATTGGGGATGCTGCTTGCGTCGCCGTACTTCCTTTTCACCGGCCTTCGTCGCGGACAATCCCTGGGTTCTTTGCGCCAGAGATTCGGCTGGGGCTATCCGCCCGGACTGCGTTCCTCGGAAGGCCGTTCGATCTGGATTCACGCTGTTTCCGTCGGCGAAGTGCTGGCTGTCTTGCCCTTGGCGCGGCGCCTGAAAGAGCAGTTGCCGGATCGGCGGCTCGTGGTTTCGACGACGACCGCGACTGGGCAGCGCCTGGCGCGCGAGCGCATGCCGTTTGCCAGCGTCGTGTTCTATTTTCCTCTCGATTGGCGCGGGCCGGTGCGGCGCGCGCTCCGAGCAGCGCGCCCGGAAGTGATCCTGGTCGCCGAAACCGAGATTTGGCCCAATTTTCTGCGCGAGGCCCGTCGGGAAAACATTCCCGTCGCGTTCGTGAACGGCCGCCTTTCCGTTCGCTCCCATAAGGGTTTTCTTCGCGCGCGTTCCATGACGCTTGGCCTGCTGGGGAATTTTCAGAGAACGGTTCTCGCGGACGCGTCGATCTACTTGATGCAGTCCGAGGCCGACGCCGCGCGATTGCTCGATTTGGGCGCGCCGAAGGAGCGCGTCGTGGTCAGCGGCAATCTGAAATACGACCTTGCTCCTCCGCACGAAACCGACATATCGCGCTGGCTTGCCGCAGAGATGCGCTCATCCAAGAGAGGTCCGCTGGTAGTGGCGGGCAGCGTTCTGGCCGGCGAAGTTTCGCCGGTGCTCGCCGCGTTCGACGAGATCAAGAAGCGATGGCCGGCCGCACTGCTGGTCCTGGCGCCACGCAAACCGGATCAATTCGACGCCGTCGCAGCGGAAGTGAGGAACTCCGGCCGCGAAGCCGTGCGCCGCAGCGCATTGTCCTTTGACGGAGGCTCGATTAGTGCGCTCGCCGCGCCCCGCAGCGTTTTCCTGCTCGACAGCGTTGGCGAGCTTTCCTCACTGTATGCTTTGGCGGACGCGGTCTTCGTCGGCGGCTCCCTCGTTCCGGCCGGTGGCCACAATATTCTCGAGCCTGCCGTTGTGGGCCGCCCGCCGGTCTTCGGTCCATCGATGGATAATTTCAAGGATGTCGCGGCTCGATTCTTGGAATCCGGCGCAGGCCTGCAAGTCAGCGACTCCGTGCAACTTGCTGCGGCGTGGACGACCCTGATCGGCGATGTGCCTCGCCGCACCCAGATGGGCTCTTCCGCGCGCGACTTGGTGGAGCGCTATCGCGGTGCGACCGACAAGGTACTCACCCACGTGGTCGCCATGCTGGAATCTCCCCAGGAACTTACCACCGCTGCCCGGAGCGCGTCGTGAATCCGCCCGCCATTCTTTCGTGGCTGCTCTGGCCTCTTTCTTTATTCTATGGAGCTTATGTTCGGCTCCGCGCAATCGCCTATCGCCGCAATTGGCTCTCACGAAAGAAACTGGATGAAATTGTGGTCAGCGTCGGAAATCTCACGACCGGAGGGACGGGTAAGACTCCAACCGTGCTTTGGCTCGCGCTTCGCGCCGCGGCTGCCGGCCGACGCGTCGGCGTATTGACGCGCGGCTACCGCAGCGAAGGCCAGACCGACAGGGCCGGCCGGCCGCGCAGCGACGAAGCTGCGCTCCTCCGCGAGCGATTCGCGGGCCGCGCGCAACTGGGAGTCGGCGCAGACCGCTATGCGAACGGCAGCGTCCTCGCGCGTCACGGGGTGAATTGGTTCGTCCTCGATGATGGATTCCAGCATCTGCGCATTCGCCGCGACGTCGACATCGTTCTCCTGGACGCGACTGCGCCTTTCGGCAACGGGCGTCTGATTCCCGCTGGGCCGATGCGCGAGCCGCGTTCGGCGCTGGCCCGCGCCGACGTGATCTTGATAACGCGCACGGACCGCAGCCCCGCGTTGGAATCCGTGGTGAGGCACTACACGGATGCGCCGCTTTTTTACGGACGCGCGGCGATGGAAGGCCTTTATCGCGCGCCGCAGCGCAAAGTGATCTTGCCGCAGCAAGAATGGTCCCGCGCGCGCTTCTTCGCCTTCGCGGGCATCGGCAATCCTGGCGCTTTTTTCGATGACCTGGAGCGCTGGGGTGTGCCGCTCGCCGGCACGCGGGCCTACCGCGATCATCATCGGTTCACAGAGCGGGACGTTTCGAGTCTCGATCGCGCCGCAGCAGCCGCCGGCGCCGATGCGCTCGTCTGCACGGAAAAGGACGTCTTCAATTTGCGCGACATCCGGTTCGAAGGCTTGCCTGTTTATGCGGCCCGCATCGATCTGGAACTGAGCGACGCCGAAGGCTTCTGGCAAACCGTATGCCGCATCGCGGAACGCCGGCGCGGAGGCGCGGCGCAATGAAGATCCTCGTTCGCGCGCCCAATTGGGTTGGCGACGCCGTGATGTCCATCCCCGCCTTGGATGCGATCCGCGCCCGCTGGCCCGATGCCGAGCTGTTTACCCTCGCGCTTCCCGGAATCGCAGATCTCCTGCGCGGGCAGGCCCGTGCGGGCCGCTTGATTGTTTTCGACCGGGCCGGGCGGCATGCCGGAGTGTTCGGCCGCGAACGCCTCGCAGCGGAGCTGCGTCGCGAGCGATTCGAAGCAGCGGTGCTGTTTCAGAACGCATTCGACGCCGCCTGGATTACGTGGCGCGCCCGCATTCGCGAGCGCATCGGCTACGCGCGCGACGCCCGTGGCTTCCTGCTGACGCGCGCCGTGCCTGTGCCCGCAAACGGCGAGATTCCCTCGCACGAATCGTTTTACTATCTAGAGTTGCTGCGCCGCGCCGGTTGGCTTGCGCAATTGCCGGAGCGTGTGGAAATTGCGCTGCGCATCGAGCCCGCGGCGTGCGAAGCCGCCGAAGCGAAACTCGCGGAGTCCGGAGCGCGCGCAGGAGTCTTGCGCTGCGCGATCGCGCCGGGCGCCGCGTTTGGGTCGGCGCGTTGCTGGCTCCCGGACCGCTACGGCAAACTTGCCTCACGGTTGCGCACAGAATGCGGAGCAGAAGTGATACTTTTGGGTGCTTCGGCGGAGGCGGCTTTGGCTCGTGAGATTGTTCAAGCGGCGAATGGGGCCGTGATCGATCTTGTGGGAAAAACTAAAATGGCGGAAGTCCCCGCGCTTCTCGCGGCGTGCGATCTCTTCGTCGGCAACGATTCCGGCCTCACGCACGTTGCAGGCGCGGTTGGCCTTCCCATCGTGGGACTTTATGGCCCAACGGATCCGGAAGCCACACGGCCCGCGGACGCACGTTTGGAAATCATCCGGCAGCCCGTGTCCTGCAGCCCGTGTTTCCTGCGAGAATGCCCGGTGGATCATCGCTGCATGACGCGCATCGAAGTGGACCACGTGTTTGCGGCCGCGCAAAGGTTGATCGAACAGCGCCGGCGCCGCGCGGGGGTGACTTCGTGACGCAAGCTTCTCGCGGCGGGCGCAGCGCAGTGTTTCTGGATCGGGATGGCACTATTTGCGAGGAGATGGGTTATCTGAACCACATCAGCCGTCTCACCATTTTTCCGTTTGCCGCAGGCGCAATTGCACGATTGAATCAGGCGGGTCACCTCGTCATCGTGATTACGAATCAATCGGGCGTCTCCCGGGGAATATTCCCCGACGCATTGGTGGGAGAAGTCCATCGCCGCCTGCTCGCCGATCTGGGCGCTCGGGGCGCCCGGATCGACGCGTTTTATTATTGCCCGCACCGCAAAGAGGATGGGTGCACGTGCCGCAAGCCGCTGCCTGGTTTGTTGGAGCGAGCGGCGCGGGAGCACGAACTCGATCTCGCCGCTTCCTTTGTCGTTGGCGACCGCTATGCAGATGTCGCGATGGCCCACGCGGTGAAGGCATCCGGCATTCTCGTGAAGACGGGCTATGGGCGCGGAGAGCTCGAATACCACGGCGCCGAGTGGAAGCGACGGCCGGATGCAATCACCGAGGATTTGACCGGCGCAGTGGAGTGGATTCTACAGCGCGGCGCGCGAGTGGCGTCCCCATGAATACGCGCGAGAAAATATTGCAGCTCCAAGCGCTGCTCGAACGCGCCGCCGAGGCCCGCGCCGCCGGCCGGCGCATCGTTCTCGCTGCGGGCCGCTTCGATCTAATCAGCCTCGAGGCGATCGAATCGTTGGGATCCGCGGGGAAGGGCGGCGCACTCGTTGTTGCGGTCGTCGCTCCGGATTCCGCCGGCTCCGGACTTCTCAGTGCGGAGGCACGCGCACAATTGATCGCGGCACTCGCTTCAGTGGATCTTGTTGTGATCGGCGCAGCAGGAGATCTTCGCAAGGCCCTCCGGCCCGATCAGTACATGGAAATTCCCGCGAACCTTGCCTCGGAACTCATAGAGCGCTTTCGCATGGAACATCGTGAGTGACGCCCTGGACAAAATACTTGTAGTCCGGCTCTCCTCTCTGGGAGACATCCTCCACACGTTGCCCGGCGTGGCCGCTCTTCGCGAAGCGTTCCCATCGGCGCGAATTGATTGGGTCGTCCAGCGCAAGTGGGCTTCGCTGCTGGAAGGATGCGCCGCGGTGAATTCCGTGATCCCGTTCGACCCGATCCCGATAGGCCGGGTCGTCGCTTGTGTTCGGCGGTTGCGCGCGACGCGTTATGATGTCGCGGTAGATTTCCAGGGACTCTACAAGTCCGCACTTCTAACCTATTTTTCCGGAGCACGGCGCCGCGTGGGATTCGATTGGCAATCTTCCTGGGAATCCGGCGCATCTTCTTTTTATACTGAACGCGTCAAAGGCGGCGGCCCACATCGAGTCGAGAAGAACCTGTCTCTGGTAGAGGCTTTGGGCGTCGCGCGCCCGGCTGAACCGCAATTTCCGCTACGCGTGCCGGTCGACGCGGCTTGCAAGATCAAGGAACGTCTTGCTTCACAAGGAATCCGGGAGTATTGGGTTGTCGCCCCGGCGGCGGGTTGGGGATCGAAAACGTGGCCCGCCGCGCGCTACGCTGCAGTTTGCCGCGAACTGGAAAAGCGGCATGGATGGCGCGCTGTGATTGCGGCCGGGCCGGGCGAGCAGCAATTGGGCCGAGACGTTCGAGACGCTTCCGCACCTTCGCAGGCCGTTCGACTAGAGACGTCGCTTTTGGAGTTGGTGGCGCTGCTCGCAAGTGCGCGATGCGTGCTCGGCGCAGATACCGGGCCCCTGCACTTGGCTGCCGCACTTGGCGTGCCGGTGGTCGGCCTGTACGGCGCCACCGATCCCGCGCAAACCGGTCCCTTCACGCGCAAAGCAATTGTGATTTGCCACGCGGGCCGGGAGGAGCCCAGTTACGATCGCCGTCGCGATCACTCGTCCGCGATGCTCGCGATCACCGTCGAGGAAGTGATGGAAGCCGTCGAAAAATCCTGGGGCGTGTGAATGGCCGCTTGGACCGATTCCGCAGTGCGATGGCGGGTGCCGGTGGGGTACCCGGTCGCGCTGCTTTGTTTTTGGCTGGCCCGGCCGACTCTGCGAACCCTCGCTGTGGGCGCGGCGATTGCCTTGCTGGGATTGCTTGTCAGGGGCGCCGCGGCTGGGCATCTCCGCAAAAACTCGCAGCTCACGGTGTCCGGGCCATATGCTCGCGTGCGCAACCCGCTTTACGTCGGCAGCATGTTGCTCGCGATGGGTTTCGCCGTCGCGGCGCGATCCTGGATCGCGGCGGTCATCCTGCTTACCTATTTCGGATTCTTCTATACGCTCACCGTGCGTCGCGAGGAGCGATCTCTGGCCGCTCTCTACGGCGCGGCCTTTGCAGAATACGCCGCCCGCGTGCCCGCGTTCCTCCCGCGCCTGCGCTCCGCGCAAAAAGTGGGACAATCGTTTTCCTGGTCACTTTACCGCAGGAATCGAGAGTACAAGGCGGGCATCGGGATGGCGCTCGCGATGGTTCTGTTGTGGATTCTGATGCGCTGGCGCGGCTGAATCAATGCAAGCGATAGACTTCGCCGATCAATCGCCGAATCCGCGGAGCGTAGATGAGGTCGAACACGTTTCCCTTGTCCGGGAATAGTTGCAGCGCGACGCGCCGGAGACCGCTTGCCAGGTCTTGCGCGTCCTGAAACGTCAGCTCACCTGCGGCGATCACGCTCAAGGCCAGCTCGACGGCCAAACGCAGTCTTCGGATGCGCCTCGATTCCTCGTCAATCTCCTGCTGGGTGGGAAACCGGAAAGCGTCTCTCTCTAACGTGGCCATTAAGGTGATCTTAGCGCCTGCACCAAAATGCAGCAAGTCGCTTGCCGTCGACGATGCTTCTATGGGGATGGATGGCAATAGGTCTGCACACGAATCGTTTGGCCGTCGCTGAGCGATGTGATCGCGCCATCCTGGTCAGTGCGATAGGTCGCGATGCCGTCTGCCGCGAGCCGCTCGGTCACCTCCGGCGAAGGATGGCCGTACACATTGTTTGCGCCGACGGAGATCGCTGCGTATCGCGGGTGCACCGCCGCGAGGAATGGCTCTGTCGAAGAGGTCTTGCTGCCGTGATGCGGCACTTTCAAGAAATCGGCTTCGAGCGGCTCGCCGTCTGCCACTAGCGCATTTTCGACGGGCCGCTCAATATCACCCGTCAGCAGCCAGGCGAGCCGCCCATCATCTACGCGCATCACCATCGAATCGTCGTTCTCACTGATGGGAGGAGAATCACGCACGGGCCAAAGTACAGTGCAAGTAGCGCCGCCCCAATCCCTCTCGGCTCCCTGCGCTTGATGCACGACGCGCACCCCGCGCGCCGCGGCCAGTTTGAGCAGCGAGTGAAGCGCAGGAACTTGTTCTTCGCGCCCGATCCAGAGTTCGCCAACCCTGAAATTGTTGAGCACGGCCGACAGCCCGCCGATGTGGTCTTCATGCGGATGCGTCAATACAACCACATCGATTCTTTTTAGCCCACGCCACCAGAGATACGGCGACACGACGTCTTCGCCGATGTCAATTCCGGTGCGCACTCCGCCAACGCGGTGAAATCCCACGATCCCGCCGCCGTCGATCAGCATCGTTCGCCCGCCCGGAAACGCGGCGAAAAGCGAATCACCCTGCCCCACGTCGAGCACAGTCAGCTCGAAATCGCCCGGAGTAAGGCGCGGCGCGAACGGATAAATGCACACGACAACCTCGATCGCGAACACCGCCGCTGCCGCGACAACGATCCACGCGCGGCGCCTCACGCTCACGGCCCACGCCAGAAGGATTGCTGCCACGAAGAACGCCGCCAGGACCGCGGCAGGCGGATTCGGAAGCCGGTAGCTTGCTCCGTGCCACCGTGCAAAAAAATCCACAATCGCGTCGAGCGCACCAATCATCGCGCTGAGTAGGCGTCCCAGTGCGTGACCAAGACCCGGCCAGATGACGGCGGCGCCAAGCGTGAACAGGCCGTAGGGCACGATGAGGGCGGTCAGCAATACGGCCGGGATATTGGCCAGCGGAGAAACAATGCTGATTCGGTGGAAGTAGTTCGCCATCATCGGCATCATGCCAATTTGAATTGCGATCGTGAGGATGGCGAGTTCCCACAACCGGAATGCCACACGAAAGGGAAGCGAGACAATTTGACTCGCGCGAGTTTGAAGCCTCGGCCATTTCGAATACAGCGATCGCGAAGCCGCTCGGACGTCGAGGCGGAACTGCGCCGACTTCGGCGCGTGCCCGGCGTCGCGGCTTGCATCATCGAGATGGTCGAGCGCACGAAGGTAAGGCTCGCTCGAATGTTGCATCCATGGCACAGCTAGCGCGGCGATGGTTGCTGCAGCGAGGAAGGAAAGCAAGAAGCTCGGGTCGCTGATCTCCGAGGGCCGGAGCGCCAGAATGACCAACGCAGCAAGCGCAACAGTGTTGATGAGCGATACGCGCCGGAACCACACCCGCGCAAACAAGTAAATCGAGGCCATCAGCGCCGCGCGGAGAATCGGCGGCCTGTCCTCGACAATCAACACGAATGCACCGAGTGCGGTGATCGTCAGCATCGCGGTGGCGACCTGACGCAGCCGCAGCCGCCGGCCAATCCAGAACAGGAACGCGGCCAGCGCCGCAACGTGCAGGCCGGCAATCACCAGGACGTGGTACACGCCCGTTTGCTGAAACGCTTCGACGCGTTCGTGGTCTACGAAACTTCGATCGCCCAGCAGCATCGCGCGCGCCACGGCCGCGCGGCCCGGAGAGCCCGCAAGCATCGCATCCACGGTATCCAGCAAGCGTCCTCGAACCCGCGCAATTCGATCCCAGACGCGCAATGCCGGTCCGCCCGCACCCGCGGGCAGGCCCTGCAGTTGCAAGAGTTCAGCGCTTCGAAGCGATCCCGTCAGCTCGATCTCTTGGCGCTCCAGGTATCGTCGATAGTCGAAGCCGCCCGGATTCGCATAGTTGTGCGGCAGCCCGGCTTTGACCAGCGCCTCGACGCGATCCCCGGCGCGCACTTTGAGCGGTGGATCGGAGTCCGGCTCAAGAAAGGATTGGATTTGTAGACCACCTGACACCGGCAGAGATTTCCCGGCCGATTCCACTTGCTCGAGGTCTATGTCGTAGCGAAGTCCCCACGGCAAGCGCACTGGGTCTTGCCGCAATCGGCCCGTCCAGCGCAGCGGCTGACCGGTCTCGATCCGTGCCTGTTGGATCAGCGACGTCACCTGGTCCGGAGGCACCGCAGTTCGTTCTAGGGTGGAAGCAGCTCCACCAAGAAACATCCACGCCGCCATCGCCGCTGCCCACGTGGGCCATAGCTTTCCGAGCCGGGCAAGCAAGCCTCCGGCTGCGAGGCACGCAGCACCGAGCAGGATCCACGTGCGCGAACCGAAGTGGGCCTGCAAGAACGCTAGATCGGCGAGGAGGATGCCCCCGGCAAGCGAGGTCGCGATGCAGAGAGAGGGAAGCTTCATGTGCGCCGTTCGAGCCGCACCAAAGCCTCCATATGAAACGTTTGCGGGAAAATGTCAAATAGTTGTACGTCACCGATGCGGTACTGCCCGGGGGCCGCGTCGCTGCCCGTCAACGCCGCCAAATCGCGCGCCAGCGTCGCCGGGTCGCACGAGAGGTAGGCGATTTCCGGGGGCGCGAGTTTCAGCAATCTCTGCAACGCAGCCTCGTGCACTCCGGCGCGCGGCGGATCGAGAACCACGAACTCCGGCCGTTCGTGCCACTTCTGGAGAAACTCTTCCGCCGTCGCCTCCTTTGCCGCGGCCGATGCGCCGCCGCTTTGCTGGAGGTTGAATTCGAGGTCGCGCATCGCCGCCGGGCTTGATTCGACCGCAACGACGCGCGCAAAGCGCCGAGCGAGCGGCACGCTGAACAGCCCCACCCCCGCAAAGAAATCGAGAGCCAGCTGGCCTCTCCGGTCTCCGACCACGCTGGAAACGATTGTTTCCAGCGCCGACCGGTGAGTTTGAAAGAAGGAAAGGTGCCCGACGCGGTAGTCATGCTCGCCCACGCGATAATGGAGGTAGCCCGGTCCGTGCAAATCCATGCGCGCGCCGCGTTCTTGAAGAAAGAGCAGGGATTCGAGTTCGGGCAGGGAATCGCGAAGTGTTTCCGGCAGGCGACCTTTCGCTTCCAGTTTCGCAATCGAAACGTTGAGCAGCAGCCGGTTGTCTTCGCCGTCCACGAACGCTTCGATCTCGTCGACGCTTGCGGGCAATTGCCCTTGCGCCAACAGTTCGGTCAGCACATGCAAGGTTTCTTCCAAGCGCGGCGAAAGAATCGGGCATTCCTCAGCGGGGCAAAGCTCAATGCTGCCGGCTTGAAAATACCCTATTCGCGGCGCGCCGTTCACGCGGCGAATTCTCCATTGCGCTCGATTGCGATACGCAAACTCCGCAAACGCGTGCGTTGCAATCGGGCCATCCCACTTCACGCGCCCGATCCGTCCGAGCGTCTCGCGCAGGATCTCCGCCTTGGCGCGCACTTGTTCCGGATAAGCCAGATTTTGGTAGTGGCATCCGCCACACGTTCCAAAATGCCGGCAGCGCGGTTCGATCCGGTTCCGAGAGGGCACCAGCACTTTCGCGATTTGCGCGCGAATAAACTTCTTTTTCTGCTCAACCGGTTCTACGTGCACGAGCTCGCCGGCCAGCCCCAGCGGGACGAAGACCGTCGCGCCGTCGTGGTGCGCCAGCGCTTCGCCGCCATAGATGAGTTTTTCGAGCCGCACGTCAAACGGCGCAATTTTCGGCGCTGCGGTATGCGACGCGTGCCGGGAGTGCGGTTTCTTCATGGGTGAACGCAATCGTCCGATTTCAGCCGCGGCTGGCCTCTGCACGCCCCGACTCAACGGGCGCGGGCAGATAGAACAAACTCAAGCGCGGAAGGTTGTAATGTTCCCGCAGCTGCTTCTCGATGTATTTCTGTTCGAGGTGCCGAAGTTGCTCGGCGGTCATCTTGCCACGGTAGGCGGCAAGTTGCCTGTCGAGTTCGCGCCGCACGCCAAGCAGAGTTTCCTCGGGCACGGCGGCGAGCAGGGCAGCTGTCAGCTTCTCTTCGAGCACGGTCAATCTTCGCTCCAGATCCTCGAGATCGAGGTTGCCCGGAGCGTCGAGAATCGGCAGCAACTCTTCGATTCGCGCGGCAGTCTGTTTCAACCTTTCCGCAAGGGCCGGCTGGCCCAGGGCCAATTTTTCCGCGGCCCGCTCCAATCGTTCGCGATTGCGCGAAAAATAGCCACGCAAGTCGTCCCGCGAAAATGTTTCCTCTTGCTTCGTGGGACTGGTCTGCGGCCCGGCGCCTGCCGCCGCTTCCTTTTCTTCCGCCGCCGCATCCAACACGGCGCTCGCGCAATACGCCAGACTCTTCAGCGGCCGTCCGGCGCCGCGTCGCGAGCGCGCATAACTCTCGAAAGCCCGGTCGATGCCCTTGAGCACGGCCGACAACGGAATTCCCGCTTGCTGCCACGTTTCGACAATCGCCCAGTCCAGCGGCGAAACGAGGAGGTGCGCTCCGCGCTTTCGCCAGAAATATTCTTCAATCTCCGTGTAGTAGTTGAAGTAGTTGAAGGGTTCCATGGGGCCGCATCAGTGCGCCGTCTTGTCAGCGGAGCGCGCCGCGCGGCCGGGCGGGCTTCCGGAAGCTCCTGCCCGGCTCGCTGCTCCGGAGTGCGCCCCGGCGGATCTGTGTGCGTGATTGCGCTCCCACAAGATGCGGAGCCCTTCGAGCGTCAGGAACTCATCAATCGTTTGAGTGTGGCGCGAGGCTCGAGTGATGAGCGGCGCCTGTCCGCCGGTGGCGATGACCCGGGTCCCTTCGCCGAGCACCTTCTTGATGCGATCGAGAATGCCGTCCACCAGATCGATGAAACCGTAATACAAACCGGCCTGCATGGATTGGGCGGTATTCGTGCCGATGATTCGGCCGGGATCTTTGATTTCAACGCGCCACAACCGGGCGGCGTGAGAGAACATCGCTTCCGACGAAATCCCAATCCCCGGAGCGAGTACTCCGCCGAGAAATTCACCCTTGGCGGAAACGATATCGAAATTGATGGTGGTCCCGAAATCAACCACGATGCACGGCGTCCCGTACTTGGCAATCGCGGCTACGCTGTTGGCGATGCGATCCGCGCCGACTTCGCGCGGATTTTCGTACCGGATGGGCATGCCGGTCTCGATGCCCGGCTCAATGAAGACTGCGCGCACACCGAAGTAGCGCTCGGCCATCCCTTCCAGCGTTTCGTTGAGCGGGGGCACCACCGAGCTGATGATGACGTCGCTGATCTCGCGCGGGTCGATGCGCGCCAAGGTGAAAAGTTGGCGCGTGTGAATTCCGTACTCGTCCACGGTTTGGTCCCGCGCGGTGGTGAGGCGCCAGTTCGCGATCAGTTTGTCCTCGCGAAATACTCCAAGCACCGTGTTCGTGTTGCCGACATCGAGCGCCAGGAGCATCAACGTTCCTCCGCGACGTCTCCCGAAACGACCGTCACCGTTTGCCCATCATCGCGCGTCACGCGCAGCAAGCCGCTCGGATCGAGCCCCGCGGTAGTTCCCGCGTAAGTCTCGCGGGCGGTCGTGATTCTCACGCGCTTGCCTTGCGCGTAGCTCGAGAGGCCGGCAAATCGGCTGAGGATCGGCGCTGCGCCTTCAGCGACAAAACGATTGTAGTAGCTCTCGAGGTGGCGCAGCAACCGCGTGACCAGATCCACCCGGGAAAACGTCTTCCCGGTCTCAATTCGCAGCGAAGTGGCGATTTCGGCCAACTCTTCCGGCATCCGCGTGTGATTCACGTTGATTCCCACGCCGACGATCACGAAATGCACCCGGTCGGGTTCCGCGTGCATTTCGGTGAGGATGCCGCCCGCTTTCTTGCCTCCGACCAGCAGATCGTTCGGCCAGCGCAAATCCGGCAGCAGGCCGGTGTGCTCGGCGACGGCATCGCGGGCGGCGAGCCCGGCCGCCATCGTGATGAGCGGCGCCTGCTGCGGCGGCATCGGCGGCCGAAGCAGCACGGTGAGGTAAATTCCGCTGGTTTTCTCGGAGTGCCAGATGCGCCGCGCCCGGCCTCGCCCCGCGGTCTGTTCTTCCGCGATGATCACCGTTCCGTGCGGTTCGCCCTCGTGCCCGAGGCGCAGGGCGACGGCGTTCGTTGAATCAATTTTGAAAAAGTGGTAAATGCGCCTGCCGAAAATCGATTGCCGGAGCCCCCGCTGTAAGAGCTTGGGAGCCAGCACGTCCGGAACGCGTTCGATCTGGTAGCCCGTGCGGGGGTGCCCTTTGACTTTCACGCCGAGGGCGCGCAGCTTCTCGATCCATCGCCAGACCGTCGAACGCGTCACACCGATCTCGCGCGCAATCTTCGCGCCGCTGATGACGATCATGGCGTTGTCGGCGAGCAAAGTGAGCAGAGCGTCCACCTTGCGATCAGTTGTACCGGGCAATGGGCGAAGCGGCATATTGTGCAGTCCGAAGTGCGATCCGGCGCCCCCTCGCACGCCGAGGGCGTCTCGATAAAATGTTGTCAGCCGCCGCGGCTCCTCAAGAGCCTCTTTCCAGCTGCGCGAGCCGCGCGCCAAGCTTTTCGTGCTCGGTCTTTCGCTCCGCAAGCGCCTGCTCCGACTTGGCGATGACGTCCGTCGGCGCCCGTCCTCGGAACGATGGATTCGCCAGAAGTTTCTCTTTGGCTTCGATGTCCGCCGTCAGCCGCTTGAGCTCTTTGCGAAGTTTGGCCTTCTCCGCCTGTAATTCCTCGCCACTCGGAGCGTCCTGGAGAACGATCCGCAAATCGAATCTCGCCGTCGAACGCACCGCGCTGTCCGCCGCAGGCTCGCGCGCCCGGCCGGTTCCCGGGGGCTCGCTGATTCGCAAATCCGAAAGCGAGGCCAGGCGGGCAATTGCTTGGCGGTGCGGTTCGACGAGGGTTCTGGCGTAAGTTTCTGCCGAATAGAAATCCGCCGCCACTTTTTTCTTCGCGTCCACTTTCAACTCCGCGCGAATGTTGCGCGCCGCCACGATCACTTCCTGGAGGAGCGCGAATTCCGCCTCGGCCGCGGCATCCCTCGTCTCTTCGTTTGGTTCCGGGAACACCTCTAGCGCGATGGACTTCACCCCTTCGCGCTGCGGCAACCTGTGCCACAGCTCCTCGGTGATGAAGGGCATGAAGGGATGCAAGAGCTTCAGCGAGGCTTCAAACACGGCAAAGAGATTCTTCCATGCCGCGGCCGCCCGGGCGCGATCTTCGCTTTGCAACAGCGGCTTGAGCCATTCGATGTACCAGTCGCAGAAGTCGTCCCAGAAGAAGTGATACGCGGCGTGCGCCGCTTCGTGAAACCGGAAATGTTCGAGCGCATCGTTGATCTGCCCGGTCACGGCAGCAAGCCGCGAAAACATCCAGCGGTCGGCCAGGGGCGATTCTCCCCCCGACGCATACGGGGCGCCCGCGCGAATCTCCGGAGCCGCGAGCGCTTCGAGGGTAATTCCGGTTGACGCTTCAAATTTGTCCAAGTTCAGAAAAAGAAAGCGCGCGGCATTCCAGATTTTGTTTGCGAACGCGCGATAACTCAGGATCCGGTCCTCGCTGAGAATGATATCGGTCCCCGGCGCAGCCATGCTCGCCAGCGTGAAGCGCATCGCGTCGGTGCCGAACTTCTGGTTGAGTCCGATCGGATCGAGCCCCGTGCCCTTCGTTTTTGACATCTTGTGGCCTTCGGCGGTCCGTACGAGCGAATGCAAGGACACGCGGCGAAAGGGCACGCTGCCTGTAAATCGGAGGCCCATCATGATCATCCGCGCCACCCAGAAGAACAAGATGTCATAGCCAGTGATGAGAAGGCTCGTCGGGTAGTACGTCTTGAAATCCTGCGTTTCAACCGGCCAGCCCATCGTCGAAAAGGGCCAGAGCGCCGAGCTGAACCATGTTTCGAGCGTGTCCGGATCCTGCGCGGGCCGCGCCGTGCCGCAGCGCGAACACTTCTCCGGCGCCGTTCGCGCCACAATAATTTCCTTGCACTTGCCGCAGTGCCACGCCGGGATGCGGTGGCCCCACCAGAGCTGCCGCGAAATGCACCAGTCTCGAATGTTGCGCATCCACTCAAAATAAACCTTGCGCCACTGTTCGGGCACGATCTCGATGTCGCCGCGCTCCACGGCCGCAATCGCCGGCTCGGCTAATGGCTTCATCTTCACGAACCATTGCGTCGAGGCGCGCGGCTCGACGACCGTTCCGCAGCGATCGCAGGTTCCCACGGCGTGCGAATGCGGTTCGACGCGCTCGAGCAGACCTTGCGCTTCGAGGTCCGCGACTACCTTCTTCCTCGCGGCGTAGCGGTCCATCCCGGCATACGGTCCCGCCGCCGCGCTCATCTTCGCGTCGCCGGTCATCACGTCGACTTCGGGAAGACTGTGCCGCCGGCCCATCTCGAAATCGTTTGGATCGTGCGCGGGCGTGACCTTCACGGCGCCCGTCCCGAACTCGCGGTCCACGGCTGAATCGGCGATGATTGGGATCTCGCGATTCATCAGGGGCAGCCGCACGGTCATGCCAATCCATGCGCGATAGCGTTCGTCTTCCGGATGCACGGCGACGGCGGTATCGCCCAGCATGGTTTCGGGCCGCGTCGTAGCCACCACGATATGCCCGCGGCCGTCCGTGAGCGGATACCGAATGTGCCAGAGATGGCCCTGCCGCTCCTGGTGCACCACTTCGAGATCGCTCAGCGCGGTCAGGCACTGGGGGCACCAATTGACGATGTAGTGGCCTCGATAGATGAGTCCGTCTTCATACAGCCGCACGAAAACTTCGGTGACCGCGCGCGAAAGCTCGGGGGAAAGCGTGAAGCGCTCGCGCGACCAGTCGCAGCTCTCGCCGATCTGCATCATTTGGCGCGTAATCGCCCCGCCGGCTTCCGCCTTCCATTTCCATACTTCCTCAAGAAACTTCTCGCGTCCCAGCGTCCGGTAATCGACGCCTTTTGCGTGAAGCATCCGCACGACCACGCGCTGCGTCGAGATCGCCGCGTGATCGGTGCCAGGCAGGAAGAGGGTGTTGTAGCCCGTCATCCGGCGCCACCGCGTCAGGATGTCGATCTCGGTATGTTCGAGCATGTGGCCGATATGCAGCGAACCGGTGACGTTTGGCGGAGGGATGACGATGGAGAAGACAGGCCCCGGCGCGTCCGCGTCGGCGCGGAATAATTCTTGCTCGACCCACACCTTGGCCCAGCGCTGTTCCAACTCCTGCGGTTCGTACGCCTTGGGGATCTCTCTCGGCATGTTCCGGCCCGGTGAATGGAATTGCTTACTATACGGGCCGCGGCGCACTCGGTCAAACATCCGCGCAGGTGGCTGGGCAAACGCGGTTAATGTTTCTCGCTCTTGAATTGTCCCCGGCGCGGCAGAAGGTGGGGAAGAAACGCTTATGGTTTTTCGACTTCGCGGCGTACCAAAGCTTCGACGATGGGTCTGAGTACTTCCCGCGTGATGCTCTCGATCACTTGCGGTTGCAGCTTCGCCATAACCCGGCTCACGACGGCCTCCACAAGTTCGGGTTCCGCGGGCTTTGCCGCCGCTGCGGTTTGGATCTGCGTGCTCGCTGTTTTCGACAAATCTAAGGTCTTGGCCGGGCCGAGCTGCTCGACCGCCTTCTGCAGCGCGTCCAGGGGAGGTAACTCCTCGGGCTTAGGTTCGGGCGGCTCGGCGTGCTCGTTCCGATTTTCCTCCGGCGTTGGAGGAAGAGGTTCAAATTCTGCGGACGGAGCATGCGCTTCGGGTTCGGCGTGGGTGGGCGCGGGGGAGGAAAACTCGATAAGATTCGCTGGCGGGGGAACAGCTGTGGCGTCCGCCGGCGGTTCCATATTCCAAGTCGAGTCGGAATCAGGCTCAGGTTCAGCATGCGGGGTTGGA